>Ga0164242_10008842_pt1 | contig 10903 bp, 10 predicted proteins | sample OricomgcompostMG_FD_108783 | JGI IMG/M metagenome (GOLD analysis project Ga0164242, IMG submission 108783) | Miracle-Growth compost microbial communities from Emeryville, California, USA - Original compost - Miracle growth compost (MG) ...
CCCCTCCCCCTCCTCCTCCTCCCCGTCCGCCCTCCTCCACACCTCCCCGACGATCTCCCAAGCTCTTCCAATGTTTAGCATCCCCTGTCTCTTCTCGACGCCTTCGAACGCCCGCCTCGCTAGTTCCCGGTCCGGGCCAGGCATGGCCTCGCACGCGGCCACGAACAGGGGCCAGAGCAGCGCGCCCATAGGGCCCCCTGCTCGCACCGTGGCCTCGCAGTGCACAAGCCCGGTGTGCGTGTGCCGTTGCACCGCCGGGTGCGAGCGGCGTAGGCCATGAATTGACCGATACAGGTACACCAGTGCGCCATGACGGTACGCTAACGCATTGTGTAGGATGGAGTGCAGACCGTTACGGTCAGGGGGGCAAGATCGGGAAGTGAAAGATGAAGAGGAGTCGCCGGAGGAGGAGGAGCAGGAAGATGGCGAACAGATAGAGGCGGAGGAAGGGGTGGTGACATCAGTGTCACCGGATGCGAGTTCGTCGAGCCAAAAGTCTGCTGGCAGGACGGGCTGCCACCGGTTGAGAGCGGTCTCGATGGCGTCGGCACCGTTCTCAAGCTCGGTGCGCAATACAGCGACCTTTGACGAGGCGGGATCCTCCAGCATGGCGTCCTCCAGCTCGTTCTTGAGCGAGGGGAGGCTCGAGAGCCGGTGGATGATCGGCCATAGCGTGGTGGCCATCCCCAGCAGCGTATCGACATTACTCATGGGCGACCCGAAAGGGGCGCCCATGGGAGGGAACGGCTGGAGGCAGCCTGCCGCTGGGGCGGCTGAAAGCGGCGCCGTGCCGTTGGAGAGAGCTGCTATCACGTCGTAGAAGCGGAATGCCTGTGAGCGGGGGCGGGGTGCGTAAGCGTTAGCTGGCGACGGGACGATTGAGTTATAATATGTCGCCCGCTTGGCTATGATTCATGCTAAGATTTGGAGGGGGTGGGGAAGGGGGGGAGGGGAGCTGCGGGGCACCACGTACTCGCTCAAGGAATGTGCCCGTAGGGTCGTCTGACGTGCCCGGATCCGTGGACATGATGGTAAGCGCGCCTTTGAGATGGCCATCTACGATATTGGACCGCCCTTTCTGGACCAGCTACTCGCGTTGTCTCAGTAAATGTTCATCCCGATCTCTGCTCGGACGCCTCACTTCCCGAGCACACATGACATCAGACACCACTTACAACTTCGTAGTATACCAGGAGCATAATCGTTGCGAGTAGTTCGTTTCTACTACTCTTACCGCCTTGTTCGATAAGTCCCGCCAGCCCCTGAATCGCTTTATTGTGAAAGTGGAGAGATTTCGCCCCGCTCTCAACGCATCGGTACTCGAGATGCGCGCTCGCGAGGGCGTAGATGGCGTTCATGACGGGCGAGCTACTATGTGTCAGCGGCAGCACCAGCTGCTGGAACGGGTTCCCGGACTCCTCGCGGAACACGATCAGGTGCGATAGCACGTTGCAGAAGTGGGCGACCAACGCGCGCTTCTGGGGCGACTCGGAGAACTCGGAGAAGGCCGACACGTGGAAGCCGAGTAAGGGGGAGCCCGGCGGGAAGGGGCTTATCATGGCTAGGTCGGGATACTGTGATTTAGTGATGGCCGAGGCACCTGCGACAACTGTTACCGTCGTGGAGGCGGATCCTGAACGGCGGCGACGGCGGGCGACGGTCGTGCACGCCTCTTCCGTGGTTTCAGCGTCGTCCTCGAGGCCATACTGGAAGTCGCACGTCAGTGCGCTGGTCGGCGATAGGGGGCTCAGCGCGCTGGGCCAGCCGGGGAAGCTGAGGTCCAGGAGAGGCGAGGCGTCATATGACGACGCCTCGAGAGGGTTGATGCTAGCGAAATCGGGCGTCTCGATGTTTTCCAGGGCGTCCTGCTGGTGAGACTGGTCCGCGTAGCCCCATCGCCCGTAGCTGGACCTCCATTGGCTGTCGTCACTATCCTCGGACTGCGGGTGATCCGGCGGGTGATAAGAGCCCGAATTGCTGGTCAGCTGGCCGATGGCTGACCTCTGGCTTGCCGCGGTCGAGTCCCGCTTCCGCCTCTGCCGGGGTTTCACGGGCTCGTAGGAGCACTCGAGCCCACGCTCCGCACAGCGATTGCATTGCGGTCGTTCCTCGTCACATTTCTTCTTCTATAGGACGAGCGAGTTAGACAAGACCTGTTGAGACTGTTCCACATGTCTCCCCGTAAGATGCCGTGGAGCGGCTCTCCCGCGAGTGGGGGCCCGGGGGAAGCACGTGGGCCAAAAAAAAAGGCTATGAAAAGTTTGATATCGGCGAACCGGATCGGCGCTCACGAACCTTTTCCTTGCTGTTTAATGCAGCGTGTCAGAAAACAGGATTCCTCGGTGTTTGGTTCGGGAAGAGCCAGCAAGCAGCAGGGGAGATCACGTACCAAGATGTGCAGCCTGTATTGAAACCAACGAGGCGGCGGGTCAGCGAAGATCAGGCCAGGTGGTTTCAGGTGATGGGGGCAATGGGGAGAGAGGGGGGGCCTTGTTCTCACCAGCTCTCGATCGCCTCTTGGGTGATTTGGGCGGGGCGAGTCTCGTGTACAGCAGCATTATGCCTTGTTCAGCACCGGCGCGGCGCGGCGAACTGGGGGCATCGCTTCGTCCCGACTGCTGCTCTTTCTCACTGGACTGCCACTCGGCGGGTAATGAGAGAGAACAGCTTATACCTCCACCCCCTTTATAGGTCCTTGAGTCGTGGGGACGAGCGATCCGAGGGACAGGAGTGTACGCGGTTGATCAAGTGAATCAAGCAAATTCTGATGGGTTACTGGGTGCGTAGTCAGTCGCGATCGCGGTGGGTCCAGTTGGCGATTCCGGTCGGGTCTAGTTCGCCATCATATATCCACAGGAATATGGGAATGGTTGTGGAGTTAAAAGGGAGATCTTGGGAGAGAGTTTAAAGTTGGGGATTGGCGGGTAGGGAGGGAAAGATCTGGCGGGCACAGTGAGGTTTTCGAGACTCCGCATGGATGATGCAAGGGCTAATTAATTGCGTCTATCGATGTTTGGGTCAGGAACCAAGACCCGATCCAGTCCCGGCTCGAAATGGGACCATCAAAGGGCGGGGAGGCAATATCGGCAGACTACCTTCCGCCACGCTTTCTAGTGGGGAAACTTGCGGGGTCACAATGATTATATATGACCAGGCCGTTGCCTCGGCCTGGGCCGAACCTAGGACACACGAGAAGCAGAAGTGAAAGAGCAACGATGTTGGAGCCTATGTCATGAGTTCGTGATACTCGGTCCGACTCGGGGAACGATGAAAGGTAAAATGCCACCACCGTGCACTCCTTCGAGAAAGGGTTTTTCCCTCCGCTCCCCCTCGTGGATGCACGCAAAACCTGTTCGGCTTGCTCTCCATTAAGCCGTATTAGTATATGTTAGCCGGACCGGCCCCCCCCCAGAGAGAAGACGGAGAGCAAGGGGATGACGAGTAAAGAGCTGCTCATTTCGCTCTTGCTCACCGTTCGATGTAGGATTTGTTGGAGCTTGGAGGCGGGGAAAAACATCGGGGAAGGCATCGTGGACGCTGATTGGGGCGCGTATAACCTTCTCCGTATTACTAGGAGGGTCTAGGCCAGGTGACGGCTCCCCAGGAATTACACTGATTCATTCCAAGCCGAGCGCGGGACTGACCGAGGTGCTTTGGCCAGCACCGGTATTACTTACATAGTAGCATGCTTTAGCGACAATTCATTCGCCCTCCACCTTTGATGGGCATCGCTGTGTGCACGTGGGAGGCTCTTCCCCCCCGGAGATCCGTCGGCCCGCATCATTATCCCATACTCCTCGCATCTCACTCCGCCAAGCAGCAGCGCACTCTCCCCATTCGTGGCCTCGCCGAGGCCCATGCCGGCAACGAGACAAACCTGCATAGTAAGCAGCTTACCCTTCGAAGCCTTGCTGAATAGGTAAAATGACGAGGGCGCCCAAATGCCGTGCCTGGCTTGACGAGCCCCGCAGCAATCGCAGCACTCGTACGCGGCCGCTCACCCAAGTGGGTGTATGGGAAACCGCCGTGGGAGTGCCACAGGCACCTACCTGCTTTCACTACCCGTGATAGGCAGGTGTTGCGTGCGAGGTGGCTGGCCCGCACCCGCGGCCGCGCCACCCTTCCGCCGGCCCTCTGGGGGCCCATTTCATTGGGGGAAGTGAGGGGTCGTCGGTCATCGCGGCGGCCCAGCTACCAAAGCACTGGGCTGGTTTACGCCGGAGGGGCACTAAGTGGTGCCGCTACTAATAATACGAATGGAGCAACTTTCGACCTTTTGTCTCAGCCTTACTGCATGACTTGCTCCACGAAATGCCCAATAGAAACACGCCATGGCCCTACATCGTGGCACTGGGGGGCTGCTCAGCCACCCCTCAAAGTCGTGATCTTCGCTGTCGCAAAAGGATGCAGGACAAGTGTGCTGCCTCCCGATCAACTACCTCCCTCAATTCGGACCCGACGACAAACGACGACCGTTCATCATCATAACCGGGATCGCCTTCGGTTTTCTCTACGTTTATCGACCCACGAAGAAACAGTACCGGGTCTGACGTGGGTTGATGGTCGACCGAACCCAAGCATCCCACCTCATTGCGAGGCTGCCGCGCCGAGATAACAAACTGAAGGAGGTACTACGCATTAACCGTGGTACAGCATGCGCCGCGCATGTCCATATCGGTCGTCTGCCGCCGTGCTTCTCTTGATCCTCCTGGGTCGAGAAGTCGAGGCATCGGCGCCGCTCGGGCGGCGGCATAATGACCCTGCACGGATACACAGATTGGACAAAGTACAGGCCGAGGTCCTCGGGAGGGCGCAGATTACCGGCCGTCCAGAAAAGCGAGACGAAACGTGCCCTTCGGATTATTCCCTATGTCCAGCGTCCCTGAGTGGTGGCTGTTGTCCAAATCGGTATGGCTGCGCGAGCGATGCCTGCTATGCGACGACCGCCGGGACTGGTACGGCCTGTGGGTTAAAAGGATATTATTCTTGCGGCTTGGATGATGGGTTTGGATGTTGCCCGGAAGGTGATTACCGCGCCCTCAAAGCTACGGTCAACCTCTCCGCGGAAACTGACAAAATTTTATCTAGGATACGTATGTGGCCCTAATGATTGTACGGCCGCGGCGGGTGTGTCAAACGTTATGACAAGTTGCCCCGTTAGCTATTATCTTTGCGCCGAATCGTTCAACTACGGCTGTTGCCAAAGCGGACTCGGGTGTGCCGCAAATGCATGCTACGCCACTGAGCCCTCAACATTCACCATCACCGAGACCGTCACGACCACAAACGCGGACGCCCAAACCATCACAACCACCGAAACAGCCACAACAGCACTGACGCCAACGCCACCCACCGCCCTACCAACATCTCCCAACCCCAACGCCGTCGCAAAGTTCATCCCCACCAAAGTCGCCAAAGTCGACTCATCGTCGGTGCCCTCGAATGGCGGCGGCGGAGGCCTGACGAAAGCTCAACTAGGCGGCATCATCGCCGGCGCCGTCATCCTACTCCTCATCGTCGTCACCTTGGCGGTGATCATCATCAGGCGCCTCAACCGCGTCGCCAACGCAATCGATTCCCGGAGGGAATCCTCGGCCGGCGCCGGCCCGGGCAGGTCGGGTCAACCCAACGTAGCCCAGTACGGCAAGCTATCGCGCTCCGAGAACGACGCCTCGGGAGACGACCCCCAGAGCTTCCCCGGCATGGAAGGCCGCTCTGGCCGCGACCGGTCCAACTCGGAGTTCTCGACCCCCTATAACTTCCCCTCGGGCAACCTATCCGACGCCGGCAGCGGCGGACAGGCCGCCTACTTCGACATCCCCACCCGCACACACAACATGCCCGGCATCCACCACCACCACCACCCGGCAGCCGTCACAAACAGCAGCGCCCGACCCAGCATTGACAGCCAAGCCCCCTCGGCCCTACACCAATCGCAGCAGTATGGCGCGCGTCCCCCCCACGACCGGCACCTCAGCAACGCGAGCGAGCAGTCGACCGACAGCAACGGCGCCGGGATCGGCGTCGGCAGCCCCCTCATCCCCGCCGAGCTCGGCGTCGAGGGCGGTTTCGTCCCTGAGCTACCGGCCGCCGTGACGCCTGCGGACGGGAGGCGGTGGTCCGCCGGAACCGGAACCGCCGGCGCCGCGCCGAGTCCGCGGACGTCGTTGGCCCAGGCGAGACGGCGCAGCGAGGGCCACGCTCGTGGTAGGAGCGAGGGGTCGGCGTCCGGGACGGGGACTCCCGGCGCGAGTGGCGGCGCGCTGCAGCTCGGTGTTGTTAACGAGGCGGTCGAGTTCATGCATGGGTATTACGGCCCGAGCGATGAGCGGGTCGGGCAGACGGCTACGGGGCTGGATGACCGGCCGAGGGATTCTATCTCGCCTGGACGACAGTAGCGCCCGGACTAGGGCTGTTGCTACGTTCTAAGCCTCGCGAGCGCCTCACGCCTTACCCCCATTAACGGGGCCGACTGCTTAGTCCGTGTTAGGCGTCGGCCCAAATTCAAGTTGAAGAGAAATTGCGGAAAACGCTTTTGCCCAGGGATACCCATCTGTATTGGAAATACAGAGCGAGACCCCAATAACCACCTTGGGTGCATCGCCTGTATACTCTATCATGCTAGCTACACTCCCTTGGTTGATGACGGAAGGATGTCCATGTTTATATGATTACGAATGGTTTATTGTCGTAGATGCTCCTACAAATCGGTTCAGCAAGGAGTCGGGTAGAATAAGGCCTCGGCGTCTAGAAGCTCGAGGATCCAAAATATGTATCTTTGTTGGTTTTTTGGCTTATTGGGGGTTCGAGTTCATTCACAATCCATTCTCTACCTACCATCCTCGGCCGATTGTACGGTGTATCCTGAATGTATCGCACGACGTCTCGCACGTTCCGCTACTTGTGATAATAACTTCTGGTATCAAACTATCTGGGGTATTTAAACTTGCTAACATTATCAAAATCTTCTCCCCAAGGACGGTTCATCCTAGCCGGAATGCTCCTAGGCTAGAAAATCGCGAATTATCCTATAGAAAACAAACATTCCACCCTTCGATACGTTCTGGGACATTGTTTATCAGACATTATACCCGCCCTGAGAATACCGGGCCGTCGCCCCTGCTTCCTAGAGCGGAATGAGTAGGGTGTGGGTTCGTCCCGGGAAAGTTATTCCCGGCCTCGGCCGAGATGCGCGCGTCTCCGAGAGGGCGGGCGTCTACCGCATCGTGGTGCTGGTGGAGATGGTGGCCGGAGCTATGGCTCTCGTCGGAAGTGCGGGGAGTGCCAGCGTCCGCGTGGTGAGTTTTCTTTGAGCGGCTTTGGGCGGTTTGGTCATGTCAGTTTGGGGTCTGTTCGCTTGGATGGGTACCTAGGGAGGCAGAGGCGGGGACGGTTGCCTTACAAGAGCTTCTTGATGGACTGCATTGTTTGTGTGTTTTGGTCTTTATGGTATTGGAAGGCTTTGGTATCAGTCACTAGGTATTGTGAATGTATAATATACAGTTATAGGAGTTGTATGTTGTAATATTTGGATAACTTGAGTGAGGCTATCAACATCGAGGTAGAGACACGTTCTACTTATATACTCTAGGGATATACTCAAGCTGGTTCCTACCGAGGAGATGTCATATTCCCAAAGACGGGACGATGCGCGGTGGCGTGATGTTGCAAGGCGCTTCTATCACTGCCGAAAGGGGTTCGAGAGCATCATAGTGTTGGCATCCGAGTCTTCCGGTACACGGAAATCTTGAGCAATATGTACGTTTACAAGGTTTAGCCAAGCCCTATGGGAGGGTTAATTTATCTCATGTCTAAAATCGTAACGGCACTCGTCAGGTCGGGAGAGACAGGTGATCTCGTGAGCAGTAGAAAACCTGAAATGTGGTGTTGAGAGACCCCTGATGACATAACTGGGAACAAGCAGACCAACAGGCCTAGCCCAAGCGGCGAAAAATGACGCATTGGTGGTCCCTGCATGGTGTAGAATTATGTCAGCGAGTCACCTGAAAATAGGTACTTTGTGGAACTAGACGACCCGCCAGGCCCCACCCGGACCCATACCTGTCGAGCAAGACGGGAGAGACATGTTAAAATAGACCTCGCGCTTGTTGATTGCGCCCATCGCAAACCTTTTCCTTGGGCGTTTAGTGTTCCCTTGGTCAAGATTGGATCGAGGCATCCGTGATTGCGCTATCTACTCACTCACTATTCGCAGCTAGCGCACGTATCCTCTTTCGTCCCAGGGGATATAGTAGGGGCCGGTGTTGCGCCCGTAATGATATCTCCGCCTAGCCACAACCAGACAGCAAAGGGAATCTCTCCCTACCTTGCCGGAGATACGCTCGCTTTCTTTAAGCAGCTGGGATGTGAGTACTCTTGAGCTTTATAACCAGGCAGAAGATAGGCTAGTTAGAGGCTCTGATAAGAAAAATAGAGAAATATTGGAAGTGACATTATCACGGCCAGGATCAGTTTGGGCTATGAACGAATTACAGATTTCCCACACCCTTCAAAACTTTATTTCCGCACCCACCCCAGTCAGCCACTCGAATAGGAATTTACTGACACGCTTCATCCCATGCCACAAGCTCCTCGCCTGGAAAACTACTCCCGGGATCCTCCATCGAGGTTAACACCGGCGTTTATCAAGATGGCTAAAACATCAAGTCGCTCGTGTTGGGCGGCGCATTCGAGTGCAGTTCTTCCACCCCATGTCACAGGTGGGCTATTCGGATTGACTCCGGTATTTAAAATCAAATCTACTATGTCCCTCGATAGCAGCGAACCGTAGCGCCGTTGCGCCTTCTGCCCCAACGGCTGGGGCATTGACCTCTTCGGTCAGGAGTCAAAGGCATGCCCCTCATGTTGCTGTAGAATCAGCTGGAGATGTTCTCAAACTTGTATTAGGCTAGTGAACCATAAGCGGAACATAGACTTGTTAAAAGTTAGATGCCTGATCGTGATATATATTCCGATGTGCGTCTCGTTCCTCCCCCGACGAATGATCACCCCAATGAACCGCCGCAACAAAACCAACCCAGTCTCTTGCGTAAGATCTATATCTGGAGAGTCAGGAAGCGCTCGAACGAGTCCCATGTGCTTTTTTTCTACAGTTAGCGATAAGGCAGCGCTTTTGTTCTGCGAGAAATCTATGGGATTTGGGCATGACCCTACTGCGAGCAACTTTGCAGCAACATCGAATGGATCAGATAAAATTACTACCCGCAACCCACATCCGATAGTTAAAGAATAATCTGGGCCCTTGAGGTCAAGAAGCCGGCCAGTGATGAGACAGTCGCAGGCTTCGTGCGCAGCCTTAGACATAGCATTAAAGCGACAAGAATCTGTGTTTTGAAGCATCGCGCCATCATCCTCGAGGTACTCGATCATCTAGTCCATCTACAGTCGAATGGCTAGGGAAATGATGTTATGGAACCCGCCATGACATAGTCCGCTAAAGCTCCTCGCGTAAGAAAACGACGAACCAAATCGGCATTGTCACTATGGACCACGTCGACGATCGAAACTTGAGAAATAGGATAGTCGAAATTTGTAAGAAGTAATTAGCAAGCCCTTCTGGATACTTCATATGAATCGAGAGCAAACAAAACTTAGAAGAAAATAATATCTATGGTGGACGCGGAAGCAACTCGACCATCGCAAATCCGCTTTGGAGAGATAAGTCGTCTAAGAGAGAGCCATACCTTGAACTAAATTAGCTTGGGCCGGTTGACAACCACGTCGTACAATTTCACGCTACACCCTCGAATCTAGAATCTGGCGACCATCATAGAAGACAGCCGTTCTCTTCCCGTCCTCCTTCCTCCTTCAACGTTGAAGAAGCTGGGCGATGGTTTTCCCATGAGTCCTGTTAAACTTCTTGGTAAAACCCCATTTTTTGAGCTGAGCTTCATACTGTGACTTGCTATAAGACGTCAAAGTCAGGGTACATAGTAATATCATTTAACCAGTGAAGCGTGCCCTCTTGCACTCGAGAAGGCCTGCCTTCAAGCTATTTAACTACAGCTTTCCATCACTGATCTAATCCTTTCTTCAGGTACCTAGTGGTAATGGGGAACAGCCGGTTTTAACTAGTGATTTAGTGCGACAATTCATCCCTTAATGTATAGGTCTAAAACATTGAGATCCTTAGTAGAAACTCTATTTTACCTAGTTATAAGGCCCTGCCCATCTAAACATTGTCAGACTATTCAGGGCTATTGTATAATCTTTGTATCAATACGCGATAGTCGGTCTTATTTCCAATACTTGCTTTAGCTCTATTAGTTCTGATACAAGCTGGTAACCTAGAAACTCCACGTACCTCGCATTAAATTCATGCTCCCTTCTCAATTTACTATAACCCACTCTAACCTTTCGTCTCGTTCCATATAAGAATGACGCAAAGCGCCATTGTGGCGACCCCAGTCCATCTCCTTCAGCCGTTTCCTGGCAGCCACTTGTGCTGTTTTGCCGTTTCCTGACAGCCACTTGTGCTGTTTTGCCGTTTCCTGGCAGCTACTTGTGCTGTTTTGCCGTTTCCTGGCAGCTACTTGTGCTGTTTTCTAGCTACCACTTGTGCCATTTTGTTGCAATTAAGGCAAGAGACCACGAAAACGTCAGCCGATGCTGGAAGTAGAGGACAATAAAACGAAGGACAAATATCCAATAGTAACATCCTCAATGGGGTGATGCTGTTGAGAAGATGGTGAGAGATACCGGATTACAAACTAATAAGGGAATGGGCTGAGTGCAAAGGTGCACGTGAGGTCATCAACTTGTGGCTTGCATCGGCTCTGTCGCTCTTCTCTTGAAGGTGTTGGCTGAACCCCTGTTCAGCGCACGCGGCAGCCCGTACAAACTACCGCAACACAACACTGATTACCTACCGACAAGAGTGAGG
>Ga0164242_10008843_pt1 | contig 10903 bp, 13 predicted proteins | sample OricomgcompostMG_FD_108783 | JGI IMG/M metagenome (GOLD analysis project Ga0164242, IMG submission 108783) | Miracle-Growth compost microbial communities from Emeryville, California, USA - Original compost - Miracle growth compost (MG) ...
CACGAGGCGATCAAGGAGGCCGCGGTCGGCACCGCCCTCGCGATGCGCCAGGGCCAGGCCGACAACGACGTCTTCGCCAAGCTCGCCGCCGACCCGCGGCTCGGCCTCACCGAGGAGCAGCTCGCCTCGCTCGTCGCGGAGCCGATCGAGTTCACCGGCGCGGCGGTCGCCCAGGTGGAGGAGGTGTGCCGCCGGGTCGAGGCGGTCGTCGCCGCCCATCCGGAGGCCGCGGCCTACGTCCCGGGGGACATCCTCTGACCGGGTCGCCGCCCGAGTCCGGCGTCATCACCGTCGCCGCGGTCGTCTTCCGCGACGGGGGCGGCCGCATGCTGGCCGTGCGCAAGCACGGCACCGACCGGTTCCTGCTCCCCGGCGGCAAGCTCGAGCCCGGTGAGTCGCCCGCGCAGGCGGCCGTGCGCGAGGTCGCCGAGGAGCTCGGAGTCCGGGTCGCCCCGGAGGAGCTCGTGCTGCTCGGGGAGTTCGCAGCGGAGGCCGCCAACGAGCCCGGCCACGTGGTGCGGTCGACCGTCTTCACCCACCCTGCCGCGATCACGCCGTACGCCGCCGCCGAGATCGCCGAGCTGCGCTGGGCGTCCCTCGACGAGCTGGCCGCGGATCCCTCGGTCGCGGCGCTCACCCGCGACCACGTCGTGCCCGCCCTGCGCTGAGCAGGACGGGCGGTCAGCCCCGCCGCCAGTCGCGGACCGCCATGGCGAGCGCGGCGAGCGTGAGGAGGACCGCACAGACGAGCGCGAGGCGGAGCGCCTGGCCCGACGCGAGGTGTGCCGAGGCGACGGAGTAGACCGTCATCAGCAGTGCCGCCCCGACCGAGGAGCCGATGCGCTGCCCGGTCTGCAGGGCGCCCCCGGCGGCGCCGCCCATCCGCGGCGGTACCTCCATGAGGCTCAGCGTCATGTTGGGGGAGACGACCGCGCCGCCGCCGAGGCCGGCGACCAGCAGCGCAGGCACCGACACCCACCAGAGGTGGTCCGGCCCCAGGGAGGGGACGAACACCGCGACGACGGCGACGCCGAGCGCGACCACCGAGAGCGCGCACACCGTCACCAGCCGGCCGACGTCGGTGACCACCCGGCCGGCCACCGGCGCGCTCACCGCGGCGCCGACGGCGAACGGGGAGATCAGCAGGCCCGCGTGGAGCGGGCCGAAGCCGAGCGCGTCCTGCAGGTAGTAGGACGTCACCAGGAGCGTGCCGGTGAAGCCGGTGAAGTAGAGCGTGCCGATGGCGAGCCCGCCGGCGTACCCCCGGACGCGGCGCAGCAGCGAGACGTCGAGGAGCGGTGGACGCTCCCGGCGGACGGTACGGCGCTCCCAGCGGACGAACGCGATCGCCAGCACGGGGACGAGCACGAGGAACGCCAGCGGCCAGTAGGTCTCGCCCTCGACGCTGACCACCGGGAGGAGCAGCGCGACCACGGTGCCGCCGAGCAGCGCCGCGCCGACGACGTCGATGCGCGCGTCGCCGGAGCTCGCGGAACGGCCGGGCACGAGCCGGACCACGAAGAAGAGCGCGGCCAGCCCGATGGGGACGTTGATGAGGAAGAGGTAGCGCCAACCGTTCTCCTCACCGGCCGCGGCGAGGATCAGGCCGCCGAGCACCGGCCCGGTCGCGGACGAGACAGAGACGGTGAAGCCGAACAGGCCGAAGGCGCGCCCGCGCTCGGGGCCGCGGAAGAGCTGCTGGATCAGCCCGGAGTTCTGCGGCGTGAGCAGTCCGGCCGTGGCGCCCTGGACCAGCCGCGCGGCCACGACGAGCCCCGCGGTCGGCGCGAGCCCCACCGCCGCGCTCGACAGCACGAACCCGCACAGCCCCACGACCATCAGCCGGCGTCGCCCGAACGCGTCGCCCAGCCGGCCGCCGGCGACGAGCACCAGCCCGAACGCGAGGGCGTAGCCCGACACGACCCACTGGACGGTGGCCGGGCTGGTGTGGAGCCCCTTCTGCATCGACGGCACGGCGACGTTGACGATCGAGACGTCGAGCAGCGACATGAAGCCCACGACCAGCGAGACGCCGAGGATCCGCCAGCGCCGCGGGTCGGGCTGGAAGTCGTCGTACGACGCCGTGTGCTGCTCCGCCGCGGTGTCCTCGCTCACGGGTCCACTCTGGCCCAGCGGGCCAAGCGGCCGCGCGTCGGCACCGGCGCGTCGCCGGATGCGGTCGGGCGCGGGGTGGTGGGTGAGGATGAGGCATGAGCTCACCGATCACCGTCACGATCGCGCGCCGGGTCGCCCCGAGCCGCTCCGCGGAGATGGTCGCCTGGATGCAGGCCGGGATCCGGCTCGCCAGCGAGTTCCCCGGGTTCCTCGGCGCGGGCTGGGTCAGGCCGGCGGCCGACTCCGACGAGTGGCACATCCTCTACCGCTTCGACGACGCCGAGCGGCTGCACTAGTGGGACCACAGCCGCCAGCGGGCGTGGTGGCTGGGCGCGGGCGAGCCGTTCGTCGAGCAGACCCGGGTCGAGCGGCGGACCGGCATCGAGGGCTGGTTCGACCCGCCGCACACCTACGACGTGGAGGAGACCAGCGGGGTCGCCACGACGCCACCGCGGTGGAAGCAGACGATCACGATCTTCCTGATCTTCTTCCCGGTCAGCCTGCTCGCCAACTGGCTGCTGGCCCCGGTCGTCGGCGGCTGGGTCCTGCCGCTGCGCGTCCTCGGGGTGATGGTCGTGACACTCCCGTTCATGACCTACGTCGGGCTGCCCTGGATCACGACCAACATGGAGTGGTTCCTGCAGGGGCGTACGCCGCCCTGGCGCCGCCGCTGACTCCGGCGCGGGCGGCAGCGGCCGTCAGCCGCCGTCAGCGCCAGCCGGTCAGCTTGCCGGGGTTGACCATCATCCACACGTCGGTGACCCGCCCGGCGGCGACGCGCAGGTTGACGACCGCGTGCACGCGGTCGTCCGGCTCGAGGATGACGAAGCCGAGGCCGTCGGCCGTCGTACGCTCGGCGACCCGCCAGGTCGGGGCCTTCGCCAGCACGCCGAGGAGGAACCGCGCGACGTTGCGTGGCCCGAGCACCGGCTTCCTCGCCGCCCGCACGACACCACCGCCGTCCGAGCGCAGTGTCACCGACGGGTCGAGCAGCGCGGTGAGCGCTCCGAGGTCGCCCCCGGCCGAGGCCGCGACGAACGCGCGCACCACCGCGTCGTGCTCGGCCGGACGCGCCGTGGCGCCGCGATGCTCGGCGACCCGGCGCCGCGCCGACGTCGCCAGCTGTCGTACGGCGGCCGGCGACCGCCCCACCACCTCGGCGATCTCGGGGAAGGGCAGCGCGAAGACGTCGTGGAGCACGAACGCGACCCGCTCCGCGGGCGTCATCGCGTCGAGCACGACGAGGAGCGCGGTGCTCACCGTGTCGTCGAGCGTCACCCGGTCCGCCGGGTCCGGTACGCCGTCCGGCTCGTCGCCGAGCAGACCCGGCGGGACGGGCTCGGGCAGCCACTCGCCGACGTACAGCTCGCGTCGGGCGCGCGCCGACCTCAGGACGTCGAGGCAGACCCGGCTCGCCACCCGGGTGAGCCAGCCCTGGGGGTTGGTGATGGCGGCGCGCTCGTCCTCGGGCAGGCGGTACCACCTCAGGTAGGTCTCCTGCACCGCGTCCTCGGCCTCCGCCACGGTGCCGAGGAGGCGGTAGGCGAGCGCGAGCAGGCGGCGCCGCTCCGCCATCACCGTGTCGAAGTCGTCCGCGTCGACGTCGTCCATCGTGACTCCTGTGCTGTCGTCCACGACAGTCTGACGACCGCGCGGCGATCGGTGTGAGGTCGCCTCACACTCCGTGCCGCTGCCCCGTCAGGAGGGAGAGCGCCCGCGAACCGACGGGCGTCGTACGCCGAAGGAGTCGCCATGCTTCCGCACGTCAACCTCTCCAAGCTCTTCCCGGCCGCCTACGAGGCGCAGCTGGCCGCGGAGAAGGCCGCGGTCGAGGCCGTCGAGACCGCCGGTCTCGACCCGCTGCTGGCCGAGCTGGTCAAGATCCGGGTGTCCCAGCTCAACGGCTGTGCCTTCTGCCTGCGCATGCACACCCGCGACGCGTTGGAGAAGGGCGAGACCACCGACCGGCTCGCCCTGGTGGCGGCGTGGTGGGAGGCGCAGTACTTCACCGCCCAGGAGCAGGCCGCCCTCACCCTCGCCGAGCGCCTCACCCACATCGGCGACGAGCACACCGCGCCCGCTCCGGCGGTGGACATCGAGGCGGCTCTCGACGAGAAGCAGATCGCCGCGGTCACGGTCGTCACGCTCGTGATCAACACCTGGAACCGGATGGCCGTCGCGAGCCACTACCCGGTCGCACCCTGAACCGCGCTGCCGTCATCGGCGCTCCTCGAGGAGCCGGTCGATCTTCGCCTCGAGCCGGCGGACGTCGTCGAGGGTCGCGGACTGCTCACCGTCCTGGAGGGTCGCCACGATGGCGCCGCCGGGCTCGATCGTGACCCGCTCGACCTCGGAGACGTCGTTGGCGTTCTGGCGGCGCAGCGCGGCGTCCACGTCGGCCTTCCGCAGGCCCTCGCGCTCCAGGGCGTCGTCGTCCCAGCGCCCGTCGCGGGCCAGCACGGTCGGCGTCCCCTCCAGGAGCCGGGCGACCCGGTCGCTGCGCCGGATCGCCCGGACGACGGTGCCGTTGACCGCGAGCAGGACCACGGCGCCGAACAGCCCGCCGAGCAGCGAGTTGTCGGGGCCGATGACCGCGTTCTGGACCACGTTGGAGAGCAGCAGCACCACGACGAGGTCGAAGGAGTTGAGCTGCGCCAGGTCACGCTTGCCGGCCAGCCGGAGCAGTACGGCGAGCGCGAGGTAGACCGCGACGGTCCGGACGATCTTGTCGGGAGCCGAGATCCCGAGGTGGGTGAGGTCGTGCCACATGGTCCCAGCGTGGCGGACGGGCGTCCGCGCGCGGCCGCTTGCGGCGTACGACGCGCCAGAAGTCATAGTCGAGTCAAAGAGTCGACTATGATGGTGGTATGACCGCCACCGTTCTGCCCTTCCTCCCGTCGTACGACGGTGCAGAGCTCGTCGTCCCCGCGCCCGGCTCCGGCCCCGGCAACTGGGCCGGTGCGGCGAGCGCCGTCCTCGTGGACGGCGTCTTCTGGCTCACCTGGCGCAATCGCCGCCCCCTGACCGACGGCCGCGGCGTGGCGGTGTCGGTCGCCCGCTCCGAGGACGGGGTGTCGTTCGAGACCGTCGCCGAGGTCCACCGCGACCAGCTCGGCTGCGAGTCGCTGGAGCGGCCGGTCCTCGTGTCGCTCCCGGAGTCCGACGGCGGCGGCTGGCGCCTCTACCTCTCCTGCGCCACCTGGAACTCCAAGCACTGGTGGGTCGACAGCCTCACCGCGGCGACGCCGGCGGAGCTCCCGAGCGGCACCCGGCGGGTCGTCCTCGCGGGCGACGACCACACCGCGGTCAAGGACCCGGTCATCGAGGTCGACGCGGTCACCGGCGTGTGGCAGATGTGGCTCTGCTGCCACCCGCTGACCGAGGCGGGCCACGAGGACCGGATGACCACGCGCTGGCTCACCAGCACCGACGGGCTCGCCTGGGAGGACCAGGGCGAGGTCCTCGCCGGCCGGCCCGGGGCGTGGGACGAGCGCGGCGCCCGGGTGACGACCGTGCTCTCGCACGACCCGCTCGTCGTGCTGTACGACGGCCGCCCCGACGCCGCCTCCAACTGGTATGAGACCACCGGCGTCGCCCACTGGGACGGCGCCCGGCTCGTGCCCGACCCGGATCAGCCGCCGATCACCTCGCCGTACGCCGACGGCGCGTTCCGCTACGCCTCGGCCGTCCGGCTCCCCGACGGCCGCACCCGCTTCTACGTCGAGGCCGCCCGACCCGACGGCGCCCACGACCTCGTCACCCTGGTGAGGTAGCCCCAAGCGCCGACTCGGCGCTTGTGTACGGCGCGTTGGCGCCGACTCGGCGCTTGTGCCGGGCGCATTGGCGCCGACTCGGCGTCAGGCCGAGGTGCGCTGGGAGAACGAGCCCCGGCTCTCCGTCGAGAGCCAGTCGCCGAAGTCGCGGCCGGTGACGGCGGAGAGCAGCTTGATGTCCTCGGCGAACGCGGGCACCAGCTGCTCGCGCTGCTCGCGGGCCAGGATCGGCCGGTGGGCCTCCTCACGGCTGGAGAGCTGGCGCAGCAGCGGTGGGGCGGCGCGCCGCCAGACCTGGGGCGGCGCGAACTGCCCGAGCCAGGCGCCGGCCCGGACGACGGGTCCGAACGCGCGGGGGCGCCAGCCCGGCTCGACGTACGAGCGGCTGTTGTCCTTCGGGATGCTCGCGACCTGGCCGGTCGACAGGCCGAGGAAGGCGCAGGCGCGGTCGACGGTGGCGGCGGGCTCGTCGACGACGTCCTTGTAGCGCAGGACGAGCACCCGCTCGGGGTCGACGTGCTGGTGGAGGTGGGCCAGCTGCTCGCCGTACAGGCCCAGCTCGCGGTAGCGCCAGAACGGCGCCCACCCGTCCCGGACGCGCTCGTCCTGGAGCGTGAACGCCTCCAGGAAGTCGGCGACCGGCTCGAGGCCGTCGCACCACAGGTGCATCCAGTTGGAGTAGGCCCGGTCGATGGGGTCGCGTACGACGGCGATCAGCCTCACCTCGGGGAGCGCCTCGGCGATCCGGCGGTGCGCACCGCGGCTCCAGAGGTAGAACGGCGTGCTCTCGCCGCGCAGCCGGTCCTCCGGTGCGTCGGCGAAGAGCCGCAGGTAGTCCTCGCGCCGCCACACCCACTCCTGCTGCGAGTGCTTGTCGCCCGGGCCGCGCCAGGCCGGCGGCGGCGCGCCGTCGCAGAGGAAGTACTTCGGCTCCTTCGGCGTCGACATGAAGACCTCGGGGTGGCCGGCGAGCGCGGAGTGGAGCGCGGTCGTGCCGGCCTTCGGCGCGCCGATGATGAGGAAGTCGGGCTGGGCGGATCGTCCCATGGTCCCCTCCCGGGTGGATCCGTGAATGAAGTGTGGGTCAGTCTATTAACTGGACAAGAGCGATGGGAGTGCGCGTCCGCGGATCTTCTAGTGTTGCCCCGTGGCTGATCTGAACATCCCGCCCGCGCCGGCCGTCCCCGGAGCCCGCCATCTCCACTCCGGGAAGGTCCGCGACCTCTATGAGCTGGAGGAGGGCCCGTACGCCGGCCAGCTCCTCATGGTGGCCAGCGACCGGATCTCGGCGTTCGACCACGTCTTCGACACCACCATCCCCGACAAGGGCGAGATCCTCACCCGGCTGTCGCTGTGGTGGTTCGAGCAGCTCGACGACCTCGTGCCCCACCACGTCCTCTCGACCGACGTGCCCGCGGAGGTCGCGGGCCGCGCGGTGATCTGCCAGAAGCTCCAGATGTTCCCGGTCGAGTGCGTCGCGCGCGGCTACCTCACCGGCTCCGGTCTCCGGGAGTACGACGCCACCGGCGCGATCTGCGGGATCCGGCTGCCCGACGGGCTGGTCGACGGGTCGCGCCTCGCGTCCGCGATCTTCACCCCCGCGACGAAGGCCGAGCTCGGCGACCACGACGAGAACGTCAGCTACGACGACGTCGTCCGCCGGGTCGGCGAGGACGACGCCGCCGAGCTGCGGCGCCTGACGCTCGACGTCTACCGCCGCGCCGAGGAGATCGCCCGCGGTGTCGGCCTGATCCTGGCGGACACGAAGCTCGAGTTCGGCGTCCGCCAGGACGACCTCGGCATCCGCACCCTCGTGCTCGCCGACGAGGTCCTGACGCCCGACTCCTCGCGCTACTGGGATGCGGCTCAGTGGGATCCCGGCCACGCCACCCCGTCCTTCGACAAGGACGTCATCCGGCGCTGGCTGCTCTCGCCGGAGGCGGGCTGGGACCGCGAGGGCGGCGCCACCCCGCCGCCGCTGCCGGCCGAGATCGTCGAGCGGACCCGGGCGAAGTACGTCGAGGCCTACGAGCGGCTCACCGGCCAGTCCTTCTGAGTCAGGCCGGGATGTTCCTGGGACACCTGTCCCGGTCGTCCTACTGACAGGTAGGTTGGCGGCGCACACCCGAGTGATGGAGGCCATGTGACCACGACGTACAACCTGTCGTCCCTGCTGGAGAACGGTGCCGCGGCGCACCCCGAGCGCGACGCCGTCGTCCTCGGCGACAACCGGCTCAGCTACGGCCAGGTCGACGCGCTCGCCAACCAGGTCGCCAACCTGCTCGTCGCCCGTGGCATCCGGTCGGGCGACAAGGTCGCGCTGATGAGCCCGAACCTGCCCTACTTCACGATGGTCTACTTCGGCATCCTCAAGGCCGGCGCCACCGTGGTCCCGCTCAACGTCCTGCTCAAGGACCGCGAGGTCGCCTACCACCTCGCCGACTCCGACGCGAAGGCGATCTTCGCCTTCGAGGGCACGCCGGAGCTCGCCATCGGCCAGGAGGCGTACGCCGGCTTCTCGGCGACCGACTCCTGCGACCACTTCTTCGTGATCACCGCCGACCCGACGGCCGCCTCCCCGATCGAGGGGGCCGAGACGCTGTTCGGAGCGATCGGTGCCGTCCAGGCCGCCCCCACGTTCGAGACCGTCGCGACCGACGAGGACGACACGGCGGTCATCCTCTACACCTCGGGCACGACCGGGCAGCCGAAGGGTGCCGAGCTGCGCCACCGCAACCTCCGCGACAACGCGCTCGTCGGCGAGCAGCTCTTCGGGGCCTCGGCCGACAACCCGGACACCTTCCTCGCCGTACTCCCGCTCTTCCACGCCTTCGGCCAGACCGTCTGCCAGAACGGTGCGCTCGCCTTCGGCGGGACCATCGTCATGCTGCCGCGCTTCGAGCCGCAGGCGGCGCTCGGCCTGATGCTCAAGGAGAAGGTGAGCTTCTTCGCGGGCGTCCCGACGATGTACTGGGGCCTCCTCGGTGCCCTCGACGAGAGTGTCGACGTCGCGGCGCTCAAGGACAGCCTCCGCGTGGCCGTCGCCGGCGGGTCCGCACTGCCCGTGGAGATCCACAAGGAGTTCGAGGCGCGGTTCGGGATCACGATCCTCGAGGGCTACGGGCTGTCCGAGACGTCGCCGGTCGCGTCCTTCTCCGTGTACGGCGAGCCGGCGCGGCCCGGCTCCATCGGTCGCCCCATCCCGGGCGTCGAGATGGAGCTGATCGACCCGCAGGGCTGGGACCCGGTCGCGTGGACCCCCGAGACCGCCGACTCGGTGGTCGGCGAGATCGCCATCAGGGGCACCAACGTCATGAAGGGCTACTACAAGCGGCCCGACGCCACCGCCGCCGTCATCAGCGAGGACGGCTGGTTCCGCTCCGGCGACCTCGGCAAGCGCGACGCCGACGGGTGGTACTACATCGTCGACCGCACCAAGGACCTCATCATCCGGGGCGGCTTCAACGTCTACCCGCGCGAGATCGAGGAGGTCCTGCTGACCCACCCGGCGATCTCGCTCGCCGCGGTCATCGGGGTCCCCCACGACAGCCACGGCGAGGAGGTCAAGGCCTACGTCATCCTCAAGCCCGGCGCCACCGCCACGCCCGAGGAGATCGTCGCCTGGAGCAAGGACACGATGGCGGCCTACAAGTACCCGCGCATCGTCCAGATCGTCGACTCGCTCCCCATGACCGCCACCGGGAAGATCCTCAAGCGCGAGCTCTCCTGAGCCTTCGGCTCACTGGAACGGGTTGGGGAGCGCGCCGGGGAGGCCCGCGAGCAGCTCGCGGGCCTGGGCGGCGACCTTGTGCTCGACGAGGACCTCGTACTTCGTGGCGACGACCTGGGTGACCGAGGAGAAGTCGCGCTGGCCGCGCGTCGCGCCGAAGCCGACGAGCGACCAGATCAGGCCGAAGACCGCGCCGAACAGCATCGTGGACAGCACGATTCCGAGCCATCCGTCGCTGCTGAAGAGCGACAGCACGATGCCGACGAAGAGCCCGAACCACAGGCCCGACATCAGTCCGGCGATCGCGACGCGGTTCCAGGTCAGCCGGCCGGTGATGCGCTCCAGCTGCTTGAGCTCGGTGCCGACGATCATGCAGTTCTCGACCGGGAACTCATGGTCGGAGAGGTAGTCGACGGTCCGCTGGGCGGAGGCGTAGTCGTCGTACGTCGCCAGCGACTGCGGGAACTGCAGCTTGAGCGGTGACCCGGCGCGGGGGTGGGAGGACGGCAGGCTCATTCCCACAGTCTGCCCGACGGCGGGCGTGGATGCGGCCGCCCGGCGCCGGACCACCTAGAATCCGAGCCATGCCTCGAGTCGTCGTCGACGTCATGCCCAAGCCCGAGATCCTCGACCCGCAGGGGAAGGCCGTGCTCGGCGCCCTGCCTCGACTGGGATTCACCGCGGTGACCGACGTCCGCCAGGGCAAGCGCTTCGAGCTCGAGGTCCGCGAGGTGACCGACGAGGTGCTCGCCGAGATCGAGAAGCTCGCCGAGACGTTCCTCGCCAACACCGTGATCGAGAACTACGTCGTCCGGGTCGAGCAGCCCGACGGCGCCGAGGTCCGGGCATGAGGATCGGGGTCGTCACCTTCCCGGGCACGCTCGACGACATCGACGCCGCCCGCGCCGTCCGGATCGGGGGCAACGAGGCGGTCGCCCTCTGGCACGGCGACCACGATCTCCGTGACGTCGACGCGGTGATCCTGCCGGGCGGCTTCTCCTACGGCGACTACCTCCGGTGCGGCGCCATCTCCCGCTTCTCCCCGGTGATGACCGAGGTGATCGAGGCGGCCGGCAAGGGCCTTCCGGTGCTCGGCATCTGCAACGGCTTCCAGATCCTCTGCGAGTCCCACCTGCTGCCCGGCGCGCTCCTCCGCAACGACCACCGGAAGTTCATCTGCCGCGACCAGAGGCTGCGGATCGACAACGCCGGCACCGCGTGGACCTCCGCCTTCGAGGAGGGCCAGGAGATCGTCGTACCGCTGAAGAACGGCGAGGGTCAGTTC
>Ga0164242_10008844_pt1 | contig 10903 bp, 9 predicted proteins | sample OricomgcompostMG_FD_108783 | JGI IMG/M metagenome (GOLD analysis project Ga0164242, IMG submission 108783) | Miracle-Growth compost microbial communities from Emeryville, California, USA - Original compost - Miracle growth compost (MG) ...
AGCTTCTTCGGGCAGGGCGACGTGTCGGTCGGCGTCAGCCTCGCCGCGATCGCCATCTTCCTGCTCCTCTGCCTCGCGGCGATCACCTGGATCTTCAGGACCGGCTGGCGGCTGAAGAGCTGACGATCGCTACCGCATCACCGGCAGCTCGATCCGCGACGCTTCCGCCGGCCGCGAGCACACCGTCTGGGTCGCCTTCACATAGGCTTCGGGCGGAGCCTTGGCGATGTTGGGGACGAAGGTCTGCGGGTTGCGGTCGATCATCGGGAACCAGCTCGACTGCACCTGCACCATGATGCGGTGGCCCTTCCTGAACACATAGTCGCGGTCGCGCAGCGGCACGTCCCACCGGATCACCTTGCCCGGCGCCAGCGCGTGCGGCGTCTCGTTGCTCTCCAGGAACCGCCCGCGGCGGATCTCCATCGCCACCGGCAGCTCATAGCCGTCGAGCGTCTTGCCATAGTCGCCGAGCGGCGTGTCGTCGGCGGGCTTCGCCTCGTAATCCTGCGGATAGACGTCGATCAGCTTGACCACCATGTCGCTGTCGGTCCCGGTGGTCGCCGCGAACAGCGTCGCCGCCACCTTGCCCGCGATGCGCAGGTCATGGTCGAGCGGCGCGCTTGCATAGACCAGCACGTCGGGCCGGTCGTCGACGAAGCGCTGGTCGCCGAACTCCCACAATCGCCAGTCGGGGATCGGATAGGTCGGCGAGATCGGCCGCGGCCGGAACGGCACCGGATTGGCCGGATCGCTGATATAGTCGCGGCACCCCTCCCCCGCCTTGGGCGGATCGAACGACAGCGTCCCGTCAGCGCGGAGATAGAGGCTGGTCGCGGTCACCCCCGCCGGCGGCCATTGCGCATAGGTCCGCCACATGTTCGATCCCGCCTCGAACATCTTCGCCTCGAAATCGGGCCGCGGCCCTTTGCCGTGCAGCCAGTAGCGGAAGAACGGCGCCTGGATGTCGTTCTGGAATTCGGTCCCGGTCTCCTGCCCGATCGGGATCGTCCCCATCATGTCGCCCTTGCCGGCCCAGCCGCCGTGGTTCCACGGCCCCGCCACGATCGAATTGAGGTGATCGGGGTCGTCCGCCTCCTGCTTATAGTAAGTCGCCCACGGCCCCCACGGGTCCTCCTGGTCCCAGAAGCCGGCGACCATCAGCGTCGGCACCGTGGTCCTGCCGAGCGCATCGCTCCACCGCTGCTTCTGCCAGAAGCCGTCGTAATTCGGATGCTCGATCATCGCCGTGAACATCGGGATCGAGCCCTTGAAATGATCGCGGTCGACGTTCGCCGCATTCCCCTCGCGCAGGAACCAGTCGTAGGTATCGACGTCGTCATATTCGAACGTCGCGTCGTCGGTCTTGCTGTGCTGGAGCATGTAGAGCCAGTCGGTCGCATAGGAGAGCCGCATCGCGCCGTAGCGGTGCAGGTCGTCGTTCATCCAGTAATCGACCCAGTCGGCCTGCGGGCTCACCGCCTTCAGCGCCGGATGCGGCCTGGCGAGCGCCACCGCGGCGGCGAAACCGGGGTAGGAGATGCCCCACATCCCCACCCGGCCGTTGTTGTTCGGCACATGCTTCACCAGCCAGTCGATCGTGTCATAGGCGTCGGTCGCCTCGTCGACGCCCTTGGGGTTGTTCTTCCCCACCGCGGTCGAGAAGGTGAAGGTCCCGTCCGACTTGAACCGCCCGCGCATCGACTGGAAGACGAAGACATAGCCGTCCTTCATCAGCGGCGCGAACCGCGCGACCGCGTCGGCGGCCGGCGCCTTGGACGGCACGCCATAAGGCGTGCGCTGCAGCAGGATCGGCAGCTTGCCGGTGCTTCCCCTGGGCGTCAGGATCACGGTCTGGAGCTTCGCCCCGTCGCGCATCGGCACCATCACCTCGCGATAGGTGAAGGGCGATTGCGCGCTCGTCTCGGCCGCCGCCTGCGGCTGCGCCGGCGTCCCCGCGAGCGGCGCCATCACCGCCGCCGCCAGCAGCCATCCGAATGTGCGCATGATTCCTCCCCGTCCCCCAAACCGTTCGTGCTGAGCGAAGCCGAGGCACTGGGTGGTCCCGCCCCCCTCGACTGCCTGCCAAGGCAGGCGCTCAGGACAGGCTTCGGCTTCGCTCAGGGCAAACGGGAAAAATGGTCCTGTAGCCAGGCAATAGACGCAGGTGAGGCGCGCAAGTCAATCGACCCGCGGCCGCCGCAGCATTCCCGCGATCGCCGGCCGCACCACCAGCCCGTTGAGGTCGATCGCGGCATGGACCGCCATCGCGACCCACAAGGCCCCGCTCTGGAGATAGAGATAGGCGAGCAGCACCCCGACCACCCCGGTCGCGATCACGCCCGGCCACCGCTGATAGCGATGCGCCAGCGCGAACAGCAGCGTCGAGACCGCGAACCCGGCGAGCGCATTGCCGCTCAGCTCGGCGACCGCCAGCGGCACCAGCAGCCGGAAATACAGCTCCTCGGCGATCCCCGCCGACAGCGCCGACCCCGCCGCCAGCCAGCCCTCGCCGGCCTCGCGCGGCAACAGCACCGAAAAGTCGCCGAGCATCGCCGGCAGCTTGCCGCGCCGCCGCCGCACCACGGTCCAGCCCGCGCCGATCAGCGACCCCGCGACCAGCCCGACCGCGATGCCTTCGCCGAACACCGGCGCCGGATAGCCGGCCTCGCGCGCCAGCCCCAGGAACGCCGCCGGCATCTCCGCCACCGCGCCGAATTGCCCCAGCAGCGCCAGCCCGACCAGCGCGGGCGCGGCGAACAGCAGCCACGATTTGGCGATCCACACGCGATAGCGCCGCCGCCGCCACCCCGGCGGCTGCACCGCGGCAAGCTCGCTCAGCCGCCCGAAATCGCCCTTGAAGAAATAGAGATAGGCCGCGAGCGCCAGCGCCAGGGCGGCCGCCGCCGCCAGCATCAGTCGAGCCGGTGCTCGCCCTTGACCCAGCGCACCGTGCCCGAGCTCGCGCGCATCACCACGCTCTCGGTCGTCATATGCCCGCGCAGCCGCTTGACCCCCTGCAGCAGCGAGCCGTCGGTCACGCCGGTCGCCGCGAAGATGCAGTCGCCCTGCGCGAGGTCGTCGAGCGTATAGACCTTGTCGAGGTCCTCGATGCCCCATTTGGCGGCGCGCGCGCGCTCGTCGTCGTTGCGGAACACCAGCCGCCCCTGGAACTGCCCGCCGACGCAGCGCAGCGCCGCCGCGGCCAGCACGCCCTCGGGCGCGCCGCCCTGGCCCATGTAGATGTCGATCGTCGTGTCGGGATTGGTGGTGGCGATCACGCCCGCCACGTCGCCGTCGGGGATCAGCACGATGCCGCAGCCGATCGCGCGCAGCTCCGCGATCAGCGCCTCGTGGCGCGGCCGGTCGAGCACGCAGGCGATGATCCGGTGCGGATCGACGCCCTTCGCCTTCGCCAGCGCCGCGATGTTCTCGGTCGGCGACTTGGTGAGGTCGATCAGGCCGTCGGGATAGCCCGGCCCGATCGCGATCTTCTCCATATAGACGTCGGGGGCGTTGAGCAGGCAGCCCTTCTCGGCGATCGCCAGCACCGCCAGCGCGTTGGGTCCCGCCTTGGCGGTGATCGTCGTCCCCTCCAGCGGATCGAGCGCGATGTCGATCGCCGGGCTGTCGCCGTCGCCGCGCCCGACCTTTTCGCCGATATAGAGCATCGGCGCCTCGTCGCGCTCGCCCTCGCCGATCACCACCGTGCCGTGCATGTCGAGCGCGTTCAGCGCCTCCCGCATCGCCTCGACCGCGGCGGCGTCGGCGGCCTTTTCGTCGCCCCGCCCGACCAGCGCGGAGGCGGCGATCGCCGCGGCTTCGGTGACGCGCACCATCTCGAGGACGAGGACGCGATCGAGGACATGGCTGGCGGCGGGCATCGGCAACTCTCCTGGCTGGGTTCCGCGGCGATAGAATCGCCGTGTGACGATGTCGAGACCGGCGGACGGGCCCGGCCGGATCCGCATGGGGATCGAACCCGCACACCGCCCACCCCGAACGCGCCTTTTCCCCGCTCGTGCTGAGCGCAGTCGAAGCACGCGCACACCCTCATCGACCCCTCACAACAGCGTCCCCTTCAGGATGACCAGCGCGACGCTGAAATAGATCACCAGGCCGGTGACATCGACCAGGGTGGCGACGAACGGCGCCGAGGCGCTCGCGGGGTCGAAGCCGAGCCGCTTCAGCACGAACGGCAGCATCGATCCGGCCAGCGAGCCGAAGGTGACGATGCCGACCAGCCCCACCGCGACGGTCAGCCCGATCAGCGCCCAATGCCGCCCGTAATCGAAGATGCCGAAGGTCTGCCATGCGGCGATGCGGGCGATGCCGATCACCCCCAGGCTGGCGCCGAGCGCGATCCCGACCGGCAGCTCCCTCAGCGCGACTCGCCACCAGTCGCGCAGCCGCAGCTGCCCCAGCGCCAGCGCGCGGATCAGCAGCGAGGTCGCCTGCGATCCCGAATTGCCGCCCGAGCTCATGATCAGCGGGATGAACAGCGTCAGCACCACCGCCTTCGCCAGCTCGTCCTCGAAATGCTGCATCGCGCTCGCGGTCAGCATCTCGCCGATGAACAGCGCGCACAGCCAGCCGACCCGCTTGCGGTACATGGCGGCGAAGCCGGTGGTGAGATACGGCTCGGCGCCGCCCTCGACGCCGCCGAACCGCTGCACGTCCTCGGCGCTTTCGCTGATGATCGCGTCGATCACGTCGTCGACCGTGACGATGCCCAGCACCTGCCGCCGCTCGTTGACCACCGGCACCGCGAGCAGGTCGTGGATCGAGATCAGCCGCGCGACCTCCTCCTGGTCGGTGTCGATGTCGACCGTGATCGGGGCGCGGTCGGGCGCGAGGTCGAGCACCGGCTGGTCCGGCTCGCCGGTGATCAGCCGGCGCAGCGTCACCACCCGCACCAGCGCCCGGCTGGCGGGGTCGAGCACATGGATCGCATAGACCGTCTCGCGCGTCCGCTCGACCTCGCGGATGTGCCGCAGCGTCTCGGCCACCGTATAGGTCGCCGGCACGCTGACGAACTCGGTCGTCATGATGCTGCCGGCGGTGTCGGGCGGATAGGCGAGCAGGCGCTTGAGCGGCCAGGCGCTGTCGAAATCGACGCGGCGCAGCAGCTCGGACCGGTCCTCGCCGTCCAGCTCTCGCAGCGCCGCGGCGGCGCGGTCGTCGGCCATGCCCTTCAGGATCTCGCCGGTGCGCTCCCTGGGCAGGTCGAGCAGCAGCTCGCCGGCGCGGGCCAGCTCGGGCCGGTCGAACACGTCGATCGCGCGCTCGACCGGCAGGCGCGCGATCAGCGCCGCGGCGTCGTGCGGCTCGGCCTCGTTGAGCCAGGTCACGATGTCCGCGGCATGTGCGGCCAGCAGATCGGCCGCGGCGCCCGGCGCGGTGACGATGTTTTCCATAAGCTCACCTCTCGATCCGCCGCCGCGGCGGATCAGGCGAGCAGACCCCCGCGGGTCAGGCCGTGACCAGCCGTGACGGCATCGGCAATCGACTACTGTCGCTTGGCATGGGGTTGGGTTTCCTTGGCTGTCGCCGCCGGGCGGACCCGGTCGGCGGCGTGCAAATGGGCCGATCGCCTTTGCCCGTCAAGATGCCCGGCAGCCGGCGGGCGGCCGGCCGCCGGACGGTTGTCATCCCCCGAAAACGGGGACCCATTTCCTTGCAGGCTCACGTTCGGCAACGGCCGGCAAAGGGCCCGCCGCGCCTTACTTGCCCGGCTTCGGCGGCCAGGCGATCTGGAACAGCGTCGGCCAGTCCTTGCCCGTGACGAACAGCCGTTTGCCGCGCGCGTCCCAGGCGATGCCGTTGGGCACGTCGTCGCCGTCCTTCGGATCGACCTCGGCGGTCAGCGCGGAAAGGTCGATCCATCCCGTCACCTTGCCGGTCGCGGGGTCGATCCGCGCGATCACGTTGGTCATCCACACGTTGGCGAGGATCTCGCCGTCGATCCATTCCAGCTCGTTGATATTGTCGAGCGGCCGCCCGTCGGCGGTCACGTCGATCTGCCGCAGTTCCTTCATCGTCGCCGGATCGAGCACGCGGATGCGGCTCGTCCCGTCGGACATCAGCAGGTGCGTGCCGTCGCCGGTCAGCGCCCAGCCCTCGCCCGGATAATGGAACTCGCCGACCTTGCTGAAGTCGGACAGCTTCCAGCGCCAGCCGACATGCTCCTTCCAGGTCAGGCTGACGATCTCGTCCTTCCACACCGCGATCCCCTCGCCGAAGGTCGGCGGCGGGATATCGACTTTGCGCTCCACCTTTCCCGTCGCGAGATCGACCTTGCGGATCGACGACCCCCCCGGCTCGCCGGTCGCCTCGTAGAGCGCGCCGTCGTGCCACAGCAGCCCTTCGGTGAACGCCTGGCGGTCGTGCGGATAGCGCGCGACGACCTCGGCCGGCAGAATCGGAATCGTCTGCGCCGCCGCCGGCGCGGCGAGCAGCAGCAGCGCGATTCCGGCGAGCCGGCGCATCAGTCGCGCAGCAGCTCGTTGATGCCGGTCTTGGCGCGGGTCTGGGCATCGACCGTCTTGACGATCACCGCGCAATACAGCGCCGGCTTGCCGTCGCCCCCGCCGGTCGAACCCGGAACGACGACCGCGTAAGGCGGCACCTCGCCGCGGAACACTTCGCCCGTCTGGCGATCGATGATCTTGGTCGAGGCGCCCAGGTACACGCCCATCGACAGCACCGCGCCCTCGCCGACGCGCACGCCCTCGGCCACTTCGGCGCGGGCGCCGATGAACGCGCCGTCGCCGATGATGACGGGGTCGGCCTGCAGCGGCTCGAGCACGCCGCCGATCCCCGCCCCGCCGGAGATATGGACGTTCTTCCCGATCTGCGCGCAGCTGCCGACCGTCGCCCAGGTATCGACCATGGTTCCTTCCCCGACATAGGCGCCGATGTTGACGAAGCTCGGCATCAGCACTGCGCCCTTGCCGATGAACGCACCCTTGCGCACGATCGACCCCGGCACCGCGCGGAAGCCCGCGGCGCGGAACTCCGCCTCGCCCCAGGCGGAGAATTTGGACGGCACCTTGTCCCACCAGCTGGCCGCGCCCGGCCCGCCGGAAATCTCCGCCATGTCGTTGAGGCGGAACGACAGCAGCACCGCCTTCTTCAGCCACTGGTTGACTCGCCAGCCGCCGCTGCCGTCGGGCTCGGCGACGCGGGCGGTGCCGGCGTCGAGCAGCGCCAGCGCGCGATCGACCGCGACGCGCACCGCGCCCTTGGTGTCGGGGCCGATGCCCGCGCGGTCCTCCCAGGCGGCGTCGATCGTCGTCTGAAGCTCGTCGGTCATGCTGTCTCCTGAATGTCGTGCAGCCAGCGCGTGATGTCGCCGGTGGTGAAGTCGATGAAGCCGCGGTCGGTCTCCGGCCCCTGTTCGGAGCCGTTGTCGACCCACACCGTCGCCATGCCGATCGCGTGCGCCGGCTTCAGGTTGCGCGCCATGTCGTCGGCGAACAGGCTCTCGGCGGGATCGATGCCGAACGCGTCGCACATCGCCGCATAGGCGCCCGGATGCGGCTTGGGCACATAGCCGCAGGCGTGGACGTCGTGGATGCCGGCGAAGCTCTCGCTCAGCCCCAGCCGGTCGAGCACGCGCATGGCATAGGGCGCGTCGGCGTTGGTGAAGACGTATTTCTCCCCCGGCAGCCGCGCGATCGCGGCGGCGAGCGGGGCGTTGTGCTCTAGCACGTCGAGCTCGATGTCGTGGACGCGCGCGAGATAATCGTGCGGATCGACGCCATGTTCGGCCATCAGGCCCGCGAGCGTCGTCCCATGGTCGTGGAAATAACGCTTCTGGATGCGCCGCGCCTCGTCCTTATCGACTCCGAAACGGTTGCCGACATAATCCCGGATCCGCTCGTCGATCCGCTCGAAAAGCAAAGCGCTCGCCGGATAGAGCGTGTTGTCGAGATCGAAAATCCAGTTGCGGACATGGGCGAGACGCGCGAGCATGGCGGCGGCGGGCTTAGGCGGCGCCCGCCGCGGGGGCAAGAGCGGCGTGGCGCCGGCCGGCCTCGGCGCGCCGAACCCGCACCGTCCGCCGTGTATTTGGGGGTGAGTGATGGGCGATATCCGACGACTCCTTGCTGAGGGCACCGCGCTCGGCGGGCTCCTGCTCGTCGCGGCCTGCGGCGGCGGGGGCGTCAACAGCACCCCGCCTCCGCGCAGCGCCCCGACGCCGACCCCGACGCCAAGCCCCACGCCGACACCGACCCCGACCCCCAGACCAACGTCCCCGCCGACCAACTACGACACCGCCGAATATCGCGGCACGGTGGGCGCGGTGTCGATGAACGCGCTGGTCGCCTATCAGGCCGGCTCGACCGGCAGGGGCGTCAAGATCGGCATCGTCGACAGCGGGATCGACCTCCAGAACACGGCGTTCGACACCCGCATCGACCCCGCCTCCACCGATGTCGCGGGCACGCGCAGCATCGACGACGAGGGCGGGCACGGCACCGCGGTCGCCTTCACCGCCGCGGGCGGGCGCAACGGCGTCGGGGCGGAGGGCGTGGCGTTCGACGCGACGCTGCTCGTCATGCGCGCCGACGCGCCGGGCAGTTGCGCCAAGCTCGACGACCAGGGCGATCCCGACTGCAATTTCTACGACAGCGCGATCGCCAAGGGCATCACCACCGCGACCCAGAACGGCGCCAGGGTCATCAACATCTCGCTCGGCGGCGATACGCCGAGCCAGGGGGTGATCGATGCCATCGCCGCCGCCGCGCGTGCCGGGGTCATCGTCGTCATCGCCGCGGGCAACGACAGCGCCGCCAATCCCGATGCGTTCGCCGACGCCTCGGCCAGGGCCGCCAGCTCGCGCAACATGGTGATCATCGCCGGCTCGGTCGGCAGCAACGACGTCCTCTCCGATTTCAGCAACAAGGCCGGCGACGGCGCGGCCTATTACCTCGCGGCGGTCGGCGAGAACGTGATCGCACCGTGCGACGGGACCGATCAGGCCTGCCTGTGGTCGGGCACCTCGCTCGCCGCCCCGCAGATCTCGGGCGCGGTCGCATTGCTCGCCCAGGCGTTCCCCAACCTGACCGGCGCGCAGATCATCAACATCCTGTTCGGCAGCGCGCGCGACGCCGGCGCGGCGGGAACCGACCCGGTGTACGGCCATGGCGTGCTCGACCTCACCCGCGCGTTCGAGCCGCAGGGGACGATGTCGGTCGCCGGCGGCCACGGCCCGGTCTCGCTCGCCTCGAACGCGGTGCTGTCGGGGCCGATGGGCGACGCCGCGCAGGGGCCGCTCGGCGCGGTGGTGCTCGACGGGTTCGACCGCGCCTATGCCGTCGATCTCGCGCGCACGATCAGCACCAGCGGGCCGATCCGCACGCTGACCGGCGCGCTGGAGACGCGCGACCGCAGCTTTGCGGTCGATGCCGGCCGCATGTCGGTCGCCGTGACCATCGCGCCGGGGCGTCAGCAGACGCGGATCGACCGGCTGACGCTCACCCCGGATCAGGCGAACGCGGCGCGCGCGATCGCCGGCATCGTCACCACGCGGCTGAGCGGCGATGCGCAATTCGCGCTCGGCTTCTCGCAGAGCGGCGCGACGCTGACCGCGCGGCTCGCCGGGCGCAGCGACCCCGCCTTCCTCGTCGCGCGCGACCCGACCGAGGGACAGGGCTTCCTCACCGACGTCGGCGCCTCGGCGGCGCTGCGCCAGCGGTTCGGCCGCTGGGGCCTCACCACCGCGGTCGAGAGCGGCAACGTGCTCGCGCCGGTCGCCGACGGCTTCGTCGTGCGCGATCCCTGGCGCCGCTTCGGCTACAGCCGAGTCGCGATCGCCGCCGACCGCCGCTTCGGCCCGCTGGCTGCCTCGCTGACGGGCAGCTGGCTCGACGAGCACGACACGGTGCTCGGCGCGCGGTTCGGCGCCGGGCTCGGCGGCGCGCGCGCGTCGAGCTGGTTCGTCGACGCCAATGCGACGCTCGCCCTCGGCGGCGGCTGGTCGCTGACCGGCAGCGCGCGGCAGGGCTGGACGCTCGCCGAGGTCCGCGCCGGCCTCGCCGGCTCCGGCCTGATCCGCACCGACGCCTGGTCGGCAAGCGTCGGCAAAGACGGCGTGTTCGGCGCGCGCGACAGCTTCGGCCTCGGCATCGCCCAGCCGCTGCGCGTCGCCTCGGGCGCCATCGACCTCCGGCTGCCCGCCTTCTACGACTATGAGACCCGCTCGGTGACGAGCTGGACCGACGCCCGCCTCAACCTCGCCCCCACCGGCCGCGAGCTCGACCTCGAGGCGCGCTACGCCTTCCCGCTCGGCGCCGGCACGATGCAGACCAACTTCTTCTGGCGCCGCGACCCCGGCAATTTCGCCAGCCTGCCCGACGATCGCGGCGTGGCGCTGAGATACGGGGTGGCGTTCTGAGGGACGGATAGCACCACCCCCTCCGTTCGCCCTGAGCCAAGTCGAAGCCTGTCCTGAGCGCCTGCCTTGGCAGGCAGTCGAAGGGGGCGATTGGCGAGCGGCGCTCAAACATGCTTCGACTTCGCTCGGCACGAACCGAGCGGGGGGCCTTCACCTACTCCAGCAGCTTCGGCGCTTCCTTCTCCAGCGCGGCCTTCACCTGGTTGGCGAACAGCGCCATCAGCGGCGGCAGGTCGATCACCGCATGGACCTTGTCCTCGAACGTATCGAGCCGGCTCGCGATCCGCTGCCCCATCGCGGAGACGGTGAAGTGCATCGTGTCGCCGTCCCAGCGATGCTCGACCACCGCACCGCCGGGGATCATCGTCGCGATCTTGCCGATGCCCTTGTCGAGCCGCGCATGCACCCCCGCCTTGCCCAGCTTGTGCGGGATGTCCATTTCGACCGGCTCGCCCATCACGCCGCCTCCTCGTCCTTCGCGAACAGCATCGCATCGTCGGCGAA
>Ga0164242_10008845_pt1 | contig 10902 bp, 11 predicted proteins | sample OricomgcompostMG_FD_108783 | JGI IMG/M metagenome (GOLD analysis project Ga0164242, IMG submission 108783) | Miracle-Growth compost microbial communities from Emeryville, California, USA - Original compost - Miracle growth compost (MG) ...
AGCACCAGGTCGCACTCGGCCGCCAGCTGCCGTAAGTCAAAACTTGGCGCCGCCGGGTCAGCCGTCGTCACGGCGTAGCCAAGCCGTTTCAGACACGTTGTCACTTGCGCCGCCGAACGCAGCGACACTTCCCGCTCGCTCGACGCCCCGCCCTGTAGCACCAGTACTTGTTTAGCCATGGTAGTCCTCCATAAATTCTGTAAAGCGCTGCATACCGGTCCGGATGGCGGCAGCCGAGCGGCCAAAACACAGCCGCACATGGGCCTCGCCGCCCGGGCCGAAATCAGCACCCGGCACCACCGCCACGCCACTGCGCTTCAGTAGCTCCAGGCAGAACGCCCGGCTGTCGGTCACACCCTGCACACGCACAAAGAAAAAGTAGGCGCCGGCCGGCGAGCAGTAGCTGACCCGCGAACCCAAAGCCGCCAGATAGCTCTCCATTAGCACCCGATGCCGGCGGTATGTCTGCCGGTTGGCGCTCAAGATTCGCCGGCTCTGCTGGAGCGCCGCCAGCGCGGCGTACTGTGAGACTACTGGTGCACAATTGACCAGCGTGTCGTGCACCGCCAGCAGTTCATCAATCCGCGAAGCGTCGGCCTGCACAAAACCGATCCGCCAGCCGGTCAGGGCGAAATCCTTGGAAAAGCTGACGATACGGATGAGGTGGCGCCGGTACGTCGGCAGTTGAGCCGGCGAAAACAGCGTAGCACCCCCGTACAGCATGTTACCGTACACCTCATCACTCACCAGCACACAGTCGTGCTCAGCCGCCAGCCGCGCCAGCGCTGTCAGCTCATGGCGGCCGTACACTGAGCCGGTGGGGTTATTAGGGTTACAAATAAGGATGGCCGCCGTCCGGCCTGACAGCGCCCGGCGCACTCTAGTAATATCCAGCCGCCAGCCATGAGCCTCATCCAGCCGCACCGGCACTACCTGGCCACCGGCAGCCGTCACCGACCGACTGTACGCCGAGTAGACCGGCACTGGCATGACAACTTCCGGGCGTTCCGGCGTTACCAGCGTGTGCAGCACGGCGTTCAGCCCTTCAATGGCGCCGGCGGTGACCACCACCTCATCGGCCTCGTAGGCCATCTGCTGTTCGGCCAGGCTGCAGCTGATAGCTCGGCGCAGTTCTGCCAGCCCCTGCGGGTCGGAATACTGGTCGGCTCGGCCAGTTTGAATAGCCTGGATGGCGGCTTGCCGGATGTGCTCGTCAGATGACTGAAAGGGGATACCTTGGGCCAACGAAATAACGCTGGCGTTGTGGCGACTAGCCCGTTCCATTTGTTTGATAGCATTCAACAGCATGCGCTTCAGTATGCCCCGGAGCACACTTGTCTACAATTTTTAGCAATTACCTCAAATTATTAACATCTTAGAAACAGAGGCGAGTGTAAGTTGTCTAAACATATTAGACAATATGTGCTACAGTGAGCATATGGATAAACTACTCCGCGATGCTCTAACCACGCTCGGCTGTGATGACAAGCACATCCGCCTATTCCTAGCCTGTTACCAACAGGGCACGGCGCCGCTCAGCGAGCTGACCAAGCTGGCCCGCCTGCAACGCTCCACGGCCTACGTCATCATGCAGCAACTGGTTGACCGCGGGCTGGTGCAGGAAGATCACAAAGCCTACGGCAAGGCTTTCACGGCCGCCGCACCAGAAACGCTACTGCGGCTGGTGGCCAATCGACAGCGCCAAATCGGCCGGCAGCACCTAGCCCTGCAGGAACACCTCGGCGAACTCCAATCGCTGTACCAGGCCAATCACGTGCAGCCCCGGGTGCGGACGTACCAAGGAGTCAACGGACTGTTAAGCGTCTGGCGCGACATCCTGACCGCCCAGGGCGAAATTCTACTGTGGACCAACCAGACCGCCGAAAGCAAGCTGTTTAACACGGCGCAACACGACCAATTCATTGCCGAACGCCAGCGGCGCGGTTGCTTCGTCAGGGTGCTAGCGGTTGACAACTCGGCTGGCCGGCAGCTCCGAGCCGAAGACGGTGGGGCGCTGCGCGAAACGCGGTTGCTGCCTGCCGGCATCGACTTTAGCGCCGAAACCTACCTGTACGACCACAAGATGGCGGTGCTGGATTACCAAGAAGACATCATCGGCATCATCACTGAAAGCGCGGCGGTAGCCGCCGCCCAAACAGCTATGTTTGAAGCTGCGTGGCGGCAGCGCGGCTAGCCGTCGTAATTACTGGAAAGGTGATATAGCTGACAGTAGCGGCAACGGTACACTTTGAGCGGCCGGCCGTAGCGCCACTCACTCACCGTGCCGGTAGCCTGAGCCGCCTCTGGCGTTTCAAAAGCCAGTTTATCGGCACAGGGTAATCCGTTATCTTCAAGGTTTTCCATGGTCATGTACCATTCTAAAGGACGGACCTTTAGAGCTAAATTAGCCTGCTCCATTGCTGCGCAAAAGCCGCCAGTTGCTCATCGATAGACTGCTGACCGTTAATTTTGATAACCGTTTCTGTCTGGACGGGCGGCTCCATAGTATCGACGAGGTGCTGGTACTTCGCGGCTGTCATCCGGTGGTTTTCCGTGAGCTGACGATTCGACTGGCGCTGCCGGGCAACCGCCAGCGGCGTTTGCACCCATACCACGATGACCCGGGCTTGCAGGCGCTCAGCCAACACACCCATCGCAGCCCGCTGCTGCCGCTGGTTATTATTTACGTCATAGACAACCGGGACGCCGGCCGCCAGCAACTGCTCAGCCGCATAATCAAGCGCTGCGATCACTATCCCTTGATACCCCGGCACTTCGTGGGGATCGCCATCTGACCACAAGCGGCCCCGTAACTCATCGTAGCTCAGCCGGCGGAAGCCATTGACTGCCGTTAGCTGGCGAGCAACTGTCGACTTGCCCGATCCGGGGTAGCCGTACATCAGAAACAGCGTCGCCACGACGTCCCCTACGATTCGCGGTCAATAAATTGCTGGCAGAAGCGCTCAAACACGGCATTGGTCCAGCCAAAGCCAGTCTGGCTGGGGTAGACACCCTTTTGCGGCGGTTTCTCGGGATTAACCACATTGTATTTTTCCAAGAAGACGTGGTGCTCGTTGAACCAATCCAAGTTGTTTTTGACCCATTTGAGGGCGATCCGCTTGGCGTCATCGTGGTAGCCATACTTGAGCAGCCCCTCGACGACAACGAAGTGCAGCGGCGCCCAACCGTTCGGGTACGCCCACTGCACCGGCATACTGCCCGGCACATACTGGCCGAGTGGCAGGGCGTCAGTGGTGCTGAGCCCCCCTTTGTTTTCAAAGCGGCGTAACGCCTTGACCAAGCTGGCTGCCTGTTTTTCGGTGACCATACCGGCCCACATCGGGAAAAAGCCGGCCAGACTGGCCACGTTGCCGCGTTTTTGCTTGGTAAAGTTGTAATCGTAATACAGCCCGCGCAGTCGGTCCCACATCAGCTCATCCATGGTGGCCTTGCGGGCTTGGGCGGCCTGTTCCCACTTGGCGGCCTCCCGGAGATCATCGAACAACCGGGCGGTGCGGGCAAAATCCATTTCGTACTTGTACAGCAAGGCATTCAGGTCGACCGGCAGGTAGTGCAGCGCCCGGCGGTTGAAGCGGGGCGTCATATCCCAGCCGCTTTCCGCTTCGGCCAAATCGTGCAGGTAGTTGATATCGTAGTAGCGACTTAAGCCTTTGTATACCAGCCGCTCGTTGGGCTTTTTAGTCCCCTGCCAGACCGTGCGGTATTCTTGCTTGGCGACCTCCATGGCTTCCTGCAGCCACTGTTTATCCAGGCCGTAGGTGTTGTAGACGTCATAAATGAAGGTAGTGAGAAACGGTGGCTGCGAGCGGCCCATCAGGAACGTACGTGAACCATTGGGGATAATTTTGAAACGGCGGAACAGGCTCAGCAGGTCTTCGAGGACGCCAGTGACTAGTTCGGGGTTTTCACCCTTGCCGAGCATGCCCTGCACCATAAAAAAGCTGTCCCAGTAGTACAGCTCATCGTAGTCGAAGCTGGCGTGTTCGTCATAGCTGGGCACTAGGTACGGCTTGGGTAGCCCCAGCAGGCTTTCGTCGTCCTTGGGGTGGAAACGCTCCAGGTGAGTCCAGAACTGGCGGATGTAATCGCGAGCGATTTGCACATCCTCGGGGCGCAGCTCACCTTTTTTGCGAGGCCGAAGCAGCTGACCAGCATTGGTCACCGCCTGTTTGGAGGCCCGAGTGGCCCGGGTGGCGGTAGTGGTCACCGGCTTGACCGCCCGCCGCGCTACCCGCTTGGCGGTCTTGGTCGATTTTTTAGCTTTATCAATCATAGCTACAGCCTAGGCACTTTCCGCCCCCTGGTCAACCGGTAGGGCCGAGTTTGTGGTGCGCCCAGGGTGGCGCGGGCTGCAAAAGTTGCCTCGGTTAAACTCGTCTGCGAAGGGCGGTTACGGTAGTGCGGCGGGCGCTACTGGCCGCCGTCGAGGCGTTTGCGGCCGGGGTTGTCGATGTCGTACAGCGCCTGGTGCAAAATGCCCATCACCATTTTGGCTTGGTCGCGGCTCATGCCGATACGCGACACGGTCAGCGGTTGGCCGTGCTGACCGGCAGCCTGTGAGAAATTCAGCACCACACCCTTGTCGCTGGCCACCACTTCGACGCTGTCGCTGTACATAACGCGCGGGTCGATCATTACCATCAGTGTCTGTTGCTGGCGGTTCGCCTGGCTGTGGTCGTGATCGTGCTCGTCGGCCTTATCATCGTAGCCAGCCAGTTGCCATAACTCAGCCGCCTTGTCATCCTCCACCGCGAAGTGACTGATGAGCAGTAGCAGAATGTCCTCGCTGGGGCGCTCGGTGCCCGATTCAATGAGGTTGAGTTGCTTTTCGTCGATCTCCACCGCGCCGGAGACCTCGGCCATTGATTCGCGGTTCCGTTCGCGCAAAGAGCGCAGCTGGGATCCCAGTGACTCGTATGGTAAACGCTTGTTCATATCGTTCATTACCCGTTTATTTTATCTGGGGCGACAGCCGGATGCAAGCGGACCGCGCCAAGCCCGAAATACGCTATACTGGCCTACATGAACATCGTGCCCAATGTCTCGCTCAGTAATTATTCCACCATGCGCCTCGGCGGCATTGCCGATTTTTTGGCCGAAATCCATAGCCGGGATGAACTGCGCGAGGCTGTGGCCTGGGCTGACGAGCGTAACCTGCCGATCATCGTCATCGGCGGCGGCAGCAACATCGTCTGGCAAGACAGCGGCTTTCGCGGCCTAATTGTGGTCAATAAAATCCTGGGCTATGAAGACACGGCGCTGAACGATAACGAACACCGCCTGGTGATTAGCGCCGGTGAGCCGTGGGACAGCGTGGTAGCCCGCAGCGTGGCCGCCGGGCTGACTGGTATTGAAGCGCTCAGCCTGATCCCCGGCACGGCTGGCGCCACCCCTATTCAAAACGTCGGCGCCTACGGCCAGGACATTTCCCAAACCCTGGAGAACGTGGAAGTGTTCGACCGCGAAACCGGTGATTTTGCCAGCCTGACGACCGCCGACTGCGGGTTCAGCTACCGTAACAGCCGCTTCAAAACTGACTTCCGCGGCCGCTACTATATCGTGGCGATCACCCTCAAACTAACGGTCGGCAACCCCCTGCCACCGTATTACGGCGCCGTGCAGACATACCTGGAGGCACACCCGACCGACCAGCCGATCACTCCGCAACTTATCCGCGAGGCAGTTATCGCCATCCGCTCCGCCAAGCTGCCCGACCCGGAAATCGTCGCCAACAACGGCTCGTTTTTTGCCAATCCCATCATCAGCGCCGAGCAGCTGGCCAATCTGCTGGCCACCAATGCCACCATGCCCCACTGGCCGCTGGATAACGGCCAGGCCAAAATCCCAGCCGCCTGGCTGATTGAACAGACCGGCTTCAAGGATTACCACGACGAGCCGACCGGCATGGCCACTTGGCCACACCAGCCGCTGGTGCTGGTCAACGAGCACGCCCACACCACTTCCGACCTGCTACTGTTCCGCCAGAAAATCATTGATACCGTTGCCGAGCGTTTCGGCATCACCCTCACCCAAGAACCCGAATTGCTACCGTAGGCTACAGCTCAACTAGCGATGCGCCAGGAGTCGACCTATCATCTGACCGACCACTCCGTACGCTCATACAGCATGCCGCTATTTCGTTTGGGATGAGTGAGCAGTCTGGAGGGTTACCTGGGTAATAGGCTGACGCTGCAACTGCCCGTACATATCGAGCGGCATGACAGAATGTCTACCGAATACGCGACGACTTACGCGTAATCGCCAGCCGCCCCAGCCTAAAATACTACCCTGAAACGACAGGTGCGGTTTTTACTCGCACCCTATTCAAAGGTTTTCACAAACCAGGAGGTGTCATCACAGGAAAACTGCACATTATATTGCGCGGCAAGTTTTACATACTGGTAGAGTACGCTACAGGATTTTTGCGTAGGCGAGTACGTATAACTACCCTCCCCATATTGGGCTTCCCTAAATGTTAGAGAGGTGTAAGGTTTAAATTGCCTTGAGGCGCTTAACGCTGAACTGTATGCGGATACCGCCTTGTGAAGTTCTTTTTTGCTCGATGTATAGAACTGCAATTCTACGCCGCAATGCTTATGCCCCTGACCGAATTCAACTTGATCCCTTGCGCACACACTGCTCATTTTGGTATCAACACCCTGATCCCGTAAGGCAGTCCGCAAGTCAGCCACAGCCCCTAGGAGCTCGGCGTGGCGGTGGTTATCGCGAATCGTCATATATCCCAGGAACACTCCCAAGAGGATGACGACGGCACAGAGAAGATAACGTAAGATGTGGCGACGCGGGCGGGGTTTGTCAGTCGGTTGGGCCATGCTTATTTTTCAGCATAGCGTAGTAGAAGAAAAAACGTAAGTAGGATAAACAATGACAATCCTGCTGCCCACTGCCACCAACTTTGACCGTGGCTCCTCTGTGCACCCGCTCGGTTTGAGCTGCCAATCACCGGGTTTGCGTGACGCCCTGAAGGCTTCACGTTCGTTGATTTTTCAGAAGAAGCAGCGCTCTCTACGTCAGTGGCGGTCGTAGCCATGGCCGCATGTCGTGACTCATCAGTCACGCCTCCGCCCGAGGTACCGGGAGGAGTAGTCGGCTTGTCGCTTGATGTCACCGTGCAATCATACCCATCTCCTTGTGCCTGTCCGGCGGGTACCTCAAATATCAGACACGGCTCAAGGGCATTCGACACTCCGTCACCGTCGTAATCCGTTGGGCTGGCCGCCACATACACCGTTTTGACAATCTCCTCAGGCTGACCGTTGGCACCTGTGGCATAGAAATACAGAGTATGAAAGCCGGGCGTAACCGAGGTCGGGACGCTCAGCTGCGTCGTTAGATTGCCATTCGCATCGGCGCTGAATTCGCCGAGGTCAACCGGATCCGAGTGCAGCCAGCCGTGCAAACTGCTGAGTGGCAGCAACCCGGTCAGCGTCGTCTGGTTAGGTGCCGCTTCCTCACCATAAGCCCCGCTGCGATAAACCACGTCGTTCGATATATCATCGTCATAATTCACATCATATGTCGGCCGGCCCGTTTTAGGCGCTTGCATGATCGGAAGAGTGTCATCCTCCATGGGCGTCACAACATCGGTACTTGCCCGGGGCATCGGCGCCGTAAAATTGCCAGTTGCCTGCTCTATGAGCTTCGTTAGCAGCTGGTGACCGAATTGGGTCGGATGGAAACTGCCGTTTGAGAGAACCCTGTCCGTATCATGGCCAACCGTCAGCCCGTTGACCGCCCGGCTACTCGCCGTACCTTCACACAATCTATGGCCATGGAATACATCCTGATCATCCACATAAAAGACGCCGGCCTTGTCCGCCGCGCTCTGTATGACTGAGTCCAGATAGCTCACGAGATCATTCGCAAATACCGTTTCATCGCCATTGAGATCAAGCGGCGACCGCAAGCCACAGTCCCCATGGCTCTTTACGACCGAGGGGTAGCCAAGCACGTAAATGTGGGCGTCCGGTACGGTCGCATCCTTAATTTGCGTATACATATCAACGAGCTTATCGAACTGCTTATCAATTAGGCGGACCAGCTCAAGCCGGTCTTCATAGGAGGAGTAGCAGGTATCCCCCTCCAAACATCGCTCAATGATATGCTTGAAGCCAATGTCGTTGCCTACGGCAGAGATGGTGACGATGCCCGGCTTATAATGCTGGATGTAATCCAACTGGCTAACATACCCCGGCGTCCAACTCTGCGTAAAGTCGAAGTTTGCTTTGTAATACTGATTGTCCCTATCAGAGCGACTCTTTAGGCTGTCGATACCTGACCCATTGGCGATATTGGTTGTTTTCGCGCCAGAACAGGCCACCGAGTGAGTGGAATCAAGCCCCAGGTCTTTGCCAATCAGAAACGGATACGATTGTTTTGAGAGATGGCACATATTCACACCGTGCACGTCCGTCTCCGGATAAAATGTCGAGTTTCCCTCTCCCTCACCAGAGGCATATGAGTCGCCCAGTGCAATATAGTCTGTCCGGGCAGTGTTCGGCGCCCGGAAATAGTATTCGTAGTAGTCACTGGTATCGTTTTCGTCGTAACCGCCCGCCGTGTAAAAACTAAGCAGATCGTCACTGACGAACTTCGGCACCCCGCCAAAAACATTTTGCTGTGGTTGCTCCACGAACTGATTCAGGTAGTAATCGAGCGCGCGGTACGAACAGCTCTGGGTCGCCACATTGTCGACGGGCAACGCGTCCGAGCAGGTAGCCATGTCGTACATCCTGAGGAGCTTGCCCTGCACGTTCACCACCACAAACCGCCCATCATCGGAAACCGTCATGGTCGCGTAATCGGTCTGATCCTCAGGCGTCTCGACCTGTAGTATCTGCGTGCTGAAATTCGCAAGGTCAACCCGCGTCACCAACCCACGGTTGTCCCACAGCACTAGCCACTTGCCGTTGCTGGAGTAGGCCACTTGGCTGGCAATAACATCGTAGCTGAGCGACCAGCTGCTACCGTCCGGATAAGTCAGCTGTGAGCTGGCAGCCTGGGCCCAATTGTAAGAAATCGGGTACCCAGCGGCCAGTGACGGAGTCAAAGTCAATGCCTGAGCAGTGCGGAAATTCAGATAGTACGCGCTCCAATCATCGTTCGGCGTAAGCTCCACAAACACGTTTCTATTGGGCGTCGGAAATAGTTGCGATTCGGTGTTATTGACGAGCCCGGCGTATGGCTGACCGGGCGGCCGGATGAGCATGCCACCGGCTTCGAGCAAACCAATCGAGGTGTCATACCAGCAACCCGCATAGGTGCCGTCGGTTTCGTTCGGCCCGAGCGGTAGTGTCTGGTCGGTACACTGCAGAGCCCCAGTGACACTTTCATTCTGGCGTAACGTTTGCAAGTACGTGTCAAAGCTCAGCGAAGGACCGTTACTGACCACCGGCGCGTGCGTTACATCACCCCACGTTTCCGGCGGACTTCCCGCCGTTACCCAAGATTCAAGTGGCGTCAGAACCAAACTGAGCACTAGGCAGATTGCCAGACAAAGATAAGTACAGATACGAGGCAGGCGGCGGGTCGGTAAGTGGGCCATGGTACAGCAAATCCTCAGCTAGTTTGCACATTTATACACCACTTTTCAGAATTTGCAACTATTTTGGCAGCTGCTTATTTGTCTGTCCGCTTCCTACTCTAGGAGTATGCCCGGGATGGGCGGCATCTCGTTCACCACAAAAAATGCTTCCTCCGCGCCAATTACCTGAAACAAACGGCGGATGGTGGCAGTGCGGTAACCGGCAATGTCAACCACCAGCGGTTTGTTGGCGGCCCGCAGTTTCTGACCAGCTTCCAGTAGCACATTCGTGGAGTAGCAATCCATGAAGCCGGCCTCCGACAAATCAACCACCAGTGAGCTACAGGCGGCACTCGCCAGCGCACTACCAACTACTTTGGCAAATTCGTCGCGCCGGGTGAGGTCAATTTCCAGGTCCGGCCGGGCCCCAATAGTAAAAACGCCGTTATGTTCAGTGGTCGTAAAATCGTCAGCCTGTTCAGCCATGTCATGCCCTCCTGTAGTAGCAGTGCTCTAGGGTAGCAGAACCACGGCAGCGGCATATGGCCTGGCTCATAGACAGGCTGAGTTAATAGTGCTAGCGCTTGGTTAGGCAGTAGGATTGGGAGCCGGCAGGCCGCCGTTTGCCAGCGGTTCGCCCATGAGCTGGACATACGCGGCCTGGTTGGTTACCGAGTAGGTAAGCTCGTCGCTGCTGCCAAAACCGGCCGCTTGGTAGGCGCGCACCACATTGACGCATTTTTCAGGTAGCTTGTCGGGTGCAAACCAGGCCATGTCACTACACTTATCCGGTTCCATGATGGTCGGATCGCCGTGCCAATCACGCAGTTCGAACACGAAATTCAGGTAGTCCACCTCGATGTAGTAGTGGTCGATGTGCTTCAGCCGCAAATCATCGGCCCGGCCACTCAGCCCCGTTTCTTCCTGCAGTTCGCGGACCGCGCAAACCCGCATGTCCTCGCCGGCCTCCAGGTGGCCGCTCGGGAAATCCCAGTGCCCGGCCAGATAGCTGTGCGGACCGCGCTGCTGCAGTAGCAGCTCACCCTTATCGTTATAGACGACGGTAAACACCGCCGCGCGGGTCATGAACCGCTCGGTCATACGTTGTCCTTTCAGAAATTAGTTATTGGTCACTCGGAAGAGGGTATTGCAAAGCAAACTCGCGCACCGCAGTGCGCAGCTCTTCCAGACGGGCCTCATCATCACGGTGCTCAATTGCCTGGTGCATCCAATCGGCGATTTGTTCCATATTTTTCTCAACCAAACCGCGAGTAGTAACGGCCGGCGTACCCAGCCGGATGCCGCTGGGGCGGAACGGCGGCAGCGGATCGTTGGCC
>Ga0164242_10008846_pt1 | contig 10901 bp, 10 predicted proteins | sample OricomgcompostMG_FD_108783 | JGI IMG/M metagenome (GOLD analysis project Ga0164242, IMG submission 108783) | Miracle-Growth compost microbial communities from Emeryville, California, USA - Original compost - Miracle growth compost (MG) ...
GTTCCAGTTCCTGCACCGCGCCGACCCGGCGCAGCTGCGCGGCTTCATCGCCGACGAGCACCCGCAGGTGATCGCGCTGGTGCTGGCCCACATGACGCCGGACAAGGCGTCGCTGCTGATGTCCGGTTTGCCCGCCTACCAGCAGGCCATCGTCGCGCACCGGATCGCGGTGATGGACCAGACCAACCCCGACATCATCCGTACGGTCGAGTCGATCCTGGAGCGCAAGCTCTCCTCGATGCTGCAGCCGGCCGAGATGTCGCGCGTCGGCGGCATCGAGTCGCTGGTCAACGTCATCAACCGCTCCGACCGGCCCACCGAGCGCTCCATCATCGACGGCCTCGAGGGGCTCGACCCGGAGCTCGCCGACGAGGTCAAGAGCCGGATGTTCATGTTCGGCGACATCATCGGCCTCGATGACCGCTCGGTGCAGCAGGTGCTGCGTCAGGTCGACGCCGGCGAGCTCGCGCTCGCGCTCAAGGGCGTCAACGAGGCGGTCAAGACCAAGATCACCTCGAACCTGTCCGCGCGTGCCGCGGAGAACCTCCTCGAGGAGGTCGAGCTGCTCGGCGCCGTCCGTCTGGCGCAGGTCGAGGAGGCGCAGCAGTCGGTCATCCGCACCATCCGCCAGCTCGAGGAGCAGGGCCAGATCATGGTCCGGCGCGGAAGCGACGATGAGTTCGTCGTCTAGTCGGTCGGGACGCGCTCCTACGCAGGCGTACGACGGACCCACGTTCGGCGCGAGCAGCCACGGCGCGCTGCTGCGCAGCGCGGAGCTCGGCGAGCTGGACGCGCTCGCCACCCCCTCGTTGCGCGAGAGCGCGACCGCTCATCGACCCGAGTCGATGCTGCTCGCCACCGAGCTGGCCGACTCGCTGCTCGGCCAGGTCGCCGAGGAGACCCGCACGGCTGCCCGCGCCCAGGGCTACTCGGTCGGCTGGGCCGAGGGCCGGCGCGCCGCGGCCGCGGAGGCCGACCGGGCGGCACGCGAGCTGGCAGCGCTCAACGCGGAGGCGGAGGCGCAGCGCGCCGCCGAGCACGACGCCGCGCTCGCCGCGCTGGCGAAGGCCGCGACCGAGGTGCGTGCGCTGCTGAACGATCTCGCCACCCGGGTCGAGTCCCAGGCGAGCGCGCTGGCCTGGGAGCTCACCGCGACGCTGGTGGACCGCGAGCTCGCCGTCGCGGACGATGCCGACGTGGTGCGCCGCGTGCTGAAGGTCCTGCCCGATACGGGCCTCGCCACGGTCCGGCTGCATCCCTCGATCGTCCGCGCCGACGCCGCCGCGGAGCTGCGTGAGGCGGGCGTCACCGTTGTCGGCGACGCCGCCCTCGGCCGCGCCGATGCGCTGGTGGAGTGCGACGGGAGCGTCGCCGACCTGCGGGTGTCCGAGGCGCTCGAGCGGGTCCGCCAGGTGCTGGCGTGAGCGTGGGCGCCGGTGTACTGACGCCTGAGCTCCGCGCGAAGGCCCTCGAGGCCGCCCGCCCGCGTACGTTGGGCAGCGTCGCCGAGCTCGCCGGCCTGCACCTGCTGGTCACCGGCCTGCCGCTCGCGGTCGGCGACCTCGTCGAGGTGTTGCGGTCGGGCGACCGCGAGCGCGAGCTGCTCGCCGAGGCGGTCGCGCTGCGACCCGAGGGCGCGGTGTGCCTGCCGCTCGGTCCCTTGAACGGCGTCCGCATCGGCGACCATGTCCGCCACACCGGCGGTCCGCTGCGGGTCCTGGTCGGCGACGCCCTGCGCGGCCGGGTGCTCGACGGCCTCGGCCGCCCGATCGACGACGGGCCGCCCCTGGACGGCCTCGGCCTCGAGTCGGTCAGCGTCGACACCGACACCCCCAACGCCCTGCACCGGCCGCTGATCAGGGAGCCGCTCGGGCTGGGCGTACGTGCCCTGGACGCGCTCGTCCCCGTCGGTCGTGGTCAGCGGCTGGGCATCATGGCCGGCTCCGGGGTGGGCAAGTCCTCGCTGCTGTCGATGATCGCCCGCGGCACCGACGCCGAGATCTCGGTGATCGCGCTGGTCGGCGAGCGCGGCCGCGAGCTGCGCGAGTTCCTGGAGAACGATCTCGGCCCCGAGGGCCTGGCCCGCTCGGTCGTGGTCGTGGCGACCTCCGACGCCCCGGCGGTGGAGCGCCTGCGCTCGGCGTTCGTGGCGACCCGGATCGCGGAGTGGTTCCGCGACGCCGGCAAGCACGTCGTGCTGATGATGGACTCGCTGACCCGTGTCGCGATGGCGCAGCGCGAGATCGGTCTCTCGGCCGGGGAGCCGCCCGCCACCCGCGGTTACCCGCCCTCGGTGTTCGGCCTGATGCCGCGGCTGCTCGAGCGCGCCGGCACCTCGCCCTCCGGATCGATCACGGGTCTGTACACGGTGCTCGTCGAGGGTGACGACCTCCAGGACCCGATCGGCGACACCGCCCGCTCGATCCTGGACGGGCACGTCGTGCTCTCCCGCGACCTCGCCACCTCCGGCCACTTCCCCTCCATCGACGTGCTCGAGTCGATCTCGCGACTCACCTCCGCGATCTGCACCGCCGAGCAGAAGCAGGACGCCACCTCGATCCGCCGGATGCTGGCCGCGTACCGCGGGGTCAAGGAGCTCGTCGAGATCGGCGCGTACGTGGCAGGCACCGACCCGGTCGCCGACGCCGCGATCGCGCGGATGGGCCACATCGAGCGGTTCCTGCAGCAGGGCATGGACGAGGTCTCCTCGCCCGAGCAGACCTGGGCCGAGCTCGCCTCCATCGCTCGTTAGGTCGACTCGTCACTTTCGGCGGGTTGAGTGGTCAGTTTTCGTCGTACTGTCTCTCGTTTGGACCCGAACGAGCCGCTAGCATGACCGCATGCGCGCGCTCGTCGTGGCCCACGACCACGTCTCCCCCACCGGCCCGGTCGGCGACCAGCTGATGCGCCGGGGCTATGCCCTAGAGCACTTCCTCGCCATCCCGGAGGAGCACCACCACTCCCCCGGCATCCACGTCGACTTCCCCGACTTCACCGCCTACGACGCGGTCGTGGTCCTCGGCGCCATCTGGTCCGTCTACGACGAGGCGAGCATCGGCACCTGGATCGGCGAGGAGATCAAGCAGGTGCAGGCGGCCGACGCCGCGGGCGTACCGGTGCTGGGTATCTGCTTCGGCGGCCAGGTGCTGGCCGCGGCCCACGGCGGCTCGGTGGAGCGCTCGCCGAGCCCCGAGATCGGCTGGACCGACGTGCACAGCGTCGACCCCGATCTCGTCCCCGCCGGTCCGTGGTTCCAGTGGCACTTCGACCGCTGGACGACTCCGCCCGAGGGCGAGGTGCTGGCCAGCAACGGCGCCGCCACCCAGGCGTTCGTGCTGCGGCGCAACCTCGCCGTGCAGTTCCACCCCGAGCTCACCGGCGCCTCGCTGCTCGGCTGGCTCGAGAACGGCGGCTACGAGGGCGCCCGGGCCGCCGGCTTCGACCCCGACCAGCTGATCGCCGAGACCGAGCGCCTCAGCGCCGACGCGGCGGTACGGGCCGCGCGCCTGGTCGACGGCTTCCTCGACCAGGTCGCCACCCGCGAGATCTGACCGTTCGACCCCTGGACCTGGACCGAGTATCGACATATCGTTTGGATGCGAACGATATGCACTGGAAGGGCACACCATGAGTCAGGCACTTGCCGAACCCCGCACCCTCACCGAGCCGGAGATCGCGGCCGTCGTGCTCGCGGTCGATCCGGTCGCCGAGGACGTCGTCCTGCTCACGCTCGGGGCGCGCGACGGCTCGCAGCTGCCCACCTGGGCGCCCGGAGCCCACGTCGACCTCGTTCTGGGTACCGACGCCGACGGCGAGGAGCTCGTCCGCCAGTACTCGCTGTGCGGCGATCCCGCCGACCGTTCGCGCTACCAGGTCGCGGTGCTGCGCGCCGCCGACTCTCGCGGCGGATCCGTGGCCGCGCATGAGCTGGTCGCCGGCTCGGAGCTGGTCGTCCGAGGGCCGCGCAACCACTTCGCGCTCAAGCCCAGCACGCGCTACGTCTTCCTGGCCGGCGGGATCGGGATCACGCCCATCCTCCCGATGATCGCCGAGGCCGAGGCCCGGGGCGCGGACTGGACGCTGCACTACGGCGGGCGTACGGCTGCGTCGATGGCGTTCACCGACCGGCTCGCGGCGTACGGCGATCGCGTCCATCTCGTCCCCCAGGACGAGCAGGGGCTGCTCGACCTGGACCACATCCTCGCCACCCCGGCCGCCGGCACGCTGGTCTACTGCTGCGGCCCCGAGCCACTCCTGGCCGCCGTCGAGGAGCGTTGCGAGCGCTGGCCGGTCGGCGCGCTGCACCTCGAGCGGTTCGACGCGCTCGACATCGACACCTCGGGCGACACCGCCTTCGAACTCGTGCTGGAGCGGTCGGGCAAGACGCTCACCGTCGGCGCCGATGAGACCGTGCTCGAGGTGATGCGCGCGGCCGGGATCCACGTCCTCAGCTCGTGTCGGGAGGGCACCTGCGGCACCTGCGAGCAGACGGTCCTCGAGGGCGAGGTCGACCACCGCGACAGCGTGCTGGACGCCGAGGAGAAGGCATCCAACGAGTGCATGATGGTCTGCGTCTCGCGGTGCAAGGGCCCGCGCCTGGTGCTCGACGCCTGAGGCGTTGCCCAAACTGTCACGGTGACACTTTGAGGGTTCGGAGCCACGTGCGAAGTGTCACCCGAACGCCGAACTGGCACGGTGACACTTTGGCGATCGCTGGTTATCCACAGATCCGCATCGGCCGGGTGCGCTAGCCGCCCTGCAGCGCTGATGCTCGGTGCATGAGCACCGTGTCCGACCCTCGCGAGCCGCTGGTCTCCACGCGCGTACGCCGGCTGGAGGGTGGCGAGCCGCCACACCTCGACCGCGACCTCAGCCGGGTCCGGCGCGGGTACTTCCGGCCCGCGGCGATCACCCTCAACGCCTCCGAGCAGCACCGGCTGCGCATCGAGGCGACCGCCGACGCGCGAACGAGCCCGCTGATCTTCTCGCACGCATCGGCGGCGGTGCTGTGGGGCAGTCCGCAACTCAACGCGGAGCTGTCGTACGTCCACGCGACGCTGCCCGGCTCCGCACGCCGGACCACGGCGGGCGTCCGGATGCACCGCGGCGCCGTCCCCGACGAGCACATCGTCACGCTGCCGAGTGGCCTGCTCGTCACCTCGCCGATGTGGACGGCCATGCAGGTCGCGGCCAGCGGGCGACTGCCCAACGTGCTGCTCCCCCTCGACCACCTCGTGCGCCTCGTCGCGGAGCAGCGCGCGGCCGAGCCGGGCGATGTGATCGAGGAACTCATCAGCCTTGTCCCGCCCAGGATGAAGGGCGGCGCCCCGGCCGTACGACATCTGCAACTTGCCGACCCCCGCTCCGGCTCCGCCGGCGAATCCCTGAGTCGAGGCCAGATGGTGCTGCTCGAGGTGCCGATGCCCGACCTGCAGGTGCCCTTCGCGCGCGGCGACGCACCGGGCTCCGACATCGTCGACTTCGACTGGCCGGAGCTCGAGACCTTCGGGGAGTTCGATGGCGACGGGAAGTACTTCGAGGAGGAGTACACCCAGGGCCGCACGCCGGCGGAGGTGTTGCGCGCGGAGAAGGCCCGCGAGGACCGCGTACGACGGCATCGGCCGCACGGCGTGCGCTGGGGCTGGAAGGACGCACTCTCACGAGCGCGGCTAGGTGAGATCCTCGCCCGAGCAGGGATCACGCCCCGGCGCAAAGTGTCACGGTGACAGTTCGCGGATTCGGAGCCACTTGCGAAGTGTCACCGAACAGGCAAAGTGTCACCGTGACAGTTCGCAACTGTCACGGTGACACTTTGGGGAGCGCGCCTTACCCCCGCTCGGCGATCCGCACCGGGAACGCCTTGATGCCGTTGACGAAGTTGCTCCGCACGCGCTTCACGTCGCCGTCGAGCTCGATCGAGGCGAGCCGCGGCAGCAGCTCCTGGAACATCAGCTTGATCTCCATGCGCGCCAGGTTGTTGCCCAGGCACAGGTGCGGACTGCCCTTGCCGAAGGTCATGTGGTCGACGTTCGTACGGGTGACGTCGATCTTGTACGGGTCCTCGAAGACCCGCTCGTCGCGGTTGCCCGAGGCGAACCACATCACGACCTTGTCGCCCTCCTTGATCGGCTGTCCGGCGATCTCGACGTCACGCGTCGCGGTGCGGCGGAAGTGCAGGACCGGCGAGGCCCAGCGCAGCAGCTCCTCGACGGCGGTCTCCATCAGCGCCGGGTCCGCAGCAAGAAGATCGAGCTGATCGCGCTGCTCGATCAGGCCGAGCATCGACTGGCTGATGGCGTGCCGGGTGGTCTCGTTGCCGGCGATGACGAGTAGCGAGAAGTAGTTGTTGAAGTCGTCCTGCGACAGCGGCACGCCGTCGGAGGGCATCTTGTTGGCCAGGATCGAGATGAGGTCGATGCCCTCGCCGCCGATGCGCGACTCGCGCAGCTGGTTGCCGTACGCCCACACGTCCAGCACCGTCGGCGAGCGGAACGGCAGGTGCTTGTACTGCTCCGACTCGGGGTCGTCGAGGCGGATCTTGGCGTAGTCGGGGTCGGTGTTGGCGACCATCTCGTTGCCCCAGGCGATGAGCTGCGGGGTGTGATCGGCCGGCACGTCCAGCAACCGGGCCAGCACCTGGATCGGGAAGTCCGCGCTGATGAGCTTCACGAAGTCGATCCGGCCGTCGTTCTCCTTGGCGGCGGCGAAGGCGCGGTCGACGGTCTGCTTCGTCAGCTCGCGCAGGAAGGCCTCGTAGTTCTTCATCAGGTTGCGCGGGCTGAACTCGCGGTGGATCAGGTGGCGCAGTGCCGTGTGACGGGCGCCGTCGGTCTCCAGCATCGAGCGGCGCGCGTCCGCCAGGTCGTCGTCGATGTCCTCGAGGTTGACGAACTTGGTCGAGGTGAAGGTCTCGGGGTCGCGGTCGACCGTCCAGATGTCCTCGTAGCGCGTGACGCTCCAGAAGCCCTTGCCGTGCTCCTCCGGCGTCCAGTGGACCGGCGACTCGGCGCGCAGGGTGTCGAACTGGGCGTAGCCGCGCTCGTCGGCGAAGCCGTCGATGTCGGCGAGGTTGACCTCGGCGAGAGGTACGGGTGCGTGACGGGGCATGACGTGTCTCTTCTCGGCTCTCGAGGGCTCAGAGGTGGTTGGCGTACTCGCGGAACTCCCAGTCGGTGACGGCCGACCGGAAGCGGTGGATCTCATCGCGCTTGTAGGCGAGGAAGGCTGCGGTGAACGGCGTGCCGAGCAGGTCGGCCACCTCCTTGTCGGCCTCCAGGGCGTCGAGCGCCTGAGCCAGGCTCTGCGGCAGCATCTCGGCGTGCTCGGGGTCGTACCCGTAGCCGACCAGCGCAGCCGGCGGCTCGATCTTGTTGCGGATGCCGAGCAGGGCTCCGGCGAGCAGGCCGGCGATGGCGAGGTAGGCGTTGGCGCTCGCGTCGCCTAGGCGCAGCTCGAGTCGGGTGGCGCCGCCGCGCTCCGGGGGTACGCGCAGCATGGCGCTGCGGTTGTCCAGGCCCCAGTCGATCAGCCAGGGAGCGAGGGTGTCGGGACCGAACCGCTTGTAGGAGTTGATCGTGGGGTTGGCGATCGCCGCGATGGCCGGCGCGTGGGCGAGGATCCCGCCGATCGCGTACCGGGCCAGCTCCGAGAGCCCGTCCTCGGTCGACGGGTCGGCGAAGAGGGAGGTGCCGTCGGTGTCGACGAGCGAGAAATGCAGGTGGAAGCCGGAGCCGCCCTCGTCGTCGAAGGGCTTGGGCATGAAGGTGGCGAGGTGGCCGCGCCGACGGGCCAGCTCCTTGATCGCGTCCTTGAAGCGGTGCGCGCGGTCGGCGGCGTCAAGGGCCTCGCTGTGCCACATGTTGATCTCGTACTGGCCCGAGCAGAACTCGTGGTTGGCGGCCATCACCTCGAGGCCGTAGCCGCCGAGGAGCCGCAGCGACTCCAGCAGGACGTTCTCCGGGTCGCCCTTGCGGCCGGTGGTGTAGACGTTGCCGGTGCTCTCGCCGTACCGCCTCCAGCCGCTGGGCCGCGAGGCGTCCTCCTCGAGCACGTAGAACTCCAGCTCCGGACCGACGATCGGGGTCAGGCCGAGGTCGGCGAACTGCGCGACGACCTGGCGCAGCACGTGGCGCGGGCTCTCCTGCGACGGCGTGCCATCGGGGTTGAACAGGTCGGCGATGCAGTGCGCGACGCCGGGCTCCCACGGCACCGACTGCAGCGTGGCGAGGTCGGGGAAGGCGACGATGTCCGGCAGACCGGCGGAGAGGCCGCCCTCGAAGTCGACGACGCCCCCGAGCGGGGTGGTGCCGTAGACCGAGCGGCAGAAGGCCACGCCACCACCGACGCTGCGCGCGAAGCGGTTCACCAGCACGTCACGACCGCGGTCGACCCCGATGAGGTCCGCATAGCCGAGGCGTACGACGTCGATGCCGTCCGCGTCGAGCGCGTCCTGCGCACCCTGGAGTCCGGAGGTGTCGAAGTGGCTCACGGAAGGTCCTTCCCAACTCGTTTGGCCCCGAACAATATGCCGGTGAGCCGGATCACACAACCCCTTGCCGGAGACCACGGCATCTCGTATCGTACGGACCCAAACGATCTCAGGAGTGGACCTTGCAGCAGCTCAGCGGCTTCCTCTACCCGCGTACGGCGACCGGGCGGGCGACGCTCATTCCGGACCCGCAGTGGCAGTACTCCGGCGATCTTCTCACCGTGGAGTACCGGACGGACCCGGAGAAAGTGCGCGCCCTCCTCCCCGAGCCGCTGGACCTAGCGCCGGAGGACCCCGGCGCGGTCGCGCTGATCTGGGCCGACTGGCAGTCCTGCTCCTCCTCGCGCGAGGAGCTGCTCGACCCGATCCGCTCGCAGTACAAGGAGGCGTTCGTGGTCGTGCGCTGCTCCTTCCGCGGCGTCACCTACTCCCGCTGCGTCTTCATCTGGGTCGACAAGGACTTCGCGATCGGGCGCGGCATCCACCAGGGCTATCCCAAGAAGCTCGGCTCGATGCACCAGACCCGACCGCACCTCTTCTCGCACGCGGCACCGCAGATCGCTGCCGGCGGCGTCTTCGGCGCCACCCTCGCCGCCGGCGACCGCCGCCTCGCCGAGGCCGTCCTCACCCTGCGCGAGGAGAGCGAGACCAACGGCTTCGTCAACGGCCACCCGATGGCCCACCACCGCTGGGTGCACAACATCGACGGCGCCGGAGATGCGTACGCCGAGCTGATCTCGTCCGGCTCCTCCTCCTTCGAGGCCGGTCCGGCGTGGACCGGCGACGTCGACCTCACCCTCTTCGACTCGCCCACCGAGGAGCTCGCCGACCTCACCGTCGACGAGATCATCGGCGGCTACTACCGCCAGGTCGGCGTGATCTGGAACGGCGGCACGACGCTCGCGCGACAGCAGGCCGATGGGACCTGGGCCTGATCCAGGCCACGGGCGCATTAGGGTTCGATCATGCCTGATCGCCACACCCTTGCCGAGGTCGAGCGGGCTACCCGCGAGCGCGTCGAGCACCTGCCGCTGGACTTCACCGCCTCGCACGCCCTGCTCAGCCTCTACCGTGCCGCCAACGCGGTCCGCGGCAGGCTGACCAACAGCGTCCTGCGGCCCAACGACCTCACCTGGACCGGGTTCCTGGTGCTGTGGACGCTGTGGATCTGGGACTCGATGGAGACCCGCGAGGTCGCCGAGTCGGTCGGGATCAGCAAGGGCACGCTGACCGGGGTGTCCAAGACGCTGATGGCGCGTGGCCTGATCGAGCGCATCCCGTCCGTGGAGGACCGCCGCATGGTCAGCCTCAAGCTCACCACGGGCGGCGTCGCGCTGCTCGAGAAGATCTATCCCGAGTTCAACCGGACCGAGTCGGCCATCGTGGCGCAGGTGAGCGCGCCGCACCTCGAGGTGATGACGGGCGCGCTGCGCAGCCTGGTCGAGGCCTCCGAGGCGGAGTAGGCCGATCGCTCAGCGCGCCGCGTCGACCAGCTCCGCGAAGATCGCCAGCTGCTCCGGCGACGACGACCAGGTGTCCTCCGGATGCCATTGCACGCCGAGGAACCACCCGGCGGCTCCGTCGAGCGAGACCGCCTCGATGACGTCGTCGTCGGCGCGCGCGATCACGCGCAGCCCCTCGCCCGGGCGGTCGAGGCACTGGTGGTGATAGCAGCTGACCTCGGTCTTGCCTCCGATCGCCTCGGCGAGCGGGGATCCGGCATCGATGGCCACCGTGTGCACCCGGTGTCGATGATGGCGCTCGTCGCCGTACGCGCTGTCCATGTCCTGCACGACCGTCCCGCCAAGAGCGGCGTTGACCACCTGCAGGCCGCGGCAGATGGCGAGCAGCGGCGTGCCCGCGGCGAGCGTCACGCGGGCGATCGCGAGGTCGAACGCGTCCTGGGTCTCGTCGACGTCGTAGAGGGTGGGATGGGGCTCCTGCCCGGTCCAGTGCGCCGCCAGGTCACCCCCGCCCGGGAGCAAGACGCCGTCGGCGAAGGCCAGACGGTCGGCGACCTCCGCGTCGGACCCGGCAACCGGGTGCATCATCACGGGCTCGCCGCCTGCGGCCCAGACCGCCTCGACGAGGGCGCGCGCTGTCACCTCGGCGCGGTAGCGCAGCGCCGAGGCACTCTCGGAGAACCGGGCCGGGATGACGATCCGGGGACGAGACATCGCAGCGTCACCCTTCAGTGGGTCGGCGGCTGCGGCTTGCGGATCCCGCGGAACTCCCAGTCGCCGCCCTGCGCGGTCGAGAGGACCTCCTCGGACTCCGTCGGCTGGGCGCCCACGTCGGTCCGGATCGGAGTCGGGCCCGAGACGATGTGGTTGCGCAGGGTGCCGAGGCCCTCGACCTCGACCTCGACGATGTCGCCGGGATAGACGGTGCGCGAGATCGCCGGCGTGCCGGA
>Ga0164242_10008847_pt1 | contig 10901 bp, 10 predicted proteins | sample OricomgcompostMG_FD_108783 | JGI IMG/M metagenome (GOLD analysis project Ga0164242, IMG submission 108783) | Miracle-Growth compost microbial communities from Emeryville, California, USA - Original compost - Miracle growth compost (MG) ...
AGCGAGTGAGGCCGCCGAGCTTGCTCGTGCGTGCCGAGGGAGCAAGCCATGAGCGCGGAGCGTGAGGCGCAGCGAGTGAGGCCGCCGAGCTTGCTCGTGCGTGCAGTGAGCATCCCGATCGTGATGTCGCTGGCGTGGGCGGTTAGCCTCATGGGGTGCGCTCGTTCCGGTTCCTGCTGAGTCGCCGTTGGGCGCTCTTCACGATCGCAGTTGCGATCCTTGCCTACAGCACCTGGTGGCTCGGCGAGTGGCAGTGGGGCCGGCTGGAGGGGAAGAAGCACAGCAACGCGATCGTGAGCGCGAACCTCAAGCAATCCCCGGAGCCGGTCGCCGAGGTGTTGTCGCCGGGCAAGAAGGTCGACAGCAACACGGAGTGGAAGCGGATCACCGTCACCGGGACCTACGACACCTCCCACACCATCACCTGGCTCTATCGCACCAATGCCCACAGCGAGTCAGGTATCGAGGTCGTCGTTCCGCTCATCACTGCCGGCGGGACCGGCGTGCTGGTCGACCGCGGCTGGCTTGCTTCGACGGACCAGGTCAACCACCCCGTGAAGATTCCCTCACCGCCCGCAGGCAAGGTGACGGTGATCGGTTGGGTGCGCGCTGACGGCACCGGCTCGAGCACCCGGGTCAGTGATCTCAACACCCGGTCGGTCTCCAGCCGGACGATCGGCCCGGCGATCGGCCGCACTCTGGACAGCGGATTCGTGCTCCTGCAGTCGGAGTCGCCGAAGCCTGCCACGGCGCTCGCGCCCAATGACGAGCCCGACCTGAGCAACGGCCCTCACTTCTTCTATGCGCTGCAGTGGTGGTTCTTCGGCATCCTCGCCGTCGTCGGGTACTTCTACCTGCTGTACGACGAGCGCCGCCTCTACCTGCACGCCCCGGCAGCCGCCGCGGTCGAGGCCAAGGGTGGCCCTGCCTCTGACAAGGTCGCCGCAGTCCGAGCTGCTGCCGTCGCCGAGCGCAAGCAGCGCCAGGCCGCCAAGAACGCTCACCGGCAGGCTGTCGCGGCCGCCTATGCCGCTGCGCGTGCCAAGGACGAGGCCAACCGCACCAAGGCTTTCGGGAGCAGCATCGAACGCGCGGGTGAGTCCGAGAAGTCGTCCGATGCGAGGTCGGAGCAACTCTCCGGTCAGTCCCGCGATAGCTGACCGGCGAACTGGGTGCGGTACAGGTCCGCATACAGGCCGCCGGCGGCAAGCAGCTCCGCATGCGTGCCTGACTGCACAATCCTGCCGCCCTCGACGACGAGGATGACGTCGGCCCCGCGGATCGTCGAGAGCCGGTGGGCGATGACCAGAGATGTCCGCGAGGCGAGCGCTGCGTCAAGAGCCCGCTGCACCGCCGCCTCCGACTCGCTGTCCAGATGCGCTGTCGCCTCGTCGAGGACGACGATCGCCGGCGCCTTGAGCAGCAGCCGGGCGATCGCGAGGCGCTGACGCTCGCCGCCGGACAGGCGGTAACCCCGGTCGCCCACTACCGTGTCGAGTCCGTCGGGCAGCGTGCGGACCAGTGTGTCGATCTGCGCTGCCGCGAGAGCTTCCCAGACCTCCTGCTCGGTGGCCTCGGGACGCGCATAGAGCAGGTTGGCGCGGACGGTGTCATGGAACATGTGGGCGTCCTGGGTGACGTAGCCGACCACGTCCTCCAGCGACTGCAGCGTCACGTCCCGTACGTCGCGGCCGCCGACGCGCACCGAGCCGGCCACGACGTCGTACAGGCGCGCCACCAGGTGCGTGATGGTGGTCTTGCCCGCGCCCGACGGTCCGACCAGCGCGACCATCTGACCCGGTTGCGCGGTGAAAGTGATGTCGTGCAGCACCTCGACGCTGGGACGCGACTCGGTGCGAGCGACGCTCTCCAGCGAGGCCAGCGAGATCTCCTCGGCACGAGGATAGGTGAAGGCGACACGGTCGAACTCGAGGCTGGCGGCGTCGGTCGGCAGTGCGACGGCGCCCGGCTTCTCCTGGATCAGCGACGGCAGGTCGAGAACCTCGAAGACTCGCTCGAAGCTGACCAGCGCCGTCATTACGTCGATGCGCGCGTTGGAGAGGCTCTGCAACGGCCCGAGCAGCCGGACCAGCAACAGGCCGAGTGCCGTCAGCGTGCCCAGTGAGAAGTGGCCGCGGATCACCAGCCACCCACCCACGCCGTACACGAGCGCCGTGGCGAGCGCGGGAACGAGTTGCATCGCGGTGGTGAAGATGCGGGTCAGGAGCGCGACCCGGATGCCCAGATCGCGCACCCGGCCGGCCTTGGTGGCGAAGTGAGCGTCCTCCTCGTCGCGGCGGCCGAAGAGCTTGAGCAGCATCGCGCCGCCGACGTTGAAGCGCTCGGTCATGGCGTTGCCGAGGTCGGCGTTGCCGTTCATCTGATCGCGGGTGAGGCCCGCGAGATGAGCTCCGACCCACCGGGAGGTCAGCAGAAGGATCGGGAAGAGCAGCAGGCACAGCAGGGTCACCTGCCAGCTCAGGGTGAGCATGGTGATGCCGACGACCACGGCGGTGATCAGGCTCGCGACCGTGTTGGACAGCGTCGAGGTGAAGGCCCGCTGGGCGCCGATGACGTCGTTGTTGAGCCTGCTCACCAGGGCACCGGTCTGGGTCCGGGTGAAGAAGGCCAGGGACTGCCGCTGCACGTGCCCGAAGACCTGGGTGCGCAGATCGAAGATCAAGCCCTCGCCGATCCGGGAGGAGAGGTAGCCACTGGCGATGCCGAGCGCGGCATCGACGACCGCCACGGCCGCCATGCCACCGGCCAGCCACCACACCAGCGGCAGGTCGCCGCGCAGGATGCCGCGGTCGACCACCCACTTGGTCAGCAGCGGCGTGATGACGACCAGCGCGGCATCGACCACCATCAGCGTGAGGAAGACGCTGATCAGTGAGCGGTGCGGACGCGCGAAGCGGACCACGCGACGTACGGTGCCCTTCTCCAAACGCCGATCGAGCACGTTCCGATCGGAGCGCAGGTTGCGGTAGACACCGCCCATACCGAGATTGCCGACCACCGTCGTCCGACCTCAGGCCAACGAGACCAGGTCGGCGTACGACTCGTTCCAGAGGTCCTCGACGCCGTCGGGCAGGATCAGCACCCGGTCCGGCTCCAGTGCGTTGACCGCGCCCTCGTCGTGGGTGACCAGGATGATCGCGCCCTCGTAGGCCCGGATCGCGTTGAGCACCTCCTCGCGAGAGGCGGGGTCGAGGTTGTTGGTCGGCTCGTCGAGGAGCAGCACGTTGGCCTTGCTGACGACCAGCGACGCCAGGGCCAGACGGGTCTTCTCGCCGCCCGACAGCACGCCGGCCGGCTTGTACACGTCGTCGCCCTGGAAGAGGAACGCCCCCAGCACTGTGCGTGCCTCGGTGTCGGTCAGCTGCGGAGCAGCGGACTGCATGTTCTCCAGCACCGATCGGTGTACGTCGAGAGTCTCGTGCTCTTGGGCGTAGTAGCCGATCTTGAGCCCGTGGCCGGCGATCACCTCGCCGGTATCCGGCTGGTCGACGCCGGCGAGGATGCGCAGCATGGTCGTCTTGCCGGCGCCATTCAGCCCGAGGATCACCACCCGCGAGCCCTTGTCGATGGCCAGGTCGACCGCGGTGAAGATCTCAAGCGCGCCATAGGACTTGGACAGGTCCGCCGCGGTCAGCGGGGTCTTTCCCGACGGCTGCGGCGTCGGGAACTTGATCGCCGCGACCTTGTCGCTCTGGCGCTCGCCCTCGAGGCCGGAGACCAGCTTCTCGGCACGCTTCAGCATCTGCTGTGCGGCACTCGCCTTGGAGGCCTTCGCACGCATCTTGTTGGCCTGATCGGTGAGGGTCTTCGCCTTGTTCTGCGCGTTCATCATCTCGCGCTTGCGCCGGGCCTCGTCGGTCTCCCGCTGAGCGAGGTAGGGCTTCCAGCCCATGTTGTAGACGTCCATCACGGCGCGGTTGGCGTCCAGGTGGAGGACCTTGTTCACGGTCTGCTCGAGCAGGTCGTTGTCGTGGCTGATCACGATGAAGCCGCCCTTGAACGTCTTCATCCACTCCCGCAGCCAGATGATCGAGTCCGCGTCGAGGTGGTTGGTCGGCTCGTCGAGGATCAGGACCTCGGCATCGGAGAACAGGATCCGCACCAGCTCGACCCGGCGGCGCTGACCTCCGGAGAGCGTCTTCAACGGCTGCTCCCACAGCCGCTCGGGCAGACCGAGCGAGTTGGCGATCTGCTTCGCCTCGGACTCGGCGGCGTAGCCCCCGCCGGCCTCGAACTCGTCAAGGGCGCGCTGGAAGCGGCGCATCCCCTTCTCGTGCACCTTGGGATCGGGCGACGCCATCTGCTCCTCGGCGGTCCGCATGCGTCGTACCGCGTCGTCCAGACCGCGGACGGACAGGATCCGGTCACGGACCGGGATCTCCGGGTCGCCGACCCGCGGGTCCTGTGGCAGGTAGCCGATCTCACCGACCCGGCTCACCTCCCCGCTGGCGGGCTGCAGGTCACCGGCCAACACCTTGGTCAGGGTCGTCTTGCCGGCGCCGTTGCGGCCCACCAGTCCGACCTTGTCGCCGGGTCCTACGCGGAAGCTGACATTCTCCATGAGGAGGCGCGCACCGACGCGGACCTCGAGGTTCTGGGCGGTGATCATGAGGGTCACTAGTCTAAGCGGCGGGGGCTGGCGCCTCGTATTCGACGACCGATCGACGCTCTACCATCCGCCCACAACGCCGTAACTCCGGGGCACGTGTCTCGGGGCACGTGATCAGACGAGCAGCGCCTCGATGGCGGCCGCCTGTCGCTGCAGCGCACGCAGGTGCGGCGCAACCGCGGGGTGGCGGAACTTCGCCAGCAGCGCGCCCTCTCCCCCGGCGACCCGGGCCAGCGCCCACTCGGCTCGCGTCAGAGCGGTGTAGACAGCGGTGATCTGTGCGGCGCGGGTGACCTGTTCGCGGGTCGCCAGGCCCTCGGGAAGTCCCAGCAGGTAGGCGTCGAGCAACGGCTCGAACTCCTCGCGCGCAGGCAGCAGGTAGAGACCGAGATCGGCCCCGACGGCGCCGTACCCGAGACACGCCCAGTCGAGTGCGACCAGCAGGTCGCCGTCCCGGCCCGGCAGGTTGGCCGGCGTCGGATCACCATGCTGGGCGACCTGCGGGAGCGCATCGAGCTCGTCGAGATGGCTGCTACGGCGTCGCCACAGCTCGTGTGCGATCTCGGCGACGGTGGTGCGCTCCAGGGTAGGCCAACCACCGCGCCGCTCGACCCGGGCCAGCCTGTCCCGGAGCTGGTTGCGGGCCAGCCAGCGCACGTGCGCCAGATCAGCTCCGGCGAACCGGCCGAGCGCGTGTACGACGAACAGTCCGGCGTTGGCCGCGTCCTCTACCCAGTCCGAGATCAGCGTGATGCCCTCCGCGTCCTCATGCACCTCGGTCGGCGTCAGCGCGACGCCGGGCGCGCCGTCGAGCAGCCGATACGAGGCGACGTCTGCCTCACGCCGCCAGTAGGCGAAGTGTCTCGGATCGCTCAGCTCGGGCGGGTCGTAATGGGCTGGCGCCCCTAGTCGCTTGACCACCACGGCGCGGTCCGCGATCGAGGCGCGCCACACACCCAGGGTGGACGTGCTGATCCCACCTGGCATCGGGTGCCACCCCGGCTCGGGCTGCCACATGATCGGAACGTAACCGATCGAGCGACCGAAAGGGTGCACGTGTTCGCGTGGCGAGCGGTGGGACCGCTAGTCATCCCCCGCGTTGGTGACGAAGAGGATGGCCGACTGCGCGTCGCCGATCGCCTTCTCCAGTACGTCGCGGCGCGGGTCGGCGATGTGGCCGGCGAGCCGGACCGCGCCGGCGGGCGTGGCCTCCTCGATGCCGCCGTAGACGAGCGGGCCGGACAGCCGGTCCAGGATCCTGGCGGCGTGCGCGTCGGCGGCTTCGAGCGCCGCGCGCGCCTGGTTGTCCCGCCGACGGGCGAACCGCTGCTGGCTCCAGCCACCGGCCTTGGTCCTGCCCTGCACGTGGCGCTTGCCGACCTTGCTCGCGGTGACGGTGGTGCCGTTCAGACGGGCCACTGCGAAGCCGCCCTTGCGGACGAGCAGTACGCCCCAGTCAGTCGGCGCGGCAGCCGCCTCGACGAACGCGGCCGGGTCCGCGGGGCCGGCGTACTCCCGCGCGAACGGCAACCGCGCGACGAACGTCGAGCCATCCTCCGCAGTGCCGTGCAGCGCCCCGTCGGCCACGATCAGGACAGCCCGACCGTGCCGAGTGGAGAAGTTCTGCACCCATCGCGGCACGCGGGAGGGCGGGACCAGGACATCAGGCACAGCCACACCCTAGGGCCGAACGGACGTTTACCCGGCCGTGTGCAGGACCTCGAACCGTTCCAGCGCCACCGGGATCGGCCTAGAGGGCACCTGCTCGTCGTCACTCACCGCGAGGGCTCAGACGTTGAAGCCGAGCGCGCGCAGCATCTCGCGCCCGTCGGGCGTGATCTTGTCCGGGCCCCACGGCGGCATCCAGACCCAGTTGATGTGGACGTCGTTGACCATGCCCTCCAGGGCGGTGTTGGTCTGGTCCGTGATCACATCGGTGAGCGGGCATGCGGCCGAGGTCAGCGTCATGTCGAGCACGACGCGGGACTCCTCCTCGATATGGATGCCATAGACCAGACCGAGGTCGACGACGTTGATCCCGAGCTCGGGGTCGACGACGTCCTTCATCGCCTCGGAGACATCCTCCAGCGTCAGGGTGGCCCCCTCGACGACGCTGCTGTCGGTGGGCGCGGTCTGCATGGTCTGCTCGGTTTCGGCAGCCTCGGTCATCAGTTCTCCTCCTTGAGGGGCTGGTCGGACAAGGCCTGGGCGGTGGCGTCCTTCCAGGCCATCCAGGACAGCAGGGCGCACTTGACGCGGGCGGGGAACTTGGCCACGCCGGCGAAGGCGATGCCGTCCTCCAGCACGTCCTCGTCCGGCTCCACGGCGCCCTTGCCCTGCATCAGGTGCAGGAACTCATCCTGGATGCCCATCGCCTCGTCGACGGGCTTGCCGACGACGAGGTCGTACAGCACCGAGGCCGACGCCTGCGAGATCGAGCAGCCCAGAGCGTCATAGGAGACGTCCGCGACCTTGCCGCCATCGAGATGTACGCGCAGCGTGATCTCGTCCCCGCAGGTCGGGTTGACGTGGTGCACCTCGGCACCGTGCGGGTCCTCGGTATCGCCACGCAGGCCCTTGCCGTGCGGGTTCTTGTAGTGGTCCAGGATGATCTCCTGGTACAGCGTGTCAAGCGATTCAGCGGTCATGGCGCACCCCCTCTGTCAGGCCAACTTGAAGTAGGAGCGGGTGTATTCCAGGCCCTCGATCAGTGCGTCGATCTCGGCCGGCGTGGTGTAGAGGTACGACGACATCCGGGTGGAGGCCTGTACGCCGAAGCGAGCATGGGCCGGCTTCGCACAGTGGTGGCCGGCCCGCACTGCGATACCGCGCGAGTCGAGAACCTGCGCGATGTCATGCGGGTGCACACCGTCGATCTCGAAGGAGATCGCGCCACCACGCTGGGCGGCATCCAACGGGCCGAGGACGGTCAGGCCCTTGATGGTCTGCAGCCCCTGCAACGCGTAGCCGGTGATCGCCTGCTCGTGGGAGTGGATCGCATCCAGCCCGACGTGGGACAGGTAGTCCAGTGCTGCGCCCAGGCCGACCGCCTCGACGATCGGCGGCGTACCGGCCTCGAACTTGTGCGGGATGCCCGCATAGGTCGAGCCCTCCATCCGAACGGTCGCGATCATCTCGCCACCCCCGAGGAACGGAGGCAGCTGCTCGAGCAGCTCGCGGCGCCCCCACAGCACCCCGATGCCGGTCGGGCCGACCGTCTTGTGGCCCGTGAAGCCGAGGATGTCGGGTCGTTCGTCCTCGGCCATGGCCGCGAGATCGATCGGCAGCTGCGGGGCGGCCTGCGCGGCGTCCACGACGACGATCGCGCCGACTGCGTGCGCCTTCTTCGCGATCTCGGCGATCGGGTTGATGGTGCCGAGCATGTTGGACACCCACGTCAGCGCAACGACCTTGGTGCGCTCCGTGATGAGCTCGTCGATGTTGCCGAGGTCGAGCTCGCCCCCGTCGGTGAGCCCGAACCACCGCAACGTCGCGCCCTTGCGCTCGGTGAGGAGCTGCCACGGCACGATGTTCGAGTGGTGCTCCATCTCGGTGATGACGACCTCGTCACCCGGGCCGATGCCCAGGTCACCGGGCGCCCACGCGAGTGTGTTGGCGACCAGGTTGAGCCCCTCGGAGATGTTCTTGGTGAAGATCACCTCGTCGCGATCGGGCGCGCCGATGAAGCGCGCCACTGCGTCTCGCGCTGCTTCGAACGCCTCGGTCGACTCCGCGCCCAGGTGGTGCATCGCGCGGGCGATGTTGGCATTGTGCCGCTCGAGGTGGTCGACCATCGTGTCGATCACGACTTGCGGCTTCTGCGAGGTGTTGGCACTGTCGAGGTAGACCAGCGGCAGGCCGTCCTCGAACGTGCGCTCCAGGATCGGGAAGTCCTTGCGGACCAGCTCCAGATCCGGCAGCAGACCGGGCAGCGTCGTCATGTCAGGCCCTGGCGCTCGCGCCGACGTACTTCTCGTAGCCGTTGGCCTCCAGCTCGTCGGCGAGCTCCGGGCCACCGGACTCGGCGATGTGGCCGTCGACGAACACGTGCACGAAGTCGGGCTTCACGTAGCGCAGGATGCGGGTGTAGTGCGTGATCAGCAGCAGGCCCTTGCCCTCGCGGGCGGTGAAGTCGTTGATGCCGTCGGACACGGTCTTGAGTGCGTCGATGTCGAGGCCGGAGTCGATCTCGTCCAGGATCGCGACCTTCGGGTCGAGCAGGTCGAGCTGGGCGATCTCGGCACGCTTCTTCTCACCGCCGGAGAAGCCCTCGTTGACCGATCGCTGCGAGAACGCCGGGTCGAGGTTCATCTTCTCCATGGCACCGTTGACGTCCTTGACCCAGGTGCGCAGCTTCGGGGCCTCGCCGTCCAGGGCGGTCTTCGCGGTCCGCAGGAAGTTGGCCATCGAGACGCCGGGGACCTCCACGGGGTACTGCATGGCCAGGAAGAGACCCGCCTGAGCGCGCTCGTCGACCGACATCGCGAGCAGGTCCTTGCCGTCGATCGTGACCGAGCCACCGGTGATGGTGTACTTCGGGTGACCGGCGATGGAGTACGCCGTCGTCGACTTGCCCGAGCCGTTCGGACCCATGATCGCGTGCGTCTCGCCGTCCTTGATGGTCAGCGTGACGCCCTTGAGGATCTCCTTCGGGCCGTCCTCGGTCTCCACGGAGACGTGCAGGTCCTTGATCTCGAGCGTGCTCATCAGGCGATGTCCTTCTTCTCGTTCAGTACGTTCTTGGCGAGCTCCGCTTCGACGGTGGAGGTGATCTTCTCCTCCAGGTCCGGAACTCCGATCTGGCGGATGAGGTCGTTGAAGAAGCCGTGCACGACCAGGCGACGCGCCTCGGCCTCCGAGATGCCGCGGGTGCGCAGGTAGAACAGCTGCTCGTCGTCGAAGCGGCCGGTCGCGGACGCGTGACCCGCCCCCTCGATCTCACCGGTCTCGATCTCCAGGTTGGGGACCGAGTCGGCCTGGGCTCCGTCGGTGAGGACGAGGTTGCGGTTCTCCTCGTAGGTCTCGATGCCCTCTGCCACCTTGCGGATCAAGACGTTGCCGATCCACACCGTGTGGGCGCCGTCGCCCTGCAGCGCGCCCTTGTAGACGACGTGCGACTTGGTCTTTGGAGCCGTGTGGTCGACGAACAGCCGGTGCTCGATGTGCTGACCGTCGTCGGCGAAGTAGAGGCCGAGCATCTCGACCGAGCCACCGGGGCCGGCGTACTCGACCGTGGCGTCGTTGCGGACGACGTCGCCGCCGAAGCTGATCGCGATGTGCTTGAGGGTGGCGTCGCGGCCGACCTTGGCGTGGTGCGTCGTGAGGTGGACGGCCTCGTCGGCCCAGTCCTGGACCGAGACGAGGGTCAGCTCGGCGCCGTCCTCGACGATGATCTCGAGGTTCTCGGCATAGGTCGCGGTGCCGTCGTAGGTCAGCACCACCGTCGCCTTGGAGAACCGCTCGGCGAGCAGGACGCTGTGGCCTGCCCCGGCGGTCTCGCTGCCGATGCCGTGGTGGCGGATCACCGTCGCGCCCTCGACGACGGTGTCGGCAGGGATGCGCAGCAGACCGGCGCCCGTGGACGCCTCCCAGGCCCGCGCCGAGACGCGGTCGGTGGGGATCAGTCCGGAGGCGCCCCACAGCGGCGAGTCGGCGTTGATATCCGTCACGCTCACGCCGGAGGCGGCGTCCAGCTCGACCTTGAGCGCACCCTCAGCGAACGCGGCGTCCTGGTGCAGCCCCTTGAGCCGGCGCAACGGCGTGAAGCGCCAGATCTCCTCACGCCCGGTCGGGACCGGGTGGTCGGCGGGGTCGAAGGAGCCTTCCGGGTGGAGATGCGACTCGACCTTCTCGAGCGCGTTCTCCAGTACTTCGGCCGTCATCCGACAGCACCCTCCATCTGCAGTTCGATCAGTCGGTTGAGCTCCAGGGCGTACTCCATCGGGAGCTCCTTGGCGATCGGCTCGACGAAGCCACGCACGATCATCGCCATCGCCTCGTCCTCGGCCATGCCGCGGCTCATGAGGTAGAAGAGCTGGTCGTCGGAGACCTTCGAGACGCTCGCCTCGTGGCCCATCGACACGTCGTCCTCGCGGATGTCGACGTAGGGGTAGGTGTCCGACCGGGAGATCTGGTCGACCAGCAGCGCGTCGCACAGCACGTTGGACTTCGAGCCGTAAGCGCCCTCGTTGATCTGGATCAGGCCACGGTACGACGTCCGGCCACCGCCGCGCGCCACCGACTTGCTCAGGATCGAGCTGGAGGTGTGCGG
>Ga0164242_10008848_pt1 | contig 10901 bp, 10 predicted proteins | sample OricomgcompostMG_FD_108783 | JGI IMG/M metagenome (GOLD analysis project Ga0164242, IMG submission 108783) | Miracle-Growth compost microbial communities from Emeryville, California, USA - Original compost - Miracle growth compost (MG) ...
GATGCCGGTGCCCGGCGGGACGACCTTGAACTCGTCGAAGGCGGTCTGGCCCCAGCGCAGGAACTGGTAGCGCTCGACGTTGCGCTCGTACTCGAGCTCGACGTTGCGGGCGAAGGAGTCCGGCGTGCCGAACAGGTCGGCGATGACGGAGTGGTCGATGACCAGCTCGGCGGGCGCCAGCGGGTTGATCTTCGTGGCGTCGCCGCCGAGCTCGACGACCGCCTCGCGCATCGTGGCGAGGTCGACGACGGCGGGGACGCCGGTGAAGTCCTGCATCACGACGCGGGCCGGGGTGAACTGGATCTCGGTGTCGGGCTCGGCGGACGGGTCCCAGCCGGCGAGCGCGCGGATCTGGTCACCGGTGACGTTCGCGCCGTCCTCGGTCCGCAGCAGGTTCTCGAGCAGCACCTTGAGGCTGAACGGGAGCCGGGCCGAGCCGTCGACCTGGTCGAGGCGGAAGTAGTCGAAGCTCTGGTCGCCGACCGCGAGCGTCGCGCGGGCTCCGAAGCTGTTCTTGCTCTCTGCTGACACTGCAGGCTCCTCGGGAGTTGGGATCGCTCAGGACGGGCAGCCGGGTCGCGGCCGGAGATCTCTTGACGTCAAGATACCACTGTCTGGACTCGTCCTCCGTGGTACCCCGGGCCGTCCAGCGGACGCCGATTTGGGATGTTTGTTGCTACTGGTGCGTGTGTTTCCGCTGTGGCTGCTGGAAATCCTGTGACGGAACTGGCACTCTGAGTTCGCTGTGCTGCCGGGCTTTCCTGCCGATCGAACAAGGAAGTCCGAAAGCGCGAACGTCGAGAGAGGCTGAAGTTCTGTGCATGCGACGCGCACTATGGGCCGCCGAAGCATCCTGAGCCCGCGCCGCCGCCGGAGGCAGGCAATCGCGGGCGGTCTCGCCCTGGCGACCCTGGCCGGCGTGCTCGTCGGGACGTCCGCGGCGCTCGGCGCGACGCCGCCGCCGAACCCGACCGACGGCCAGCTGAACGCCGCCGCGAAGGCGAAGGCCGCCGTCAGCCGCGAAGTCGGCGCGATCAGCGCGAAGATCGCCCAGATGCAGGGCCAGCTCGCCCAGCTCAAGGCGAACGAGGAACTCGCCGAGCAGAAGTTCGCCTACGCCTACTCGCAGTTGCAGCTCGCCCAGCAGAACGCCGCCAAGACCGCGAAGGCCGTCGCCGCCGCGAAGAAGCAGGTGGCCGCGGCCGAGGTCGAGTTCCGCTCCTATGCCCTGGCCACCTACGAGAGCGGTGACCTGTCCGGCACCACCGGATCGCTGCTGACCGCGCCCGACCCGTCCACGCTGCTGCAGCAGGCCGCGCTGGAGAACTACGAGTCGGCCCACCAGGTCAACGCGATCGACAAGCTCCAGGCCGCCACCGTCGCGAAGGCGAACGCCGATGCCAAGGCCCGGGCCGCGGTGGCCAAGCGGGCGAGCGCCGAGTCCGCGGCCAAGGCCGCGAAGACCCAGGCCGACCAGGCGCTGACCGCCGCACAGGCCGAGCAGCAGCAGCTCAACGCCCAGCTCGCGACCGAGAACTCCGCGCTGCAGGCCGCCCGCCTGCACCTCGCGACCCTCAACCACCAGCGCGCGGCGTTCATCCAGTACCAGAAGCACCAGGCGTGGTTGCGGCACCAGGCCTACCTCAAGCACCAGCGGTGGCTCGCCCACCAGCGCGAGCTGGCGCAGCAGAAGGCCCAGCAGCAGCAGAACCAGAACAGCGGCGGCGGGGGCGGTGGCGGTTCGTCCGGCCCGCCGCCGGTGACCAGCGGCAACCAGCAGCAGATCCGCGAGAACGTCGTCGCCCGCGCCGAGCACTACCTGGGCTGGATGTACGCCTGGGCCGGCGGCAACTCGTCCGGCCCCACGTACGGCGTCTGTGCCGGCGACGGTGCCGAGAACGACTGCCACGTCATCGGCTTCGACTGCTCCGGGCTCGCGCTATACGCGTGGGCGCCCTACGTCGGGATGCCGCACTACTCGGCGTCGCAGTATGAGATCAGCAACGACCACCCGTCGATCAGCAACCTGCAGCTCGGCGACCTGGTCTTCTGGAGCTCGAACGGCACGGTCGCCGGCATCCACCACGTGGCGATCTACATCGGCAACGGCATGGTGATCCAGGCGCCGGAGAGCGGCGAGACGATCCGCGAGACCCCGCTGGACGAGGTCGACTGGGGCTACTACGGGGCGACGGACCCGCTGGGCTGATCGCGGGTAGCGTCGAGAGCGTGGACGTTCTCGCCGGAACCGGACCGCGTGCCGTGCTGCGTGACGCGTTCGGCCGGGTGGCGACGGATCTGCGCATCTCGCTGACCGACCGGTGCTCGCTGCGCTGCAGCTACTGCATGCCGGCCGAGGGCCTGAACTGGCTCACGCGCGACGACCGGTTGGGCGACGACGAGATCGTGCGGCTGGCGTCGGTGTTCGTCGGGCTCGGCGTCGGCACGATCCGGCTGACCGGTGGTGAGCCGCTCGTCCACCGCACGGTGGTCGACGTCGTCAGGCGACTGGCCGCGCTGGAACCGCGGCCCGAGCTGTCGCTGACGACGAACGCGATCACCCTCGACCGGCAGGCGGACGCACTGGTCGCGGCCGGCCTGACGCGCATCAACGTCTCGCTGGACACCCTCGACCGGGCGCGGTTCGCCGAACTCACCCGCCGCGACCGGCTGCCGGACGTCCTGGCCGGCATCGCCGCGGCCGAGGCGGCCGGGCTGCGCCCGCTCAAGGTCAACGCCGTGCTGCTGCGCGACGCGAACCTGCACGAGGCGCCCGCGCTGCTCGCCTGGGCGCTGCGGCACGGCTACGAGCTGCGCTTCATCGAGCACATGCCGCTCGACGCCGACCACGCCTGGACGCGCGAGCAGATGGTGCCGGCGGACGAGATCCTCGCGCTGCTCGGTGCCGAGTTCGAGCTCCGGCCGCACGGCGACCGCGGCTCGGCCCCGGCCGAACGCTTCGACGTGCTCGCCGGGCCCGGCGACGACGCCTGGCCGCAGCGGCCGGGGTCGCTAGGCATCATCGCGTCGGTCACCCGGCCGTTCTGCCGCGACTGCGACCGGCTGCGGCTGACTGCCGACGGTCAGCTGCGCACCTGCCTGTTCGCCCGCGACGAGACCGACCTGCGCGGCGCGCTGCGGTCCGGGGCGTCCGACCCCGAGCTGGCCGAGCTGATCATCGTGGCCGTCGCCGGCAAGCAGGCCGGGCATGGCATCGGCGACGCCGGGTTCGTCCAGCCGGCGCGTCCCATGTCCGCCATCGGCGGCTGACCAGTGGTCACTTTCGCGTCGAGTGGTCAGCTGTAAGTGACCACTCGAGCGCTAAGTGACCACTGGACGCGGGGTCAGCGCGGGACGCGCTCGAGCAGGAAGCCGCGGACGTCCAGGTAGCTCGCGAGGTGATCGGCGTGCTCGTCGCAGGCCAGCCACACCTTCACGCGGGACGCATCGTGCAGCTTCGGGTTGCGCCAGCGCAGTTCCGTCGTCGCGGCGGCGCGGCAGCCCTTGGCCGAGCAGCGCGGCGTGTCGTCCGACGAGTCCGGCGATCCCGTTGCTGGCCCAAGCACATCCGGCACCCAGGCACCGTACAGCCGGACACCGTACGGTGAACGCGAGACCAGCCCCACCCGAGGAGATGCACAGGTGACGACGCCGCCGAGCCTGCCACCCAACCTGCCGCCGACCACCGCACCGCAGGTCCAGACGCCGGCCACGGACGCGGGCGCGCTCGAGCGCGTCATGTTCGAGATCAAGCGCGTCATCGTCGGCCAGGACCGCCTCGTCGAGCGGATGATGGTCAGCCTGCTCGCACGCGGGCACTGCCTGCTCGAGGGCGTGCCCGGTGTCGCGAAGACCCTCGCGGTCGAGACGCTCGCGAAGACCGTCGGCGGCACGTTCGCCCGCGTGCAGTTCACGCCCGACCTCGTGCCGTCCGACGTCGTAGGCACGCGGATCTACCGTCCGGGCAGCGAGCGCTTCGACACCGAGCTCGGCCCGGTCATGGCGAACTTCGTGCTCGCCGACGAGATCAACCGCGCGCCGGCGAAGGTGCAGTCAGCGCTGCTCGAGGTGATGGCCGAGGGACACGTGAGCATCGGCGGCCAGCGCTTCGACGTGCCCAAGCCGTTCCTCGTGCTCGCCACGCAGAACCCGATCGAGTCCGAGGGCGTCTATCCGCTGCCCGAGGCACAGCGCGACCGGTTCCTCATGAAGATCACCGTCGGCTACCCGACGGCGGCCGAGGAGCGCGAGATCATCTACCGGATGGGTGTCGAGCCGCCCACCCCGAACACCGTGATCTCGACGGACGAACTGGCCCGGCTGCAGGCGACCGCGAGCCGCGTGTTCGTGCACCACGCGATCGTCGACTACGTCGTGCGCCTGGTCCTCGCCACGCGCCACCCTGCCGAGAACGGCATGCCCGACGTCGCCGGCTGGGTGTCCTACGGCGCCAGCCCGCGTGCCAGCCTCGGCCTGATCGCCGCCGGGCGCGCGATGGCCCTGCTGCGCGGACGGGACTACGTGCTGCCGCAGGACGTCCTGGACGTCGCCACGGACGTCCTGGCCCACCGCCTCGTGCTCAGCTACGACGCGATCGCCGACGGGGTGCCGGCCGCCCACGCGGTGCGCCGCGTGCTGCAGACCGTGCCGCTGCCGCAGGTGGCGCCGCGCCAGCGCGCCAACGGCCCCGGTGAGGCGGCTGGCCAGCCGGGCCAGCCCGGTCAGCCCGTGCAGCAGGCGCACCCGGGTCAGCCGGGCCAGCCAGTGCCTCCCGGTCAGCAACCCGGTCAGCAGGCGCCGCTCGTCTACGGGCAGGCCGCGCCGCAGCAGACGCCGCCGTGGGGCGAGCGTTCGGCCTGATGGCACTACTCGGCAAGCGCCGTGCCGACGCCCCGCCACCGCACGGCCCCGAACTCGACCTGGCCGGCAGCGAGGCGCTGCTGCGCCGGCTCGAACTGACCGTCCGCAACCGGCTGGACGGACTGCTGCAGGGCAACTACGTCGGCCTGGTGCCCGGCCCCGGCAGCGAGGCGGGGGAGTCGCGGCAGTACGTCGCGGGCGACGACGTCCGTCGCATGGACTGGCCGGTCACGGCGCGCACGACGGTCCCGCACATCCGCCGCACGATCGCCGACCGCGAGCTCGAGACCTGGCTGGTCGTCGACCTGTCGCCGTCGATGGACTTCGGCACCGGGCTGTCCGAGAAGCGCGAACTCGTGCTCGCCGCGATCACCGCGGTCGTGCACCTGACGGTGCGCGGTGGCAACCGGGTCGGTGCCCTCGTCGGCAACGGCGCCGAGGTGTACCGCATCCCGGCGCTACCCGGGCGCGACCACGGGCGGCATCTGGTCCGCAGGATCGCGGCCACCTCCCGCAGCACGCACGCCGACGGCCCGTCCCTCGCCGACATGCTCGAGTCGCTGCGCCGCCCGCCGCGCCGCCGCGGCCTGGTCGCGGTCGTGTCGGACTTCCTGACCGCGCCCGTCCCTGCCGATCAGCCGCTGCCGTGGGAACGCCCGCTGCGCGCGCTCAGCGACCGGCACGACCTGCTCGGCGTCGAGGTGCTCGACCCGCGTGAGCTCGAGCTGGCACCGGCCGGTCTGGTCACGTTCGCCGATCCCGAGACCGGCGCTCAGCTGGAGGTGCAGACGTCCTCGGCGTCGCTGCGCCGCGATTACGCGGCCGCCGCCCAGGCGCAGCGGGCCCGCATCGCGGCCGGGCTGCGCCACGCCGGCGCGGCCCACCTGCAGCTGCGCACCGACCGGGACTGGGTCAACGACGTCGTGCGCTTCGTCGCGGCCCGCCGCAGTCTCGGCTCGGCCCGGCCGAGGGCGGTGCGCTGATGCACTTCCTGTCCCCGATCTGGCTGCTGCTGCTCCTCGCGGTGGCAGCGATCCTCGCCGTGTACATGGTGCTGCAGCTGCGCCGCACGAGGTACGTCGCCCGGTTCAGCAACGTCGCGCTGCTCGGCAGCGTCGTGCCGCGCCGGCCCGGCTGGCGCCGGCACCTGACGTTCGCGCTGCTGCTGATCGCGATGACCGTCCTGTCGCTCGGCGTCGCCCGCCCGTCCGCCGCCGTGCGCGTCCCGCGCGAGCGGGCCACGGTGATCATGGCGATCGACGTGTCGCTGTCGATGCAGGCCACGGACGTCCTGCCCACCCGCATCCAGGCCGCGAAGGCGGCGGCGAAGCAGTTCACCACCCAACTGCCCGCGCGCATCAACCTCGGCCTGCTCAGCTTCGCCCGCGATGCCACCATGGTCGTGTCGCCGACGCAGAACCGCGCGGCCGTGCGGGCCGGTATCGACACGCTGCATCTCGAGGACTACACCGCGATCGGACGCGCGATCCTCACCTCGCTCAACGCGATCAAGGTGTTCGGGCGCACCGCGACCCAGCACGACCTGAAGCCGCCGCCGGGACGCATCGTGCTGCTCAGCGACGGGTCGAACACGGTGGGCCCGTCGCTCGAGACGGCGATCGCCGCGGCGCGCAAGGCGAAGGTGCCGGTGTCGACGATCGCGTTCGGCACGCCGGGCGGCACGGTGACGATCAACGGCCAGACCGAGCCCGTCCCGGCCGACACCGCCGCTCTGTCCGAGATCGCGCACGCCACCGGGGGTTCGTTCAACACCGCGGCGTCCAAGCAGCAGCTCGAGCAGGTCTACAAGAACATCGGCTCGCAGATCGGGTACACCACGGTGCACCGCGACATCAGCTGGCGGTACCTAACCGTCGGCGTGCTGGTGCTGCTGCTGGCCGGGGCGTCCTCGATGCTGTGGTCGGGCCGGCTGACGTGACGGGGCCGGTCAGCCGCGCGGGTCGATGACGAGCTTGCCGACCGAGCTGCGGTCGAGCAGCGCCCGGTGGGCGTCGGCGGCGCGGTCGAGGGGGTAGGTGCCGCCGATGACCGGCCGCAGCGAGCCGTCCCCGATCAGCGTCAGCAGGTCGGTGACGGCCGCGGCGAACAGCGCGGGCTGCTGCACGACGTGCACCAGCCAGAACCCGATGACGGCCTGACTGCGGCCCATCAGCACGCCTGGCTGCACCGGCGTCGGCGGCGTGCGCGAGGCCATGCCGAAGAACGCCAAGCGGCCGAGCGGTGCCAGCGCGGCGAGGCTCTGGTCGAACACCGTGCCACCGGTCATCTCGAGCACCACGTCGACGCGGTCGCCGCCGTTGGCCTCGCGCAGCGCGCCGGTCAGGTCGGCCACGGTCGAGTCGACGACGGCGTCGGCGCCCAGCTCGAGTGCCAACTGGCGCTTGCGTTCGCTGGACGCGGTCGCGATCACCCGTCCGGCACCCCACAGCTTCGCCAGCTGGATCGCGATCGTGCCGACCCCGCCCGCCCCGGCGTGCACGACGACCGACTCACCCCGCTGCAGGTGCGTGCTCGTGCGCAGCAGGTGCCACGCGGTGGCGCCCTGCACGAGCGTGGTCAGCGCCTGCGCGTCGTCGACACCGTCCGGCACGGGGATCAGCCGGCGCGGGTCGGCCGCGACCTTCTCGGCGTAGCCGCCCGAGCCGAGCAGGCCGAGCAGCCGCCGCCCGTCCGGGTCGCGCACCACGACCTCGCCACCCGGGATCATCGGCAAGGTCTGCTTGGCGAGGTAGGAGTCCTCGGTCTGGTGCGTGTCGGCGTAGTTGACCCCGGCCGCGAGGACGTCGTACACCTGCTCGCCCGGCGCGGGCTGCGGATCGGGCAGCTCCTGGACGGTCAGGACCTCGGGGCCGCCGAACTCGGTGATCTGGATGGCGCGCATCTTCCGGACCGTACTCACGAGTAGTCCGGGGCACCGCACGGCATCCACTAGCGTCATCGGGCGTGGCTGAACCCGAGACGACCGGACGGACTGTTCTCGTTACCGGCGGCAACCGCGGGATCGGTCTCGCGATCGCCCGCGCCTTCGCGGCCAACGGCGATCGCGTGGCGATCACCCATCGCGGCAAGGACGTCCCCGACGACCTGTTCGGGGTACGCGCGGACGTGACCTCGGGCGCGGACGTCGACACGGCGTTCGACGCCGTCGAGTTGGAGTACGGGCCGGTCGAGATCCTGGTGTCCAACGCCGGGATGACCGACGACACGCTGCTGCTGCGGATGGGCGAGGACTCGTTCCAGCGGGTGATCGACGCGAACCTGACCGGCGCGTACCGCGTCGCCAAGCGCGCCGCCCAGGGCATGCTGCGCCAGCGCCGTGGCCGGATGATCTTCATCTCGTCGGTCATCGCCCTGGTCGGTGCGCCGGGGCAGGCGAACTACGCGGCGAGCAAGGCGGGCCTGATCGGCCTGGCGCGGTCGATCTCGCGCGAGCTGGGCAGCCGCTCGATCACCGCGAACGTCATCGCGCCCGGCTTCATCGAGACCGACATGACCGCCGAGCTCAGCGAGGCGCGCAAGAACGAGGTGCTCGCGAACGTCCCGCTGAAGCGGTACGGGCAGGCGGACGAGATCGCGGGCGCGGCGCTGTTCCTCGCGTCGCCGGCGGCGTCCTACATCACGGGTGCGGTGCTGCCGGTCGACGGCGGCATCGGCATGGGCATCTGAGAGGTCGAACATGGGTCTGTTGGACGGCAAGCGGCTGCTGATCACCGGCGTGATCACGGACGCGTCGATCGCGTTCTCGGTCGCGAAGCTGGCGCAGGAGCAGGGCGCGCAGATCGTCCTCACCGGCTTCGGCCGGATGTCGCTGGTCGAGCGCGTGGCCAAGCGGCTGCCTCAGCCCGCGCCGGTGATCGAGCTGGACGTCGCGAACCAGCAGCATCTCGACACGCTCGCCGACCGGGTGCGCGAGCACATCGACGGCGTCGACGGCGTGCTGCACGCGATCGGGTTCGCGCCGGCGTCCTGCCTGGGCGGTGACTTCCTGGCCACGCCGTGGGAGGACGTCTCGACCGCGATCCAGGTCTCGGCGTACTCGCTGAAGTCGCTGGCGGTCGCGACGCTGCCGCTGTTCGGCGACGCGGGCGGCTCGATCGTCGGGCTGGACTTCGATGCGCGCGTCGCGTGGCCGGCCTACGACTGGATGGGCGTCGCGAAGGCCGGCCTGGAGTCCGCCGCGCGCTACCTGGCCCGGGAGCTCGGCCCGAAGAAGATCCGCGTCAACCTCGTCGCGGCGGGGCCGATCCGCACGATGGCGGCCAAGAGCATCCCGGGCTTCTCGACGTTCGAGGACGCGTGGGACGGGCGCGCGCCGCTGGGCTGGGACAACAACGACGCCACCGCGGTCGCCCGCTCGACGCTGGCGCTGCTCTCGGACTGGTTCCCGGCCACGACCGGTGAGTTGGTGCACGTCGACGGCGGCTTCCACGCGATGGGGGTATGACCGCGGGCATGGCTGCCTACGACGCGCTGCTGCTGCTCTCCTTCGGCGGGCCGGAAGGCCCCGAGGACGTCATGCCGTTCCTGCACAACGTGACGCGCGGACGGGGCATCCCGGACGAGCGGCTGGCCGAGGTCGCCGAGCACTACCTGCACTTCGGCGGGGTCTCGCCGATCAACGCGCAGAACCGCGCGCTGATCGCCGCCCTGCGCGCCGAGTTCGACGCGCACTCGATCGACCTGCCGATCTACTGGGGCAACCGCAACTGGAAGCCGTTCGCGGCCGACGCCGTGCGGCAGATGCGCGACGACGGCGTGCAGCGGGCACTCGTGCTGGCGACGAGCGCGACGACCTCGTTCTCGGGGTGCCGGCAGTACCGCAACGACATGGAGCAGGCCCGCCGCGTCGCGGGCGCCGGTGCGCCCGAACTGGTGAAGCTGCGGCACTACTTCGACCATCCGGGTTTCATCGAGGCGAACGCCGACGGGGTGCGCACCGCGTTGTCCAGCCTGCCTGCGGATCTGCAGGGTGCGGCCAGACTCGTCTTCACCGCGCATTCGATCCCGGACACCATGAACGCGGCGTCGGGCCCGAACGCGGACGGGCTGTACGAGAAGCAGCAGCGCGAGACGGCCCGGCTGGTGGCCGAGGCGGTGCGCGGCGCCGGCGCCCAGTTCGACCTGGTCTGGCAGTCGCGGTCGGGGCCGCCGCAGGTGCCGTGGCTCGAGCCCGACGTCAACGACCACCTGCGCGCACTGGCGGACGGCGGCACGCGCGCCGTCGTCGTGAGCCCGACCGGCTTCGTGTCCGACCACATGGAGGTCCGCTGGGACCTCGACGAGGAGGCACGCGACACCGCAGCCTCGTTGGGTATCGCGTACGCCCGTGCCGCCACGGCCGGTACCCACCCCGCGTTCGTCGGCGCCCTGCGCGAACTGGTCGAGGAGCAGCTGGACGGTCGTGCGCCCAAGGTTGCCGGCACGCTCGGCATCTGCGGTGTCGACTGCCCCGCCGGCTGCTGCCCGGCCCCGGTGCGCCCGTCCCCGTCGGCTGCGTCCGCCTGAGCAGATCAGCCGGACAGGTCGGCGCCCGCGTTCCAGCCGGCGACCCGGGCCCGCCGCACAGCGGTCTCGAGCGGGCGCAACGCCTCTCGCCGCGCGGCGATGCCGAACCGGTCGACCGCACCCCCGGTGGGGTCGGTGGCCGCGATGTCCAGGACGGCCTGCAGCCGCTCGGCCTGCGCGAGCAGCGCGACCGCACGCTGCGGGAAGCCGTGCGGCAGGTTCAGCTGCTCGCCGGCCCGGCGCGCGTCGTGCAGCGCGTCGGCGATGTCGTCGATCCAGCCGGCGACGTCCGCTGCCGACAACGCCGACGCCGAGTCGCGGATCGCGGTCGTCAGCTCGTGCTGTACATCCGACAGCTGCTGGAAGTCCGGGCGCGGCTCGTCGATACGGAATGCCTGCCACAGGACGGTCGGCGGCGCGCTGCTCGGGTAGTACGAGATCACCTCGGGGACGATCCCGATGCCCGATCCGTACACCGCCTCGCCGGCCTCGAGCGCCGCACTGCGGAACTCGGC
>Ga0164242_10008849_pt1 | contig 10897 bp, 4 predicted proteins | sample OricomgcompostMG_FD_108783 | JGI IMG/M metagenome (GOLD analysis project Ga0164242, IMG submission 108783) | Miracle-Growth compost microbial communities from Emeryville, California, USA - Original compost - Miracle growth compost (MG) ...
TTTCACCACGCTTCCATTCCCGATGGCATGAAAGCCATCCAGAAGCTGGGCGAAGAGAACGGATTTGATGTAGATACGACCACCGATGCTTCCATGTTCACGGAAGATACGCTGAAGAAATATTCGGCGGTGGTCTTTATGAGCACCACCGGTGATGTGCTGGACTATCGCCAGCAGGCAGATTTTGAAAGATACATCCAGGCCGGCGGCGGCTATATTGGCGTGCATGCAGCGGCAGATTGCGAATACCAATGGCCCTGGTACGGCAAGCTGGTAGGCGCTTATTTCAAAAGCCATCCCAGCCAGCAGCAGGCCAGCCTGCGCATTCACAAGGACCCCAATTTCCCCGTTACGGATTCGCTGCCCAATCCCTGGGTGCGGACAGACGAATGGTACAATTTCCGCGAAGTGCCCAAAGACGTGCACGTGCTCGTGGACATTGATGAAAGCTCATACAAGGGCGGCGAGAACGGCAGCGACCACCCCATGGTGTGGTACCATGAATATGATGGCGGAAGGGCTTTTTATATGGAGCTGGGGCACACCAATGAATCTTATACCGAGCCGAATTTCCTGAAGCTGCTGCTGGCCGGCATCCGTTATGGCATCGGCAAGAACGAGGTATTGAAATACAGCAAAGCGACATCCCTCCGTGTGCCGGACGAAGACCGCTTCCAAAGGGTTTTCCTTGCAGACGGACTGATAGAGCCTACCGAGCTGACGGTGCTGCCCAACCTGGATATCCTCATCTCTGAGCGTCGCGGGCAGATCCTTTTTTACGATGCCACTGCCAAGAAGATATCCCAGGTGGCCAACCTCGACGTTTACTACAAGGCTTTGCATACCAAAGGCGTGAACGTGGAGATGGGATTGCTGGGCATCCAGGCCGATCCGAATTATGAGAAGAACCATTGGGTATATGTATATTACTCTCCTTCCGACAAAGTGGTGGATCGTCTTTCCCGCTTTAAATTCATCGACAACAAGTTTGACCTGAAGACGGAACAGATCATCCTGGAAGTGCCCACCGAAAGAGAGATCTGCTGCCATACCGGCGGCTCCATTGCATTCGATGGCGAAGGCAATCTCTTCCTGTCTGTAGGAGATAACACAACACCTTTTGATGAAACGGATAGCACCACCGGCAAGGCATACCCGATCAATGCGCATGGCTATTCTCCCGTGGATGACCGTCCGGGCTTCGAGCATTATGATGATCGCCGTGCGGCAGGCAACAGCAATGACCTGCGTGGTAAGATATTGCGCATCAAAGTGAATGATGACGGCACCTACACCGTTCCCACCGGCAACCTTTTCCCGAAAGGAACGCCCAAGACCCGTCCGGAAATTTATGTCATGGGCGACCGCAATCCTTACCGCATCTCGGTGGACAAGCACACCGGCTATTTATACTGGGGTGAGGTAGGTCCGGATGCAGGCAACGACAGCCTGGAAACACATGGTCCGCGCGGCTATGACGAGGTGAACCAGGCCCGCAAAGCCGGTAACTTCGGCTGGCCTTATTTTGTAGGGAACAACTATCCCTATCATGAATACAATTATGCTACAGGTGAGCCCGGCCCTGCCTTTGACCCGGCACATCCTGTCAATAATTCGAGGAACAACACGGGCATCAAAGACCTTCCGCCGGCACATCCTGCCTTTATCTGGTATCCTTATGCAGTTTCTCCCGACTTCCCCATCCTGGGACAGGGAGGACGTTGTGCCATGGCAGGTCCGGTTTATTACGTCAACGATTATCCCAAAGAAACCCGCTTCCCGGATTATTATGACGGCAAGCTCTTTATCTATGACTGGATCCGCAACTGGATCATGGCTGTAACAATGGATAAGGAGGGCAACCTGCAGACAATAGAGCCTTTCATGCCCAATACCAAGTTCCACAACATCAGTGATATGGAAGTAGGCAAGGATGGCCGCATCTATACCATTGAATATGGCACAGGATGGTTTGCCGAAAACAAGGATGCCGGCCTGTACGTGCTGACCTACAATGGCGGCAACCGCCCGCCGGTGGTGAAGCTGCAGGTGGATAAAAAAGCAGGCGCACTTCCTCTCAAGGTACATTTGTCTGCAGAAGGTACTACCGATCCGGATGGTGACAAGCTGCGCTATACCTGGAACCTGGGCAATGGCGCCAAGCAGGAAACCACCGATCCTTCGCTTGATTATACCTTCACTACAGGTGGCGAGATTCCTGTATCGCTCACAGTGACGGACGACAAAGGAGACTCGGCTACCAGCGATGTACAAAAAATAATGGCGGGCAATGATGTGCCGGAGGTGAAAATTACCTTGCAAAGCAATCCTACTTTTTATTTCCCCAACCGTCCTGTGAAATATGCGGTACAGGTGGCAGATAAAGAGGATGGAAATTCTTCTACGGCCGGCTTTGATTCCTCGCGTGCGCTTGTAAAGGCAGATTACCTGGAAAGCCCTGACAAAGCAGCCATGCCTGCCGGCCACCAGGAAGCCCTCGCTGCAAATTTATCCGGCAGAGACCTGATGGAATCTTTGGATTGCCAATCCTGCCATAAAGTAAATGAAAAATCAATCGGCCCGGCCTTTACCATGGTAGCTGCCAAGTACAAAGGTGATCCGAAAGCATTGGACTCCCTGGCGCACAAAGTGATCAAAGGCGGGAGCGGCGTATGGGGCGAGACGGCCATGGCAGCCCATCCCAACCTGTCCGAGGCTGATGCCAAAAAGATCGTAAGCTGGGTGCTCTCCCTGGCAGATACCCAGGACAAGATGCATTCGCTTTCCCTCGCAGGCAGCATTGATCCGCAGAAGCAATACAAGCTTACCGATCAGGGCGTCCTGTACCTGCAGGCTTCCTATACCGATAAGGGTGGCAAAGGCGTTGGCCCGCTTTCCGGTTTCGACAATGTCATGTTGCGCAATCCTTTTGTATCGGCCGGAGCAGCAGACGAAGCTTCAGGCTTCTCCCGTATGAGGATGGACAATATGCGGCTGCGTGCCCTCAATGGCGCTGATGGATGGCTGGCATTTAAGAAGGTCAGCCTGCAAGAGGTTACGAATGTGACCGTGCGATTTGGTGTAAAGGAATCCGTGCAAAAAGGATGGAAAGTGGAAGCGCACCTGGACAGTCCTACGGGAACGCTGCTGGGAACTGCTACCATTGGTGCGAAGACTGCGCCCATGAAGCCTGCCGAAGCAAACATGCAGATACAGGGTGCTGACAACCAGTTGCACACTGTTTATTTCGTGTTCCACAAAGTGGATCCGCAGGATGCAGATAACCTGGCTGTCATCGGGTTCCTGTTCCAGGCGCATTGAGGATAAAGATTATTACTGATTTTTATAGCAAGCCCTGCAGATGCAACATATCTGCAGGGCTTCTTTGTGTATGCGTTCATAATAAAGCTATGCCATTGCGAAGCGCTCATTCGTCATTGAGGCCTGCGCAGCTTCCGAAGCAATCGCGAAGCGTTCATTGAGGCAATTAAACCATAAAAGCGATCGAAATAATCTCGTTCTGCGGAAGCGATACCGCTCCGTAGTGTTATTACCAGCATCATCTTTGCCTTTGGAAAATAAAAGAGGCTGTCTCGTTCAGACAGCCTCTTTGCGAAAAGCATTTTAATTTTAGAAGGGCCTTGCAGGTGCAAGGAAATAATTGATGAGCAAAGCGCCCGAAATGATAAGCAGGCCGAAAAATTCCCGGGTCTTTTCGATCCATGGCTTTGTGGCCTGCATGGTTTCAACGATGTTCTGCGCGCGGTATTTCACAATCCAGTCTTTTACGCCGTCTTTGGCAAAGAACAATCCGATGGCATAGACCAGGTAAAAGGCAATGGCCACGAGATAGGCGACCGGGTAAAAATGTCCGAAAGCGGCTGCGCCGCAGCAGAGGGCTGCGAACAGATAGATGGGCACCCATAGCCAGGAATCATTGTCATTCAGGTTCACGTATGCAAAACCCAGGAAAGCGATGCAGAAAATGATGTTGATGACGATCATAGCATATTGAAATTAAGAAAGAAGGTTTTTGCTGATGTATTGATAGCTCTTTGTAATGCTGTCGAACGGATCACCGGGGCATTCGTCCTGCTCCACAAAGAAATGCTTCATGCCTGCTTCCTTCACATGCTTGAAAATATCTTTGAAATCAATGATGCCATTGCCTACTTCGGTAAAGAATTGTTTGGGCGTGTTGTCCATATCCTTCACGTGCCAGAGCGGGAAGCGCCCCGGATTTTCGTTGAACAGTTCAATCGGCTTTTGCCCCGCTTTGGTGACCCAGTAAATATCCATTTCCATTTTTACCAGATCTTTATCTGTTTCATTCAGCAGGATGTTGTAAGGCAGTGTGCCGTCCATCTCTTCGAATTCGAAATTGTGGTTGTGATAGCAGAACTGGATGCCTGCCTTTTTGCAGGTTTCTCCGGCCTGGTTAAAGGTCGCTGCAATTTTTTTATAGTCATCTATCGTTTGTCTTTCGTCGGGCATGAGATAAGCGCACACCATGTATTCCAGTCCAACGGTGTGGGCATCCTCTACTGCTTTCTCCCAGTCATTCATGATGGTGCCTTTGGGCGAAGAGCCATTTACCGGTGCGCCGAGCATATAGTGGCTGCTGGGCATGGCGAGGCCGTTTTTCTGCAGCAGGCTTTTAAAGTCATTCGCACTCATGCCATAAAACATTTCTGTGCCGGTATAGGTAGCGCCTTCCACTTCTTTGTAACCAATGCCGGCTACTTTTGCCAGCGAGCCTGCAGGATCTTTTTGCATGGCATCACGCACCGTGTATAGCTGCACACCTATTTTCTTTTTGGTATCGGCGCAGGCAGTGAGGAGGGAGGGAAGCACAAGCATGCCCGATGCGGCGAACAGGCTTGTTTTTAAGAATTCCTTTCTTGAGATCATGATGGATATTTTATGATGGTTAAAATAATTGGTTACGATGGCTTCGATCCACATTGCTTACCCCGCACATGTGCATACAAACCGGATCTCCGCCGGACGGATAACTTCTTATAAGATAGTGGTGAAATTACAATGCATCCCGCACATTGACAATGAAGATAGTGATATAAATTTATCTTTTTTGCCTAAAAAGCCGGTTGCCTCATTTTGGTTTTTGTTAAATTCAAAAGCTTTTGTTAACTTTCCGTTATGTAATAATCACACGGTATCCTGTGTAGCCAAGACACATTCCGACGAACGTCTTTGCCGTGGCCACTTTGTCAGACCCCATGCCCGAACAATGTCATTGTTATAAATGGTTGTTTGATGTTTAAGAAATTGTCATATACCATCATCGTTTTTTCCAAACTAATACCATAGCAGCCTATGTAGTAGATCTTTGTTTTTAATAATCAACCTAAACCAACCACATGAAAAAGAGCATTACTCCTTTCCTCTTTACGGGAGTGGTATGCCTGGGAATGTTGTGGACAAGCCTGTCCGCAATGGCCCAGAAAACCATACACGGTAAAGTGGTAAGCAGCACCGACAACCAGGTCGTGATCGGTGCCACTGTAAAAGAAAAAGGTACCGCCAATGGTACCGTGACCGGCCCGGATGGCAGCTTCAGCCTCAAGCTTACGGGCAATGGAAACGAAGTCCTCGAAGTTTCCTTTATTGGCTACAATCCCAAAGATGTGCCTGTCGGCAACCAGACCAACCTGGTCATTTCCCTCGATGAGAATACCAGCACCCTGAATGAGGTGGTAGTGACCGGGTATTCCACCCAGCGAAAGGGAGACATCACAGGCGCCGTATCAACAGTGAACACCGCTGATCTCACCACCATTCCTTCCGGCAGCCCCGAACAACAGCTACAGGGCAAGCTTTCGGGCGTGACCGTTATCACATCGGGCATGCCGGGAACCTCCAGCCAGGTACGCATCCGGGGCTTCGGATCGTTTACCACCAACAATCCTTATTATGTTGTAGATGGTGTGCCCACCGGCGACATCAGCAACATCAGCCCGGACGATATTGAAAGCGTCAGCGTGCTGAAAGATGCAGCTTCGGCCTCCATTTATGGCGCCAGCGCCTTCTCCGGTGTTATCCTGATAACCACCAAGAAGGGAAAAGAAGGAAAGCTTTCCGTGAGGTACAACGCTTCTTATGGTGTACAGTATCCCGGACATGGGTATGATATCCTGAGCCCGCAGCAAACTGCCGACTGGACATGGACAGCCATGAAAAATGCAGGTGAAACACCCAAGAATGATCAGTACGGAACCGGCCCTACGCCCGTACTGCCTTACTATCTTCTTGTCGGAGATCAATCCGGTCTGCCCGAGAACACGCCCATCGATCCCAGCCTGTATAACGTGAATTATGACAACGGGCCTATTTACCAGATCGTAAAAGCAAACCAGCAGGGCACAGACTGGTATAAGGAAATTACGCGTGTTGCTCCCATCCAGTATCATAACCTGACATTATCAGGTGGAAGCGAAAGTGCGAAGTACAATGTAGGATTGAGCTATTATAACCAGCAAGGCATCATCCTGGCCACTTACCTGAAAAGGTATATTTTAAGAGCCAACACCGAGTTCAATATCAAGAAGCGTGTCAAGATCGGTGAGAACCTGCAGGTATCCCTGAAAGACAATCCAACGCTCACCAACCAGAGTGAAGGCAACGCCATCTCCTGGACCTACCGCGAAAACCCGATCATCCCTGTGCATGACATCATGGGAGGATGGGCAGGAACAAGGGCGGCCGGGCTGAACAACCCGCAGAACCCCGTGGCAAACCAGGTGCGCAGCGAGGACAACCGATCTTATACGCCTGATATATTCGGGAATGTATATGCAGAAGTGACCCTGCCTTATCACATCAACCTTCGTTCCAGCTTCGGCGGTGAATTCTGGAATACCTACTACCAGAATTTCACTTATCACCAATATGAGAACAAAGAGAACAATGGCTCTGATGTGGTATCGGAAGGTGCCAGCTATGCGCATAGCTGGATATGGACCAACACCGCAACTTTTGAGAACCATTTCGGCGATCATTACCTGAAGGTACTGCTGGGCGTAGAAGCCAAAGGCGGATATGCGCAAAACCTGGACGTGACCGGGCAGAATCCTTTCAGCACGGACCTGACTTACCGTACCATTACCACTACATCGCCTGCCAACAGGACGGCAACGGACGGAGGCAATCCCCAGACAAGGTTCTATTCATTGTTTGGCAATGTTAACTACAGCTATAAAGATAAATACCTGGTGACAGGTACCTTGCGCCGTGATCAGGCTTCTGTATTCGGACCGGAGCAGAGAACAGGCGTTTTCCCGGCTGCATCTCTCGGATGGCGCATATCAGGAGAAAATTTCATGAAAGATGTAAGCTGGATCAATGATTTGAAAATAAGGGGAAGCTGGGGCACCATGGGAAATGCAACAGCCGTTCCGCTGGGCAACCAATTTAATCTTTATGAAGCCAATTCCCGTGTGACAACCTACGACATGACAGGCGCACTGGGTGCGCTGGAAGAAGGCCTTCGTTCCAGCGGCTTCGCTGTGCTGGCCACGCACTGGGAGACCAACGAAACGATCAATGCCGGCTTTGACGCTACTTTGTTCAACAACTCCCTCAACATTGTCTTTGACTGGTACAAGCGAAACACCAAAGACCTGCTGTTTGCACCGGAGATAGAAGCCACTATAGGCTTCCTGAACCAATATCCCTATATCAATGTCGGTTCCATGGAGAACAAAGGCATTGACCTGCAGATCGAAAAGCAGGGCAACTTCTCTGAAAACTGGCGGTATGACATCGGTGCCAACCTGACCACTTATAAGAACACCATTACAAAAGTGGCGGAAGGCGTGGATTATTTCGACGGCAGCAGCTTCGGTTCCGGCCGCATACCGGGCACTGTGACGAGAAACCAGGACAAGCATCCCATCTCTGCTTTCTTTGGCTACAAAGTAATCGGGTTGTGGCAAAACCAGCAGGAGATAGACGAGGCTGATGCGCAGGCACAGAAAGCCGAAACGCCGCAGGAAACATTCCAGTCCGGCGGAGAGCATCCGGGTGAATTCAGGTACGACGATGTAAACGGTGACGGTATTATTTCCGATGCCGACAGAACTTTTATCGGCGATCCCAATCCGAACCTTACCTATGGCGTCAACCTGGCGGCAGGTTATAAGAACTTTGACCTGCGGTTCGAATTCTATGGCTCACAGGGCAATGATATCTTCGATTACACGCGATGGTTCACCGATTTTTATCCTTCTTTCCCCGGCGGCGCCCTGAACGCCCGCATCCTGAAATCCTGGACACCTGAGAATACAAATACCAACGTGCCGGTCTTTGAAGACCGGGGAACCTTCAGCACAAACCAGGCGGTTAATTCTTACTATGTGCAGAACGGCTCTTATTTCAGGTGCCGCAATATTCAGCTGAGCTATACATTCAACAAAGGCGGCGCGCTGCAAAAAGCCGGCATTGAAAACCTGAGATTGTATGCACAGGTCGTTAATCCCTTCACGATTACCAAGTACGAAGGCTTGGATCCCGAGCTGAGCGGAAACGATACCAACTTTGGTGTGGACTATGGTAACTATCCAACGGTGAAGCAATTGATCTTTGGATTAAACGTGAACTTCTGATTTAACCAACTAAAGCTTTAAAAAGATGAAAAAGACAAATATCAGGCTCATATACTTTTTGATGCTGGGTCTTGGGCTGGTCACTTTTTCCTGTAAAAAGACCTTCCTGAACCAGTTCCCCAACGGTGTGCTGGGGGATGAGCAGGTGGCGACCGCCAAAGGCATCAAGGAATTGCTGATCGGGGCTTATGCTGACCTGGACGGGCAATTCGATCCCAACAACCTGTACTGGCAGGCTTCTCCGGACAACTGGGTGTACGGAAGCATTTGCGGTGGTGATGCGCACAAAGGCTCTGATCCCAGCGACCAGGCCGATGCTTTGCCCGTTGCCCGCTTTGAAGCGCTTCCCACCAATTCTTATCTCGTGGTGAAGTGGCGTGCCGTTTATGATGGCATTGCCCGTGCCAACAATGTCCTGCGAACACTGAAAAGGGTGACGGACATGACAGACGATCAAAAGACACAGGCAGAGGCTGAAGCAAGATTTCTCCGTGGTCATTATGCTTTTGAAGCCAAGAAAATGTGGAACATGGTGCCCTGGGTGAGCGATAGCGTCACTTATGTGGACAACAATTATAAGATTCCCAATGACAAGGACATCTGGCCCGAGATAGAAGCGGATTTCCAGTTTGCCTACCAGAACCTTCCCCCTACGCAGGATGAAGTCGGAAGGGTAAACAAATGGGCTGCCGGTTGCTATCTTGCCAAAGCTTATTTATTTGAAAAGAAATATCCCGAAGCCCTCACCTTGCTGAATGCGATCATGCCGGAAGCCGGTGGTGCCGGAGAGACGGCCAACGGATTGAAATATCAGTTACAGGACAGGTATTCCTGGAACTTTGACCTGGCGCACAACAACAGCTCGGAATCTGTTTTTGCCGTGCAGGCTACCACCAATGATAATACCGCCGGCTACAATGGCAATATCGGCGACATGCTCAACTACCCTTATGGCAATGGAGCCGTAACAGGATGCTGCGGGTTCTTTCAGCCGAGCATAGAGCTTGCCAATTCATTCCGTACTGATGCCAGCGGCCTGCCGCTGCTGGATGGCTCTTATGATGATCCGGGCAAAGCTGTGAAGAACGACCAGGGATTGGCGTCTTCCGATTCGTTCACACCGGATGCAGGCAACCTTGATCCGCGGCTGGATCATACTGTAGGCCGCAGGGGCATCCCTTACCTGGACTGGGGTGTTCATCCCGGCGCCAGTTGGATCCGCAACCAGGCCAGCGCCGGTCCTTATTCCCCGATCAAGAATGTCTTTCATAAATCGCAGGTAGGTTCCGGCGGCGACAATGCCTCTGCCACCTGGGCGCCGACCAATGCTATCAACTACACGCTCATTCGTTATGCAGATGTATTGCTGTGGGCCGCAGAATGCGAAGTGCAGGCAGGAAGCCTGGAGAAGGCACGCAGCTATGTGAATGAGGTTCGCCAGCGTGCTGCCAATACCGCTGATTTTGTAAAGAACGGCAATCAGAACGCTGCAAATTATAAGATCGGATTGTATAACACACCCTGGATTGACAAAGCCACTGCCCTGAAAGCAGTGCAAATGGAAAGAAAGCTTGAGCTGGGCATGGAAGGGCACCGCTTCTTTGACCTCGTACGCTGGGGCATAGCCGACGAAGTGCTGAATGCCTACTTCAAGTATGAAGGACAGTTTACCGGCGATATCAAAGGTGCCACTTTCAAAGCGAATACAAATGACTATTTCCCCATTCCGCAGCGGCAGATAGATCTCAGCTCCGGTACCCTGAAGCAGAACCCGGGGTACAATTGATTTTTCCGGACAGTTATCCCCTATTTTTTAAAAAGAGGTGGCTGCAAGGCTGCCTCTTTTTTATCTTGTAACAAATTATGGAAAACCGGAAATGAAAGTTCCTGTCTGTTTGGGTGCAATGCTGCTTGTATGTGCGTTGGTGTTTGATGATTGCAAATATCATCCGGGTGCCGAAGATGCGGCAGGCCGTCGCCTTGTACAGAAATATTGCAGTGCCTGCCATCAGCCCGTCTTTCCTGCCATGCTCGACAGCGCTACATGGATTGATCACGTTCTTCCGGCCATGGCGCCCAAATTGGGCATTGGCGTATGGGGCAAAAACGAATATTATCACAATCCCCGCAGCAAGGCAGCCATTTCTTTTGAAGAGTGGTCGCAGCTTGTAAGCTATTACAGCCGGGCTGCTCCCGAAAAGCTTCCGGTAAAGGATACGATGCCCTTGTTAAATGACTGGGCCGTTTTCAGGTTGCGCCTGCCGGATTGGAAA
>Ga0164242_10008850_pt1 | contig 10896 bp, 11 predicted proteins | sample OricomgcompostMG_FD_108783 | JGI IMG/M metagenome (GOLD analysis project Ga0164242, IMG submission 108783) | Miracle-Growth compost microbial communities from Emeryville, California, USA - Original compost - Miracle growth compost (MG) ...
CCAGCACCTCGACGGGGCCGTGTGCCTCCTCGACCTGCGCGAAGGCCGCCTCGACCTGGTCGGGAACGATGCTGTCGCACCTCACGTCGAGCGCACCCTCGGGGGCGCCGCCGTTGCGGGTGGTCACCGCGACCTTGTCGCCCTGGGCGAGGAACGCCTCGGCGATGGCGCGGCCGATGCCCCGGTTGCCGCCGGTGACCAGGACCGAGCGGGGGGTGGTGGTCAGCGTCGAGTCAGTCACGACCCGTGACGCTATTGATTACTGGGGGGTACGCATACCTACCCGCCAGTACCCGGAGTGTCAGAAGGCTTCCGTGCCCGATTCGTCCTCGAGCCGGAAGCCCACCTTCAGGCCTACCTGGAAGTGCTCCACGGTGCCGTCCTTGACCTGGCCACGGACCTGGGTCATCTCGAACCAGTCGACGTGGCGCAGCGTCTTGGAGGCGCGCTCCACGGCATTGCGGATGGCGGCGTCGATGCCCTCCGGTGAGGTGCCGACGATCTCGGTGACGCGGTAGGTGCGGTTGGTCATGGGCCGAGCGTAGCCCTCGCGGTCGCCGACGTAGGATCGCTCTTATGGCCAGGGCGCATGAACAGCCGATCCGCATCACCACCGCAGCGCAGAGCCGGCAGGTGGACCTGGCCCAGCGCCAGAAGCGGTACGGCATCGCGATGGCCATCCGTACGGTCTGCTTCGTCGGCGCCGTGATCGCCGGCGCCAACCACATCAACTGGCTGTGGCCGGTCCTGATCGTGGCCGCGCTCTTCCTGCCCTACGTCGCGGTCGTGATGGCCAACGCGGCGAACACGAAGGGCGCCACCGAGATGGACCTGCTCGACACGCACTACCACCACAACGAGCTCGAGCACCGGGACGAGGATTGATGGAGCCCGACGTCTGCTCGGCCAAGGGCTGCCGCGCGCCCGCCACGCGCGCGCTGTCGTGGAACAACCCGAAGATCCACACGCCGGAGCGTCGCAAGGTCTGGTTGGCCTGTGATGAGCACACCGAGTCGCTGAGCGCGTTCCTCAGCGCGCGTGGATTCCTGCAGGAGACCGGCCCGCACGACGGGACGCTGCAGCCCCGTTGAGCCGTCACCTTCGGCGCTTCGAGCCGTCACTTTCGGCACGTCGAACGTCCGACCCGCCGTACCTGACGGTTCAACCCGCCGAACCTGACGGTTCGACCTGCTGTCAGCCGCCGATGGCCGACATCGGGCGGTCGGGCTGCAGGAACGTCGGGTCGTCGATGCCGTGTCCGGCGCGCTTGCCCGCCATCGCGGTCACCCAGCGCCGGGCGAGCTCCTCGTCGGAGGCACCGGCTCGCAACGCCGCGCGTAGGTCGGACTCCTCGCGCGCGAAGAGGCAGTTGCGGACCTGGCCGTCGGCGGTGAGCCGGACCCGGTCGCAGTCGCCGCAGAACGGGCGCGTCACCGATGCGATCACGCCGACGGTTCCGATGACACCGTCGCCGCGGTCCACGTAGAACAGCTCGGCCGGAGCGCTGCCCCGCGGCTCGGTGGCCGGCGTCAGGGTGAACTCCTTGGCCAGGCGCTCGAAGGTCTCGTCCGCCGTCACCATCGCCTCGCGCGACCAGCCGTGCTGGGCGTCGAGCGGCATCTGCTCGATGAAGCGCAGCTGATAGTCGTGCGCCATTGCCCACTCCAGGAGCTCGGCGGCCTGGTCGTCGTTGACATCGCGCAGCAGCACCGCGTTGATCTTGACCGGACCGAGGCCGGCCTCCGCTGCCGCCGCCAGCCCCTCGAGCACGTCGTGCAGCCGATCGCGGCGGGTGATCGTCGCGAACGTCTCGGGGCGGATCGAGTCCAGCGAGACGTTGACCCGGTCGAGCCCCGCCTTGGCGAGCGGGCGGGCGAGTCGCGCCAGACCGAGCCCGTTCGTCGTCACGGAGAGCTCCAGCTCCGGGTCGAGGGCCCGCGTGCGCTCGACGATGTCGACCAGCCCCCGGCGCACCAGCGGCTCGCCCCCGGTGAACCGGATCTCGCGGATGCCGAGACGCTGCACCGCCACGGTCGCGAGCCGTACGACCTCGTCGTCGGTGAGCATCCGCTCGGAGGGAAGCCAGTCGAGGCCCTCGGCCGGCATGCAGTAGCTGCAGCGCAGGTTGCACTTGTCGGTGAGGGAGATCCGGAGATCGGACGCGACCCTGCCGTAGCGGTCGGCCAGCGGTGTCGTCTCCACCACATCAGTCTAGGCGCAACCCCTTGCCGATCATCGATCCGTCGGGATGTGCGGTTAGCCTTGTCGGGTGCGATCGTTCCGCTTCCTGCTCAGCCGCCGGTGGGTGCTGTTCACGGTGGCGGTCGCGATCCTGGCGTACGGCACGTGGTGGCTCGGCGACTGGCAGTGGGGTCGACTCGAGAGCAAGCACCACAGCAACGCGCTCATCACCGCGCACCTCCACCAGGAGCCCGAGCAGGTGGCGAAGGTGCTGGCGCCGGGCCAGGCCGTCTCGGACGACGCGGAGTGGACGCGCGTGACGGCCACCGGCACGTACGACACCGCGCACACGATCACCTGGCGCTATCGCACCAACGACCACAGCGAGGCCGGCGTCGACGTCGTCGTGCCGCTGATCACGGCCGACGGGACCGGTGTGCTGGTCGACCGCGGCTGGCTGGCGTCCGCCGATCAGGACCACCACCCCGTACCGATCCCCGCTCCCCCGTCGGGCCAGGTCACCGTGACCGGTTGGGTGCGCGCGGACGCGACCGGCGACAGCACCAGGGTCTCCGGCCTGGCCACGCGCGCGGTCTCGAGCGCGACGATCGCTCCGGCGATCGGCGTCACGCTGGACGGTGGCTGGGTGCAGCTCGAGTCGGAGTCGCCGGCACCGGCCACGACGCTGGCGGCCAACGACCTGCCGGACCTCGGCAACGGCCCGCACTTCTTCTACGCGCTGCAGTGGTGGTTCTTCGGGATCCTCGCGATCTTCGGCTACTTCTACCTGATGTACGACGAGCGCCGGCTCCACCTGCACGCCCCGGTCGTCGCCGAGGTGGACGAGGAGGCTCCGGCCTCGGAGAAGGTGGCCGCGGTCCGCGCGGCCGCCGCCGATGCCCGCAAGGCGAGACAGCACGAGAAGAACGCCCGCAAGCAGGCGCTCGCCGCCGCCTACGCGAAGGCTCGCGAGGCCGATGCCGCCAACCGCACGAAGGCCTTCGGCTCGAGCGTGGAGCGCACCAGCTCCCGCACCGACGCCTGAGACCGGTCCAGCGGGCCGTCAGGCCTGAGCGGCGAACTGCGTCCGGTAGAGGTCCGCGTACAGCCCGCCCGCGGCCAGCAGCTGCTCGTGCGTGCCGGACTGCACGATCCGGCCGGCCTCGACGACCAGGATCTGGTCGGCATGGCGCACGGTCGAGAGCCGGTGCGCGATGACCAGGGAGGTACGCCCGCTCAGCGCGGCGTCGAGGGCACGCTGCACGGCCGCCTCGGACTCGCTGTCGAGGTGTGCGGTCGCCTCGTCGAGCACCACGATCGCGGGCGCCTTCAGCAGCAGCCGGGCGATGGCGAGGCGTTGACGTTCGCCGCCGGAGAGCCGGTAGCCGCGATCGCCGACGACCGTGTCGAGGCCGTCGGGCAGGGCAGCGACCAGGGTGTCGATCTGGGCGGCTCGCAGCGCCGCCCACACCTCCTCCTCACTCGCAGCAGGCCGGGCGTAGAGCAGGTTGGCGCGCACGGTGTCGTGGAACATGTGGGCGTCCTGGGTGACGTACCCGACCGCGGCCTCCAGCGAGGCCAACGTGACGTCGCGGACGTCGACGCCGCCCACCCGGACGGTGCCGGAGGTGGCGTCGTAGAGCCGGGCGACCAAGTGGGTGATCGTCGACTTCCCAGCCCCTGACGGCCCGACGAGCGCGACCATCTGCCCCGGCTCGGCGCGGAACGAGACGTCGTGCAGCACCTCCGTCCCCGCTCGCGACTCCGGGCGGGAGACCACCTCGAGTGAGGCCAGCGAGACCTCATCGGCGCGCGGGTAGGTGAAGGAGACCCGCTCGAGCTCGAGGCTGGCCTCCCCACCGAGATCCGCTGGAAGCACGACCGCATCGGGCTTCTCCTGCACCAGCGAGGGCAGGTCGAGCACCTCGAAGATCCGCTCGAAGGAGACCAGCGCCGTCATCACGTCGATGCGAGCGTTGGACAGGCTCTGCAGCGGTCCCAGCAGCCGGACCAGCAGCAGGCCGAGGGCGGTCAGGGTGCCGAGGGTGAAGTGACCGCGGATGACCAGCCAGCCGCCGATGCCGTAGACCAAGGCGGTCGCGAGCGCCGGCACCAGCTGCATCGCCGCGGTGAAAACACGGGTCAGAAGCGCGATCCGCACGCCGAGGTCGCGGACCACCGCGGCCCGTACGGCGAACGCCCGGTCCTCCTCCTCACGGCGCCCGAAGAGCTTGAGCAGCATCGCGCCGCCGACGTTGAACCGCTCGGTCATCGAGCTGGCCAGGTCGGCGTTGCCGTTCATCTGCTCCCGGGTCAGCCCGGCCAGGTGGGTGCCGACCCAGCGCGAGGTGAAGAACAGGATCGGGAAGAGCACCAGGCACAGCAGCGTCACCTGCCAGCTGAGGGTGAGCATGGTGGCGCCGACGACGATCACCGAGATGAGGTTGGCGATGGTGTTCGACAGCGTCGAGGTGAAGGCGCGCTGGGCCCCGATCACGTCGTTGTTGAGCCGGCTGACCAGCGCGCCGGTCTGGGTGCGGGTGAAGAACGCCAGCGACTGGCGCTGCACGTGGCCGAAGACGGTCGTGCGCAGGTCGAAGATCAGTCCCTCGCCGATCCGCGAGGAGAGATAGCCGCTGCCGATGCTCAGCACCGCGTCGACGAGCGCGACCACCGCCATCGCGCCGGCCAGCCACCACACCAGCGACAGATCGTGCTTGATGATCCCGTTGTCGACGACCCACTTGGTCAGCAACGGCGTGATCACGACCAGGCCCGCGTCGACGACCATCAGCGCGACGAAGCCGGTGATCAGCGCGCGGTGCGGGCCGGCGAAGGCGAGCACGCGGCGTACGGTCCCCCGGGTGAGCCGGCGCTCGAGCACGTCCCGGTCCGAGCGCAGGTTGCGGTAGACACCGCCCATACCGAGATTGCCGCCGACCACCGCGCCAGGCTAGACCGTGCCGGCGCGGATGCCGTGCATCGGTCGGTCGGAACGGCTCAGGGCCGCTCGGCCAGCGTCCACATCCCCGGTGCGCCGGAGACCATCACGCCCTCGGCGATCAGCGCCTGGCGGGCACGGCGCGCGGCGTAGTGCCAGCGCAGCTCGCCACCGGGGGTCAGCTCCTCGTCGCCCGGGCGAAGCCGGTCGGCGAGAACCTCGCCGAGCTGCTCCAGGACATCCTCGCCGTCCAGCTCCCCGCCCGCCTCGCGCAGCAGCTCGACGATGGCCGGGCTCAGCACCTCCGGTGGCGTCCAGCGCCGGGAGACGGCCCGGGTCGCGGTGGTGGTCGTCGTCTTGGTGCTCGCGCTGCTCGCCGCGGCCCGCTTGCGGGGCTTCGGAGGCGCCTTCACCGGCTCGACGGGAGCGACGGGGGCCGGCATGCCGTGGATGCATTGGGACCGGGGCAGGTCGCAGAGCTCGCAGTAATCTTCGCTGGCAGACATCGGTTCTCAGGATAGGTGGTCGCCGGTTGCCGGCTCAGGCCAGTGAGACCAGGTCGGCGTACGACTCGTTCCAGAGGTCCTCCACGCCGTCGGGCAGGATCAGGACCCGGTCGGGCTCGAGCGCGTTCACGGCACCCTCGTCGTGGGTCACCAGGATGATCGCGCCCTCGTAGGCCCGGATCGCGTTGAGGACCTCCTCGCGCGAGGCCGGGTCGAGGTTGTTGGTGGGCTCGTCGAGCAGCAGCACGTTGGCCTTGCTGACCACCAGGGACGCGAGCGCGAGACGGGTCTTCTCGCCGCCGGAGAGCACGCCGGCCGGCTTGTGCACGTCGTCGCCCTGGAAGAGGAACGCGCCGAGGACCGTACGCGCCTCGGTGTCGGTCAGCTGCGGGGCGGAGGACTGCATGTTCTCCAGCACCGAGCGGTTGACGTCGAGGGTCTCGTGCTCCTGGGCGTAGTAGCCGATCTTGAGCCCGTGGCCGGCGATGACCTCGCCGGTGTCGGGCTTGTCCACACCGGCCAGGATGCGCAGCATCGTGGTCTTGCCGGCGCCGTTGAGCCCGAGGATGACGACGCGGGAGCCCTTGTCGATGGCGAGGTCGACAGCGGTGAAGATCTCCAGAGCGCCGTAGGACTTGGACAGGTCCTGCGCGGTGAGCGGCGTCTTGCCCGAGGGCTGCGGCGTGGGGAACTTGATCGCGGCGACCTTGTCGGCCTGACGCTCGCCCTCGAGACCGGAGACGAGCTTCTCGGCCCGCTTGAGCATCTGCTGGGCCGCGCTGGCCTTGCTCGCCTTGGCGCGCATCTTGTTGGCCTGGTCGGTGAGCGTCTTGGCCTTGTTCTGCGCGTTCATCATCTCGCGCTTGCGCCGGGCCTCATCGGTCTCGCGCTGCTGCAGGTAGGGCTTCCAGCCCATGTTGTAGACGTCCATCACCGCGCGGTTGGCGTCCAGGTGGAGGACCTTGTTGACGGTCTGCTCGAGCAGGTCGTTGTCGTGGGAGATCACGATGAAGCCGCCCTTGAACGTCTTCATCCACTCGCGTAGCCAGATGATCGAGTCGGCGTCGAGGTGGTTCGTCGGCTCGTCGAGGATCAGGATCTCGGCGTCGCTGAACAGGATCCGGACCAGCTCGACCCGGCGGCGCTGGCCACCGGAGAGCGTCTTGAGCGGCTGCTCCCAGAGGCGCTCGGGCAGGCCGAGCGCGTTGGCGATCTGCTTGGCCTCGGACTCGGCGGCGTACCCGCCCCCGGCCTCGAACTCGTCGAGCGCGCGCTGGAAGCGGCGCATGCCCTTGTCGTGCACCTTGGGATCGGGCGAGGCCATCTGCTCCTCGGCCGAGCGCATCCGCCGCACCGCGTCGTCGAGACCGCGCGCGGACAGGATCCGGTCGCGGACCGGGATCTCGGGGTCGCCGACCCGCGGGTCCTGCGGCAGGTAGCCGATCTCTCCGATGCGGGATACCTCGCCGTTGGCCGGGACGAGGTCACCGGCGAGGACCTTGGTGAGGGTGGTCTTGCCGGCGCCGTTGCGCCCCACCAGACCGACCTTGTCACCAGGCCCGACGCGGAAGCTGACGTTCTCCATGAGGAGGCGCGCACCGACGCGGACCTCGAGGTTCTGGGCCGTGATCATGAGGCATCCAGTCTAGGGTGCGGCGCCGCTGCGGCCCGCATCCTGCCCGGTGACGGCTCAGCCGCCGGCGTCGGTCTCGCTGGTCTGCTCACGGCTCCCCAGGCCCATGAACATCGACTCGTGGAGCACCGTCACGTGAGCCTCGATGAGACGCACCGCCCCGACGGCGTCATGGCGCTCCAGGGCGTCCACGAGGTCGACGTGTTCGCTGTTGCTCTCGAGGAGGTAGTCGATCGGGTACGGCAGGAAGTAGGCGTACAGATCGGTGAGGACCTCGTCGTAGTACCCGATCGCCCAGTCGAGCCCGCTCGCGCGCGCCAGGCTTCGGTGGAACGCCTCGTCGGCGAGGTGGTACTCGGCCCAGGTCGCGGCAGATCCGGCCTCGGCCACGTACGCACGTAGCTGTGCGATCTCCTCCGCCGTCACCCGGAGAGCGGCGTGATGGGTCAGGGCCGCCTCCAGCAGCAGGCGCACGTCGATCAGACGATGCACCTCGTCGCTGTCGGCCAGGTAGGCCGCGACCGCCTCCGCCCCTGCGCCGTCCGCCCGCCGCGCGCCCGCGGGGGACACGAAGGTGCCGCCGCTCCGGCCACGACGCCGTTCGACCACGCCCTCATCGGCGAGCGACTCGATGGCCCGGCGGGCGGTGATCTCGCCGACGTCGAGGGTCTTGGCAAGGTCGCTCTCGGCGGGGAGGCGCTCCCCCGGCTTGAGAAGCCCCAGATCGATCGCGAGCAGGATCCGGGCGCGCACGGTGTCGACCGCTGTGACGCGTTTGATCCTCGCCACGGTGCCGCTGCGCAGCACGGACGGGAGAGCCGGACTGGTCTCACTCATCGGTGGGCACTCTCTCACGGTGGGTTCGGCGCGACCCTAGCAACCGTAGACATGTTGATCATTTTGATCTATTTTCCTCGCATCGCACCCAACAGGAGGTTTCGTGCCGCCGTTCCGCATCGCCGCCGCTCAGGTGGATGCTCTGCCCATCGGGGCCGATCTCGCGCTCTTCGAGGCCCAGGCCAGCCGGTTGCTGCGTGAGGCCGCCGGGGCCGACCTCCTGGCATTCCCCGAGGTCCACCTCTTCGGCGCCTCCTCCCCCGACCCGGAGACGAGGGCGGCCGAGCTGCGGGCCGCGGCGGTCGACCTCGACGGCCCGCTGGTCGCCGGGCTGCGCGCGATCGCGGCTCGCCTCGGGGCGTGGCTCGTGCCCGGCACCCTGGTCGAGCGGGCGCCCGACGGCGGCATCTACAACACCGCCATCGTGCTGACGCCCGAGGGCGAGATCGCCGGGATCTACCGCAAGATCTTCCCGTGGCGGCCGTTCGAGCCCTACCGCCCCGGCGGGCAGTTCACGGTCGTTGACATCCCGGGACGATGCCGCCTGGGCCTGTCGATCTGCTACGACGCCTGGTTCCCCGAGCTGACCCGGCATCTGGCGTGGTACGGGGCCGATGTCGTCCTCAACCTGGTCAAGACGACGTCGGACGACCGCGAGCAGGAGGTCGTGCTGGCGCGGGCGAATTCGATCGTCAACCAGGTCTTCACCGTCAGCGTCAATTGCGCCGGACCGGAGGGACGCGGTCGCAGCCTGATCGTCGACCCCGAGGGTGGCGTCCTGGCCGAGTCGCCGGACAGGGAGCAGACCCTGCTGACCGTCGACCTCGACATCGACCACGTCGCACGCGTGCGGACCACAGGCACAGCCGGCGTCAACCGCATGTGGGCTCAGTTCCGCAGCGACGACGCGCCGATCGACCTGCCGCTCTATGCCGGCCGAATCGACCCCACCACCTGGCAGCCCTCAACCCAGCACCGCCCTGATCCACTCGCCGCCCCTGCGGCGAGTCCACTCCGGAAGGCAGAACCTCGATGACCACCACGCCCCACCTCGTGCGAACGCTCGGGCTCCGTTCGCTCGTCCTGCTCGGTCTGGCCTACATGACACCGCTGATCGTGCTGGGCATCTTCGGCGTCGTCGCCGAGACCACCGCCGGGGCCAGTGCCTCGGCGTACCTGCTCGCGCTGGTCGCGATGCTCTTCACCGCGGCCAGCTACGGCCGGATGGCGGCGGCCTATCCGGTCGCGGGCTCCGCGTACACGTACGTGCGGCGCACCATCGGCGCGCGCACCGGCTTCATGGTCGGCTGGGCGGTGCTCCTCGACTACCTGTTCCTGCCGATGGTCATCTGGCTGATCGGTGCGGCCTACCTCAACGCGCAGTTCCCCTCGGTGTCCGTGGCGGTCTGGGTGCTGCTGTTCATCGCGCTGACGACCGTGCTCAACATCGTCGGGCTCAAGGTCGCCGACCGGACGAACTTCGTCCTGATGGTCGTGCAGTTCCTCGTCGTGATCCTGTTCGTGGTGCTCTCGGTCGCCTCCGTGCTCCAGGACCACGGCGGCTCGGGCCTCTTCAGCGCGGGCCCTTTCACCAACTCGGCGGCGTCGCTCTCCGGCGTCACCTCCGGTGCTGCCATCGCCGCCTACTCGTTCCTCGGCTTCGACGCGGTGACGACGTTCACCGAGGAGACGATCGATCCCCGGCGGACGGTGCCGCGTGCGGTGCTGCTGGTCGCCCTGCTCGGCGGCGTGATCTTCGTCGTCGTCTCGTACACGACCCAGCTCGTCCACCCCGGCGGTCACTTCGCCGACTCCTCGTCGGCCGCGCACGACATCGCGATCAAGATCGGCGGCAGCTTCTTCGGTGCCGTCTTCCTCACCGGGCTGGTGGTCGCACAGTTCACCTCCGGGCTGGCGGCCCAGGCGTCGGCGTCGCGGCTGATGTACGCCATGGGCCGAGACGGCGTGCTCCCCCGCCGGGTCTTCGGCCGCCTGAGCAGTCGGTTCGCGTCGCCCATGGCCGGCATCCTGCTGGCCGCTGCGGTGGGTCTGCTGGCGACGTTCCTCGACGTGGCGACGTCGACCTCGTTCATCAACTTCGGCGCCTTCGTGGCGTTCACCTGCGTGAACCTGTCGGTGATCGCCTACTACGTCCGCAACCGGAGCGGCGCGCGACTGAGCCCCGTGTCGTTCCTCGTGCTGCCCGCTCTCGGGGCGGCGGTGTGCGTCTACCTGCTCTTCCACCTCGACCGGCACGCGATCATCCTCGGCCTCTGCTGGGCCGCGCTCGGTCTGTGCATGCTCGGGTGGCTGACGCGCGGATTCACGCGGCAGCCGCCCGAGGTGGCGCTCGACGAGCTCGACGCCGCGCCGCCGGTGCCCGCCGCCTGAGCGGTCCGAGCCCCGCGACCACGATGTTCACTAGTCTGGGTCGCGGGGCACCTGGCCCCGTACGACAGCCGAAGCCGTTCTCGTGGGGGTCAGATGCGCTTCAACTCCAAGGCTCGCCTTGATGCCAGCCGTACCCGTGACGTGGGCGGAGGAGGCGGAGGCGGTGGGCTCGGCGGCGGCATCGGCCTCCCACACGTCGCCGGGGGCGGCGTCGTCGGCCTCATCATCGCCATCATCTACGTCGTCATCCAGATGCAGGGCGGTGGCAGCGGCGGTGGCCTCGGCAGCGTCCTGACCGGCTCGGCTTTCACCACCAGCTCCGTCGGGCTGTCCGGCGCGGGCGGCCAGACGTTCGACTACAGCAGCTGCCGGACCGGCGCGGACGCGAACAAGAGCGACGAGTGTGC
>Ga0164242_10008851_pt1 | contig 10896 bp, 11 predicted proteins | sample OricomgcompostMG_FD_108783 | JGI IMG/M metagenome (GOLD analysis project Ga0164242, IMG submission 108783) | Miracle-Growth compost microbial communities from Emeryville, California, USA - Original compost - Miracle growth compost (MG) ...
AGTCCCAGCCGAAGTGGCCGGTGTTCAGCAGATCGCGCATCGCCGTGATGAGGTGCGAGATCGGGTTCCACTCGGCGACGACCTTGAGCCAGTCGGGGAGCGTGCCGGTCGGCACGAAGGCGTTCGACACGAAGGTGAGCGGCATCAGGATGATCATCGCGACGCCCTGGACCGTGCCCGCGGTGCGCGCGACGACGCCGAGGAGCGCCCACGCCCAGCTGAGCGCCCACGCCGTGAACATCACCAGCAGGATCGCCATGAGGATCCCGAGGAACCCGCCGTCCGGCCGGTAGCCGATGATCACGCCGACGATGAGCGTGAGTCCCGTGATGACGAGGTACCGGATCGTGTCCGTGATGAGCGCGCCGGCGAGCGGCGCGATGCGCGCCATCGGGAGCGACCGGAACCGGTCGAACACGCCCGTGTCCATGTCCTCCCGCAGCTGCGTCCCGGTGACGAGCGACGCCTGCACGACGGACTGCGCGATGATGCTCGGGATGAGCGCCGGGAGCGCGTCCGCGACGCTCCCGTAGATCGCGCCGCCGAAGATGAAGGCGAACATGAACGTGAAGATGAACGGCACGATGAGCACGTCGGCCCACTGCTCCGGCGTGCGCCGGAGCCGGATGAGCGCCCGGTACGCCATCGTGAACGTCTGGGAGATCGTCGTCCCCACGCTGATGTGATTCCTCAGATCGGCCGGGAAGACGGCCGGCTTCGTCTCGATGATGGCGCTCATGCGGCCACCTCCTCGTTGTCGTCCTCGTCGGCGCCGTGGCCCGTGATGGTCAGGAACACCTCGTCGAGCGTCGGCTTCTGCACGCTCATCTCGTCGAGGCGGATGCCGCGCTCGCGGAGGCGGATGAGCAGGTCGGTGACCCGCTCGGGGTCGGTCATCGGCGCCGTGAGGCGACCGTGCTCCGGGGTGACGGTCGCGGTCGCGCCGAGCACCTCCTCGATCGCGCGGACCGTCTCCCCGATGTGCTCGGCGTCGGTGACGCGGAGCAGCAGGCTCGCATTCCCCACCAGGCCCTTGAGCTCGTCGGCGGTGCCCTCGGCGACCACCTTGCCGCGGTCGATGACCGCGATGCGACTCGCGAGCTGGTCGGCCTCGTCGAGGTACTGCGTCGTGAGCAGGACGGTCGAGCCGCCGGCGACGAGCCCGCGGATGACGTCCCACATCTGCCCGCGGGTCCGCGGGTCGAGGCCCGTCGTCGGCTCGTCGAGGAAGATGAGCGGCGGCTGGCTGATGAGGCTCGAGGCCAGGTCGAGGCGACGGCGCATGCCGCCGGAGTACTTGCCGACCGGGCGCCCCACCGCCTCGCCGAGTCCGAAGGCCTCCATGAGCTCGAGGCCCTTGGCCTTCGCCGCCTTGTGCGACAGGCCGAGCAGTCGGCCGAAGACGATCATGTTCTCGATGCCCGAGACCTTCTCGTCGACGGAGGCGTACTGGCCGGTGACGCCGATCAGCTGGCGGACGACGTTCGGCTCCCTGACGACATCATGGCCGAAGATCCGGGCGCTGCCGGCGTCCGGCTTGAGCAGCGTGGCGAGCATCGAGATCGTCGTCGTCTTGCCGGCGCCGTTCGGGCCGAGGACGCCGTAGACGGTCCCCTGCCCGACCCGGAGGTCGACGCCGTCGACCGCGCGATTCGTGCCGAAGACCTTGACGAGGCCTTCCGCGTCGATCGCGAGATCGCCGGTGGTGAATGCGGTGGTCACTTGCTGTCCTTTCGTGAGGTCGTGAGCGACGCGCCGAGCGCGTCGAGGAGCTGCTGCCGATCGAAGCCGCCGCGCAGGAGCGCCCGCGGGACGGTGCCGAGCTCGGCGGAGAGGATCCCGATGAGGAAGTCGATGTCGCTGAAGCGCTGCGCGCGTCCCCGACGGGCCTTCGCCGCCTTGGAGGCGCGCTCGAAGGCCTCCTTCGCCGAGGCGCCGAATCGCGGTCGGCCCATGCGAACGCGCGGGGCCGCCTGGAGGCGGCTCGGATCGGGGATCCGAATGCCGATCCCCGCGAGGGTGCGCTCCCGCTCCTGCTGGAGCGCCGCGTCGAACGACTCGTATGTCAACCCGTGTTGCGCGAGGATCGCCGCACCCTGGCTCGTGCGGGCGAAGAGGAAGGCGAGCAGGATGTGCTCCGCCTCGACGGTCGGCGCCGAGCGGTTCGTCGCCTCGATCATCGCGACCCCGACGATGGGCCGGACATCGGCCGGCATGACCGCCTGCGCGATGGCCGAGTACGCGTCGGCGTCCTGGCCGAGACGCTCCGCATTCCGCTCGGCGCGCTCCGTGGCGCGCTCCGCCTGCCGCTCGTGCATCTCGTCGACGGCCTGCTGCCGCAGCTCGTTCTTGAGCCTGCCGATCTCGTCAGGCATTCCGCCTCCTCAGGTCCAGGCCGATGGCCGCGACGCGCTGCAGGTGCTTCTTGTGCACGGCCTGCCGCGTGACGCCGAGCGCCTCGGCGATCTGCCCCCAGCCCCAGCCGGCCCGGAGGGCCCGCTCCACGGCGGAGTCCTCGAGCTGGTCGGCGAGGGACCGGAGCGCGACGACGGCGGCGAGGTCGTCGGCGATCGGGTCGTCCGCGGCGGGCGCCGCGGTCAATGTCGGTGACATGCTGGCAACCTTAGTTGCTTATTCACCGATTCGCAACTCTGGTTGCTTAACTCGCGGTGAAGGGCCGCCGCCCGCCAGGCGAACAGAGTGCGAATGCACCGGCGGAGTGCGAACCGCAAGGCAACGCACTCCGCTCGGCATCATTCACTCCGCTCGGATTCCCGGCTCGGGCGGGGACCGCGCACGAGCTACTCGGCAAGGATGAGGTAGATCGCCTTGCGCGCCTTGTCGAGCTCGGCGGCCGCGGCCTGCTTCTGCTCGTCGGTCGCGCCGTGGCGGAACTGCCCGAGCGCCGCCATGAGCTTCCCCGCCGACTCGAAGACGGCGCGGGTGGCATCGCTCGGCGCCTCCCCCTTCGCCCAGTCGGCGAGCTGCTCCGCGTGCTCCGCGGCGAATGCGCGGCCTTCGTCGGTGAGCGCATACTCGGTCGAGCGGCCGTCGCCGGTCGCCGCGACGAGCCCCTCGTCGACGAGCTGCTGGAGCGTCGGGTAGACGGAGCCCGGCGACGGGTTCCAGCCGCCCTCGGTCGCCTCGCCGATCGCCTTCATGATCGCGTAGCCGTTCCGGCTCGGCGTCGCCTCGTCGCTCAGGATCGCGATGATGGCGATCCGGACGTCGCCCTTGGAGCGCCGGCCGCGGGGACCGGCGCCGCGGAGGTGGGCGAAGGGATTCCCGCCGAACGGGTTGCCGCCACCGGGGAAGCCGGGCCCGAAGCCGGGCGGGAAGCCCGGGCCGCCCGGGAAGCCGCCCCGGCGCTGGCGGAGCCGTTCAGCGCGCGGATCGCGCGCGCCTCGGCCGTGCTGATGGAATTCGTGGTCGTACGTCATGTGCGTCCCTTTCAGATTCAGGACTCCCGGGTCCTAGGACGACCCGGGCATTCCGCCGCAGAACTTCTGCGACACGTCAACGATATATCGCTATTCGTCGCACGTCAAGAAGGCCGTCGAAATCCGCCGCGGCGAATCGAGGAGCGGCGCTCCCGGATTCGGCCTCGAAACGGCCGCGAACGCCGAATCGGGGAGAAGGGCTCCCGATGTGAAGGCACGGGGCGGAGGGGCGTCGGCAGATCGGCCCGGCGACCGGGGGCCGCCGGGAGATCGGGCCCGCGGCGAGCGGGCGCCGTCAGAGCGCGAGGTGGGAGGGGCGTCGGCAGATCAGGCGCGCGGCGAGCGAGCGCCGTCGGCAGATCAGGCCGTGAGGACTACGGGGACGCCGACCGCCGCCTCCGGGCCCGCCTCGTCGGCGATGCGCTGCGCCTCGGCGATGAGCGTCGCCACGATCTCCGACTCGGGCACCGTCTTGATGACCTCGCCCTTGACGAAGATCTGGCCCTTGCCGTTCCCCGACGCGACGCCGAGGTCGGCCTCGCGGGCCTCCCCCGGGCCGTTCACGACGCAGCCCATGACGGCGACCCGGAGCGGCACCGTCACGTGCTTGAGGCCCTCGGTCACCTCGTTCGCGAGCGTGTAGACGTCGACCTGCGCGCGACCGCACGACGGGCAGGAGACGATCTCGAGCTTCCGCTCCCGCAGGTTCAGCGACTGGAGGATCTGGAGCCCGACCTTGACCTCCTCCGCGGGGGGCGCGGAGAGCGAGACGCGGATCGTGTCGCCGATCCCCTCGCCGAGGAGGATGCCGAATGCGGTGGCCGACTTGATCGTGCCCTGGAACGCCGGGCCGGCCTCGGTGACGCCGAGGTGGAGCGGCCAGTCCCCGCGCTCGGCGAGGAGCCGGTACGCCTTGACCATGACGACGGGGTCGTTGTGCTTCACCGAGATCTTGAAGTCGTGGAAGTCGTGCTCCTCGAAGAGCGAGGCCTCCCAGACGGCGGACTCCACGAGCGCCTCGGGCGTCGCCTTGCCGTGCTTCTCGAGGAGCCGCTTGTCGAGCGAGCCCGCATTCACGCCGATCCGCAGCGAGACGCCGGCCGCCGACGCGGCGGCGGCGATCTCCTTGACCTTGTCGTCGAACTCCCGGATGTTCCCGGGATTCACCCGCACCGCGGCGCACCCGGCGTCGATCGCCTGGAAGACGTACTTCGGCTGGAAGTGGATGTCGGCGATGACGGGGATCTGGGACTTCTTCGCGATGATCGGGAGCACATCGGCGTCGTCCTGCGAGGGGACGGCGACGCGGACGATGTCGCAGCCCGAGGCGGTGAGCTCGGCGATCTGCTGGAGCGTGCCGTTGATGTCGGTCGTCTTCGTCGTCGTCATCGACTGCACCGACACGGGTGCGTCGCCGCCGACGAGCACCTTGCCCACGCGGATCTGGCGGGACTTGCGGCGGGGCGCGAGGGTCTCGGGGATCCTCGGGAGGCCGAGATTCACGGCTGGCACGGGTTCAGCCTATGACGCGCGGTTGAGCGCTCGCTGGTTTCGAGACGCGCCTTCGGCGCTCCTCAATGAGCGGTCGCCCGGCGGTCGTCGGTCAGCGGCGGCTCGGTGGCGGCGACGACCTCGTCCCACGTGACGCCGGGCGCCAGCTCGCGGAGCACGAGTCCGGCCGGTGTGACGTCGATGACGGCGAGATCCGTGATGATCCGGTCGACGACGCCCTTCCCGGTGAGCGGGAGGGAGCACGCGTTCACGATCTTCGCGGTCCCGTCCTTCGCGACGTGCTCCATGAGGACGATCACGCGCTTCGCGCCGTGGACGAGGTCCATCGCGCCGCCCGGGCCCTTGACCATCTTCCCGGGGATCATCCAGTTCGCGATGTCGCCGGTCGCCGACACCTGCATCGCGCCGAGGATCGCCGCGTCGATCTTGCCGCCGCGGATCATGCCGAACGAGGTCGCCGAGTCGAAGAACGCGGCGCCCGGCAGGACGGTGACGGTCTCCTTGCCGGCGTTGATGAGGTCGGGGTCGACCGCGTCCTCGGTCGGGTACGGCCCGACGCCGAGGATCCCGTTCTCGGACTGGAGCACGACGGCGACGCCGTCGGGGACGTAGTTCGGGACGAGCGTCGGCAGGCCGATGCCGAGGTTCACATACGCGCCGTCGGCGAGCTCGCGGGCCGCGCGGGCGGCCATCTCCTCGCGGGTCAATGCCATCTCAGTTCCCTCCCGGCGCGCGGACGGTGCGCTTCTCGATCCGCTTCTCGACGTCCGGCCCGACCTCGATGACGCGGTGGACGTAGACGCCTGGCAGGTGCACATGGTCGGGGTCGATCTCGCCCGGCTCGACGAGGTGCTCGACCTGGACGATCGTGGTCCGCCCGGCCTGCGCGGCGAGCGGCGCGAACTGCCGCGTCGCCTTGTGGAAGACGAGGTTGCCGTGCCGATCGCCGACCGCGGCGTGGAGCAGCGCGAAGTCGGTGGCGATGCCCTCCTCGAGGACGTACTCGTGACCCCCGAAGACCCGGACCTCCTTCGGCGACGAGGCGACGGCGATCGTCCCGTCGGCCGCGTACTTGACAGGCAGCCCGCCCTCGGCGACCTGCGTGCCGACGCCCGTGCGGGTGAAGAACGCCGCGATGCCCGCTCCCCCGGCCCGCAGCTTCTCCGCGAGCGTGCCCTGCGGCGTGAGGACGAGCTCGAGCTCCCCCGAGAGGTATCGCCGCTCGAACTCCTTGTTCTCCCCCACATAGGACGAGGTCATCCGGCGGATGCGCCCGGCGCCGAGGAGGAGGCCGAGACCCCAGTCGTCGACGCCGCAGTTGTTCGACACGATGTCGAGATCGCCCGCGCCCTGCGCGAGCAGCGCCTCGATCAGCGCCATCGGCGCGCCGGACAGGCCGAACCCGCCGACGGCGATCGAGGCGCCGGACGGAATGTCGGCGACGGCCTCACCGGCGGTCGCAACGGTCTTGTCGATCATCGTTCCTCCTTGCGCGGCATCCTCACCCGGCATCCTTCCAGGGCGCGCGTCGCTCCGTGCCGATCGGCGGATCGAAGACCCGGAGGGCGAGCGCGAGCATCGAGTAGTAGCCGACGAGCCAGACGAGCTCCGCCAGGACGGCCTCGCCGAGCGCATCGACCGCGGCCGAGTAGTCCGCGTCGCTGAGGGTCCCGCCGTCCAGCAGCTGATCGACGAGCCCGAGCACCTGCGCGTCCGCCGGGCCGTCCGCCGCCGGGAGCTCCCCCTCGGCGAGGCGATCGAGGGCCGCGTCGTCGAGGCCGGCCGCGCGGGCGGCGGCCTCATGGAGCACCCACTCGTACTCGGACTGGCGCTTCGCGGCGACGAGGAGGATCGCGGCCTCCTTCGTGGCGGCGTCGAGCGTGCCGGCGAAGCGCAGCGCCGCGCCGACGCCCTGCACGGCATCGCCGATGGCCGGGGCGAGCGTCATCGGCCCGAACGGCCCGAGGAGCCGCCCCTCGGCGTCGACGATCGGGACGACGGAGGCCTGCGAGGCGCGCGGCCCGCCGACGATCCGGTCGTGGAGGGCCTGCTGCGCGGCGTCGAGCTCCTCGCGGGCGTGGAGCCGGTAGCGCTCGCTCACGGGACGTCCGGCGTGCCGTACGTGTTGAACTCCGGAGGGGTCTTCTGTCCCCAGCCCGGCTTCTTCTGCCATTCCTCCATCGTCCAGACGTAGGGCTCGGAGTCGGGGTTGAACCAGAAGTAGCCGGCATGCGCGACCTCGATGCGGTTCCCGCCGGGCTCCCGCGTGTAGAGGTAGAAGCCCTGGATCGCGGTGTGCTTGGAGGGGCCGACCTCGATGTACACGCGCGCGTCCGACATGATGTCGGCGGCGCGGAGGACCTCTTCGCGCTGGTCGACGATGTAGGCGAAGTGGTGCAGGCGGCCCGAGCCCGTCTGCGACTGGTCCTGCGTGTAGATGAGCTCGTGGCCCTGGATCGAGGAGCTCATCCAGGCGCCGACCTCGCCCTCGCCGTCCGGCGTGAGGATGATCTCGTAGGTCCGCAGCCCGAAGCCCTCCTCCCAGAACTCGCGCTGCGCCCGCACGTCGCGCGCGAGCAGGTTGACGTGGTCGACGTGGCGGACGTTCGCCCCCCGGCCTACGTAGGCCTGGAAGTTCGTCGGGATCGCCGGCTTCTTGTCCTCCGGCGCGACGTACTTCTCGGTCTCCCAGTACAGGCGGAACGCGTGCCCGTCGGGGTCGAGGAACTCGTACATCGGCCCGGTCGCGTACTCGTCCTCGACCCAGCGGCCCGCGTGGCCGTTCGCTTCGAGCCACTCGACGCGGCGCGCGAGCGCGGCAGAGGACTTCGTCCGCCAGCCGACGTACTCGAGGCCCGGCAGGTCGCGCTTCGTGATCTTGAGGCCCCACACCTCGTAGTCGCCGAATGCGCGGAGCCAGACCGTGTCGCCCTCCTCGTGGACGACGTCCATGCCCATGAGGCGCACGAAGTAGTCGACGGTCTCCTGGAGCCTCGGCGTGTAGATGCCGTGGTGGCCCAGGTGGGCGAGGTCGTTGATCCGGTCGATGTCGACCATCGGTGCTCCTTCGGTGGGTGAATGGGTCAGTGCGGGGCGAGCGCGTCGTCCCGGAAGACCGGGGCGATGATCCGCTCGGCGATCCGCCAGCCGCCGGCGGTCCGGACGTACCGGTCGTGGAAGTCGGCGACCATGAAGATGCGCGGCGGCGTGACGCCCGGCTCGTTCGACGCCCAGGTGGTCCAGGTGGACCAGCCGGTCACGGTGTCGCCGTCGACGGGCGTGAGCACGGCATTCCCGAGGTTGTGCCGCGTCGTCCGCTTCGCGACGCGCGCCTTGAAGCTCGCGATCACCGCCTCGACGCCATCGTGCTCCCGCCCGACACTGACGTAGTGAACGTCCGGCGCGAGCAGGTCGCGGAGCGCGTCGTAATCGTGGTGGTCGAGGGCGAACGCGAACCGCGCATTCATCTCCTCGATCGCGATCCGGTCGGCGGCCTCGAGCATGACGACTTCCGCAGGCCCGTCAGCGGCGCTCGACGGGGTTCGAGAGCGTCCCGATCTTCTCGATCGACACCTCGATCGTGCCGCCGAGCTGCGTGAGGTCGACGTTCTGCACCGCGCCGCCCTTCGCCGACTTCTTCAGCGCCGTGCCCATCGCGACGACATCGCCGGGCTCGAGCGTCATGAACTCGCTCATGAAGCTGATGACCTCGGCGACGCTGAAGCGCAGGTTCGCGGTGTTGTCGTCGGTGACGAGGCGACCGTCGTGCGAGCACGTGATCTGCAGCGTGTGCGGGTCGGGGATCTCGTCCGTCGTGACGACCCACGGACCGATCGGGCCGAAGGTGTCCGCGCCCTTGTACCGTGCCGGGTAGCTCACCCAGCTGTCGACGTACTTGATGCCGTCGGCCGCCTCGGGATCCGGGTGGATGGCCCGGTAGTGGAAGGTGTCGGCGTCGCGCATCGTCGGCGACGTGAGGTCGTTGATGATCGTGTAGCCGAAGACATGGGAGTAGGCCTCCTCGACCGGGATGTCCGCCCCGCCGACGCCGATGATGACGGCGAGCTCGGGCTCCGGGTGGACGCGCCCGAACTGCTCCTTGAGGCGGATCGGCTTCCCCGATCCGATAAGGCTCGAGGCCGGCTTGATGAAGCCCGCCGGCGTCTCGGGACCGCGCATGATGCGATCCGGGTTCGCCGAGTTGTTGAGCGCGATCGCGAGGACCTTCCCCGGCCGGACCACCGGCGGGAGCCAGGACGCGCCATCGACGGCGACGCGCGCGCCGCTCGACTTCGCGGCGTCGATGGCGGCCGTCGCGGCCGCGCCCCCCGCGATCACCGCGGCGACGTCGGCATAGCCGTCGACGACGGCGGCCTCGGTCTCGCTGACCCCGACGATGACCGCCGATGCGCCCTCGCGCTCGATCGTGCCCAGTCGCATGTGGAACTCCTTCGTTCGTGCTCATCCGAGATCGTATACGATCCCGTCGCTGGACGCACGAAACCCCGGCCCGAAAGGACCGGGGTCTCATGCGAGTTAAACCGTGATGACCTTCGGCGCCGCGACGGCCTTGAGCCCGTAGGTGCCGAACTCGAGCCCGTAGCCGGAGCCCTTGACCCCGCCGAACGGGACCATGGGATTCAGCGTCCCGTGCTGGTTGATCCAGACGGTCCCGGATTCGATCCGCTGCGCGACCTGGAGCGCGCGCTCCTTGTCGCCCCAGACCGAGGCGCCGAGCGCCTGCTGGGAGGCGTTCGCCCGCTTGATCACCTCGTCGACGTCCTTGTACTTCACGATCGGGAGGACCGGCCCGAACTGCTCCTCGTCGACGAGCGCGACGCCGTCCTTCACGTTCGTCACGAGCGTCGGGGCGTAGAACTGCGGGCCGAGCTTCGGCAGCGCCTTGCCACCGGTCACGATCTTCCCGCCGTTCTTCTTCGCGTCCTTGACGAGCGAGCTCACGATCTCGAACTGCTGCTTCGTCGTGAGCGGTCCGAACTGCGACGACTCCTCGAGCCCCGGTCCGACGACGGCGCTCTCGGCGAGCTGCTTGAGCTCGGCGACGAGGTCGTCGTAGACCGACTCGTGGACGTAGAGGCGCTTGAGCGCCGCGCAGGTCTGGCCGGTGTTGATGAACGCGCCGCCGAAGATCCCCGCGGCGAGCGACTTGACGTCGGCGCCGGGCAGGACGATGCCCGGGTCGTTCCCGCCGAGCTCGAGCGTGAGCCGGGCGAGGTTGTTCGCCGAGGCCTTGACGATCTCGCGGCCGGTGCGGGTCGAGCCCGTGAACATGAGCTTCGCGACGTCCTTGTGCTCGGCGAGCGCCGAGCCCACCTCGCGGCCGCCCGCGATGCCGATGAGGACGTTCTTCGGCAGGTGCCGGTTCATGAGCTCGATGACGGCGAGGACCGAGAGCGGCGTGTACTCGCTCGGCTTCGCCACGACCGTGTTCCCCATGCGGAGCGCCGGAGCGATCTGCCAGATCGCGATGAGCGCGGGCCAGTTCCACGGGGAGATCGCGCCGACGACGCCGAGCGGGACGTAGTGGACCTCGGAGCGCGACTCGCCGTCCTCGAAGACGACCTCGGGCTCGATGACCGTGTCCGCGGCCGTCCGGATCCACACCGCGCAGCCCATCGCCTCGAAGCGGGCGCCCATGCCGGCGATCGGCTTGCCCTGCTCCTGCGCGATGATGCGGGCGAGCTCCTCGGCGTGGGCCTCCACCTCATCCGCGGCGCGGTGGAGGACCGCCGCGCGCTGCGCGTGGCTCAGCGCCGCCCAGTCCTTCTGCGCCGCCTTCGCCTTCTTCACCGCCTTGTTGAGGTCCTCAGCGGTGCTCTCCTTCACATAGGCGAAGGTCTTGCCGGTCGCCGCATCGGGCACCGCCTTCGCCTGCTTCGAGCTCTTCGAGACGCTGATCGCGTCGAGGAGCGGGTTCGGCTGC
>Ga0164242_10008853_pt1 | contig 10894 bp, 9 predicted proteins | sample OricomgcompostMG_FD_108783 | JGI IMG/M metagenome (GOLD analysis project Ga0164242, IMG submission 108783) | Miracle-Growth compost microbial communities from Emeryville, California, USA - Original compost - Miracle growth compost (MG) ...
CAACCCCGCTGATAACCTCGTACCGACCCATGCCGAATGTTCCATCACAAATGAATAACTTCTGACGGAAGTTTCGCTCATACCGCGCCTTCAACAAAATGCGGTCGCCGGACGCTCACGATCCATGATGGCGACGAGGTACAAGAAGCCGCGGCGCATCGGGATATAGGTTATATCGGCACACCAGACCTGATCTGGCCGGTCGATGACCAAACCGCGCAGGAGGTAGGGATAGGTGCGATGCTCCGGATGACGTACCGTCGTTCTTGGCGTCTGATACACGGCCTGAAGATCCATCCGGGCCATCAGGCGCCGGACACGTTTACGTCCGACATCGTAGCCCTGGCGCTTGAGGTGACGCGCCATCTGCCGGCTACCGTAAAACGGCGTTTCCATGAACTGTTCGTCGATCAGCCGCATCAGGGTAAGGTTCAACGAACTTTCGCCCTGCCGGCCACCATAGAAGCAGGAGCGGCTGATCGAGACCAACTGGCACTGGCGTTTCACCGACAAGGTCGGATGCCTGGGGTCAACCATCTCACGCCTCCGCCCGGAACTCATCGACCGGAGGCTTTGCGCAAAAAATCCCTCTCCACCAACAACTGGCCGAGATCTTGGCGTGGAGCTTCTCGACCTCCGCCTCTCGGCTGGCCTCCACCTGTTCGGCCTTGCCTGAAAATGCCGTCGCCATATTATCGATGGCCTGGCGTTTCCAGCTATTGATCAGGGTCTGGTGGACCCCGTGCTTGGCCGCCAGCTGAGCCAGGGTCATCTCGCCCTTGATCGCTTCCAGCGCCACCTTCGCTTTGAAATCACCCGAATACTTCGTGCGCTTGCCTGTCATTTGTCTCGTCCTTCGTGGAGAACGACACAAGCTTAGCACCATGTCTGATTTTCGGGGACCACCTCATTTGATCCAGTTTAGAGTTCGCTCTGGCCCCAGAAGAGGACCGGAGAATGAAGCGCAACCGATTTAGCGAAGAACAGATTATCGCCATCCTGAAGGAACACGAGGCCGAGGTGCCGGTATCGGATCTGTGCCGCAAGCACGGCGTCAGCGATGCGAGCGTCTATAAATGGAAGGCCAAGTACGGTGGCATGGAGGTTTCAGAGGCCAAGCGGCTCAAGGCGCTGGAGGATGAAAACGCCAAGCTGAAACGGATGCTAGCCGACGCCATGCTCGACAATGTCGCGCTGAAGGATCTCCTCGGAAAAAAATGGTAGCGCCCGCCGCCCAGCGGGCGGCCGTGGCTCATCTCCAGCAAGTCTACGAGATGAGCGAGCGGCGGGCGTGCCAGGTCATCGGCTGCTGCCGCATGACGATCCGTTATGCGTCGCGCCGTTCGGACGATGCGATCTTGCGTGAGCGCATGAAGGAGATGGCGCATGAACGTCGGCGTTTCGGCTACCGTCGGCTGCATGTGCTATTGCGGCGGGAGGGACACGTGGTGAACCACAAACGGCTCTTTCGCCTTTATCGCGAGGAGAAGCTCAACGTGCGGCGTCGCGGCGGTCGCAAACGCGCCATCGGCACGCGCTCGCCCATGCTGCTGCCCATGGTGCCGAATGAGCGCTGGTCGCTGGATTTCGTCTCCGATCAATTGACCGACGGTCGGCGTCTGCGTGTTCTGTGCGTGGTCGATGACTGCACGCGCGAGTGCCTGGGCTTGATCGCCGACACGTCGCTGTCGGGCGGCCGCGTCGCCCGTGAACTGGACCAGATCATCGCCAGGCGGGGCAAGCCGAAGATGATCGTCAGTGACAATGGCACGGAGTTCACCAGCAACGCCATTCTGACCTGGGCCGATCGCAGCAGCGTTGACTGGCACTACATCGCGCCGGGCAAGCCCAACCAGAATGCGTTCGTCGAAAGCTTTAACGGTCGCCTGCGGGACGAACTGCTCAACGAAACCCTGTTCAGTTCCCTGGCGCACGCGCGGGCCGTTCTGCAAGCCTGGAAAACGGATTATAATGCCCATCGACCACACTCACGGATCGGCTGGTTGACGCCGTTCGAGTACGCCAGCACATTCAACCCGCGTCGTGATCAGGCGCTGCGCTCAATGCGCAGCTCCGCGCCTGCCCACGACGCTCTCGCCACAGCCAATATTGGCAATACAAACCGCCAGAGTGAACTCAAACGCGGATAAAAGCTGGGGGCAACGTCGACGGCTATCGCGCCACTAATGCTATTCCTTTTTAAGGGGCAAGACCGGTCAGCATCTTTCGCATCGCCGTCGTCGTTTCGTCCTCGCTGGTGACTGTAAATCCGAGCTTGTCATAGAGTGCTCGCGCCTTCACATTACTCTTTAGGACAGATAGATAAAGTTCGGAAAGACCGGCCGAGGCCGAAAGCGCGATCGCCAACTCTGATGCTTCGCGGCCGATGCCTTTGCCCAGAATCTCACGCTCGCCAATTAGCAATCTGCCAAATTCGGCCGTGCCGATGGAGGGGTCCAGATTATATACGGCGATCATGCCCACCGGTGTCCCGCCATTCAATTGAATAAGCCAATTGAAGTGCTTGCCACTGGCGCTCTGTTGCGCCAGCCATTTTTCGTGACCCTCGGCGGTTATGGTCTGGCTAGTTAAAAACCATCGCGAATTTTCAGGGTCATTTCGCCATTTGACAACGTGGCCCGTATGTGCGGGCGTCAGGAGCGTCAATGTGCAGGATTGACCTGCAATGCCGGACGACAAACGACCTGTGGCGATATCCGTTGTCAAAAAAATCTCCCGAAAGGATGCCTGCTATTGATTTCGCGAGGACCGCTCTATCTCCTCGAGCAGTATAAACCGCAGCCGTGGACGAGCCAGCAGAACCCGAGGGTGGCGTCGATGTCAACCCGCTTGTGAGCTATGCCGCCATTGCTTTCGAAGCCGGCCAAGCTGTGGTCGCATTTTTTGTGTCTTATGGCTAATCGAGATCGGCGACTCGTTGACACCCTATTTTGCCTCGGCTACAACCCGGGCGCAGAAAAGGACCCCTTCATGAGCGATCGTAAAGCAATTCAACTGTTTGTGCCGACTTTCCGCACCGAAGAATGCCTTGCAAGCATGCGCGAGTGCTTTGAACTGGGCTGGACCGGACTTGGCTTCAAAACCATTCAGTTTGAGGATGCTTGGAAAGCTTACACAAAACACGCGAACGCGCACTTCCTCAACTCTGCGACGGCGGGGCTTCACCTGGCGGTAAAAATATTCAAGGACCATTATAGCTGGGATGAAGGGGATGAAATAATCAGCACCCCCATCACGTTTGTCTCGAGCAATCATGCCATCTTGTATGAGCGGTTGAAGGTCGTGTTTGCCGACATTGACGAAACGGGTTGCATGTCGCCCGAAAGCGTTCTTTCGAGAATTACCGACAGGACGCGAGCCGTCATGTTTGTCGGTCTGGGGGGTAATACTGGCCAGTTCGAGGCGATCAAGAAGATTTGTGATGACCGTGGCCTGAAGCTGATACTGGATGCCGCGCACATGGCCGGCACACGCAAGGGCGGGCAATTTCCCGGCCTTGACGCCGATGTTACCGTCTATTCATTCCAGGCCGTCAAAAATCTGCCCACAGCCGATTCGGGCATGATTTGTTTTGAAGATGCGGTCTTCGACAAAATCGCTCGCCAACAATCCTGGCTCGGTATCGACAAAGATACCTTCTCGCGCACCCAGGGAATGGGAACCTATAAGTGGCACTATGATGTCCCTCATCTGGGCTTCAAGGATCACGGCAATTCCATCATGGCGTCGATTGCGCTGATACAGTTGAAATATCTTGACCAAGACAATGCTTATCGCCGCCAAGTCTGCCGCTGGTATGATGAGGCACTGCGTGATGTGTCTGGTGTCGACATTGTCCCGTTGGCGCCGGGGTGTGAGTCGTCGCGGCACCTTTACCAAATCCGTGTTTTGCGCCGCGATGAGGTGCTTCTGGCGATGAATAACGCACAGATATATCCTGGCGTGCATTATCGCGACAATACTGAATTTACGATGTATGCCGGAGCAGAGCAGCAATGTCCGAATGCACGGAAATTTTCCGACAGTGTAATTTCCCTGCCTCTGCATCTACGGCTGACATATGAAGATGTCGAATATATTTGTACGACCCTAAAAACCATATTGCGGACGCAAGCGTCGTGATGGCCAAGTGCATAACTTAGGCGGCAAGATGTAGCGGTTATTGCGCTTGGCTTTTGAGCGCGGTCTTGTCGCTGGCTAGAACGAGGAGAGCTTATCTTGGAGCGATATCAGCCGTCAAAGACCTTAAATTTGCTAGATTTGGTGACACGGCCTGACTTAGTGGACCGGGGCATTCCTGTTTTATCTGAAAGCATTTTTCCTGAGGGAGACCCGGACGTTGAAAATCAGATCAATGAGGCTGAAAACAAGCAGGCGATAGATTTTTTCAAGCAATTCCATATGCCCATGATCACCGCCGCGGGTATCGATCTGGGCGACTGCCGAATATTGGAGTGGGGCGGGGGATTTGGGTCGCTGGCATACGGGACCATTAAAAACATAACCCCTAAAATTTATGTGGCGACGGACGTATTTCCGGACCTTGTTTGTAGTTTGTCTGAAAATTTGCCAAAATGGACAGATGTTCCTACGGCCGCTGCGTTGCTTGATCCGCAAGATCCACTCTTTATTAAGGAGGGGGTTTTCAACGTGATCCAATCGCATTCGGTTTTGCATCATGTGCTGGATTATTCAGCTGCGCTAAAGTTACTATACTCTCGATTAGCGTCTCCGGGAATTCTTATACTGACTGAGCCTTGTCTGGAGGGGTATCTATATTGCATGACAGTCGTAAGGATGTTTAGGAAAGTGCAAAAAATACCGGATAATGTACGACTCAACCTTGATGACTATGAACAATTTATACTTGAGCGAGTTGGGTCCGAAAGGCGAAATAAAGAATTCTTGAAGCAATTCGGCAGCGGAGATAAGTATATATATTCTGCATATGACCTCCTTGATATCGCGCATGATCTCGGTGCGAAGTTAATGGTTCAAAAAGATCACAGGCCGCTGCGCGGCAACTTGATATGGGAGTTAGGGCTGCGTGGGGCAGATAGCGCTCTTCAGTCCAAATTCGGAAAGTTTCTCGACGAAATATTGCCTGTAGGAGCAGAAAACGCTTATTTTTCTGACCTCAGACAGGTTTTTTGCTTCATAAAAAGTTGAAATGGGGGGCTTGTTGAAAAAAGATTTAGCAATTATTGTTCCGTTTCTTGGGCGGATGTCGGATGCAGAGTCGTACCTGCTGCACATCCTCCGAGAAATGGAGTCGGCGCGTTCGGAAATCGAATTTGTACTTGTTTTCGATGGTCCCAAGTGGCTGACGCTTCCGTCAATCCAGAAGTCGAAATTCCTGTCCATTAATGCAAAATTTGTATTTTTGGATGCCGCATCTTCGATGCCGGCATTGCTTTACAATCGCGGACTTCAATCAGCGTCTTCTCGCTTTGTTCAGTTTTACAACCCGGATATGGGGTGGCGTTATAAGGTCAATGCAACCTTGTGCGAGGCGGCTATGGCCGCCAAAGATGACGAAGTGTTGTATGTTGCTAATTGGGCAGGCGTGGCTAACGAAATATTTCCACATGAGGCCACGCCGAGCATCTTGTACGAGTGGATGATTTACGAAGAAGTGGTTCCATTATCCAATTTCGCGGTTCCTAGAAATTTAGCGGAACGTATTGGTGGTTTTGACTGTTCTGCTCTTTTGCAGCGATATGCAGGTTGGGATTTTCTATTGCGCCTAACGAGGGCAGCAGATTGTAAATTGGTTGGTGTGAATGAAGAGCCGGCCAAAAGGCGTGGTTACGGCTTGCGAACAAGTCAGTTGCATAGGACCGTGCCCTTTTCAGAATCGTTATCTCGTAGATACATGATGCGGTCGCGCTCCCATGTGGACAAAATAGGTACTGCAGTTGAGTACGGCATTGACCAAAAATTTCAAAACGATTTGCCCGAAAAAGAAGCAAGCTACGTGTCAAGGCAAATGGCCCGTTTTGGAAAAGGTATCTCTTTTCCCAAGGCTCAGAAGACAAAAAATCGCCCTTTGCGAATTACGATCACTGGGGGCGCGTGGGAATACCACCACAATCGGTTGTGCTTCTTCAGCTATTTGGAGAAATTAGAAGGTACGGGCTTCGGCACGTACCAAGTACTCTTTGATAAGACAGTAGAAAAACGGGATTTGATAGACAGTGACCTGATTATTATCTCCAGGGGACGGTCTGATAATATCGCGAATATACTGAGATATGCAAAAGAACTGTCCATTCCAACCATATACATGATTGACGATAACTGGTTGCAGGTTGGCAAAGATTGGCCGAAGCAATATGGTCAAATGTTCTCTCCAGGAGCGCCCGACTATGATAACTTCGTGCACGCCATTAGCAACGTCGATGCCGTCCTAACATATAATCAATTCCTGGCTGAGGACGTAAAGCCATTTGCGAAGCAAATACTCATGCTTCCCAATAGCGTGGACCTTGCCTATTTTGAATCATTCCCTAGGCCTGCAGCTAAGGAACACTTTATTGTGGGTTATGCGGGTTCGCCTCGTTATGCAACCGCGGCCTTCGATGCGCTCATAGAGGTGGGGAAAAGGCCTGATGTGAAAATCTTGCTCATGGGTCAGGTGGACAGTGAGCTTGAAAAGAAGTTTAACGGCGAGAATTTAATTCGCCTTGAGCATCGGAATTACGACAATTACGTGAAAAAGCTACGAGAAGTTGGCGTTGATATTCTCCTTGCGCCTCTCGATGATTCACGGACATCGAAATCCAAGTGCCCAAATAAATATCTGGAAATTACGGCTGTGGGAGCCGTGGGTATATATAGCAGACTGGAACCGTATATTTGGTATGTTGATGATGACGACAACGGCAAAATTGTAACTGACTCTCTCAACGTTGCGGAATGGGTCGACGCCATCAACAAGCTTCTTGACCAAAAGAAAATTAGCGCCATGTCTCGCTCCGCCAGGTCTAAAATTGTTGCGAAGTATGATGTTCCGATTGTTGCAGAACAATTTCGCACGATGATCACGGAGCTTGTTTCCAATTATCGCAAGAATATGTTTCGTGCTGACTGGTGAAAATACAATGATTAATGTAGCAATGTTTTCGCATTCGCCACATCTATGCGGGGCGGAAAGAATGCTGTTGAATCTCGCTCTTTCCTTGAAAAAAAGCGGGAAGGTAAATCCTATTGTATTTATCCCGAATGCGTCTGCAGGGCCATTGGGCGACATGCTTTCCAAGGAGGGTGTCGAGTGGTACGACACGCCTCCCGTTTTTTGGTTTTTGTGGCCGAAAACGGGCGACACTTCAAAATATTTAGGAATGTTACGCGATAGCGCTGCGGTTTATCAAGATTTGCTTGAGCGTGTCCAAGCTGATGTCGTAGTCGTCAACACCCTTACATTTCTCGAGGGTGTCCTCGCAGCGGTAAACTGTAACCTACCGTATGTTTTGTGGGTCCATGGTATTCTTGATGCGGGCATGCTCGAGCGTTACGAAGCGCTGACGACCGTTAGCGAGCAAGTAGCCTTGGATTTGGCGCAAAAGGTGGTCTGCTGTTCCAACTGGGCGAAGAATTTTTTCGTCCATAAATGCGAAACGGCCAAGTTACAGACCATCCACAACTGGACCGCGGTGCCATCAGAGCCAAGTGCCGAGCAGGAGAATGCTGTCTTTTCTTCTCTTTCGACTTTGGAATCGCACAAGGGCATTGATGTTTTGATCCGGGCGATGGATTTGATCCGGGATACAGGCGCAGAACTCAATATCTACGGCGATGGTGTTGCAAAGGCCGAGCTCGAAAAGCTGGCATCAGATCTGGAGCTGGCAGACCGCGTTCATTTCTGTGGGCGTGTGGCTGATGTCGACAAGGTCTATGACAACTCCAGAGCCATTATATTTCCGTCCTTTATTGAAGCATTCGGTATGGTCGCAATTGAGGCCATGGCGCGTGGTCGGCCTGTGATCGCCAGCCGGACCGGTGGGTTGATGGAAATAATTGAAGACAAAGTTTCGGGACTGTTGTTTGAACCGGGGGATGTGGCTGAATTGGCCGAGCGGCTGAAATTTGCCATAGAAAATCCGAACGTTATGAGGGAAATTGCTCTTACAGGGCACCGTCAGGCTTTTGAATTCTTCAACGGAAGCGCTTCGGTAGCCAATTTCTGCAAAGTCATCGAAAATGTTCAGACCGAATTTGAGCATTACACTGAGCAGGATTACAAGGCTCTGGATACGTTGGATTTATTTTTCATGTCAAAAGACCAAGATCCGGTAGACAGTTTTGCAGGCCCTGGTACGAGCCAAGCGCGAATCTCTTCCGTTGGAGAATCTGATGCATTCCGCTCCAATTTTGAGGAATTATTAGACGGGCGCTACGCAAAAGGGTGGGTGAACTTTCCGGAAGCAAAAGGGCCTTGTGAGGTTGATATTTTCGCCGACGGTGTGTTTCTTGGCCGTTGTCGAGCCGAAGCCTATAGGCCGGACCTCGAAGCCGCTGGTTTTGGAGACGGTCATCGCGGATTTTTATTCCCACTGCCGGATGCTTTCCTAGACGGAAGAAAGCACGAATTTGGCATTAAAATCGCGTCTCGAGACATACATATTTCCAATTCTCCTGCCTCTTTTGAGGCGGCATCTTTCTTTTCCACGGAAGGCGCGTCTCAAGCTCCAGGCTTGGCATCCTGGGCAATTCGTATTTCTGGTCCGGAAAATTCGAACGCGAGAATGGTTTCGAAGAGGTCTTGGGTGCGCACCATACAACGGGGAGAGCGTCCGTTCGTTCTTGTTGTCGTCGACGCACCAAATCCTTCTATTGAGCTCATTGTGGAAAGACCATTCCGGGCGTTGGGCTTGTACGGAGTGGAATATAGGATTGTTTTTGAAAATGCACCTCCGGACTTAGATCTTGTTCGTCGTGCGAATGTGATTGTTTTGGCGCGAACATCCAGCAATGCCGCGCTCGAAATCGCAGCGCAAGCCGAACAGCTTCAGACGCCGATTGTCTATCTGATTGACGACGACTTTACCGCAATAGAAAAGCGGGTTGACGTTGATGAAAGCCTGCAAGATCCAGCCATGCGCGGCAGGTTTAACAAGCTGCTTGGGTATGCGTCTTGCATTGGCGTATTTTCGCTTGGATTGCAGAAGAAGTTAAGCGCTAGGTTCGATAATGTCGTACTTTTGCCGGTGATGACGGATATAGAAATTTTTGACGCCCTACCGAATCTGGATGATAGCCACAGGAGTTCGGGCGAGTTCCGTATTGGTTACGCCGCGTCAAAGACGCACGAAAAGGATGTGGCCTTGGTGGAAGGGGCCTTGTCTGAAATCCTTGATAGGCATTCTGACGTCGTTGTCGAAACGGTCGGGCAGATTAGCAAGGGCCTAGTTGGCCATCCACGTTACAGGCACTTCGAAGAAATTCGGGGTGTGGACGAATTTGCGAAATTCCTCGGCGGCCGTGATTGGAAAATCGGATTGTCACCGTTGCACGATTCACCATTTAACGCAAGTAAAACTGACAATAAGTATAGACTTTATGCGGCGGCAAGTATTGCTGGCATTTATTCAGATATTGAGCCTTATCGCGATAGCGTTGAGGATGAGAAAACGGGTTTATTAGCAGACGCAAAAGCTGAATCTTGGATCAGAAGGATTGAAAGGCTAATAGGTTCATCTGAATTGAGATCTAAAATTGTTGAAAATTCCAAGCTGGATATTCGCAAAAGATATGACTCTCGCGAAGTGTCGATGCAATATTACAATTTTCTGTCGAAAATTTTGGAGGCACCTACTATTCTGGCTGTTTCTGCCGATGGCAGATACAAGGCAGATGGCTTGGTAAACCTAAGTGCAAACGGCACCATTAAGCTCAAGACAATTGATAGCCGGAGTGTATCAGAAAAGAATTTTGAATATACGGATATAGTTCTTTTTGCACTCTCCAAAAACTTATCCTACCATCCTTTGTTGGCAACTGCCCAAGAATCCGGTTGCAAGCTTATCTGCATCGTAGACTTGGAAGCAGTACGCGCTGAAGTGAACCCCAATGGTGCCAATTCCAGTTTGACCAGGAATCAAATTTTGGAAATGAGTGAATGTTTAATCGTGTACGATAGAGTCGGCCAAAATGAACGGGTCATGTCTATCGTTGTAAATGCATCATTGCCTGTTCGTCAGCATATGGATGGACTCGACTGGTCTGGTCGCCTGTTAAAAACTCTAAGTGATGAGAATACATTCCGATCTGTGAGCCGAGATGTTGAACGCGTAGACTTTAAAATTGGCGCGTCGGATCAGGAAACGAAAGCTTGGGCCGAGGTTTTGCGCCATTTGGGCTATTTGGTGCCTCGCTGAGCAGACTTTAGGGGGGTAGGCCGTAGACTCATAACGCTTTGATCCAGATTTTGGTGGCGACGATCTTTACGGCTGCCAGGAAGTTCAGAGGGTTTTTGTCGTATCGTGTGGCGATGCCTCTGAACTGCTTGAGTTTGTTGAAGAAGCGTTCGACCAGATTTCTCTGTCGATAGACCCAGCCAGAGAAGGCGAAGCTGTCTTTTCGGTTGGCTTTGGCCGGAATATTGGCCCAGGCCTCCTTCTGATCGGCGGCGGCGCGCAGGGCGTTGGTGTCGTAGGCCTTGTCCGCCAGCACGATCGTCCCCTGTCTCATCGCGCCCAGCATGGGAAGGCTCATCTGGCTATCGTGCTTTTGCCCAGCGGTCAGATCGAGGGCGATGGGGCGGCCTTTGGCATCGACGACGGCATGTATCTTGGTGGTCAGCCCACCACGGGAACGTACCATGCAGCCATCGTCAAGACCCCCTTTTTTGCTGTCGCCCCGTGCTGATGCA
>Ga0164242_10008855_pt1 | contig 10890 bp, 7 predicted proteins | sample OricomgcompostMG_FD_108783 | JGI IMG/M metagenome (GOLD analysis project Ga0164242, IMG submission 108783) | Miracle-Growth compost microbial communities from Emeryville, California, USA - Original compost - Miracle growth compost (MG) ...
GGCACGTCCCGGGTGAGCTGGACGAAGCTGCCGCCGACGTCGATGGAGTGCAAAGAGCACTGGAGCACCGGCCGCAACCGGTCCAGCACCCCCACCAGGGCACGGGTCTCGGGCAGGGCGGTGCGCAGCTCGCCGTCCCGGGGCAGCCACTCGGGCTGCTCGGCCGCGCACGGCCGGAAGAAGTGCTCGTAGTGGCCGCGCAGCGTGTACGGGCCGGGCAGCCACTCCTCGTTGAGGGCCGCGCCGTCCGGGTCGATGCACAGCAGGAAGTGCCAGGCGCTGCCGTCGTCGACGCCGCTCTCCCGTTCCTCCGCGATCAGCTCGGCCAGGTGGAGGGCCGTCGCGCCGCCCACCGCTGCCTCGTTGGCGTGCGGCCCGGCCACCACCAGGACATTGCGCTCGCCGCGTCCGACGCTCAGCATGAGCAGCGGGCGGCCGGCCCGCGATCTGCCCACTTCTGCCAGCCGGGAGATCCCCGCGTGCCTGAGAGTGAATCGGCGCGCACTCTCGGTGATTTCACGTGTCGACGGATATCGCTCTGTCGTCACAGCAATCCCCCTGCTGCGGGCCCCCGCCCGCGCCAGCCGACGCGACCTGTGAGTCGGTTCCGTAAGTAGGTCACGGCCCCGCTGGGGTGTCAACGGTGCTACCGGGCCCTCCCGGGACTGGTCAGAGCCGTGCCGGCCGAACAGGACGGCCACCGTCGTGGCCGGAACCGGGCGCCTGTCCCGGTACGGCGGCCGTCGCGGCAGGTCGGCGCGGTCCGGTGCGCGCCGCGGCCGGGAGGTCTACGGACGGCGCGGTGGTCCGGGGGACGCCGGCCGCCGCAGGGCCGCTACGCAACACGACGGACCCGCGCCGTCATCCGGGCGCACCGGGACTCAGCCGGGCGGAGTTCGTCCGGTGTCCCGGGGCGTCCCGCACGGGACGGCCGACGGCGTAGCCGCGCACCGCGCGCCGGGAGGTACCGCTCTTCCCCCGCGTGTCCGGTCCCCGTCCGCCGCGGAGCGTGCGCGGATCTTACCGATCGCGGACGCTTCGGCCCGGGGTGGCCTCGCCTGTGGTCACTGTCCGTGGCGAATGTCAGACTCGAGGGCATGCGCAGCCTATCCGAGTCCCGTTCCTCCGCTTCCCCCTCGTCCGGGCCCGAGCCGGGGACGGGCGGAGGCACGCCCGGCGCACAGGGGGCGGTCGGACCGGCGCACGCGGCCGGCCCGGCACGGACCCCGGCGCCCGGCGGCCCGGCACCCGCCTCGGAGGCGCAGCCGCCGGGGGCGCCGCGCGCGACGGGCCGGCGCGTCCTGGTGGTCGACGACGACCCGACCGTCGCCGAGGTCGTCGCCGGCTATCTGGAGCGGGCCGGGTTCGCGGTGGAGCGGGCGGCGGACGGCCCGTCGGCGGTGGCCCGGGCCGCGGCGGCCCGCCCCGACCTGGTGGTGCTGGATCTGATGCTCCCCGGCATGGACGGGCTGGAGGTGTGCCGGCGGCTGCGGGAGGACGGGCCGCTGCCGGTGGTGATGCTCACCGCGCGCGGCGACGAGGACGACCGCGTCCTCGGCCTGGAAGTGGGCGCCGACGACTACGTGACCAAGCCGTTCAGCCCGCGCGAGCTGGTGTTGCGGGTGGCCGCGGTGCTGCGCCGGGCGGGCGATCCTCCCGACACCGGCCCGTGGCTGCGCTCGGGTCCGCTGGCCCTGGACCCGGCTGCCCGCCGGGCCCTGCGCGACGGCACCGAACTGGCCCTGACCGCCCGCGAGTTCGACCTGCTCGCCTTCTTCCTGCGGCACCCCGGCCGGGTGATGCGCCGGGAGGAGCTGATGCGCCGCGTCTGGGGCTGGGAGTTCGGCGACCTGTCCACGGTCACGGTCCACGTGCGCAGGCTCCGCGAGAAGGTGGAGGCGGACCCGGGCCGTCCCCGGCTCATCAGCACGGTGTGGGGCGTCGGCTACCGCTTCGACCCCCCGGACCCGGAGGGCGACGCCTCCCCGGCCGAGCCGAAGGCCGAGCAGCACCCGGGGCCTTCGGGCACCCCACGCGCCGCCACCGCGGCCGGACCCGCAGGAGAACCCGGCGTGGACCTCGGCGAGGGGGCGGGACATGCATGACGTGCTGGTGATCGCCGCCTACGCGGCGCTCGGCGCGGCGGCCGCCGGAGTGTTGGGCGCGGCCGTGCTGCGGCTGCTGCGCAACCGCTCGGTGGCGCTGTCGCTCGCGGTGGTCGCGGTCGTCACCGTGGCGGCGATGCTCGCGGGGACCCTCTCCGTGGCGTGGGCGATGTTCCTGTCCGAGCACGACCTGGGGGTGGTCACGACGGTGTGCGCGATCGCCGCCGTGGTCTCGCTGGCGGTCACGCTGCTGCTGGGGCGGCAGGTGGTGGCGGGCAGCAGGGCGCTGGCCGCGGCCACCCGGGCCTTCGGCGACGGCGACCCGTTCGCCGCGCCGGCCGGCGCGCCCACCGCGGAGCTGGCCGAGCTGGGTCGTGAACTGGCCGCCACCAGCGAGAAGTTGGCCGCGTCACGGGAGCGGGAGCGGGCGCTGGAGGCGTCGCGGCGCGAGCTGGTCGCATGGATCTCGCACGACCTGCGCACCCCGCTGGCCGGGCTGCGGGCGATGACCGAGGCGCTGGAGGACGGGGTGGCGGAGGATCCGGCGCGCTACCACCGGCAGGTGCGGGCCGAGGTGGAGCGGCTCAGCGCGATGGTGGGCGACCTGTTCGAACTCTCCCGCATCCAGGCCGGGGTGCTGGCACTGTCCGTCAACCGGGTCTCGGTGTACGACCTGGTGGGCGACGCGATAGCGGGCGCCGGCGCGCTGGCGGCGGAGCGCGGGGTGCGCGTGGTCGGCGACGGCGTGGAACGGGTGCCGGTGGAGGCCGACGCCCGGGAGATGACCAGGGTGCTGGCGAACCTGCTCGTCAACGCGATCCACCGGACGCCGGCCGACGGCACCGTGGCGGTGTCGGCGCGCCGCGATCCGGCGTCGGGGTCGGTGGTGCTGGCCGTGACGGACGGCTGCGGCGGCATCCCCGCCGACGACCTGCCGCGGGTCTTCGACACCGGGTGGCGCGGCTCGGGTGCCCGGACACCGCCGGCGGGCGCGGGCCTGGGGCTGGCCATCGTCCGCGGCATCGTGGAGGCCCACCACGGGCGGGCCTCCGTCCGCAACGTGCCCGGCGGCTGCCGGTTCGAGGTGGCGCTGCCGGCCGCCCCGGCGCCCTCGGGCTGACCTTCCCGACGGCCGGCCCGGGAGGACGTTCCCCGGGCCGGCCGCTTGCGGGGGGCCGGCCCGGATCAGTCCAGCGCCGGGGCACCCAGGGTGAGGCAGGGCGCCGTCTGCGGGTCGGCCGGGGCGTCGAGGACGGCCGGGACGCCGAGCGGCACGGTGATCGTGGACGGGCAGTGGCCGAAGCCGAACTCCTCGACGATCGGTACCCCGAGCCCGCCGAGCCGGTCCAGGAACAGGGCGCGCACCTCCTCGGAGGGCCCGCAGTCCTGCCACGAGCCCAGCACGATGCCGCACACCCCGTCCAGCCAACCGGAGCGCAGCAGTTGGGTGAGGACGCGGTCCAGCCGGTACGGCTCCTCGCCGACGTCCTCGATGGCGAGGATGCCGCCGGCCGCGGACGGCCGGGCGTACGGTGTGCCCAGATCGGCCGCGAGCAGGCTGACGCAGCCGCCGAGGGTGACGCCCTCGGCCCGGCCCGGGACGAGGGTGCGGGCGCCGGGCGGGCGCAGTTCCAGCGCCTTCTCCGGCTCGAACAGGGCGGTGTGCAGGCCCTGCTGGGTGGGGCCGTCGGTGAGGAAGGTCTCGGCGGCGGTCATCGGCCCGTGCAGCGTCGCCAGGCCCAGGCGGGTGGCGAACGCCTCGTGCAGGGCGGTGATGTCGCTGTAGCCGACGAACGCCTTGGGCGGCGCGGCCCGCATCTCGTCCCAGTCCAGCAGGTCGACCATGCGCTGAACCCCGTAGCCGCCGCGGGCACACAGCACGGCGGCCGTGCCCGGGTCGCACCACGCGTCCTGCAGGTCGTCGGCCCTGGCCCGGTCGGTGCCGGCGAGGTACCCCGAGGGGTGGCGGTCCAGCACGTGCGGGGCGACGACGGGTTCCAGGCCCCAGCCGCGCAGCACCGAGAGTCCCGCCTCCAGTCGCTCGGCGGGGACGGGCCCGCTGGGGGCGACCACGGAGACGCGGTCGCCCGGGGTGAGCCGGCGCGGCCGGATGAGGGCCGGCACCGGCACCCCGACCACGTCGGAGACCCGCCTGAGCCGTTCGGTCATGTGCTCAGCCCCAGGTGCGGCACGTCCTCCGCGGTGAAACCGAAGACCTGGGCGTACAGCGACAGTTCGGCCTCCAGGCTCGCCACCATGGTCTCCAGCTTGCGGAAGCCGTGGCTCTCGCCGTCGAAGGCGAGGTAGGCGTGCGGGACGCCGCGGCCGGCGACGGCTTCGAGGAACCGCTCGCACTGCACGGGCGGGCAGATCGGGTCGTCCAGCCCCTGGAGGAGGATGAACGGCACGGTGACCCGGTCGGCGCGGTTGACCGGCGAGCGGTCCTGGTAGCGCTCGGGCACCTCGGCGAACGGGCCGATCAGCGACTCCAGGTAGTGGGACTCGAAGTCGTGGGTCTCCCCGCCGCTGACCGACCAGCCGGTGAGGTCCAGAATCGGGTAGATGATCGTGCCGCAGGCGTAGGTGTCACTGCTGGTGAGGGCGGCGGCGCTGGTCCAGCCACCGGCGCTGCCGCCGCGGATCGCCAGCCGCTGCGGGTCGGCGGCGCCCTCGGCGACCAGGCCCTGGGCGACGGCCGCGCAGTCCTCGACGTCGACGACGCCCCACTGCTCCCTCAGCCGGTTGCGGTAGGCGCGGCCGTAGCCGGTGGAGCCGCCGTAGTTGACCTCGGCCACGCCGATGCCGCGCGAGGTGAAGTAGGCGATCTCCAGATCGAGCACCGTGGCCGCGCGGCTGGTGGGGCCGCCGTGCGCCCACATCACGTAGGGCGCGGGGCCCTCCCCGGCCGCCTCGGGGTTGCGCGGCGGGTAGACGCTGGCGTGCACCTCGCGCCCGCCGGGCCCGCTGAAGACCCGGGCCTCGGGCTCGGGCAGGTAGCCGGGGTCGACGGTGTCGTGGTGGGCGTTGCCGAGGACGCGGGTGTGGCCGCTGGCGGTGTCGAGCTCGACCACCTCCGCCCCGGTGCGGGCGCCGGCGCCGATGCCGATAACCCGGCTGCCGGCGGCGGCCAGCACGGCGCTCCACTCGGTCCAGCTGCCGGGGGCGTCGGTGACCTGGCCGGTGGCGGGGTCGAGGACGCCGAGCCGGGGTGCGCCGACGCCGTGCAGGACGGCGATCAGCCCGTGGTCCAGCGGCCTGAACCAGCGCTGGCCCAGCCGCCACAGCGCGCCGCCGAACTCCTCCTCGCGCGGGCAGAGGTTGACCGCCTCGCCGGTGTCGGGGTCGACGCGGTGAAGGTTCCACCAGCCGGTGCGGTCGGTGGCGGCGAGGAGGGTGCCGTCGGGCGCCCACTCGGCTTGGGCGACGGACTCGTCGGGACCGCCGATGAGGGTACGGGCCGTGCCGAGCCGGCCGTCGGCCTCGACCTCGGCGATGCGCAGCTCGGTGCCGTCCCAGGGCATGAGCGGGTGGTCCCAGGCCAGCCAGACGGCGCGGGTGCCGTCCGGGGACAGCTTGGGGGCGGTGACGAACCGATGCTCGGCCGGGGCGAGTTCGCGTACCCGGGAGCGGTCCTCGGCGGCGGAGCCGTCCAACGGCACGGCGACGGGCAGCCGCCGGCAGTCACGGGCGCCTTCGCCGGTGAACTCCTCCAGGACCGCCCGGACCTCACCGCGCTCGGCGTCGACGGCCAGGTCGGCGAAGCGCAGTCCGCCGCCGACCGGGGAGAGCGGGGTGAGCGGACGCGGTTCACGGCCGGCGGCGTCGGGCGCGTCCGGGCGGAAGGCGTACAGGCGCTGGTCGGCGTGGTGCACGAAGACCACCAGCACCGATCCGTCGACGACCGCGCCGGCCCACGGTATGCCGCCGTACTCGATGACGCGGCTGCGCACGTTCCACGGAGCGGCCAGCGGGATGTGCTCGGTGCCGTCGGGCAGCCGGCGCACCAGGGCGCGGCGGCCGTTCTCGGCGGGGCGGGGCGCGGTCCACCACACCTCGTCGCCGATGGTGCCGACGTACTCGGGGGCACCGTCGTGAGCGGCGGCGGTGGCGGCGTCGATCGGGGACGGCCAGGTGCCGTAGGGCAGAACGGTGCGCGTGGTGTCGGTGGTCACCGGGTCTCCTCCTGGGCGGGCGCGCCGGTGCGGCGCAGGAACCGGTCGAGGACGCGGACGCCGAAGTGCAGGGCCGCCACGGGCACCCGCTCGTCGACGCCGTGGAAGAGCGCCTGGTAGTCGAAGTCCGGCGGGAGCTTCAGCGGGGAGAAGCCGTAGCCGGTGATGCCCAGCCGGGAGAACTGCTTGGCGTCGGTGCCGCCGGACATGCAGAACGGGATCACGTGTGCTTCGGGGTCGAAGTGCTCCAGCGACTCGCGCATGGCCGCGAAGGTGGGCGAGTCGACCGGAGCCTGGAGGGCGACCTCCTTGTGGAAGTAATCCCAGTCGACCCCGGGGCCGGTGAGGGCGTCCATGGCGGCCACGAACTCCTCCTCGCCGCCGGGCACCACGCGCCCGTCGACGTGGGCGGTGGCCGAGCCGGGAATGACGTTCACCTTGTAGCCGGCCTGGAGCATGGTGGGGTTGGAGCTGTTGCGGACGGTGGGCCGCACCAGCGAGGCGGACGCGCCGAGGCCGTCCAGCAGGGCGTCGACGCTCTCGTCACTGCTCAGGTCGGCGGGCACGCCGTGGAGCGCGGCCAGTTCGGTGAGGGCGGCGCGGACGGTGGGGGTCAGCCGCAGCGGCCAGCGGTGCTCGCCGATCCGGGCGACGGCCGCGGCCAGCCGGCTGACGGCGTTGTCCTCGTTCACCTTGGAGCCGTGGCCGGCCTTGCCGTGGGCGGTCAGCTTCAGCCAGGCCGTGCCGCGTTCGCCGGCGGCCACCGGGTACAGGCGCAGGCCGTTGCCGGCGTGGAAGGTGTAGGCGCCCGACTCGCTGATCCCCTCGGTGCACCCCTCGAAGAGCTCGGGGTACTTGTCGGCGAGGAAGCCGGAGCCGTAGGCGGCGCTGTCCTCCTCGTCGGCGGTGAAGGCCAGCACGATGTCGCGGACGGGGCGGTGGCCGGTGCGGGCCCAGGCCCGGACGGTGGCCAGCACCATCGCATCCATGTTCTTCATGTCGATGGCGCCGCGGCCCCACACCACGCCGTCGCGGACCTCGCCGGAGAACGGATGGACGGACCAGTCGGCGGCCTCGGCGGGCACCACGTCGAGGTGGCCGTGGACCAGCAGGGCCGGCGCCGACGGATCGGTGCCGGGGACGCGGGCGACGACGTTGGCACGGCCGGGCGCGGACTCCAGCAGCCGCGGCTCGACGCCGGCCTCGGCCAGCTGCTCGGCGACGTACTCGGCGGCGGGCCGCTCGTTGCCCTCGCCGGCACCGCGGTTGGTGGTGTCGATGCGGATGAGGTCGGAGGTGAAGCGGACCACCTCGGCCAGTGCCTGCTCGTCGGCGGCGGAGGCCCCTGGGGCGGGTGCGCCCACGGTGGCGTGGGCGGTGTGCTCAGCCATACTGCTCCTCCACGGCCTGGGACACGAGGGTGGTGACGGCCTTGAAGGCGCGGACGGCCTCGTACATCGTCGGAAGTGTGTAGGCGACCCGGCGGGTGTCGGTCTGCTCGACTCCGGGGACGGCGGTGGCGGCGCCGGCCAGGTGGGTGGCGTCGAACTCCAGCTCCACCGTGTAGGACCCGGGCGGGGCCGGCTCGTGGCGTACGGCGAGCGCGACGGCCTCCTTGGCCGCGGCGCGGATGTCGGCGGCGGTGCGGGCCGGCGGACGGCACACCGCGGCGTAGCGGGAGACGTAGTCCTTGACGGCGACGGTCTTGGCCTGCGGGGCGTAGCTCTCGGCGTCAACGCCGGTGCGGTCGTCCCCGGTGACGAGGACGACGGGCACCCCGTACTCGGCGACGACCAGCGCGTTGAGCCGGCCCTCGCTGGCGGGTTCGCCGTTGATCCACACGCCGGTGATGGAGTTGGCGAGGTAGGTGTGCGCGAGGACGCCCTCGGTGCCGGCGCCGGCGTGGTACCCGACGAAGGCGATGCCGTCGACGTCGCCGTGCTGGACGCCCTCGACCATGGACAGCTCCTTGTGGCGGCCGGTGAGCATCTGTGCCCGCTCGTCCAGCTTCTCCAGCAGGAGGTTGCGCATCGTCCAGTGCGCCTCGTTGATGAGCACCTCGTCGGCGCCGCCGTCGTAGAAGCCGGCGATCGCGGCGTTGACATCGGAGGTGAACATATGGCGGCACCGCTGCCACTGTTCGCTGCCGGGCAGGACATCGGCCGGCCAGGTCACGCCGGTCGCGCCTTCCATGTCCGCCGAGATCAGGATCTTCGTCATGGCACGTCACGTTACGCGGCCTCGGCGGCGGCGTGCCAGCCCCCCTCCCGTCCTGTGGACAACCCCACTGGTCTCCACCTTTCCCCGCCCCGCCGTTCGGCCCCGGGGAACCGCCGGACCGCCCGCGACCAGCCGTTTCACCCGCCACCCGCGAAGACATCGCGCTGTCGTCCGGGCCCGGCGCGAACTGCGCGGCGCAGCAAGGAGGTTCGCCCCGCGGGCCCGCGGGCGGACCACGTCCGGCGGCTCCGGCCGCCACCCTCCGTGGCCGCGCGCCGGATCCGGCGCCGGACGGCGGAGGCAGCGCCGCGCGGCGTCCGGCGGGCGGCGCTCCACCACGGACGCCGGAAAACCCGGTGGCGGACCCGCGCCCGCTCGTGATTGGTTGGTGAGGCGGTGTGTCCGGCAGGGCCGTTCCCGGCGGGGAAGAGGGGCCCGGGACGAGCCTGAAGGGGCCGACAGGGGGCAGGCGGAAGGCATGGGCGAGCTGAGCGGCACGTCGGTGGGAGCGTGTGCGCCTGCCGCACGCGCCAGGAGCGCGGGCGCGCAGCCGCGCCCACTCCGGAGCAACCGTCCCCGCCGTGCTAGCGTCCAAACCCTGTGTTCGAACCCAGTAGGGCCCCGGGTGGCGCCGGCGGCCCGACTCCGCCGGGCGGGACCCCGGACGCGAGTCCCCGCACCCGGAACGGAAGAGGCCACGTGACCACCCTCCAACCCGCGCGCGTCGCCGTCGTCCGCGGTCCACGGGCGCTCATCCGACGGGTCGACCTGCGGCATCCGGTGGCGGTCGCGACCGCGCTGGCCGCGGTGCTCCACCTGCTGTGGGCGCTGTACCTGGCCAAGGACTCCGGCGACATGGCGGCCCAGTACGCCTGGACGGAGTTCATAAAGGCCCATCCGTCCGCGACGTACAACCTGTCGTGGTACGGCGGCATGCACCCGGCCTCGTACAGCATCCTGTCGCCCTACATCATGGCCGTGCTCGGCGTGCGCACCACCGGGGTGGTGGCCGGCACGCTGAGCGCCACGGTGGCCGCGGCGATGCTCATGCGCGCCCGGGTGAGACGGCCGATGCTGCCCGTGGTGTGGACCACCCTCGCTCTTTGGGGTGATGTGGTCTCCGGGCGCGTGACGTTCGCCCTCGGCCTGCTCTTCGCCCTGATCGCCGCCGCGCTGCTCTACCCGGACGAGACGGCCGCCCGCGGCCGCCCGTCCCGTGTGGCCGCAGCCACCGCCCTCACCGCCCTGGCCACCATGGCCAGTCCGGTGGCGGGGCTGTTCATGATGGTGGTGGCCGCGGTGCTCTTCCTGACCCGGCGCCACAAGGAGGCGTACCTCATCGCCGCGGCCCCGCCCGTCGTGGTCGGGGCCACCTCGCTGCTCTTCCCGTTCTACGGGGTGCAGCCCTTCAAGTGGTACTTCGCGATCATCCCGTTCGCGGTGGCGGTCGCCGTCGGCCTGGCCGTGCCGCGCACCTGGCGGGCGGTCTTCCTCGGCTCGTGGGTGTACGCCGTGGGCGTGGTGCTCACGTTCGTCATCCCCTCGCCGATCGGCAGCAACGTGGAGCGCCTCGCGCTGCTCTTCGGCGGCACCATCCTGCTCGTCACGGCCATGGCCAGCACATGGCGCACCACCCGCTCGGTGCTCCTGTGGCTGGCGTTCGCCGGCGCCGCGTCCTGGCAGATCGTGACGCCGATAGTGGACCAGGTCGTCACGTCCTCGGCGGTGGCCTCCTACCACGCGGCGCCGCTCATCGACGAGCTCAAGACGCTCCACGCCGACCTCGGCCGAGTCGAGGTGGTGCCGCTGCGCTCGCACTGGGAGGCGTCGGGCCTGTCCCCGTACGTCAACCTGGCGCGCGGCTGGAACCGCCAGGCCGACGTGGAGCGCAACTCCCTCTTCTACGACGGAACCCTGTCCGCGGCCACCTACTACAAGTGGCTGCGCACATGGGGTGTGCGGTACGTGGTGCTGCCCTCGGCCCGACCCGACAGCGCCGCCGTCGCCGAGGCCAAGCTGGTGGCGTCCGACCCGCCGGGCCTCCAGATGGTGTGGCGGAACACCGACTGGGAGGTGTTCTCGGTCAAGGACCCGCTGCCGCTGGCCGACCGGCCCGCCGTCGTCGAGCGGGCCGGCCCGGCGGAACTGACCGTGCGGATGACCAGCAGGGGTTCCGCGCTGCTGCGCATCCCGTGGTCGCCCGTGCTGGGCATCGAGGGCACCAGGAGCACCCGCCACGGTTGCCTGGCCCAGGACGGCGACTGGACGCGGCTGTTCGCGCCCGACGCCGGCACGTACAAGATCGGCGGCTCGTACGCGTCGATTCGCGGCACCCAGTGCGACAAGGCGCAGGTGCAGAGCGGTGTGGGCGTCGACCCCGCCAAGAACTGACC
>Ga0164242_10008856_pt1 | contig 10890 bp, 9 predicted proteins | sample OricomgcompostMG_FD_108783 | JGI IMG/M metagenome (GOLD analysis project Ga0164242, IMG submission 108783) | Miracle-Growth compost microbial communities from Emeryville, California, USA - Original compost - Miracle growth compost (MG) ...
AGATCGACTCAGCGCCGTGACACTGCACCTCACCCGGCAGATCGGCGGCCGCGTTCCGACGGGGGCCCCGCAGGATTCCTCTGCCTGAATCTCCCTCACTGCTGCTGGCCGAGCAATCCGCCGGCACCCGTCGGTCATTGACAGGTCTAATTTCTTCACCCTACGCTATCGCCTGCAATCTTTTCGATATATCGAAGACTGCCGTATCCAGTGCGGAAGACAAGCCCAGTCGTGGATCTCCCGTCCGTGCCGCGAGGCCCGGCCCGACGGCCCACTCGGAGGAAATATGCGGCTCGTGCACTCCCCGGGGAAGCTCGCGGCGACAGCCGCCCTTCTGATCGCAGCGGTCACCGCCTGCGGCAGCAGCGCGAACAGCGGCACGGACGACACCAGCGGTGGCAGCGGACTCAACAAGTCACCGGTCGTCATCGGGAACGTGGGCGTCTACAGCGGCACCTTCGGGTCGCAGGACCTGCAGACGCTGCACAGCCTCCAAGCCTGGGTGGCATGGACCAATAGTCATGGCGGGTTGAACGGCCATCCGGTCAAGCTGGTCAGCCACGACGACGCGAACGATCCGGCCAAATCGCTGCTAGCAGTGAAGGAAATGGTCGAGCAGGACCACGCCGTCGCGATCGTCGCGCCGAATACGTCGGGCACCGCAAGCGCTTGGGCCGGCTACGTCAAGCAGAAGAAGGTACCGGTGCTCGGCGGCCTGTCGGTCGACGCCAACTGGCTGGACAACCCCTACTTGCTGGCGACGAGCGTCACGCTCGACGGTTACCACGCCGGAACCGTGACCGCGGCCAAGACCGTGGGTAGCAAGATCGGTGAACTTGCGTGCGCCGAAGTCGCCGCCTGCAAGGCTGGTATCACGACGTTTGCCGACGCGGCGAAGAAAGCGGGCCTGGAGTGGGCCGGTGCGCAACTCGTGTCCGCCTCGGCCCCCGATTACACCGCGCAGTGCATCGCCCTGAAGAATGCCGGCGCGAACGTGATCTTCCCCGCTGTCAGCGGTCCCACCGCGATCCATGTGGTCAAGGCCTGCGCCACCCAGGGTTACAAGCCGGCGCTGGTTCTCCCCGCCGCCAACATCACGTCCGACGTCTTGGCCGATTCGGCGTTCGAAGGTGCCGTCGGTATCACCGTGTCACCACTGTGGTTCGGCGACCCGACATTCACCCAGGACTGGAAAGACGCCTACACGACGATGTTCCCGAACGAGGTGCTCAACGGTTACTCCACGATGGGCTGGCAGGCCGGCGTCGTGTTGGCGAAGGCGCTGGCCAACGCCCCCGACACCGTCACCTCCGACACGGTGCTCCAGGGGCTCTACGCCCAGCCTGCGGGCAGCACGTACGGCGGATGGACTCCGCCGTTGACGTTTACGCCGGGCAAGCCGGCAACCGTCGCGCCCTGCATGTGGTACGTCCAGATCAAGAACCACGAATTCACCGCCCCGAAGGGCGACGCCCCCATCTGCGCAGCCTCCTCATGACGCGCGGACGGCTTGACGGCAAGGTCGCCCTGATCTCCGGTGCAGCAGCCGGAATGGGCGCGGTCGAAGCGCGCCTGTTCGCCGGCGAGGGCGCCCGAGTGGTCGTGTCCGACGTCCAGGATGCGCTCGGGAGGAGCGTCACCGCCGAGCTCGCCGACCAAGCGGTATACGCCCATCTCGACGTGACCCGTGACGACGACTGGCGCGCGGCGGTCGCCGTCGCGGAGGAGCAGTTCGGGCGTCTCGACATCCTCGTCAACAACGCCGGCATCGGGATCGCTCCCCATTCGATGCTCACGACGACGGAGACGGACCACGCTCGCGTGCTCGAGGTGAACCTGAACGGCACCTGGCGCGGAATCCGTGCCGCAGCCCCAGCACTGCAACGCGCCGGTGGTGGCTCGATCGTCAACATCTCGTCGATCGACGGCTTGGCCGGAATCGGTGGGATGACCAGCTACGCCACCAGCAAGTTCGGCGTGACGGGCCTGACCAAGTCGGCCGCGTTGGAACTCGGACGACTCGGAATCCGGGTTAACGCGGTCCACCCAGGGATCATCGCGACGTCGATGCTCGATCAGGCCTCCCCCGACATACTCGATCGGCTGAACTCCTACGTCTCGCTACAGCCCATACCTCGGATGGGCGCCCCCGAGGAAGTAGCCCACACCGTCCTGTTCCTGGCCAGCGATGAGGCCTCCTACGTCACCGGCGCAAGCATCGTCGTCGACGGTGGGCACCTCGTCGGCCCGCACCGGCGCCTCGACTTCGCCGACCGCTAGCCGGGCTACACAGTCCCGGGCAGTTGTGGCCGGGTCCGGTGGTGGGCGGTGTGTGTCTGGAATGCGTCGCCAGCGCGTAGCACGGTTGTTTCGTCGAACGGTTGCCCGGTGAGTTGCATGCCGAGGGGGAGACCACCGGTGCCCAATCCCATCGGGACCGAGATCGTCGGCAGCCCGAGGACGTTCCAATACGGGGTGTGGAAGTTCGACGGGATGTCCAGCGGCGGGATCAGTGAGTTCTCGTCGTATCGCGGTGCCCCGCAACTGGTCGTCGGCGTCGCGATCAGGTCGAGGTCGGCGAACTGCCGCGCGACGGCCCGCTGGCCGACCCGGCGCACCCGCTGCGCCTGGATGTAGTCCGCCGCGGAGAACTCGGCCGCCGACGCGAACGCGAAACGGGTCGGTGCGCCGTATTCGGTCCACCGCTTCTGCAGGTCTGGCAGGTGATACGACAGCCCCTCCGACATCATGATCACGTAATTGCACGCGGTCAGTTCCTGGTAGTACGGCAACTCGATTTCGACCAGGGTCGCGCCGCACTCACGTAGCGCGTCCAGCGCGGCGTCGAACACCGCCGGCAACGCCGGATCCTTGTCCGCGCCCGGGATCCGCGCGAATCGGTCCACCCCGATCCGCAACCCGCTCAGGTCACCGTTCAGCGTCGCCAGGTAATCCGGGACCGGCTCGTCCACCGACCGCGGATCGCTCGGATCGTGCCCGGCGAGCACCTGCAGCAGCAACGCGCAGTCCCGTGCCGTCCACGCCATCGGCCCGATGGTGTCCACGCTGAACCCCAGCGGCACGCAACCGGTGAGTGGGATTCTCCCGTAGGTCGGCTTCAACCCGGTGATCCCGCACAACGCGGCCGGCAACCGCACGCTCCCGCCCGAATCCGTACCCAGACCAGCCAGGAACATCCCGGCGGCGACACCCGCGGCCGTTCCCGAACTCGAACCACCCGGCCAGCAACCCAGGTCCCACGGATTGTGCGGAATCGGGAACGGCTTACTCACGTCAGGCAATCCGATCGCGAACTCCATCGTGGTCGTCTTCCCCACCACGATCGCGCCGGCGTCCCGCAGCCGCCGACACGCCACCGCCTCACCGTGACGACTCCCCCAGTCCGGGTCCAACACCAGACTCTGCGCCGTCGTCGGACCGTCCGCGGTGACCAGGATGTCCTTGATCCCCAACGGAATGCCGTGCAGCGCACCCCGGGCCTCACCACGCGCACGAGCCTCATCCGCGCGAACCGCGTCCAAACGCGCCGCCTGCTCCCGCCGGTGCAAGAACGCCCCGACCCGGCCATCAAGACGGTCCGCCGCCTCCAGCGCACGATCCACCAGCGCAACGCTGGTCACCGCGCCGTCGTCCAACGCGGCCAACGCGTCGCTGACCGTCGCACACGATTCCGGGGCGACCTCCCTGACGCCGGCCCGCTCCGCGCTCACGGTCGCACCCGAAAGAACATCGCCGGGATCTCATCCCGGGCCTCCGCCACCGCGTAGAGACTCGCCACCATCTCCCTGGTCGCGCGGTGCGCGAGCGCCAGCCCCGTCACCTCGTCCTCCGACGCGCTGATCAATGCCGCGCCCAACATCGAACGCACCGCGACCACGTCGTCGCCCACCACACCCGACTCATCCGCCACGACAACCCGACCCTTCATGATCTCGGCATCCGCATTGGTCGAGACGCTACTGGTTCCGAAACGCGCGCCTCATCAGCTTGCCGCTGGCCGTCTTCGGGATCTCGTCGACCACCGTCACCCGACGCGGGTATTTGTGCGCGGCAAGGCGTTCCCGGGCGTACCCGATCAACTCGTCCGGTGCCGCGCTGACGCCGGGCACGAGACTCACGAAAGCGGCGACCAGCTCACCGCGCCGCTCATCCGGCACGCCGACGACCACAGCCTCCCGTACCGCAGGGTGCGCGACCAGCACGTCCTCCACCTCGCGCGGCCAGACCTTGAAGCCGCTGGCGTTGATCACGTCCTTCTTCCGGTCCACGACGAAGAACCATCCGTCCGCGTCCACGAAGCCGACGTCGCCGGTGTGCAGGTATCCCCCAGCCAGTGCCTGCGCGGACTCCTGCGGCCGCTGCCAGTAACCCGGAACGACGCCAGGACCGCGCACCACCAACTCGCCCGGCTCCCCCCTCGGCACGTCGGTGCCGTCCTCCGCGACAACCCGCACCCGCGTCCCGGGTGTCGGCCGCCCCACCGCCACGATCCCGGTCGCGGGGTCGACCGGCGCGCGCTCACCGGCCGGCACCATCAGGCACGGATAGGTGGTCTCGGTCATGCCGTATGCGTTGCGAGGCGGGACGCCGAGCCACGACTCCAGCGCATCCGCGGTCGCGGCCGGGATGGCCTGACCGCCGGACCACACCTTGGTAAGCCGGCGCAGATCCGTCTGCGCGGCCGATGGGTCATGCCGGAGCGCGTCCAGCGCGGTGATGGCGGCGATCGTGAACGTCGCCCGCTCCCGCTCGAGCATCGCCAGCGCGGACGCCGCGTCGAACCGCTGGTCGAGCGCGAGCACCGCACCGGACACGACGGCCAGTGCGAGATGCCCCGTGATCCCGGTGACGTGGAACATCGGTGCCAGGCCGGCGATCACGTCGTCCGGTCCGATGCCAGCGAGGTCCCGATAGACCTGACCGCCGGCCACGATGTTGCCGTGCGTGTTGCACGCGCCCTTAGCCGGCCCGGTCGTCCCCGAGGTATACGTCAGGAATGCCAGGTCATCCGGACCCGTTGCCGGGTCGGGCACCCGGACACCGTCCTGCTCGTCCAGCAGCTGCAACAGCGGGACGGCATGGCTGTCAGCCGCGGCCGGCGGCGCTGGCTGCACCGCTAGCAGATCGTCGGCCGCAGTCGTGAGCACGCACCGCAACGTGTCCGCAACCTCTCCGGTACCGATCACCTGGCGCCAATGGATGTCGTCCACCACTAACGCGACGGCGCCGGCATCGATGAGCAGTTTGTCAACCTCGTGTGCGCGCAGCAGTGGACTCACCGATACCGCGATCGCGCCCGCTCGCCAGATCCCCAGCGTCGCGACCGGGAACTGCGGGACGTTCTGGACGCACAAGGCCACTCGGTCGCCGGACACGACGCCGCGCTGGCGCAAGCCAGCCGCCACGGCATGCGCCAGCGTGTCGAGTTCCGCAACGGTGACCGTCCGGCCGCGGTAGCGCAGTGCCGGACGTCCAGGCCCACGGCTGACCCAGCCGGCAAGTGCCGACAGCAGGTTCGGGTGCTCCAGTGGGAGCGCGTCGGGATCGGTGCTTGCCACCCGCGGGCCTCCCCTCGCCCCTCTGCGATCATCCAGGAATGACGCGAGCATACGGACGCCACGAGCCGGAACGGGCCGACGGCACCGGCACTATCGGCGCGGAACTGCAGGACACGGTCGCCGCGATGGGCGCGGAGTTCGATCACGTAGCGGTTGCGGCGCCGCGACTTCGCGACCTGGTCGCCCTCTACGAGGGAGTGCTGGGGGGCGTGGGCGTCGTCGGCGGCGACCACCGCGAGACCGGTTTCCGCGCCGTGCAGGTGCAGTTCGGCGCCGGCCTGGTGGAACTGCTCGAGCCCCTCGCAGGGTCGAGCTTCCTGGACAGCTTCTTCGCGCGGTACCCGCAGGGTGGGTTACACCACGTGACCTTCCGTGTTCCCAGCATCGAGCGCGCACTCGAGATCGTGCGCGCCGCCGGCCTGGAGGTCCATGGGCTGAGCCGAGTCGGTGCGGTCCAGTCTGAGTTCTTCCTGCACCCCAAGGCGACCCACGGCGTACTCGTCCAGATCATCGAGAAAGGTCCCGACTACCCGCCGACCGGCGTCGTCTCCTCGGCGGCCATCCTGGCCGGTCGCGGGATGGACGGGAACGGGCTCCCCAGCACGTAACGTCCCGGCGTCAGCTCGGTGCGACATGGGTGGCTGGCTCCGGTTCGCCGCCGTCCCGCGTGTCCCGGCCGAACCGGAACAGCCGCAGCCGCAGCACGCGCTCGGATTCCCGTGCCTCCTGCAGGTCCTTGAGTCGGCCGGCGAGCAATTGCTGCAGGGACACCAGGCCGACCACGCGGCTCGGCGCGCTGCGATCCACGACCGGCAGTCGCGTCAAGCCGCTCTCGGTCATCACCACCACCGCCTGGCGCAGCGTGTCGTCCGCGTACACACACACCGGCTGACGGCGCGCGATCGACGACACCGGTTCGCGCTGCCGGCCGTCGTGTACCGCGCCCTCCAACTGGTTCTGGCTGACGACCGCGATCAGGTTGCCGTCCTGGTTCAGCACGGGGTAGAGCCGCTGCCGCAAGGCGGCCGCGCCACGCCGCACCTCGGCGAGGGCATCCGCGATCGGCGCGCTGCTATCGAAGGTCAGCACCTCCGGCTCGATGACCTCGTCCACGAACAGCACCTCGAGCGGATCGACGTCGTATTCACGGGTCAGGTGGAAGCCGCGCCGTACCACCTTCTCCGTCAGCACCGAGCGCTTGAGCACCAGTGCAGACACCGCGTATGCCGTGGAGGCACCGATCAGCAACGGCAGCAGCGCGCCGACCTGGTGCGTCAGTTCTAGCGCGAATACCACGCCGGTGAACGGCGAGCGCATGACGCCACCCAGCACGCCGGCAAGACCGACCAACGCCCACAGCCCGACACCGGCATGCGGGAAGAACTCCGCCTCCACCGCCCCGAGCGCACCGCCGATCATGAACATCGGAGCGAGCACGCCACCGGACGTCCCGGACCCGAGCGACAGCGACCAGATCAAGGTCTTGACGATCAGGATCCCGGTGACCAGGCCGATCGTGATGTGCCCGGTCAGCTCCTTGTCGATGATGTTGTAGCCCACACCGAGGCTCTCCGGCGTGATCAGGCCGCCGATCCCGATGATCAGGCCACCGATCGCAGGCCACCACATCCAGTGGATCGGCAGCCTTCGGAACGCGTCCTCGGCTGCGTACACCAGCTGCGTCGCGATCACCGCGAGCAGGCCCGAGATCACGCCGGAAGCCAGGCAGCACAGGTACACCCAACCGTTCAGGTGCAACTCGCTGGCGACCGGGAACAGGGCGGCGGTCCCGAGCATCGGCCCGCGCAGCGCGGTGGCGACGACGACGGCGACCGAAACCGGGACGTAGCTGCGCGGCCGCCACTCGAACAGCAGCAGTTCCACGGCGAGCATGACTGCCGCCAGCGGCGAGTTGAAGGTCGCCGCCATACCGGCTGCGGCGCCGGAGACCAGCAGCGTCTTGCGCTCATCCGCAGTCAGGTGCAGCAACTGTGCGAACAGCGATCCGATGGCACCGCCGGTCATGATGATCGGGCCCTCGGCGCCGAACGGACCACCCGTTCCGATCGCGACCGCCGCGGACACCGGCTTGAGCACCGCGACCCGAGGTTGCACCTTGCTGCCGCCGGTGAGGATCGCCTCGATCGCCTCCGGCATGCCGTGCCCGCGGATCTTCTCCGATCCGTAACGCGCCATCAACCCGATCACCAGACCACCGACCACCGGGGCGAGCAGCACCAGCGCAGGATTGTGATGGATCGCCCCCGGCGCGACCAGGCTGGTGTCGACGCGCTGGTAAAACACCGCGTTCGTGATCAGGCCGATGAGCCGGAGCAGGGCCCACGCGACGCACGCGCTCACCGCCCCGACGGGCACCGCCAGGGCAGCGATGAGCAGCATCCGGGGGCGGACGGTGAAGTCCCCGAGGTGACTCAGGTTGCGCGCATGCCGACGCTGCGCCGGTGGCTGCGACATAGAGGTGCCTCGTCAAGATCTCGCGGGGAATATCGCGTTACGATACACCTAGCGCGGGGACGCACTCGACCGCTCCCCACACCGACAACGCGGCTTGCCCCAGCCGCCGCGAGGCTGGCTTGGCGGGACCGGAGAGGATGCTATCGTCGTGCCTCCTCCCCGGCTGTCCGATGAGGACTACCAGCGACTGCTTGCATTCCGGCACCAGCTGCGGCAGTTCGACAAGTGGAGCAGCGACCAGGCCGCGGCGCACGGCCTGACGCAGACCCAGCACCAACTGCTGCTGGCCATCCGGGGACACGACGACGCGCGGGGGCCGACGATCGGGCAGCTCGCCGGCTACCTCATGGTCCGGCACCACACCGCCGTCGAGTTGGCGGACCGCACCGAGAAGCTCGGCCTGGTGTGCCGACAGGGGGACGGGGATGACCACCGAGTGGTGCGGTTGGTGCTGACGCCGGCGGGGGCGGCGCGCCTCGCCGAGCTGACCGCGCTGCATCTGGAGGAACTGAGGCGGCTCGCGCCGACCATTGGTGCGCTGGTGAGCGGGCTGTCGTAGCGTCGCGCCGGTCAGCCGTCGCCGAGGTACCGCTGGAACAGTTCGCTGCGTTCGAGTTCGCCGGCCTTGCCCTGGAAGACGACCTCGCCGCGATTGAGCACGTACACCGCACTGGCCATCGCCAGCGCCCGGGTCGCGAACTGGTCCACCAGCAGCAACGCCGAGCCCTGTTGGGTGATCGTGTGCAAGAACTCGAAGATGACGTCCACGATGATCGGCGCAAGGCCGAGCGACGGTTCGTCGACGAGTACCACCTGGTCGTTGTGCAGGTATGCGCGCATCAGCGCGAGCATCTGCTGCTCGCCGCCGCTGAGAGTGCCGGCGGACTGACCGAGCCGCTTGCCGAGGACCGGGAACGCGGTCGAGGCCTTCTCGATCGCGTCGGCCTCCGACCCGCCGTTCGCCTGCATGACCAGGTTCTCCCGAACAGTGAGGTTGCGGAAGATCGCCCGACCCTCGGGGATGTGGCACAACCCACGCCTGGCCCGGCGGTTGGCGCTCCACCGGGTCACGTCGGCGTCGCGGACGCGTACCGCGCCGCGCGTCGGCCGGATCAGGCCGGAGACGGTCTTGAGCAGCGTCGACTTGCCGGCACCGTTCGGGCCGAGCAACGCCGTGATCGACGATTCCGGCACCGTCAACGACACGCCCCGCAGCACCTGGGTGGCTCCGTAGCCACTGCACACGTCGACGAGTTCGACGGCGGGTGCGGTGCGAACCAGGGGGGCGGCGGCCGCGGTCGTGCTCACGACTGCACCTCCGGTTCGGCCCCGGCCGGGATGGCGGCCGAGCCGCCCAGGTACGCCGCCTGCACCACTTCACTGCCGGCAACGGCCTGCGGATCCCCTTCGAACAACAGCTGACCGAAGTCCAGCACGTACAGGTAGCTGCAGACCTTCATCACCAGGGACATGTCGTGCTCGACCAGCAGGATGCCGCAACCACGCTCTTGCACCACCCGGGTGAGCACCTCGCCGAAGCGTTCGGTCTCGGCACGGTCCAGGCCGGATGACGGCTCGTCAAGCAGCAGCAGGTCGAACGGACCCGCCAGGCACCGGGCCAGCTCGACCAGTCGGCGCTGTCCGGTCGACAGGGCGCCCGCCTGCAGTTCGGCGAGATGGGTGATGCCACACGTCTCCATCGCAGACCAGGCCGCCGCGTGCGTCACACGGCGTTCGGCGGGACGTGCCGCAAACTGGGAGAAGATCTTTCCACCGGCCATCGACGACTCGCGTCCGAGCGCGACGTTGTCGACGACGGTCAGCGTCTCCCCGAGTTCCATCCGCTGGAAGGTGCGGCCGAGTCCGAGCCGGGCCCGCCGAGCCGGCGCCAGCCGGGACACGTCCCTGCCCTGGAACGTGAGCTTGCCCGCGTTCGGCTTGTTCAGGCCGCTGCACGCATTGAACGTCGTGGTCTTACCCGCGCCGTTCGGGCCTACCAGCCCGGTGATCGTGCCCAGTGGCGCGCGCAGGCTCACGTCCTTGACCGCCACCAGCCCACCGAACCGGATGGTGAGGCCGTCGATAGCCAGCCCCGGGCCGCCTTCGGGCGCGGCGACCGGCGGCGGCGCCTCCACCTGCGTAGCAACCGCTGCCGGCTTGCGCCCGAACCGGTTGAAGTACGCCTGCAGCTTCTGTGGCATCGGGGTGGGCCCGCCCTGCAGCGACACCTGTACGGCGAAGAAGCCGAAGATGATGTTCAGGTAATCGTTGACGTGTTCGCCACTGATGTAGCCGGGGATGATGGCGGTGAAGCCCATGAAGAGGGCGAACCACGGCTCCCGGAACGGGGCCAGCGCGAGAATAGCGATCAGCGTCAGCGACGTGAACGCGGTGTAGCGGATATCCGCCGATGTCGCGAAGTTCGCGCTCGACCCGTACAGGATGCCGGCCAAGCCGGCAATGAACGACGAGATGCAGAACACGATGACCCGAGTGACGTTCGTGCTCAGCCCCATCGTCGCCACCGCGAGCGGCGCATCGGACAAACCGCGCAGGATCCGGCCGATCCGGCTCTCGTGGATCGCGACGACCACCAGACAGATTACGACCAGGAACGCCAGAACCACGTAGTAGTAGGCCTTATCACCGGTGGCGAAGTCCGGCCGCGGCATTCTCCGGCCGTCCGCGAGGTGGGTGAACATGAAGCCGAGCGGGTAGAAGAGGTTCTCGACCATGATCCCGAAGCCGAAGGTGGCCAGCGCCAGGAACAACCCGGACAGCCGGATCGCCGGGATCGCGACCAGCGCCCCGATCGGCACCGCGACGAGCGCCCCGA
>Ga0164242_10008857_pt1 | contig 10890 bp, 3 predicted proteins | sample OricomgcompostMG_FD_108783 | JGI IMG/M metagenome (GOLD analysis project Ga0164242, IMG submission 108783) | Miracle-Growth compost microbial communities from Emeryville, California, USA - Original compost - Miracle growth compost (MG) ...
GACCTAACCGTTATGAGCGGCGTGCTTGTAAGAGGAAAACCGCGGAAACCCTGACTTTTTCGTGCAATCGCGTGGAATTCCGTTCAACACAATTCCAAGGGCTTAGCAGAAACTGCGTGCCCATTGCGTGCCACGAATTCTATAGCTCCGCTCGGCCCCTGCGACAACAGCTTATACTCGTAGGGAAGGGGACGGATAACCCAACACCTGAAATATTGAAACGAGCAGCCAGTGTTTTTGGGGCCTCCTAGAATAGCTCTTGACGAATTGGAACTGTAACCACAATCCTAGTTCCAATCGGAGTTGTCTCCCGTACCGCCCACATCGGTGAAGCCTTCGGGGCAAGCGCGCATAGTTGACCTCGGCACTCTTTCAGGCGCGCCGCAGGGTTGAGTGGGCCAATCCGCAGCAATGGCGCCTTGGGAGATTGTTATGCGTCTTTATTTTCCAGACATGCATCGGCCTAAAAAAGCCTCAAAACGGCTGTCAGCCGTCCTGTCAGTGCCTCTCGCGGCCGCCCAAAGAGCGGTTGCCCGCGCCAGCGGCTTTGGGGATTGGCACGAAATGGAGCGACAGTTCAATGCCGGTCCAATATGTCCATTGGATCAATCGCTTTCATCGCCAATTTATGTTGAGCGGCTGTCGCACCTGACAATGGCCATTGCAGAGGAACTCTCCGTCGCAGACGGCGACGTACAGTTTGCGCTTACGGATTCGCGGTTGACTGGTGACCGGCAAATTGACCTCACCGAGCAGATTGCCATACGCCTTACTTGCTTTCGGGCGAACCGTCTGCCCAGCGTAGGCGCCCGGCAAGCTGGTGCTGTTGGCACCCTCAACGTATCTGGGCGGCGCGGCGAAGCGGTTATTTTGCGTCATTTCGGCCGCCCTACCGAAACCATCTCCGACCGGGGCATCACGACGATAGCTGATTTCGAATACGTCTCGCCTCGGTGCCCGCCGCAGTTGTTCCTGCCCATACGCCTCTATCTTCCCTACGGCGTCTGGACAGAACTTGACAACGCGCGTGTCCTGTTTTCACGCGATTATAAGCCTCTATGGCGCCTGCGCGAGGGGCGTTCACCCGAACGCGTCGAACCGTGGCTACATATCCGCTTTAAAGAGCAGGCGTTTCTCTGGCATGACGCCGAAACACCCTGGCAGTCCGCTGAGTTACGCAGGTTTCTCGAACACTACCTCATCCAACATGACGTTTCCCGATTGCCGATCCTCACGGACGCACTTCCCTTCCTGGTCCACAGCGAAATATCCGGTCTCAAAATGTCCGATGCCGCACAACTCCTGCGCGCGGCGCGGACGCCCCACCCTGCCGTAGCGTGAGCCAGATACCTGAGGGTTTATGGAAGAAAAATTTGACCCCAACGCGATCGACCAGGCCACGTCGCAAGTTCGCTCCGACGGACCAATGCCCTTAACGGACCTGCGGGAATTCACACATTTTGATGGTGCCCTAGAAACGGGAAGCCGAATCTGGCCCGTTACCTTCCGTGCCAAGGTCGAAAGAAGCGGTGAGATCGCATTTGAATTCGCAGCCTTGCCGTGGAACCACGACACCGTAGAAATTGAACGCATCTGGGGCAGACACCAAAAGACCGTACATTATTTTGCGCTACAAGGCATTGCGCTGGACGGTACCAGTCTTCGAAGCGAGAGCTTTTACATCACCGGAACCGCAATACAATCTGATGAGACAGGCAATTTTCTCAATCTTAGAGGCAAGTGTAGCGAGGGTCGCTTCGTCCAATCTCACCCAGCGATTGAAAAGATTTTCGTGCGTCAGGCACTCGTCGGGTTCGAGTGTTTTGGCCTGCTGAACGCCACTTGCTCGCTCGGCTCCGTATACTTGCGCGGCATGACGAACCTCCCAGACGATGGAGGCATCAGCGGCTTTCTGGAGATCGAGCCACAGAGCATCCCGGACGATCTGGACCTTTGGCGGGCGAATGTCGCCAAACTCTTTCAGCACATTCGCTTTGTGATGTCTTTCGCCGCGTCCCGTCAAATCAAAAATCCGATTACCCAATTTCGGCAGAGCGCGACGCTGGAAACAAAGTCATGGTCCTTTGTACCGGCGACCGGCACCGGCATGGCTCCTTTTTCCCGGCTGGACTTGCAGACCATATTCGCAATCGCCGTCGACTCCTTCTTCGAGGGTGATCGCTCGAACAAGAAAATCGCTTTCGCAGTCGAATGGCTGATTATGCCGTCTACTCATACCGAGGTGCGGCTCATCAACGCTATGACCGCCTTGGAGCACTTGACAGAGTCGAACCTTCCAACAGAGGACACAGTCTACCTTCCCTCAAGGCGCTTTGACGATCTCTCAAAACTCATGCGGCGAGCATTGCCCGACCTTGCGGATGGTCCCGAAACGACCTTCCGCAGGAACTTAAAAGGCAAGATGCAAGATCTCAACCGATTATCGCTGCGAGAGAAAGTCGAACGCCTGGTTCGGCTCTGGAATGTTGATCTTGACGATCTTCCGCAGGACGGGATCCGCAGCGCGATAACTGCGCGCAATGCCATCGTGCATCGCGGTCACTATTATGATGACGGCCCAGTAACGCCAGAGGAACGTGATCTTATGGATCATGTCCTACTAGTCCGGGAGATCGTTACCCGCCTATTATTTTCTGCACTTCACTATCAAGGGCCATATTTTTCATATGTCGGCGGCTATCACCAAGCAACTTATCCGCAAGCCGTAAAGAAAACAGCGGATTGCTGATATTGCAATACTCCGATTGTCAATCAGACGGCGCATTGCCGAGATTCTCAGCCTTTCTAGCCGGGCGCACTCCTGCTCCTAGCGTTCTGCCATCTGACGATCAGAATCTGCATGCAGCATTATCTGCGCCGATTGCGCCGGTCTGCACCCAAACATCAGGCAAGCAAGTTTTTCGTCGAAGCCCGAGAGCAGATTCAGCAGCGGTTCCAGATCCGGCAATGTCGTGCGCGATTCCTCAAAAGCGGCCCTTAAAGCCGCCCAGTAGCCAGGCGCATTTGCGATTTCGTTGGTCTTGGGAGGCAGCGCCGTGATGCTAAGGGCAGTGGCATTGCCAGCGGCCTGAGTGCTGGTCAGGCTGTAGTTGGCGCTGGCGGTGATACCCGAGCCGGTGATGTCATAGAAACCGACGTTGCTGGTCTCGCCCGCTGTGGTGGTGAAGATGGCCGTCCCAGCCAGGCTGTCACCATTGACCAGACTGCCGCTGGTCAGCGCATAGCTGCCTGTCAGGCCAGAGGGCGTGTCGCCATAGACGCTCTGCGCCACATCCGCCGTGTAGGTCACAGTGATCGGGCGGGCCGTGATGCTGAGGGCGCCGGCATTGCTGTTGGCCTGGGCGCTCGTCAGGTTGTAGTTGCCATTCGCGATGAGGCCCGAGCCGGTGATGCCATAGGAACCGACGCCGCTGGTCGCATCCGCCGTCGTGGTGAAGCCGACCGTCCCGCCCAGACTGTCGCCGTTGACCAGATTGCCGCTGGTCAGCGCATAGCTGCCACTCAGGTTGGAGGGCGTGCCGCCATAGACGTTGCTCGCCGCATCCGCCGTGTATGTCACAGTGATCGGGCGGGCCGTGACCGTCAGCTCGCCGGCATTGTCGAACGCGAATTCGGCATAGGACGGGGCGCTTAGCGTGCCCAGGGATGCCGTGATGGTATAGGGTGACGCGGCGACAGAGGCCGATACGCCTGCGCCCGTTGAAGCAATCGATGGTGCGCCCGTGACCAGCACCGCGGGATCGTCGTAAAGAAATACGCCGGACGTGGCTGGGGCGGCGATGGTATAGTCGCCGGAAATGTCCGCCGTATCGCCATAGGTCTTGCTGTCCGAGACCGTGGTGACGGTGAAAAGCTCCTTGTCCGCGAAAACATAGCGGTTGCCGCTGGCGCTCACCGCGCCGCCGGCGGCGGTGTTCCACACGGCCAGGTTGGCGCTGTCGAGGCCACCGAACGTATCGCCCACCACGCCGGCAGAATAGACCAACCAGCGTCCGTTTGGCGTCGATAATGCACCGCTGCCCTGGTTGTTGATGAAGCTGCCGCTCGCCGCCAGGCTGATGGCATCGCCACCGGCCTGGGAGGTCACGGGCGCCGCGACGGTGATGTCGCCCGCGCTCACAGCGATGGCGCCGCCGCGCGACAAGGCTTGATCCAAGGTGAAATCACCGGCGGCGGTGACGTTCAGGGCCGCGCCGTCCAGCATGCTTGACAGCGCGGCATAGTTCGACACGCCGAACGTGGCCGCCAGGTCGCCGGCCAGGGCGCTGAATGTGGTTCCGCGTGTATTTGCGTTCAACATTCCAAGGATGACGTCCTGCGCTATGGTATTGTTCGACAATTGGACACTGTCGCTGAAACTCAGTCCCCCCGCCACGCTGGCGCCCAAAGCCGTCACGGTTGTGCCGAGCGCGATATTGCCCGAGGCGAAAGTTCCGGACGGCACCAGATCGTAATAATAGCCGTTGGCGCCCGCCGAGGCTGTGCCCAGCAGCGCCCCGCCCTGATAACTGGCGACGGTCGCCCCCGCCGCTGCACTGCCATCGGCATTCATGGCAAAGCCGGTGATGGCCTGCGGTGTGGCGGCATAGAAATGCGACAGGTAGGGATAAAGCCCCCCGCCCGTACCCCAGATGGCGGGATCGTATCCCCCCGGCAATGCGCCCTGCAAGTCCGCCGTAAGCATCCCCATGCTTACCGACGATGGGTCGGTACCGATCCCGCGTATTTGTCCCGTCGTGCCGATGTCGAAATAGACATCGGTCACCGATGCGGACACGCCGGAACCAATCAACCCGCCAACCTTATTGCTGCCCGACACCCTGCCGGTCGCATAGACGTCACTAAACGAGGCTTGATCTCCATAGCCGATCAGGCCGCCGACATTGTCTCCTCCCGAAACCATGCCAGTGGCGTAGGCGTCTCTGAAACTGGCTTGCTGACCGCCGCCGATCAGGCCGCCGACATCATTGCCGCTGCCCGATACCGCGCCGGTGGCATAGGCGTCGTTCACTCCCCCAAACGCGGCCGTGCCGATCAGCCCGCCGACAGAGTTTCCGCCACCAGATACCGCGCCGGTGGCAAAGGCATCGCTGACCGTGGCGTAAATGCCATAGCCGATCAGTCCGCCGACGTCATTGCCGCTGCCTGACACCTTGCCCGTCGCATGGACATCGCTGGCGACCGCATGATCGCCATAACCGACCAGTCCACCGACGGCGTTTTTGCCTGACACATCGCCAATCGCATAGGCGTTGCTGATCGTCGCGCCATAGCCGCTGCCGACCAGCCCGCCGGCATCGTCGTCACTGCCCAAAACCGCGCCGGTGGCATAAGCGTTGCTCACCGTCGCGCCATCGCTCCAGCCAATCAGCCCCCCGACACCGTCGCTGCCCGACACCGCACCGGTTGCATGGGCGCCGTTGATTGTGGCGCGCGCACCATAACCGACCAATCCGCCGACGTAGTCGCCGCCGATCACGGTGCCGGTGGCATAGGCGTTGCTCACCTGTGCCTCCTCACCCTGGCCAATCAGCCCGCCGACAGAATTGCTGCTGCCCGATACACTACCGGAAGCATGGGCGTCGCTCACTATCGCGTCGAGGCCATAGCCGATCAGCCCGCCGACAGCACCATCGCCCGACACGTCGCCGGTCGCATACGCGTTGCTGACTGCCAGGCGAGAGCCACTGCCGATCAATCCGCCGGCAGAGCTGCCTCTGTCCGATACGGCGCCGGTCGCATAGACGCTGCTGATTGTCGCATCGGCGTCATAACCGATCAGCCCGCCGACATAGTCGCCGCCTGACACCGCACCGGTGGCGAAGGCGTTGCTCACGGACGCGTGATCGCCATAACCGATCAGTCCACCGGTGTAGTAACCTCCTGCCACCGATCCGCCTACCAGGCCTATATCGCGCACCGCGCCGGTGTCCACGGAACCGAACAGGCCGGCAAAGTCGTTGCCGCCGGTGTCAATCGTGAGGTTGCTGATCGTGTGCCCTAAGCCGGTGAATGCGCCGGTAAATGCGTGGCTGTAGTCGCCCCCCACCGGTGCCGCCGTATAGGTGGTCCCCGAGGCATCGAGGTCGGTGGCAAGCGCATAATCTCCGCCCAGCCCTGTCGCGTCGATAGCGTCAATGTCCGCCATCGTATAGAGCAAGGCGTAATTATGCCCGTTGATGCTGAGCTTGCCACCCTGGTCGCTCGTTCCATAGTCGATGTGCGCGCCGTTGAAGCGGTAGTCGCCGTCGGTACTGTTACCATTGGCGAACAACACCAGCGTGCCCGCGCCGCTGACCGTGATGTCGGCCTCAACCAAGAGGTCGTGCCAGGCATCCAATGTCAGCGTTTTGCCGCTAGCCCAATCGAGAGCGGCGGAAACGGTAAGATCGCCGGTGTCGGTCTTGACCGCGAGGTCTGCGTTCGAGACGAGATCGGAGATATCGCTGTCGATTGTGAACCCGCCCGCGGCGTCGATCCGCGCGCTGGCCCCAGCCGCGGCTAGGTCGCTGTCGAGCGCGGTGTAGGATGCGCCAAAGGTCGAAGCCAACCCGGCTATGAATGCGCTGGACCTGGTTGCGCTGGTGTCCAAGGTTCGCAGGCCCAGGGTCAGGTCGAACCCGTTGCCGGTCCCCGCCGTTTCGCGATAGGCCAGCCCGCCGGCGCCGGTTGCGCCGGGCGCGGTCAGCGCGCCGCCCAGCGCCTTGGTTCCATCCACCATGCCGGCGTCGAGCAGCAGATAGTAATAGCCGTTGGCGCCACTGCTGACCGTGCCCAGCACCGCGCCCTGCTGGTAGAGCGCGACCGAAGCCGCAGTCAACGCCGTGCTGTCGTCGGTGTCATAAACCGTGCCGGTAATTGCCTGCACACCATCGGGATGGAAGCTTTTCAGGTAGGGATAAAGCCCGGCGTCCTGGGTGAAGAAATCCGCCGTGTCGAACGTCAATGCGCCGGACTGAATCTGCGCCGTGGTCAGGCCCGTGCCGGATCCGCCCGTTTGCCCCGTGGTCTCGATGTCGAAATAGGCATTACTCACACTCGTTGGCGTGCCGCTGCCGATCAGCCCGCCGACGGTGCTGCTGCTACCGCTGCTCGACACCGCGCCGGTGGCATAGACGTTGCTGACCGTCGCGCCATTGCCCTGGCCGATCAGCCCGCCGGCATTGCCGCCGCCGCCGCCCGTCACCACACCGGTGGCGTAGGCGTTGCTCACCGCAGCGTTATTGCCCAAGCCGATCAGCCCGCCGACAACGCTGTTGCCCGACACCGCGCCGGTGGCATAGGCATTGCTCACCGTCGTGCTGGCTGCCTGGCCGATCAGTCCGCCGACATAGTTGCTGCCCGACACAGTGCCGGTGGCATAAGCGTTGCGGACTGTCGCGCCAGTGCTCTCGCCAATCAGCTCACCGACGAAGCTGGCGCCCGACACCGCGCCGCCGCGCAGGCCGATGTCGCGCACCGTGCCGCCATTTGCAAAACCGAACAGGCCGATTTCAGGGTTGCTGGATATGATCGTCAGGCTGTCGATCGTGTGCCCCAGGCCGGTGAATACGCCGGTAAACGCAGAGCCACCATCAGCCACCAACGCTTTTGTGTAGGTGCTCCCCGACACATCGAGATTGGCGGCGAGCGCGTAATCTTTATTCAGCCCTGTCGTGTCGATATTATCGATGTCGCCAATCGTATAGAGCAGGGTGTAATCCTGCCCGTTGATGTTGAGCGTGCCGCCCTGGTCGCTCGTCCCGTAATCGACATGCGCGCCATTGAAGCTGTAATCGCCGCCGGTTCCGCCGTCATTGGTCTTGAGCGCCAGCCCGCCGCTGCCGGAAATGACGGCGGAGGCATTGAAGACGATGGAATGATAGGCATCCAGCGTCAGCGTGTTGTCGGACCAGGCAAGCGGGGCCGCCACCGTGATGTCGCCTGCCTGACTGCCGCCGCCGCCGGTGGTGACAGTAACGCTGCTGGCGGAGAGCGCGTTTTCAAGGTCGGTGGCGTTGATGACAGAGTCGTCGCCGGTGGCCGCGAAGCCGGATTCGTTGCTGGCCGCGCCGTTCGAGACAGTGACGTTGTAGGGGTCCAACGTCCAGTTGCCGGTCGTCCCCTGGGGCGCGGCGGTATCCACCGTGATGCCGGAAACATCCAGCCGATGGCCGGAGGTTTCGATCTGGCCGCCATCGCCGGAGTTGCGGCCCCCCTTGGCCAGGATCGCGCCGTGATAGGCCGTGGTCCGGGCGATGACATCGACCGTGCCGCCATTGCCATTATTGACCGCATTGGCCTTGATGCTGGTGGCGGCATCGGCGCTGACCGAGGCGGTGTCCCAATCGCCAACGGCGATGCCGCCGCCGCCCTTGGCGCCGGAGGCATCGAGCGTCGCGCCCGCCAGGGCGATACTGCCCTGCCCCGCATCCAGCACGATCTTGCCGCCCACCTCGTGCGCGGCGGTGGCCACCACCTTGCCGGTCATGGAGATCGCGTTCTCCACCAGCCCGGCAGCGGCACGCGCCGTCAACGTCACGATGGCACCTTCGATCTCGCCATTGTTGACCACCAGGGCCTTAACCGGCCTGCCGTTCGCGTCCAGCGCCGCCGCGACGACGCCGGGATCGGCCGAGAAGCTGATCAGCCCGTCGCCGGTGAAATCCAGCGTGAACACATTGGCGCCCGCCAAATTCACCTGCCCCAGTCGCGCGCGAACGGTGCCTTTGTTGAAAACGGACGGCGCAATCAGCCCTACCATGCCGCCTTCGACCGCCGTGATATGGCCCTGGTTGACGATGCGGGCATTGGGTTTGCCCGGCTTGTTAAAATCTGCCTTGCCGCGCATCAGGTCGGCATCGGCGGCATCGGCGGTGGTGGCGATCAGCGAAGCGGCGTTCACCCTGGCATTCGGCCCGAACAGGATGCCATTGCTGTCGATCAGGATGACTCGGCCATTGGCGGAAAGATTGCCCAGAATCTGCGCCGGATCGCCGCCACCGATGCGGTTGACCGCCGTCGCGTTGCTGCCCGGCTGGTTGAAGCGGGTAGTCTCGCCCGTGCCGATATTGAAGCTGTTCCAGTTGACGATGACGATTTTGGTCTTCTGGTCCACCGTCAGGGTTTTGCCGTTGCTGGTGATGGCGGCCGCGCCCTGCGCCACCGTCCCGCCTACGGGATTGGCGTGGGCGGCCTGAATCAGCAGCGCCGGCAGGGCGCAACCGCAGAGCAACGCGGTGGCGATGCGGTTCATAGCGTCACTCCCAGGGTGAGAAAGACCCGGCTGTCGCGATTGCCCTCCAATGCGACGTCACGCCCGATGGGCAGCGCATATTCTAGCGCCAGGTCGAAACGGTTCAGAACCCCGGCGCGCAACCCCACCGCGGTGGAATCCGCCGCCGCGCTGCCATAGGCCCCGGGCATGGCCGGCCCGTCATTCCAGACCGCGCCCGCATCGTAACTGACATAGGGCTGCAGATGTGTGAGAAAGCCGCCTGTGACCGGCGCGTTGTAACGCAATTCCACCAACCCTTGCAGGCAGTGATCGCCCACGATCTCGTTGGCGTCGAACCCACGGCCGATGCCGCTGCCGCCATAGCCGCATTGCTCCGGCGCCAGAAGCCCGCGGGAGGCGAACTGGCCCGAGCCCGCCAGATAGAGCTCGAAATTGCCGCCGATCTCCTGCTGACGGGCGACACTGGCCAGCACATCGGTAAAGGTGCCGCTGCCCAAGCCGCGGCTGCGCAAGGCGGATGCTCTGCCGGTTGCCCCGAACACCGGCAATCCCTGTGTGAGCGTCAAATTGGCGGCCGTAACGCCACTGTCATCCCGCCGGTTCCAGATCGCGCCAGCCTGCAAGCCATAGATGTGGTCGCGCGAGTTGGGCGCGGACGCCAGATCGCTGCGCAGCCACTTGGCTTCCACGCCGCCCCACAGCCATAGGCTCTCGTCACGCCCGCGCAGGACAGGATCGCTGGCTGAAAGACTCGCAGTCCAGCCGCTGGAGGCAAAGCCCGCCGAGGTCAGCAGTGGCGTGCCGGGATGGGCGTCGGTGTAGGTCGCGTCCGCCGAGAGCATCCAACCATCGCCGCCCACCGGCAGGCTGGCCCTAGCCGAGCCGAAGTTCAGGGCATTCGCATTGAGGGCCTTGAGCCCCGTCAGGTTCAAGGATTCGCCATGACCCAGGACATCGTTCAGTCCCAGGTTGGCGAAGGCCCGCCAGGGACCGAAAGCGGCGGTGCCGCGATTATCGATCTGCACATTGGCGGTGACGGGAGCGGTATCCGTCAGCACATCCAGCCGGGCCGAACCAACCGGCAAGCTGTCGTCATGCTGGAAGACTCCCCGGGCGGTCGTGCCCGGCAGATCGTTCATCAAAAGCAACGCACGCTCGATGTCGGCGGTGCGCAGCGGCCGCGAGCGAGTGATTGCCGCGCCATATTGCTCCGCGACAGGCGACGTTCGTCCATTGTAGCGGACGTTATCGATATAGCCTTCGATTACCTCGATGCGGACATCGCCCCGGGCCTTGTCGATCTCCTGCGCCGGGACCATCGCGAAACTCAGCGCATAGCCCCTCCGGCTATAGAGATCGGTGATCGCGCGGGCCACGCCATAAAGATCGGCGAGCGTGATGTCCTTGCCGAGCAGCGCGGCATAGCTGGATCGCAACGCGGCGTCGCCCAGGGCTTGCGCGCCCGTGATGGTCACCGCATGAAGCGTGAAGCGGAATCCTGCCGCTCCCGCCGGCGGCTCAAATCCCTGCGGAGCCGGTATGCTCACCCGGTCCTGCGCCGGCGCGGGCAGCTTATTCTGCAAGGAACGCTCCACCGCGCCAGGCTGAACCGAACCAGGCAATGCCGGCGACGCGGCCACCTGCGCATGACC
>Ga0164242_10008858_pt1 | contig 10889 bp, 10 predicted proteins | sample OricomgcompostMG_FD_108783 | JGI IMG/M metagenome (GOLD analysis project Ga0164242, IMG submission 108783) | Miracle-Growth compost microbial communities from Emeryville, California, USA - Original compost - Miracle growth compost (MG) ...
CGCACGAACGCGCGATCCGCACGCTGATGGCCTGGAACATCGAAATCGACGAAGCGATGTTCCTCGGCGGACTCGACAAAGGCCCGTTCCTGCGCGAGTTCGAGCCCGATTTTTTCTTCGACGACCAGATCCGCCACTGCGAATCGGCCCGCTCGGTCACGGCGACCGGGCACGTGGCAAGCGGCGTGGCGAACCCAACGAACCCTGCGAAGCCGATGGACGCAAACCGCACGGCGCGCACGAGCGCGACGAACGAGACATCGAACGACGCACCCACTGAAACCAGCGCATCATGACTCCCGAACAATCCCCGCTCGGCAAGGCGGCCCAATACACCGAGCAGTACGACGCCTCGCTGCTGTTTCCGATCCCGCGCGCGGGCGCGCGCGAAGCGATCGGCATCGGCGCGCAACTGCCCTTCTTCGGCACCGATATCTGGAACGCCTACGAGCTTTCGTGGCTCAACGCGCGCGGCAAGCCGCAGATCGCCATCGCCACGTTCTTCATTCCGGCCGATTCGCCGAACATCGTCGAATCGAAGTCGTTCAAGCTCTATCTGGGCTCGTTCGCGCAGACGCCGTTCGAGTCCGCCGACGTGGTGCGCGACACCCTCAAGCGCGACGTGTCGGCGGCCTGCGGCGCGCCGGTTTCCGTGCGGCTCGACCAGCCGGGCGCGTTCGGCAAGATCCCCTTCGAGGAATTCGACGGCCTCTCGCTCGACCGGCTCGATCTGGACACCGAGATCTATCATCCGGACCCGACGCTGCTCAAAGCCGCCATCGACGAATCGCCCGTGGAAGAAACGCTGTTCTCCAATCTGCTGAAGTCGAACTGCCCGGTGACGGGCCAGCCCGACTGGGGCAGCGTGCAGATCCATTACGTGGGGCCGCAGATCGATCAGGCCGGCCTCCTGCGCTACATCATCTCGTACCGCAATCACACGGGTTTTCACGAGCAATGCGCCGAGCGCATCTTCATGGACATCCTGCGCGAGTGCAAACCGGACCGGCTCGCGGTGTACGCGCGCTACACGCGGCGCGGCGGCCTCGACATCAATCCGTTTCGCACCAACTTCAACATGCCGATGCCGGACAACGCCCGGCTGGCGCGCCAGTAAGCCGCAATAGACGGAAGTCGATGAAAAAAGCGCCGGCATGTCCGGCGCTTTTTCGTTTGGACGGCGGACATCGCCGCCTGTGCCCGACGGGCGACGCCATTCGCTATTGCGACGACGGCGGCAATTCCGCGGCGCCCATGCGGCGCGCGATCACCCTGGAGCGCTGGGCGAGATACGGCGAGTTGCGGTGCTCGTCGAAGTATTTCGGATTCGGCAGCATCACCGCCAGCCGCGCCGACTGCCAGGGCGTGAGCTTCGCGGCCGTCGTGCGGTAGTAGTAGCGCGCGGCGGCCTGCGCACCGTAGACGCCATTGCCCCACTCCACCGAATTCAGATAGATCTCGAAGATGCGCTCCTTGTCGAGCAGCGTCTCCAGCATCCACGTGATGATGAGTTCCTGGCCCTTGCGGATATAGCTTTTCTCGCGCGATAGAAACAGGTTGCGCGCGAGTTGCTGCGTGATCGTCGATCCGCCGCGCACGATGTGGCCGCGCTTCTTGTTGCGCTCCCACGCCTTCAGGATGGCGTCCGTTTCGTAGCCGTTGTTGTTGACGAAGTTGGCGTCTTCGGACGCGATGATCGCGCGCTTCAGGTTGCGCGAGATCTGGTCGTACGGCACCCACTGATGCTGGATGTCGAGATCGGGACGGTCGGCGGACAAGCGCGCCTCGTCGGTACGCATGAAGGCCGTGGATTGCGGATCGGCAACGTTCCAGACAGCTATCTGCGCAAAGTAGAAGAGTTGCGTCGCGAGCCACGCGATGCCGAACACCAGCACCACATAGACGAACCAGCGCAGCAAGCCGGGGCGCTTTGCGGTGAGCGCGGCGACGCCGGGGACGAATGGCTCGTGGCGCTGTCCGCTGCGCCGCGCGTCACGCAGCCCTGCTGCTCGCCGCTCCGAGGCTTCTCTACGCATGGCGTCGCGGCTCCCCTGTTGGTGTGGTTCTGTGCCGGCGTCGCGCGCGGGCGGCGCACGCTCAGGCTTGCGCCGCCAGTTGCTCGCGCAACGCGGCCAGCACGGGCGCGCCATCCGGACGCACGCCGCGCCATACGAAGAACGACTCGGCGGCCTGCTCGACCAGCATCCCGAGCCCGTCCGATGCGCGCGCGCCCAGCGATTCGGCGTGGCGCATGAACACGGTAGGTTCGGCGCCGTACATCATGTCGTAGGCGAGCGAGCGCTTGCCGAATGCGCGTGCGTCGCACTCGGGCAGCGTGGCATCGAGGCTGCCCGCCGTCGCATTGACGATCACGTCGTAGGGCTTCGGGTCGACCGGGTCGCGATAGACGGCGTCCGGGCCGCCGCCGTCGATCATGCAAGCGAACTCGCGCGCCGCGCCTTCGAACTGCTCGACAAGCGCATGGGCCTTTTGCGCGGTGCGGTTCACGATGGTGATCTCGCGCGGCTCGCGTTCGAGCATTGGCAGCACGACGCCGCGCGCCGCACCGCCCGCGCCCAGCAGCAGCACGCGCGCGCCCTTGAGCGAGACGCCCAGATTCACTTCGATGTCGCGAACGAGGCCGAAACCGTCGGTGTTGTCGCCGAAAATGCCGTCTTCGTCGAAGCGCAACGTATTCACGGCGCCCGCCGCCTCCGCGCGTGGCGACAACTTGTTCGCCAGCGCATGCGCCTCCAGCTTGAACGGCACGGTCACGTTCAGGCCGCGGCCGCCCGCCGCGCGGAACGCCTGCACGTGCTCGACAAAGCCGTCGAGCGGCGCGAGCAGGCGGTCATATTCGACGGGCTCGCCGGTCGCGGCGGCGAACTGCGCGTGAATGGACGGCGACTTGCTGTGCGCGACCGGATTGCCGATCACGGCATAGCGCTCACGCCGGCGTCGATCGGCGCTCATGCGCGCGGCTCCGTGGCGTGTTGCTGGGATGAATGCGCGGATTGCTGCGCCTCCTCGCTCTCCTGCGCACCGCCCTCGCCTTCGGCTGCGTCGGCTGCGTCGGCTGCATCGCCAGGCGCTTCGGCTTCGGCTTCGGCCTGCGCCTCCGCTTCGCTCTCCGCCGTTTCGTCGGCGGCTTCGATGAGCTCTTCGTCCTCGCCCGCGTCTTCTTCGGCTTGCTCGCCGCTCGTCACGACCGGCGCATCGAGCACGCGCAGCATACGCACCGAAGCTTCGATGGTCAGCTCGTCGATCGACATCACTTCCATCATCAGGCGCGTACCGCGCGCGTGCACGCCGAGCGCGGGCACATGCATGAGCAGCGGCACTTCCTCGAAGCGCACGAGATCGTCTTTCACGACGGTCGCCGGGAATTCGCGGCGCGCTTCACGACCGCCGTCGCCGCGCATTTCTTGCTGCAGCCAGCGCAGGCACCAGAAGTACTCCATGCGGCGCTGATGGTCGGCGTAAGCGGTGTAGGTCTCGTCGAAGCCCTGCACGACGGCGAACAGATCGGCGTCCTTCGGCTTGAACGGCGCGACCAGCTTGGCGGCCACGCCGTGCTCGACGCACGCGAGCAGTTGCCACTGGTTCACGAGATCGACGTAGCGACGCAGCGGCGAGGTGCTCCAGGCGTACTGCGCGACGCCGAGGCCTTCGTGCGGCGCGGCGTTGGTTTGCATGCGCGTGCGTTTGGGGCCCGTGGGCGCGCCGAACGCGCGCTGCGAGCGATAGATGCCCGGCACGCCGTGATCGTTCAGGAACGCGCCCCAGGTGGAATTGGCGAGAATCGCCAGCTCCGCGACGATCAGGTCGAGCGGCGAGCCGCGGCGGCGCGGCGTGATGCTGACGTGCTCGCCTTCCACGTAGAAGTTGTAGTCGGTGTTGCGCTGCACTTCGCGGCGCAGGCCATAACCCGCGCGCGCCTGCTGGCGCTTCTCGAAGAGCGCCTGCGCGAACGGCCACAGCACGGCGATATCGTCCTTGTGCGGATAGTCGCCGGTGCCAGCCGCGAGCGTCTCTTCGGTGACCACTTCGTCGAGCGTGTTATGGCGCAGGTTGTTCTTCACGAACACGCGCTCGGCGCGCGTTTCCGTGGCGACGATCTCCTGCGTCTCGCGATTCACGATGCAGTAGAGCGAGAGCGCGGGGCGCATGCCGCCTTCCTTGAGCGTAAAGGCGTCGACGAAATCGTCGGGCAGCATGGTGATCTTGTCGCCGGGCATGTACACCGTCGACAGGCGCGTGCGCGCGACCGTGTCGGCCGTATCGCCGCGCTGGATGCCCAGCGCCGGCGCAGCGATGTGGATGCCGATACGCACGCGGCCGTCGGCGAGATGCTCGATCGAGAACGCATCGTCGATTTCGGTGGTGGTGACGTCGTCGATCGAGAAGGCCTGCACGTGCTCGGCCGCATCGGGCAGATCGTCGGGCAGCGCGCCCACCTCGACGCCCGGAAAGCCGGTGCCGTGCGGGAAGAACTCGGCGAGAAAGCGCGCTTCGTGCAGCGCGCGCGGCGAGGCAATCCCGCCGCATTCGAGCATCAGACGCGGCATCGAAATGCCTCGCGCAGCAGCAGCCGCTTCGAGCGCCTTGTATTCGATCGAGTTCTTGTCGGGCCGCGTGAGGAGACCCAGCGTCTTGTCCTTGAGCGCCTCGGGCAGCTTGCCCGCCTTGAGTTCCTCTTCGTAGCCCGCCTGCACGAGCGCCTGCTGGCGCTTGCGTTCGAGCGACGCGAGCGCCATCTTCAACTGATCTTCCGGCGCACGCTGATACTGGCCACGGCCCTTGCGACGGAAATACACGGGCGAGCCGTGCAGGCGCAGCACGAGCGCGGCGCGCTCGACCGGTCCATAGGTTTCGCCGAAGTACTCGCTCGCGAGCGCCGTATAGGCGAACTCCTCGACGGGCGCGCATTCCCACAGGAAATCGAGATCGATTTCCTGTGCGGCGGCGTCCGCCTGCTCCAGCAGATCGCCGGCGGCGGGCTTCTCGAATTCGATCAGCACGTCTTTCGCGCGCACCTTGGCGCGCCGCCCACCCGGCAACTCGACCTGAAACGCATCGCCCTGGCGCGACAGCACGCTGCCCGCCTTGAAACTGCCCGATTCCTCAAAGAAGACGTTCACTCAACACTCTCGTTCAGACTTGCTTGAACCGCGAGGGCGGTGCGCCCAAGCGGTACTGCTGTATACATATAGGCGTTCGCGCGCGGCGCGAACGGGGCGACGCATCAAGGCGCGTCGCCGGGCGGCGCTCCGCAAAACTGAATCACGTCGTCGACGTAATCGGCGAATTCGCTGATGCCGTGGTCGCTGCCATCGATCAGGCGCGTTTTCGCGCCCGGATAATGCGCGAGCATCTCGCGATAATCGAGCACTTCGTCGCCGGTTGCGGCGATCAGATAATAGCGCTGCGGCTCCGTCACCTTGGTAACGGCCAGCGCGCGCAACTCATCCAGATGACGGGGCTCGACGACGATGCTGCCGCCGCCATGCCAGAGCGGTTGCTCGCCCAGATATTTCGACAAATCGCGGTCCGGCACCACGGCCGGATTGAGGAGCACGGCGCGCCAGCCGTGCTTTTCGGCCAGATGCGTGGCGAAGAAGCCGCCCAGCGAGCTGCCGATCAGCGTGATGCGCTCGTCCGCTTGCGCGCGCGCGGCAATCTCGCGCTCGACGAGCGCTACCGTCTCGACCGGCGAGACCGGCAGCGTCGGGCACAGCCACTCGTTGCCGCGCCCGAGCGCTTCGAGGCGCGCGTCCAGCAAGCGCGCCTTGAACGACTGCGGCGACGAGCGGAATCCGTGCAGATAGACGATCACGCCGCGCTCCGTGCCGACAGCGCATCGAGCAGCTTCTGATGGACGCCGCCGAATCCGCCGTTGCTCATCACGAGCACCTGGTCGCCGGGGCGCGCGGCCGCAACCACGGCCTTCACGAGCGCGTCGAGATCGTGATACGCGTGCGCCTTTTCACCCAGCGGCGCGAGCGCCCCCGCGAGATCCCAGCCGAGCGCATCCTTGCCGCCCGGCGCGCCGTAGCCGAACACGAGGTCGGCATCGGCGAGGCTGGCAGGCAACTGCGCCTTCATCACGCCGAGCTTCATGGTGTTCGAGCGCGGCTCGAGCACGGCAAGGATACGCGTATTATCGCGTCCGACACGCGTGCGCAAGCCGGCAATGGTCGTTTCGATCGCCGTGGGATGGTGCGCGAAGTCGTCGTAGACCGTCACGCCGTCCACGCTGCCACGCACTTCCATGCGGCGCTTGACGTTGCGAAACGTCGAAAGCGACTGCGCGGCCTGCGCGGGCGGCACACCCACGCTGCGCGCGGCGGCGATGGCCGCGAGCGCGTTCATGCGGTTGTGCTCGCCCTGGATCCGCCAGTCGGCCACGCCCACGCGCGTGCTGTTGTGATAGACCGCGAAGCGTTCGTCGAGCGGTACCCCCTCTTCGGCGGGCAGCGCCTGCCAGCCGCCATCCACGCCGAAGCGCTCGACCTCGCTCCACACGCCGCGCGCCAGCACGCGCTCGAGCGCGTCGCTGCGGCCGTTCGAGACGACGCGGCCCACACCGGGAATCGTACGCACGAGATGATGGAACTGTGTCTCGATGGCGGCGAGATCGGGGAAGATATCGGCGTGATCGAATTCGAGATTGTTCAGCACCGCGGTACGCGGGCGGTAATGGACGAACTTCGAACGCTTGTCGAAGAACGCCGTGTCGTACTCGTCGGCTTCGATCACGAAGAAGCTCGAATCGGTGAGGCGCGCCGAGATGCCGAAGTTCAGCGGCACGCCGCCAATCAGGAAGCCCGGGTTCAGGCCCGCGTCTTCGAGCAGCCACGCGAGCATCGAGCTCGTGGTGGTCTTGCCGTGCGTGCCCGCCACGGCCAGCACCCACTTGTCGCGCAGCACGTGCTCGCCGAGCCATTGCGGCCCCGACGTGTACGGCAGACCGCGATTGAGGATCTCCTCCATCAGCGGATTGCCGCGCGAAACCACGTTGCCGATCACATAAAGGTCGGGGTTGAGCTCGGTCTGGCTGGCGTCGTAACCCTCGATCAGGCGAATACCCTGCGCTTCGAGCTGGGTGCTCATCGGCGGATACACGCCCGCGTCGCAGCCGGTCACCGTGTGGCCCGCGCTGCGCGCGAGCACGGCGAGACCGCCCATGAACGTGCCGCAGATGCCGAGGATATGGATGTGCATAAGCCTGTCGCGCCGCGCGGGCGTCGTGAATGGGTTAAGCGGTTTTTAGGGATGGGAACAGCGAAGACGGCGGCGCACGCCGCCGGAGCAAAGAACGCTATTGTACCCGACGCCCTGCGGCTTTTTCGGCGCGCCGGGCCGGGGAACGGTCGACGCATGGCTTGGCGCATGGCCTGTGCATGGCCAAAGCGCGGCCGACTCGGACGGGCTGCCCCCCAGCGGGAGCCGACGAGAGCGCCATGCGATCTCTAGTATGATGAGCACATGGTTCGCAGATCACATTTCGATCCCCAGCGCGCGCGCGAGGAAATCGCCATCGCGGCAGCAAGGATGATCGCCGAGGATGGCCTCGATTACGCCACCGCCAAGCGCAAGGCCGCGCGGCAGGTGGTGGGGGACACGCGTATCGAAGGCGCCTGGCTGCCCGACAACGACCAGATCGAAGACGAGATCCGCGAATATCAGGCCCTCTTTCAGGGCGAGCACCAGCCGGCGATACTGCGGCGCTTGCGCGAGATCGCGCTCGAATGGATGCGGCGGCTCGAGCCGTTCAATCCATTTCTGACCGGCGCGGTGCTCAACGGCACGGCCGGCGAGCACTCGGATATACATTTGCAGATCTTCTGCGACAACGCGAAAGACGTGGCGATCTGGCTCCTGAACGCGAACGTGCAGTACGACGTCTCGGAAACACGCCATTTCGCCGCGCGCGGCTACGTGGAGACGTTCAGCTTCATGTGGCAGCCGTCGCGCGACGAGGAGCCGGTGGGCATACACGTTGCGCTCTACAATACCGACGACCTGCGCGGCGCCGTGCGCGCCGATGCGCGCGGGCGTCTGCCGCGCGCGAATGTGCAGGCGCTCCAGGCGCTGATCGACGAAAGCGGCGCCACTTCTTCCACTACCTGACTCATATAGAGCTTGCGCAGCAATGAACACGAAGCGGATTCTGGCCGGCGTCGCAGTGGCGGCGGTGGCAGCCGGCGGCGGCATCCTGGCGGGACACTATGCAAACAGCGGCAGCGGCGGCGTTGCCGACGCGGCATCGGTCGCAGCGAAGCCTGACGCAGTCGGCCAGCTCTGGACGGCCGCCGTGACCCAGCCCGACGGCAAGCCCCAATCGCTCTCTATCTATAAAGGTCGCCCGATCGTGGTGAACTTCTGGGCGTCATGGTGCGGGCCCTGCGTCGAAGAGATGCCCGAGCTCTCCGCCCTGCAGCGCGAGTACGCGAAAAAGGGCATTCAGTTCATCGGTCTTGGCGTCGATTCGGCCGCGAACATCCAGAGCTTCCTCAAGAAAGTGCCGGTCGACTACCCCATCTACATTGCCGGTTTCGGCGGCGCAGACGTCGCGCGCGCGTTCGGCAACACCGCGGGCGGCTTGCCTTACACCGTCATAATCGACGCGAACGGCACGGTACGTGCGACAAAATTAGGCCAAATCAAGCCGGACGAGCTGCGCCACACGCTTGATGCACTCTGACGCGGTCTAAATGGCTCGGACCCATTGGCCCGAGCTTAACGGCCGTACGGCGCTTTTTGCCGCGAAATTTGGGGAAGTTGGCGGAAGATCGGCTTGCTCGCGCCGTGCGGCGCTTGCACGGGGCCACATCATCCGTATGGAAAACTAGACAAATTTCTCTAATCAGCGCTAAAGTTCGCGCAATTCCACGGAAAAAGAAGCCACCATGACGCGACTGCTGGTTCTGCACGGCCCCAACCTCAATCTTCTCGGCACCCGGGAACCCGAGGTCTATGGGCGCGTGACGTTGCCGCAGATCGATCAGGCGCTCGCCGACCGTGCCGCCGATGCGGGCGTGGAGCTGGCAACGTTTCAGAGCAACCACGAAGGCGCGCTGGTGGACCGCATTCAGGCGGCCCGCAGCGAGCAAACGGATTTCATCCTGATCAACCCGGCGGCGTACACGCACACGAGCGTGGCAATCCGGGACGCGCTGGCAGGCGTCGGCATTCCGTTCGTCGAGATTCATCTGTCGAACGTGCACCGCCGCGAAGCCTTCCGGCATCACTCGTATTTTTCCGACCAGGCCGAGGGGGTCATCTGCGGCCTCGGCTGGAAGGGTTATCTGTACGCGCTCGAATACGCGCTCGACCGGCTCGCCGCCGGCTCAGCCGCGTGAGTTCGTCGGCAAGAGACCCAGGCATTCTGCAAGACAACACCCAACCCGTGCCGGGGCGCATGCGCCCTGGCACCTCACGTATGCAAAACAAAGGGGCTGCACCATGGATCTACGTAAGCTGAAGACTCTGATCGACCTCGTCTCCGAATCGGGCATCTCGGAGCTCGAAGTCACCGAGGGCGAAGGCAAGGTGCGCATCGTCAAGAATGCGCCGCCGGTTTACGTGCAGCCGAGCGCAGCGCAGTACGCCGCGCCGGTCATGGGCGCACCCGCTGCCGCGCCGGCCCACGTCGGCGAAGCCGCGGCGCCCGCCGCTGCCGCGCCGGCCGTGCCGCAAGGCCATATCGTGACCTCGCCGATGGTCGGCACGTTCTACCGCGCGCCGTCGCCGGGCGCCGACCCGTTCGTCCAGGTGGGCGACACGGTCAAGGAAGGCCAGACGCTGTGCATCATCGAAGCGATGAAGCTGCTCAACGAGATCGAAGCGGACGCAGCCGGCGTAATCAAGGAAATCCTCGTCGACAATGGCCAGGCGGTCGAGTACGGCCAGCCGCTCTTCGTGATCGCCTAAGGCCGGGGGCGAATACCCACCATGTTTGAAAAAATTCTCATTGCCAACCGTGGCGAAATCGCGCTGCGCATCCAGCGCGCGTGCCGCGAGCTGGGCGTCAAGACGGTCGTCGTCTATTCGGAAGCCGACAAGGAAGCCAAGTACGTGAAGCTCGCCGACGAGGCGGTCTGCATCGGCCCGGCGCCTTCGAACCTGAGCTATCTGAACATGCCGGCGCTCATCAGCGCGGCCGAAGTCACCGACGCCGAAGCGATCCACCCCGGCTACGGCTTCCTCTCCGAGAACGCCGACTTCGCCGAGCGCGTCGAGCAATCGGGCTTCACCTTCATCGGCCCGCGCCCGGAAACGATCCGCATGATGGGCGACAAGGTCACGGCGAAGCAGACCATGATCAAGACCGGCGTGCCGTGCGTGCCGGGCTCGGAAGGCGCACTGCCCGACGATCCGAAGGAAATCGTGAAGATCGCGCGCACGATCGGCTACCCCGTCATCATCAAGGCGTCGGGCGGCGGCGGCGGTCGCGGCATGCGCGTGGTGCACACGGAAGCGGCGCTCGTGAACGCGGTCAACATGACCAAGGAAGAAGCGGGCCGTGCGTTCGGCAATCCGCAGGTCTACATGGAGAAGTACCTCGAGAATCCGCGTCACATCGAGATTCAGGTGCTCTCCGATTCGTTCAAGAACGCCGTGTGGCTGGGCGAGCGCGACTGCTCGATGCAGCGCCGCCACCAGAAGGTGATCGAGGAAGCGCCGGCGCCGGGCATCGCGCGCCGCCTGCTCGACCGCATCGGCGACCGCTGCGCCGACGCCTGCAAGAAGATGGGCTACCTCGGCGCGGGCACGTTCGAGTTCCTGTACGAGAACGGCGAGTTCTACTTCATCGAGATGAACACGCGCGTGCAGGTCGAGCACCCGGTCACCGAGCTGATCACCGGCATCGACATCGTGCAGGA
>Ga0164242_10008859_pt1 | contig 10888 bp, 10 predicted proteins | sample OricomgcompostMG_FD_108783 | JGI IMG/M metagenome (GOLD analysis project Ga0164242, IMG submission 108783) | Miracle-Growth compost microbial communities from Emeryville, California, USA - Original compost - Miracle growth compost (MG) ...
CTGTACGAGCGGGTAGCCCTTGCAAACATCTCGGCCGACGAAATCGCCACGCTAAAGCGCCTGCTCGTGCAAATCTACGACAATATCGCATCGCTGGGCAGTCCCTAGGCCACCCCTGCCCTACTTCCGGCCATTGACGACAGCCACCCATATGATGGTTGCGCGCATGCACAAACTTTAGTGCGCGACGCAGCAAGCTAATCGCCCGGCGTCTCTCTACGATGAAGTCCTATAAGGCGCAATAGTCCCACTTCATGGGAGAAAAAGCGTTCGACACATCAGGAGACAAGCTCATGTCTGTCAACGACCAGACAATGGTGGAGGCCTGGACACAGGTGCTCACACTTTCAAAGGTGCAGAAAGGACAAAAAGTAACTTTTCTTACTTCCTGCGATACGAACCCTCAAACGCTTTCAACCGCGATGGCGGCGGCCAGCGCGCTTGGGGCGACCATCAACCGGCTGGATCTGCTTCCCATCAATGCGGAGAAATCGCTAAGCCCCGACAAACTCGCCTACGTCGGCACGACACCGCTCACCAACAACAGCGTGGCCATGGCCGCGCTCATGGAAAGCGACCTGGTCATCGACCTGATGCTTTTGCTCTTCTCCCCGGAACAGCACGCCATTCTCAGTTCAGGGACAAAAATACTGCTCGCGATCGAACCGCCGGAAATACTGGCGCGCCTGGTCCCAAGCCGCGAAGACCGTGAGAAGGTTCTGAAGGCGGCCAAACAGCTCGAAGCCGCCAGCCGGATGCACGTGCAATCCAGTGCGGGAACCGACCTTCACTGCCCGCTGGGCGATTACCCGATACTCAAGGAATACGGCTTTGTGGACGAGCCTGGACGGTGGGACCACTGGCCCAGCGGATTCCTGGCGACCTGGCCGAACGAAGGGGGCACGAAAGGAAAAATCGTACTGGATCGCGGCGACATCCTGCTGCCGATGAAATGCTATGTCCAGGAGCCGGTAACGTTGACGGTGAAGGCGGGATATGTCACGTCGATCGAGGGCGGGCTTGATGCCGATCTGCTGAACGACTATATGGAATCGTTCGGCGATCCTGAATCCTATGCCATATCGCATATCGGCTGGGGGCTGCAGAAACGGGCACGATGGTCGACCATGCTATTGCATGGGCGCGACAACACCATAGGCATGGACGCCCGGGCCTTTGCGGGAAATTTCCTGTTTTCGCTGGGTCCCAATACAGAGGCCGGTGGAACGCGCGACACCCCCTGCCACATCGACATTCCAATGAGAAATTGCTCGGTAAGCCTGGATGGGAGGCCGGTGGTTCTGGCCGGCAAGCTCGTGGAAGACCAGCAAACCGACGAGACGGCGGAGGCCGCAGCACCGCTCTAGGATCTCCGGTTTTCCCTAGGGAATTCATTAGCTTGCGGCGGATATAGGGGCAATGCTATCATGGCTCGGACCCGTATCCGGGACAGATGTGCGGTACAAATACGGACATATTGCACACTACAATGGCACACAGTTCACATGGCGGCGAGGTTCGTCCGTTCTCGGTAAATCCGGAATGGAAAGAAACTGTTTCGACCGCGCTTTTCGACCTTGAGCTCGAGTCGAGATACCGCTCGGAATTTTTCGGTCGCGCTCGCACAATGCAGTTCGGTAGCGTGCAGGTGGTTCGATTCTCGTCCAGTGCCATGGCATACCGGCGGCTGATTCGCCACTGCAAGGGCGACGAACCGCAAATCCTCATGAGCATCCCTCTGACGGGGTGCGCGCAATTCGAGCAATTCGGACGCCGTATCCAATGCAGCCGCGGAGAATTCCTGCTGGAATACAGCGAAGCGCCATACGAGTTCCAGTATAAGAACCCGTGCGATTTCTGGATACTCAAACTGCCCGAACTGATGCTGCAAAGCAGAATGGGCAATACGTTGCGCTATTGCGCCGTGACGCATAGCGCCGACCAGGGCATGGGACGCCTGCTTCAGGACTACATCAGCCTGGCGGCAGCGCAGCACTTTGAGCTCAATGACTCACATCACAAGGCCATGATCGGCATACAAATGGCCGATTTGCTTGGGGCCACCCTGGAAACCCAAAACGACGCCACACAGTCCACAGGCTCAGCCGTCAAGGCCGCACATCTAGCCCGCATAGAAAAGTTCATACGTACGAACCTCACCACGGAAGACCTCACGCCGGCTCGCATTGCCGGAGAATGCGGCATTTCGGTACGCTATCTCCATTTGCTGTTCAAGGAATCCGACCGCACCCTGACGAGCTGGATACGCGAACTTCGCCTGCTTGCCGCGCACGAACTCCTGCAATCGCGCGGAAGCACTCACTCCGTGGCCCAAATCGCCTATACGGTCGGCTTCGGAGACCATGCCCAGTTTTCAAACGCCTTCCGGCGCCGCTTCGGATTCACCCCAAGCGAACTTCTGAAAAAGGCATAAATTCAAATATCCGGACGTTCGCGGGTACAAAACAACTACGGCAAGTTTTGCCGCGAATGGTTACCGGCTTTTACAGATCCCGGCTGACGCACCACTTCCACGAACGCAATCACGGCCCGAAGAAAAAACGCCCTAGGCTCTATGAACGGCGCCGCCCGACGTCAGAAACGCCGACGACAGCGACACCGCAGTGCGAACCGCGCATTGCAGGGCCTGGCAAGAATCGACGATACCTGCGTCGAGCGGGTTTACCCATGCGCCGGCCTCCACGTCGTAGACCTGGCCTCCATTTGAATAGATGCCAAGAATCTCCTCAACCCTTGCTTCCCCGACTGCCGCATTGCGCAGGATTTGCCGAGCCGGTTGGGCCAACGCCCTGAACATGATCGCCGCGCCCAGCCGCTCGCCATCGCTCAGGCACGATCGCGAGCGCGCTTTCGCCGCCGCCTGAAGCAGGGCCGAGCCGCAGCCCGCCACAAGCCCATGGCCATGAGCGGCTCGAATAGCCAGCAGCACTCTCTGCGTTTTTTCCAACTGCTCGCCCAGCTCGACGTCGTTGCCGGCGCCCAGATGAATCCAGCCTCTTTGCTTGCGAAGATTGCCCAGCCGAATCTGGCGACGTTCCCTGTCATGCTGCGACAAGCGGGGATCCTCGGCCTCCTGCTCGATAATCGCTCGCCGCAGTGCAACCTGCCCTGCATGAAAGACCGGTTCGCGTATTACCGTCGAAGATTTGGTAATGATCGCCTCGCCCGCCCTGCCAAAATATTCGATGGGAACGGAGTGGCCGCCAACGGCCTGATACACCATCCCGCCCGTAAGGGCGGCATAATCGTGCAGCGTTTCGATTCGCTGATCGCCATATTCGGGAGCATTGATCGCAGCGACCTGGACTCGTTCCTTCAGATGCCAATCGACGATCGATGCCAGCGCACCTTCCTCAATGCTCGGAGCAACGATCAACAGCGATCCGCCAAGCCGGCCGATCTGCTCCAGCACTCCCACGACATCTCCGGCGCAGGACATGGGCTTGTCGGTCAGGAAGATATAGGGCCGTGCCAGCACGGCTCTGGCGCGCAACCCATCCGTCGTCAGCAACGGAGTAGCCAGGCCCCGATCAGCGCAGATGTCGCTCGATATCTCGAATGTGCTGTGCGCCCGCCTCGATTCCTTCACATGAATGATTCCATCGGCCCCGAGCGCCTCGAAAGCCTGCATGAGCAGGGTCGAGAGCTCATCTCCGAGCGCCGCCATGCGCAGCAATGCCGACACGCGATGCATCGCCTCTATATCGGCGAACTGCAACGCCTCCAGGACCTCGCAAACGGATGCCGCCGCGTCGCACATGCCTCGACACATGCCGCGAGGCTCGACGCCCTGAACGCAGTGGCGCAACCCATCATGCACCAGTTCGTCGAAAAGTATCGCCACCGTGGCAGCCCCGTCGCCCGCCGCGGCATGAACCGTGTCTACCGCCTGCTTCAACATGCCCGCCCCCAGATCCTGGAGCGGATCCTCGAGGCCGAAGTCCATGCAGATGCGCTGCGTGTCGCTCAGAAGAACAGGCGTATCCATCTTGCGCGTCGAGACCGCCAGTCTTCTTTTGGGCCCGTAACAGCCGCGAATCAGTCGGCCCAGCGCCCTGATGCCGACAGCCATGCGCACCAGCGCCTCATGGCCCATGGTAATGCGTCTGGACGGGCTCGCTGGCGCGACGGGCGATTCCGCAAGCTGCCCCTGCTTCATGACGCGCACCGCGAGCCGAGCTCGCCACCCTTCGCGCAACCGAATCGGGAATGCATCGAAACCCTTATTGCACGCAAGCGCGACGCTCGATAAACGAGACGATATGCTCTGCCGTTTCTTCGGGCGCCTCTTTATAGATCATATGCGCCACGTTGGGCACGACCAACGCTTCCAGGCGCTTGTTGAGATTCTTGAGCGTCTGCAGATCGGCCGCGCGTATCGTGTCCCCCTTCTCGGCCGCCAGAAGAAGCGTAGGGCAGCGAGCCGCCTTGACGAAAATCTGGAACGGCTCCTTCAGCAGCGACTCGTAGGATTCGACAATGGCATCGAGAGACACATTACGGTATTCCCTGGCTCTCTCCTCCAGCTGCGCCGCGCTGAAGGCTGGAAGATCGGAGCGGAAATCGTCCATCCGCCCTTCGTCGACAGCCGCCTTCTGCCTGATGAACATGGCCAGCGGATTCGGATAGACCTGCCGCTGCCCTGGCCCGTTCACCGGAGGATCGATCAACACCATGCCTGAAATCAGCCCGCTGTGGCTGGCGGCAAAGGCTGCGGCCAGTCGCGCCCCCATGGAGTGCCCGACCAGAACGGGGGATTGCGGATTATCGGCCAAGGCATTCAAAACATTCAAAAGGTCTTCCATGTAATCGCTCAATGCGTGGCCATGCTTGGGCCGGCTGGATTCGCCGCGCCCGCGGATATCCATCGCCAGGCAATAATAACTGTCGGGCATCAGATCCAGCAGTCCCGAAAACGACATGCTGTAGCTGGTGATGCCCGGCAGGAAAATGACGGGCAGGCCATCACGGGAGCCCTTCGTCGCAAGATGGATGTCGGCATTCAAGCCCTTGACCCACAGGCTTTCATACTTCGGCATTACGCGGCTCCCACGGTGGATGCATTGCTTTCCCGATTCACCACAAGCACTTCGGTATGACATTGCGTGGCGCAGGCCTTTTCCGTGGCGCAGCAATTCGAACAGATGAACTGATCCTGATGGAAGGGGCATGACACGAAATCGGATTTGTGGAATATGCCGCTGCAGCTTACGCACTTGTATTCGGTCTTGAGGCTTTCGGTGCTTGCCGGAACCCTGGCGAAGTATTGCTTGAACAGTGTCTCACGCGACATCATGTGGCTCAGGACGACGGGCATGAAGAATGCGGCGATACCGGTAAGAGGCACGGCAAGCGCCTGCACTTCCTGGCCAAACTGGCCGCTGCCCATTGCCACGCCAACCACCGTCGGGACCCACATGGAGATCATGCCGATCTTGTTGTACGGCGCCACGTAGCCGCGACGGAACTCCGACCATTTTGGAATTCCATGCCTGCCGCGCACCAGAGCCAGGTCGCCCAGCAGCACGTTGGCCCAGTTCACGAGAAAGACGCTGAGCATCGTCATCAGGATACCGAAATAATCCAGGAAGGACGAGGTAAGGATCAGATAGGCAATGATCATGAACGGAATGACGAACGCCGACCGCTTCCAGGAAAGCTTCAAGGCTTGCGAAGTGAAGTTTTCAAGCGCATTGGTGCCGAAATAGACATTGATCACATTGACCCGTATTTGCGTAAGCAGGATCAGGGCAAGGCCGAAGGCGCCCATCAGCCGGACCAGCGAAACCCCGGGATCCGGAATCTTGCCGCCGGACCCCGCCAGCAGATAGATGCCGAACAGGGTTGCCAGCAATATGGGGCCGCTACAGCCGACCACCGACATCAGGACTCCGACCTTCCTGCCCTCGTTGCGTTTGGCAAACCGCGCCGTATCGGTGCACAGCAAGATCAGAATCGCCCCCAGGAGACCCGAAAATGCACCGAATGCGCTCAGCACCGACACCCAGGTAAGCGGCACATTGTTGGGATTGACGTTCCACCAATGTTCACCGGCCACGATGGAATTGATCTCCTGAGACCAGCCGGCAAACAAGGCGTAGATGGCCAATAGAATCCCAATGCCGTACAGCCAGATGGTCAGAGACTGGAACTTGCTCAGGAACTGCATGCCGTATACCGTCAACGGAATGAATGCCACGCACACGATGGCGGCCGCAACGTCATACGATATGAAAGAAACCGACTCGGACAGCGCGCTGGACATCACATGGGCTTCCAGGGAGAAGTAAACCGTCCCCAGCACGCCGAAAATGACAAACTGATAGGACGAGCCTTTGAATCCGAATGTATGCTTGCTCATCAATTCGAGAATGGCTCCCTCCTGGGCGGCCTTCTTCGACATGTAGTAAACGCCGATCCATACATACACCATGGTCAGCAGCACGGCGACGATCACCGCGCTGGCGCCGAAGAAAACCGACAACAGGCCCGCCGTCAGCGGATACGCCAGTGCGGTCGAAATCCCGCTAAACGCCCATAGCGAACTCCAGGCGTTCCAGCGCCAGGTGGCGGGCACTCGGCGCAATGCGTAATCATCCTGAGCGGTCTCACTGTCTCCTGTGCGCTCGGTGAGTATGCGGGTGTCGTAAACATCGTCTTCCGTCAGCTTTTGTACCGCAGTCAGCTTGTCCATACCTGCCCCCAAAGAATATATATAAAGAACCAAAGCCCCTTCGATCTTTTTCTACCGCTAGAAGAAATCTCCCCGGCCGGGCAGAAGCCCTGCGTCCATGATGTCGAAAATCAGCCTCTCGAGGCCCGGATCATTGTTGCGCGTAAGACGCGGTATCTCGGCGCCGCCGTCGAGGTACTGGATGATTTCCTCGATATCTTCGATTGCCACGCCGGAAAACCAGCATCGCTTTGACGGAATGACCATGTTTGGACCATGCTTGCATGCTGAAAAACACAGATAGGGCTCGGGTGCGATGTGATCGAGCCCCAACTCGTCCAGGCGCTCGTTCAGGCGCTCGAGAACATCCTGCGCGCCGCGACTTTTACAGTCCACGTTCATGCAGACGAAAACTTCTATATCTTCCGCTGACATCGAAACTTCCCTTTTGTGATTGAGTCGCCGCCACCGTCACGCACCGAAGGTGACGCGCCTGTATTCCTTGTCCACCGTCGGCCTCAGAGTCAAGACAGACCAATGCCCCACCCCATAGGCAGAGAGCTTCGCGTCCAGATCGTCAAGCACCGCTCCGCTCTCCTGAGCGACCATCTGGGACTCGGAGGCATCCCGCTTGAAATACCGGCACGCCGCTTCAAAAGCTTCCCTCACCGTCGTGTCGCCATCCATGCTGTACGGCGGCAAAACCAGTGGAGGCATTTCGCCTTCGAGCCTTACGATCAAAGCCATGGGTTTCTCCTTACTCTCTGCTCAGACGGCCATTCTCGGCACGGCCGGTCGCCCAGAAGGACACCAGCTCTTCCGGCTTGACCATTCCCTGCGCAAAAATCTCGTCCTGCGTAAGCAGGTTCGTGTATTTCTCCGGCTGGAGGTTGAAAATCCACTTGCACGGTTCGGAGCAAAAGTGATGTATCTTGCCCAGATAGGTCTGCGAGTCCGTCGTGGGCCTGTTTTCCGCATCGACGAACAGCAATGGAAACTGGCACACCTTGCAATGCGGGAAGGTCGTACCCAGGTCCAGCCCTTCGCCACTGTCGGCGGCGTCCCAGAACGGCGCGTAAAGCGGCTTGAACAAGGGATATTTTTCCGCGAACCAGGCTCGTTCCGCCAGATCCGGAATCTCGATCTTGTGCATGTTCACATGCTTGCCTTCGTACATGTTCTTCCACAGCGCATGAGAGTAGATCTCGTTTTCGGTCAGCATGTTCTTCAGGAAGCGCGGCGGCTTCAGTCCAAGCGGGCCTAAATCCTCGATCAGGCCCTCAATGTAATTCTTGAGGTAGTAATGCTGGAAGGCCTCTTTGTAGGACATCACCTTCTTCTTGCCGAAATAGTCGATGAAGATACTGGTCGGCCCTCCGACGATGCGGTGCAGCAGCCAGCTCCATTTGTCAAACCACTCCTGCACCACCGGAATATTGCGCTCGTCTGCTTCGAGCATCATTCTTATGCCCGTCATGCCGATGGCGATGTGACGCGTCTCGTCGGTTTGCGTCGTCAGCTGATGCTGGCCGAACATGATGTCGCCATTGGCGACCCCCACCGCCGGGTTGGCAACGAACAGCAAGTTCGTCCAGCCCGCCTCGAACACTGCATTGACTGCGATCACCATCTCGAAGGGATCGCCGGAGAACAGGTTCTCGAAACCGATGCGCGCCGTCTGCATCAGCCAGTGGCGCTGGAACCATTCCATCCAGTCGTCCAGCCCGCCGTGGTGCCTGTTTAGCCAGCGCATATAGTTCACGTCATTCTGACCATGCCGCAGTTCGTCTATAGCCTGATACATGGCGGCCTGGCTGAACGAGGGCGAGGGAATAAACCTTGCCATCCGCATCATCAAGTTGGCCGAAAAATTCTCGGTATTGGACAATGCGCACATATACAGCTTCATGCCCTCCACCCAGCGGCGATCGATCTGCCTGGCAACGTCGAACCGTTGGTTGGCATCCGCGATGCTGTGGTAGGACATCTCCTTTTTTGCCTGTATCCGCATGTATTCGCGATAGAACATGCGAAACGGATCCTCCCAGGCATCCCAGTTTTTGGCCCGGATCCGGGACGACTGGGGAATGAATTTTTTCGGATAAACCGCGTCCCTGGACACATAGGTGGGCTCCCAATACAGGCCGCGCGAGGTTTCCCTGTAGTACTGCCCGAGATCGGGACGAGCATTGCCCGATACCTCGTTTTTGCCGGAGCTGATTACCGCAGCCATGTCGTCTCCTAAATCGTCAGGCGGGAAAGCACGAACTGGTGCTCTGTATACGTTTCGATCTGACCGGCAAACGCCGCCATGATCTCGTTCAAATCCGTCATCAGCCAATCAGACTTGCCCAGATGATCGCGCACGGACTCAGCGTCGATACGCAGCCTCTCGGGCACCTCGATCACGAGAAAGCCCGGCAGATTGCTCAGCTTCACATCGCTGTTGCTTTCTCGTATTGCCTCCAGGACTGCGTCGGCCACCTCGCCCTTCATCAGTTCGAGGCATACGTGATGCTTGTTATCTTGATAGACCGACGACTGCGTCATGCCACTCTCCTGTTTGCACTTGTTGCCGCGGCGTTTTCAGCCCATGGCGCGACAGCATTTCCGAATACTGGGCCAGAACCTCCTTCCTGACTGGGTCGAAACCGATGAGAGAGCCCTCCTCCACCACCGGCCGCAATCCGTCGATCGCCTCCACCGCCGGCCCATACCATTTATCGACCCAGCCCTGGATGATCGCCAGATTGCGCTCGTCCTCTTTCACCATGGCCGCGACGAAGTCCTCTCCAGCGACGAGATGGCGCTTGACATCCTCCGCCAGGTGCAGCCAGAAATGCGATATCGCCCAGTCCCCGCTGACTTCGGGAATATCGACCATGATGACGTTATGGACAGGCTGGAAGATCGGGTTGAAGACAAAGTCGAACGCGACCAGGCTTTCACCCCAGTCGAATACCGTCAAGCCATGTTCTATATACTTCCTGAGCCCCTGAGCCGGCTTCCACTTGAGCCAGACCTCGCGCGAATCAACCGGCTCGGCGCCTGCAGAAAGGTTGATTTGCCACGATAGCTCCACCAGACGCTGGGCATGGCGCATGGAATCGAACACCTGGAACAGCAGGGAATTCATCACGGTTCCATACGGCGTGTAGGCGGAACCGTAAATCTGCGACATCCCCAGGCCCCAGAACAAATGCCGCATGGCCGGAATGTAGCGGGCGCGGATCGACTCGGGAATGCCTGCAGCCAGGTTGCTCAGCCGGCTCTTGGCGCTTTCGAAGATCGCGTCGAGTTTCTTCTCTTCGCCGTCCTGCTGCAGTACATAGCTGCGGTACGTCAGCTTGTGGCGATCCCGGTATATCGCGCCATCCGCGATGCGCAAGGCCGTGGACCCCGTCATACCAACCCCCGTCTCCGACGACAGATGATAGCCTTCGATCATCTCCCGGGGCCAGTTTTCGTCGGCGGCGATCGACCAGTGGCCGATCGACCTCACCGTCATTTCCTCGTACTCGCCAGTACGGCGCTCCCCTTCGAGAAACGCCCAATTCGACTTCGCCATACCTGTCCCTGGATTGTTGTCCCCTATGGAACATAATCGTAGTGACAAGGAGGGACCTTAGCTTGCGGTGCTGTGCACTAAAGTTTGTGCATGGGCGCACCCCTTGCGGACGCGAATGCCGGGAATACGGAGCAGGGCGGAACCATCGGCCGGCCCACTCTCCGGCTCATGGTTTTTACGCCCCGCTGATCACGCCGCGCTGTATCTGGTCGCGCTCGATCGACTCGAACAGCGCCTTGAAGTTGCCTTCGCCGAAGCCGTCGTCGCCCTTGCGCTGGATGAACTCGAAGAAAACCGGGCCCAGCAGGGTCTGGGAAAAGATTTGCAGCAGCAGGCGCCGATTGCCCGGTTCGCTGCTGCCATCCAGCAAAATGCCCCGCATGCGCAGGTCGTCGACCGATTCGCCGTGACCCGGCAGACGCTCTTCCAGCATTTCGTAATACGTATCGGGCGGCGCCTTCATCAGCTCGACACCCGCCTTGCGCAAGCTGTCGACAGTCGCGAGCAGGTTGTCGGTAAGCATGGCAATATGTTGAATGCCTTCGCCGTTGAATTGCATGAGGAACTCTTCGATCTGGCCGCCCCCGCCCGCTTCCTCGTTCAGCGGAATGCGGATCTTGCCGTCC
>Ga0164242_10008860_pt1 | contig 10887 bp, 12 predicted proteins | sample OricomgcompostMG_FD_108783 | JGI IMG/M metagenome (GOLD analysis project Ga0164242, IMG submission 108783) | Miracle-Growth compost microbial communities from Emeryville, California, USA - Original compost - Miracle growth compost (MG) ...
AAGGAGCGCGAGGCGGAAGGCTATGCCTATGAGGGCGCGGATGCGAGTTTCGAGCTTCTGGCGCGGCGCATGCTGGGCGAGGTGCCGGTCTTCTTCAAGGTCGAGAGCTTCCGTTGCATGGTCGAGCGCCGCTATGACGCCCGAGGGAGTGTGAAGACGGTTTCCGAGGCAATCGTGAAGGTGACCGTTGATGGCCAGGAGATCATGTCGGTGGCGGAAGGGCACGGGCCGGTCAACGCACTCGACATCGCGCTTAGGAAGGATCTCGGTCAGTATCAGGCTGAAATCGCCGATCTCGAACTGGTGGATTACAAGGTGCGTATCCTGAACGGCGGCACCGAGGCCGTGACCCGCGTCCTGATCGAATCGCATGACGGGAAGGGCGGCCGCTGGTCCACCGTCGGCGTTTCGGACAACATCATCGACGCCTCGTTTCAGGCGCTGATGGATTCGATTGTCTTCAAGCTAATGAAGAACCGCGAAATGGCGGGGCTGGTGGCGGCGGAATAGAGCGCTATGGATTGATGCCGGCTCTACGCCTCTTTGATGGGCCGCATATCCTTTTTCCACCGGCTTTCAAAGTCGGTCGATGATGTAGTCTTGCCCTTCGGAATTTTTACGGGTGGGCGCCGATCCAAGTACGGCCGGCAGGATGGCGGCGGGATCGTCGACGAGCAGGGGCTGAACCAGATGCGCCGAATGCAGGAAGCCTTCGCGCTTCATGTGCTCCATCAGCGCCATCATCGGGTTCCAGAAGCCGCCGACATTGCCGAAGACCATGGGCTTGCGGTGTCGTCCCAGTTGTGCCCAGGTCATGATTTCGACGATTTCCTCCAGCGTCCCGATGCCGCCCGGAAGCGCCACGAAAGCGTCGGATTCCTCGAACATCCTGTGTTTGCGGGCATGCATGTCCTCTGTGACGACGACCTCGTCCAGGCGGGCGAGAGCCGCCTCGCTCGCTTCCTTGTTCATGAGGAAGCGCGGAATGATGCCCATGACGCTGCCGCCTGCTTCCGCAGTCGCCTTGGCGACCGCGCCCATGATGCCCTTGGCGCCGCCGCCATAGATCAGCCGCAGACCGGCTTTGCCCATGGCGTTACCAAGCGTTCTCGCGGCATCGAGATAGGCATTGTCGGTGCCGGGCGAGGAGCCGCAATAAACGCAAATGGATCGAATCTTGTTCATGGAACCTGTTAGGAAACCCTGTGCGTCTCCCGTCAAGCTGTTTTGTCGGCTTTTTCTTGTTGGTATAAGGAAAACAGGCTAGACCCCGCAATGGGCGGCTAAGGGATATTGGGATGGCGATCGACCCGCGCAATGCGCTTTTGTTCGTCGGCGGCGCCGTGGTGGCCGTCGCGGCGGTTGCCTATGGCGTCGGCGCTTTCAATCCGGCCCATATCTTGAAGCAGACCGAAGTGGCCGCGCCGCCGAGCTCGTCGACGGGCACAATGGGTAAAAACGACCGGTTGGTCGCCAAGACGCCCGACAGCGGCGCCGAAACCGGCCATGCGGCAACCGGCCCTGCGGTGGGGGAAACGCCGCAGCCGAAAGCCGCGCCGTCAAATGCACCTTCCGCGCAAACAGCGAGACCCGGCCAACCGGCGCAGGCCAAGGTCGTCACGCCGAGTTTCGACGTGGTACGCGTCGAGGGCAATGGGTCGGTCGTGGTGGCGGGCAAGGCCGGCCCGAATGCGGCGGTGGAACTTCTGTCCGGCTCGCATGTCATCGGCACAGCCAAGGCTGGGCCGGAGGGCGATTTCGCGATCGTCCTCGACAAGCCGCTCAAGCCTGGCAATTACCAGCTTGTCTTGCGGGCGACAGCGCCCGACAAGCTGGTGGCGATGTCGAAGGAAACGGCGGTTGTGTCGGTGCCCGAACATTCGGATGGCCAGGTGCTGGCCCTTGTCGAAACGCCGGGCGAGCCGAGCAAGCTGATCACCGTACCGGAACCGGCGCCGGTCAAGAGCGGCGAGGGATCGATCGCCGACGCGAAGGAGACCGCAAGGACACCCGTTCCCGCCGGTGCATCATCCCCTTCCGGGACTCCCGCCGCTTCGGGCTCTGCTGCCGGCACTTCGACGGCTTCCGGACCGAGTGACGAACTTGCCTCCATCGCGCCGCAACAGGAAATGGCGAAACAGGCGCGGCCGGGTACGGCCGCCAAACCGTCCGAGGTTGCGGTCGATGCGGTCGAAATCGAGGGCAACAAAATCTTCATCGCGGGCACCGCCGAACCCGGAAAGGTCGTCCGCGTCTACGCCAATGATATCTTTCTCGGCGAAGCGACGGCCTCGAAAGTCGGCCGCTTTCTGGTCGAAGCGATGCGCGAACTGGCTGTCGGCGACTACATCGTCCGCGCCGATATGCTTGATCCGGATGGCCGCAAAGTGATCGCACGTGCGGCTGTGCCGTTCCAGCGGCAGGCTGGCGAAGCCGTTGCCGCGGTGGCGCCCCCCGCAGCTGCCGGCAATGCAAAGACGGATGCCGGCGCATCGACGGCTTCACCGTCCGGTACGGTTGCCGACGCCGCTCCCGGCCAGGTGAAGCTGCCGCCGCTTGATAATCCGATCGCCAAGGGGCCGCCCACGGTCCTCGGCGCGAAACTCGAGGAAGCCGATGGCGCCGTCATCATCCGCCGTCACGACACGCTTTGGCAGATTTCACGCCGCGTCTATGGGCGAGGCGTCCGCTATTCCACCATCTATCTCGCCAACCAGGATGAAATTCAGGATCCTGACCTGATCTATCCGGGACAGGTTTTCCGCGTGCCCGACAAAACGAAGGAGGGCGTGGCGGCGGATATGAGCGCGATCGGCGATCAAGCCACCACGATAGCGGCGAAACCCGCCGCGCAGTGAAGGCGGGAGAAGCTCCAACTTCGCATTGCATGGCAATCAATCATCGTCTATCGTCGATAGACGATGAAAGAAATTCCAAACTCCTTTGAAACGAGGGAAAATTCTGCCTGCGGCAAGGATATGGCCGCGAAGCTCGCCGCGTTGTCACATCCGGCGCGGTTGCAGATCCTACGCCATCTTGCGGGCGCGGAAGCTTGCTGCTGCAAGGATGTCGTCGAGCGGTTCGCTCTCGCCCAGTCGACCGTGTCGCAACATCTGAAGATCCTCGTGGAAGCGGGGCTGGTGGATTTCGCTCCCGAACGCCAACGTTCGCGCTACACCGTCAATCGCGAGCGGCTTTCCGAACTTTCGCGTTCCCTCGAAGGATTTTTCGACAGCTGCTGCGGAACTGGCGCGAAGGCGCCTGCCCATTCCAGAAAGAACGTTCGTGCCTGAAAAGACCGTATCCGCCGAAGGCTCGATGCTCGGCACCCTCTTTAATCTTTGGCCGTATATGTGGCCGAGCGATCGGCCTGATCTGAAATGGCGTGTGGTCTGGGCAAGCGTCCTGCTCGTTGCCGCCAAGCTCGTCCTCGTCACGGTTCCCTATTTTTTCAAATGGGCCACGAATGCGCTGAGCGGTGAAGGCGCTGCGCCTGCCTATCTTCCCATGGTCCTTGCCGGCCCCGTAATGCTTGTCATTGCCTATAATCTGGTGAGGATCGTCCAGCTCGGCTTCAACCAGTTGCGCGATGCGCTGTTTGCCCGTGTCGGACAACATGCGGTGCGCCAGCTTGCCTACCGCACCTTCGTCCATATGCATGAACTGTCGTTGCGCTTCCACCTGGAGCGCCGGACGGGTGGGCTTTCGCGCATCATCGAGCGCGGCACCAAGGGCATCGAGATGATTGTGCGCTACACGATCCTCTCCGCCGTGCCGACGGTTCTTGAATTCGCCTTGACGGCGATCATTTTCGCGGTCGCCTATGGTTGGACCTATCTCCTGATCGTCGCCGTTACGGTGGTGCTCTATATCGCATTCACCGTGCGGGCGACCAATTGGCGCATCGCCATCCGACGCGAGATGAACGCCTCCGATACGGACGCCAACACCAAGGCGGTCGATTCCCTCCTCAATTTCGAAACGGTGAAATATTTCAACAACGAGGCGATGGAGGCGCGGCGTTTCGATCGCTCGATCGCGCGCTACGAGGAAGCAGCGACCCGCATCTGGACCTCGCTCGGCTGGCTGAATTTCGGCCAGGGCGTGATCTTCGGTCTCGGCATGATGGCTGCGATGGCGCTTTCCGCGATCGAAGTCATGCACGGTACGCGCACCGTCGGCGATTTCGTCTTCGTCAACGCGATGCTGATGCAGTTGTCGATACCGCTCAACTTCATCGGCTCGATCTACCGCGATATCCGCCAGGGCCTGACCGACATCGAGCAGATGTTCGACCTGCTCGACGTCAAGCAGGAAGTCACCGACCGTCCGGATGCTCACGATCTCCATGTCAGTGACGGGGCGATTTCCTTTCGCGACGTGCATTTCGCCTACGATCCCGCCCGGCCGATCCTGAAGGGCGTGAGCTTCGACGTACCGGCCGGCCACACCGTTGCGATCGTCGGCCCTTCCGGTGCGGGAAAATCGACCATATCGAGGCTGCTCTTCCGCTTCTACGACATCCAGGAAGGCGCGATCGAGATCGACGGGCAGGATGTGCGCGATGTGACGCAGGAGAGTCTGCGCACCGCGATCGGCATGGTGCCGCAGGATACCGTGCTCTTCAACGATACGATTGCCTACAACATCCGTTACGGTCGTTCCGACGCGGACGAGGAAGAAGTCAGGAAGGCTGCCGAACTGGCGCAGATCGACGGTTTCATCAAGCACCTGCCGGAAGGCTATCGCTCCATGGTCGGCGAACGCGGGCTGAAGCTTTCGGGGGGTGAAAAACAGCGCGTCGCCATCGCCCGGACGATCCTGAAGGCGCCGCCGATCCTCATTCTCGACGAAGCGACCTCCGCGCTCGACACACATACGGAGCAGGAAATCCAGTCGGCGCTCGACCTCGTGAGCCGGGGCCGCACCACGCTTGTCATTGCGCACAGGCTTTCGACGGTCATCTCGGCGGACGAGATCATCGTCCTGCAGGAGGGGCATGTCGCAGAGCGCGGCAAACATACGGAACTTCTGCGTCAGAACGGCCTCTACGCGGCGATGTGGCGTCGCCAGCGCGAGGCGAACGAGGCGGAAGAACGCCTGCGCCTGGCGCGTGAGAAGGACGATCTCGGCATCATCGTTCGCCGCCGGACCGCCGAAGTCGCGGCGGATACCGCCGAAGCGGGCGAATAGGGCGGCCGCCTTCCGCCTGTTTCATGAGCCTCGATCCCGGTATCCACATGCCCACGAGGCGCGTTGCGGCTCTCCGCGCTTTGCTCTATTCAATGCCGGGCAAAAGGAGACGATTTCCGGAATGAGCCTCGCAGAGACCATCCGAAAGACCTTCGTGCCGATCCATCGGGAGGGATATCCGTTCATCGCCGTCTTTGCCGGCGCTTCCTTGATCCTCGGCGCGCTGTGGGAGCCGCTCTTCTGGATCGGTCTTCTGTTCACCGCCTGGTGCGTCTATTTCTTCCGCGATCCGCGCCGCGTTACGCCCACGGACGACCGCTGGGTCGTCAGCCCGGCCGATGGCCGCATTTCCGCCATCGTTCCCGCTTTCCCTCCGCGGGAACTTGGGCTTGAAGCGGTGGAAATGACACGGATATCCATCTTCATGGACGTGTTTTCCTGCCATGTGAACCGATCGCCCGTGCGGGGCCGGATTTCCCGCATCGAGCACAGACATGGCAAGTTCCTCAACGCGGAACTCGACAAGGCAAGTAGCGAGAACGAGCGCAACGGTATCGTGATCGAGAGTCCGAACGGCATTGTGGCATGTGTGCAGATCGCGGGACTTGTCGCGCGGCGCATCGTCTGCTGGCTCGACGTGGGGGAATCGGTCGGGATCGGCGAGCGTGTCGGGCTCATCCGCTTCGGCTCGCGTGTCGATGTCTATCTGCCGCGGGATGCGGCGCTGCGTGTCGCCGCGGGCCAGACGGCGGTCGCGGGGGAAACCCTCCTTGCCGAATTCGGCGGCGATGTCATGCCGCCGCTCGTTCGGGTTTCCTGAGGAAAAGCCGGTGGCGGGACCTTTTCCTCCTTTCGAACCGCATGGCCAGGGCGGACCGCGCATCCGCGAAATTCCGCTGCGGATGGTGCTCCCCAATCTGATCACCGTTCTCGCCATCTGCGCCGGTCTCACGGGCATCAGGCTGGCTTATGACAACCGGTTCGAGACTGCGGTCATCATGGTGCTCGCCGCCGCGTTCCTCGACGGAATAGACGGACGCGTCGCCAGGGCGCTGAAGAGCACGTCCAAATTCGGGGCGCAGATGGATTCGCTCGCCGATATTGTCAATTTCGGCGTGGCTCCAGCGATGGTTCTCTATGCCTACCTTCTCGACCAGGCGCATGGGATAGGCTGGATCGCGGTCCTTCTTTTCGTCATCGCCTCCGGTCTTCGCCTCGCCCGCTTCAATGTCATGGCCGAAGGCCCGCACAAGACAAGCTGGCAATCGGACTATTTCGTCGGCGTGCCCGCGCCAGCCGGCGCATTCATCGTGCTGCTGCCGGTCTATCTCGGTTTCCTCGGTTTCGAGGTCGGCTCCGCCGTGGCCTACGGGGCCTCCTGCTACACGGTGATGGTGGCTCTTCTTCTCGTCAGCCGCCTGCCGGTCTATTCCGGCAAGAGCGCCGGCGCGAAGATCCGGCGCGACATGGTGATGCCGCTCATGCTGCTGGTGGTGCTCTACGTACTGCTTCTGGCGAACTTCACCTGGGAGACGCTTGCCGCCTCCACGATCATCTATCTCGGCTTCCTGCCCTTCAGCATGCGCGCCTATGCCAGGCGCGCGGAGCAGGAAGAGAGCGAGGAGGATCATGTTCCCAGGATGCATGGGTAAGTCGTCGGGTGCTCCAGCGGAGTGCCGCAGCGAGGGAGGCTGTGATGGACGCAGTTGCGCTGAAGAATGTGCAGGCGCCGATCAAGGAGGCCTATCGCGACGATCCTTCCGCCGCGCTGATCACATTGAAGGCATCAGGCAGGATCGATGAGCAGAAAATCGCCTGCAAGGTCGATACCGGCCGCGCGGTTGCGGTTGCCGGCCTGCACCCCGCAACCGGCGGAACCGGCGCGGAACTCTGTTCCGGCGACATGCTGCTCGAAGCGCTCGTCGCCTGTGCCGGCGTGACGCTGAAGGCTGTCGCCACGGCGCTCGAATTTCGGCTTGGCGATGCCACGGTAAGCGCCGAGGGCGATCTCGATTTCCGGGGCACGCTGGGTGTCGCCAAGGATGCCCCGGTCGGATTTTCGGCGATCCGCCTCTCTTTCGATCTCGATACGAATGAATCCGGGGAGCGGATCGCGACGCTGATCAAGCTGACGGAACGCTATTGCGTGGTCTTTCAGACCCTCAACACGCGTCCCGCACTGTCCGTAAGCGTCGGCCCCTGACCGGTATCACTCCGCGAAGCTCTGGTCTGCCGTCGGGACGCATTGCAGCACCCAGTCCTTGGGTGGCTGATTCTTCTGATATTCGGTGATCGCCGCCTGGCAGGCGTCGCGGCTGTCGAACGGGTTCGGCATGACCACCATTCCCCCTTGCGGTCCCGCGATCACGAGCCACCAAACAAAGGTTGCCGCCGCTTGTGCCATGCTTCTTCTCCCTCTTCTGTCGAGTGTTCGCGAATCACCTCGAAGCGCTGGAAAGTACGTGCGGTATGACCATTCGACAAGCCGCGCCTTGTTCAAAGCGATCAATGGGCAACGGCGATCACGAATGACCGGCCGGAACAATAAGGGTGCCCCGAAGATCGCTCTGTTCTATACCCCTCTCATTCAATGACGGAGAATTAGAGATGACGCTGAATTTGCACACGATCATCGTGAGCACCCGGCCGAGCCGGAAAGGGCCGCTTGTCGCCCGGTGGTTCCATGACTATGCCGTCGCGAACGGCAAATTCAATGCGAGCCTGGTCGACCTTGCGGAATTCGACCTGCCGGTTTTCGATGAACCGGAGCATCCGAGACTGCGCAAATATGTCAACGAGCACACCAGACGCTGGAGCGCGAGCGTCGAAGCCGCAGATGCATTCGTCTTCGTGACGCCGGAATATAATTACGGTCCCCCTCCGTCATTCTTGAATGCCATGAGCTATCTGAGCGGCGAATGGGCATACAAGCCGGCTGGCTTCGTCAGCTATGGCGGCATATCCGGCGGCCTGCGCGCGGTGCAGATCGAGAAACTGACCATGACGACGCTGAAGATAATACCGATCCCGGAAGCCGTGACCGTTCCGTTGTTCGCGCAGCATATCAAGGATGGCGTCTTCGAGCCGACGGAGATGATGGTCGACGGCGCGAAGAACGTCCTTTCCGAGCTTTATCGCTGGGCGGAAGCGCTAAAGGCGCTGCGATAGGCTGCCGGCGAGCAAGAAGGCGACTTAACCAACGTCCCTGGCATTCGTTGCTACAGTGCGTCCTTCGAGGCTCGCCCGTCGGGCGAGCACCTCAGGATGAGGGAGTCTTGCGCCGGCGGCCCTCATCCTGAGGTGCCCGCGAAGCGGGCCTCGAAGGACGCACCATGAGCACCGATTGCCTATTCCGGCTTGCGATAATGCAGGAACCTGTTCTCGCGCACAGCGAACAACAGGCCCGTTTCCTCGAGCGACGGGCTGGCGAGCGGGAGGATCTTGGCAGCCACTTCCGAAGGATGGGGAAGCGTGTCGGGATCTTCGCCCGGCATCGCCTGCGCGCGCATGGCGGTGCGCGTCGCGCCGGGATCGACCGAGTTCACCCTGAGAGCAGTGTTCCTCGTCTCGTCTGCCCAGCTTCGTGCCAAAGCTTCCGCTGCGGCCTTCGACGCTGCATAGAGCCCCCAGAAGGCGCGTCCGGAATGCGCCGCGCCCGATGAGAGGATGATCGCGCGGCCGGCATCCGATTTTCTTAACAGGGGATCGACCGACCGTATCAACCGCCAGACGGAGGTGACGTTGACGGCCATGGTCTTCTCGAAGGTCTTCGCCTCGATATGGCCGATGGGAGACAGGACGCCCAACAAGCCGGCATTCGCGACCAGCACATCGAGTTTTCCCCAGCGCTCGAAAATCGCGGCGCCCAGCCTGTCCAACGCCGGCATGTCGGTCAGATCGAGCGGCACCAGTGTCGCTTGTCCGCCTGCGGCCTTGATCTCGTCGTCGAGTTCCTCGAGCCCCCCGACCGTCCGCGCCACCGCGACGACATGCGCGCCGGCGGCGGCTAGGCTCTTCGCCAGATGATAGCCTATCCCGCGCGATGCACCGGTGACGAGTGCGATGCGGCCGGAAAGGTTGGGAATGTTCGTCATCGAAGAACCGATCTGATGGAAATCTCTCTGCGGCTGTGGCTTATTACGTTTCAGCGGTGAACGGAACCCGGCTGTGGACGCCGGGTTTCGGATCATGCTCTGAAGCCGAATGCGTAACACATGTCGGGAACGCGCCGCTTCATCCGTCCTCGGGGCAATCGAAACCTTTTCCCGAGGAGGGGAACATGACCAAGACAATCGCAATCCTTGCCGCACGGCTGATCTTCGCCGCCATGTTCCTGATGGCCGCTTCCTTCAAGTTCGCCGGAATGGGGCAGACCGCCGACTATATCGCCGCTGCCGGTTTTCCGCTGGCGCTGCCGCTCGCGTGGATAGCTGCGATCTTCGAATTGCTGCTTGTGCTGGCATTCCTGACCGGCGCGTATTTTTCCGAGGCGGCGGTGCTTGCCGTAGCCTATGTGCTTTTCCTCGCCTTCGCCTTCCACGGGCCGTCGCATTGGCAGGGAAACCAGGATGAATTCGGCTTCTTCGTCGATCATTTCACCTTCATCGCCGGCCTTCTGTTCGCCGCGGTGCATGGGCCCGGCGCCGTGCTGGTGCTGCGGAGCGGCCTTATCGCTGGAAAACGTCAAAGGGCCTGATCATCCTCGGCCACCGACCGGGGGCAACGTAGAGCGCCGACGAGCGGCTTGATTTTCCAAGCGTTCCCTTTGGGACCGCCGCCGCTTGTTCAACGGGTAAACGTGCCTATATTGATGCTGCCGAGGACGACCCCGGCATTTTCTGTTCATTCCAGGTGAGGACGGCCTCATCACTCTTGAAGGAGATGAGGATGGCTTGGATCCTGTTGCTCGCCGCCGGCCTGTTCGAGGTCGGTTGGGCGGTCGGCCTCAAATTCACCGATGGTTTCACGCGGCTCTGGCCAAGCCTGGGAACGGTGTTCTCGATGATCGTCAGCCTCGGCCTGCTCGGGCTGGCGCTCCGCTCGCTTCCGCTTGGCACCGCCTATGCGGTGTGGACCGGCGTTGGCACGGTCGGGACAGTCCTGCTCGGCATCGCGCTTTTCGGCGAGCCGGCCTCGGCAATCCGGCTCGGCTGTATTGCGCTCATTGTTGCAGGGATAGCCGGCCTGAAACTGCTGGCGGGTTAATTCCCGGCGGCGAGAAGCGAAAGCTGGCGCACATTGTCGGCGCCATCCTGGTCCGTCAGTCGCGTCGGATAGTCGCGCGTGAAGCAGGCGTCGCAATATTGCGGCTGCTCGTTGTCCCGCGTGGCTTCGCCCACGGCCCGGTAAAGACCGTCGATCGACAGGAAGCCGAGCGAATCGACGCGGATGAAGTCCGCCATGTCCTCGACCGACATGCGCGAGGCCAGAAGCTTCGCCGTTTCGGGCGTGTCGACACCGTAAAAACAGGAGGCGCGGGTGGGCGGCGAGGCGATCCGCATATGCACCTCCCTGGCGCCGGCTTCGCGTACCATCTGCACGATCTTCTGGCTGGTCGTGCCGCGGACGATGGAATCGTCCACCAGCACCACGCGCTTGCCCTCGAGGATGCGGCGGTTGGCGTTGTGTTTCAGCTTCACGCCCATGTGGCGGATGGAATCGGTCGGCTGGATAAAGGTACGGCCGACATAATGG
>Ga0164242_10008861_pt1 | contig 10887 bp, 10 predicted proteins | sample OricomgcompostMG_FD_108783 | JGI IMG/M metagenome (GOLD analysis project Ga0164242, IMG submission 108783) | Miracle-Growth compost microbial communities from Emeryville, California, USA - Original compost - Miracle growth compost (MG) ...
AGCGCGCAGCCGCGCTCGGTCGCGACCGCGGTCGCAGAGACTTCGTGCACGTGCTGATCCGCCCGCGCAGCGGAGGCTTCTTCTACTCGGTCGACGAGCTCGACGTGATGCTGCGCGACATCCGCCAGGCCAGAGAGCTCGGTGCCGGCGGTATCGTCGTCGGCCTCGTCGACAAGCACGGCAGGGTGGATGTCTCGTCGACGGCCGCGCTGGTGGCTGCGGCCGGGCCGCTGCCGGTCACCTACCACCGGGCCATCGACGTGGCGAAGGATGCATCGTCGGCGGTGCGGGCGCTGGCCGCGGTCGGCGTGCGTCGCATCCTCACCTCCGGCACAGCACGCCACGCGATCGAGGGGCTGCCCATGCTGCGCTCGCTCGTGGAACACGCGGCGGGTGCCGTGCAGGTCATGGCGGGCGGCGGCATCACGGCCGATCAGTTGACGGTACTCGCGGAGACCGGCGTGGACGCCGTTCATCTCTCAGCACGGATGACCGTCACGGGGCAGGCGAGCGGACCGGGCGGCGGTCATCCCGAGTACGACACGACGGATGCCCACGCGGTGCGGGCGATGATTCGCGCCCGCGAGGCGCTTGCGTCCGCCCGCTGAGCTGTTCGCGCCATCGCGGTCCCGCCATCTCAGCGAGACAGGCATGATCGCGCTCTCCACGCGAGTACAGGCAGACTTTGCCTGCTTTCGCGTGGTTTGCCTGTTCTCGTCGCGGCAAAACCGACCTCGGCGCCTACCTGGTCTACGGGTCGAGGTCGTAGACCACCCAGCGCACCGAGGCGACGCTGTCGTAGAGACGGCGTGCATTCGCGTTGCCCGGTGCTGTGATCCAGCGCACCTTCGTCGTGCCATCCACCCGGGCCCGCTCCACAACACCCTCGATGAGCGCCCGACCCGCACCCTGCCCTCTCGCAGCCGGGTCGGTGAAGAGATCGTCGAGAAAGAGTCCGGTACCGGCCGTGCTGGGGCGGGCGAAGGTGCGGTAGTGCGCGATGCCCGCGACTGTGCCGTCTGATGGATTCTCTGCCACCAGTCCGCGCACCTCGTGCGAGGAATCCGTCAGCCATCCCCACACCGTGTCGAGCACGTTGTCGTCGGGCGCCAGTTTGTAGAAGTCGCGATACGCCGCGAACAGCTCGCGCCACCTGTCGTGGTCGTGCGGTTCGACGGCACGGACGATCCACCGGGTCATACGTCGCTCCGTTATGGCCGGGTCTGGTCTGCGGTTCCGCCAGTGCCCTTGGTGCCCTCCGCCGTGACACCGCCGTCTAGGACGGTGAAACCCTCGCGCCAGGACGGGAAACGCGGCGTCCAGCCGCGCCCGCGGGCCAGCGCGTTCGAGACGGGGCGACCGTGCGGCAGGCCGGCCGGGACCGGCGGGGGAGTCGTGCCGAGCGCGGCGGCGAGCACAGGCATCCACTCGTTGGCGCGCGCCGGCTCGTCGTCGACGATGTTCACAACGCCGTGCGGCCAGCCGAGGGCGAGCACGGTCGCGGACGCGGCATCAGCGACGTGGACGAAACTTCCCACCTCGGTCATGGGCGCCAGCGCACGTTCGAGGGTGGCCTCGGATTGCGCAGCACGGGAACTGCGCCACGTTCCAGGCCCGTAGAACTGGCCGAATCGCAGAACGACGCCTTCCGGCAACTCGAGCACGGCGCTCTCCAGCTCCGCGACGCCCGGCATCAGTCCCTTCCGGAAAGGCTCGCTCTCGGTCGCGAGCGCGTCGCCGTCCGGCACCACCCAGCTGATGCTCTGCGCGACCATGCGGCCCACGCCGTGCCGCTTCGCAGCGTCGACGAGGATGCGCGTCCCCTCGATCCTGATCCTGGAGTTGGCGTCCAGGTCGTAAGCGGAGAGGTCTGTGAGCTGATGGATGACGGCATCCGGCCGTGCGCTCTCGAACGCGGCCTCGACGGAGTCAGGTACGTAGACATCCATCACGAGCGGATGCGCTCCGTCCGCCTCCAACGTGCGCGCCTTCGCGGCGGAGCGGCTGGTCGCCCACACCTGGTGCCCGGCGGCGGCGAGAGCCGGTGTGAGCTGCCGTCCGATAGCACCGGCGCCGCCGGCCAGGAGGATGCGCATCGAGGCCCCTTCACAAATCGTCATGTTCCGCAGAAAGGCTACGGGCGCGAGCCCTCGGGCACCGGTCCAATTCCGGCCCAGCAGGGCGGGCCGTTTCACGAAGCCGTCCAGCAGAGTCGAGTGCTCATGTGCGCGCTGGCGCATCTGGCGCCCATTAGTGTTGAGGTGACCTGCGCCCCGATGGCCGTGGCGTGCGGGCGCGTCCGCCCACACCTGAATCCGCACACTCTCGTCGAAGGGTCCCTTTCGTGTCGAAACCGGTCGTACTGATCGCCGAAGAACTCTCGCCTGCGACCGTCGAGGCCCTCGGGCCCGACTTCGAGATCCGCTCGGTCGACGGCACCGACCGGCCTGCACTCCTGGAGGCGCTCACCGACGCCGACGCCGTGCTCATCCGGTCGGCGACGAAGATCGACGCCGAAGCCGTGGCCCACGCACCGAACCTGAAGGTGGTGGCGCGCGCCGGGGTCGGACTCGACAATGTGGACATCAAGGCGGCCACCGAGGCGGGTGTCATGGTGGTCAACGCGCCCACCTCGAACATCATCTCGGCCGCCGAACTCACGATCGGGCACATCCTCTCGCTCGCCCGCTACATTCCGGCCGGAAACGCGTCGCTCACGGGCGGGGAGTGGAAGCGCTCGAAGTACACCGGAACCGAGCTGTACGAGAAGACGATCGGCATCATCGGCCTCGGCCGTATCGGTGCGCTGATCACCGCCCGTCTGCAGGCGTTCGGCACGTCGGTCATCGCGTACGACCCGTATGTCACGTCCGCCCGGGCGCAGCAGCTCGGCGTGCAGCTGGTGGGTCTCGACGAACTGTTGCAGCGCGCGGACTTCATCACCATCCACATGCCGAAGACGCCGGAGACGATCGGCATGATCGGCGACGACCAGCTCGCGCTCATGAAGAAGAGCGCCTACATCGTCAACGTCGCACGCGGCGGCCTCATCGATGAGGATGCCCTCTACCGCGCCCTGACCAGCGGCACGATCGCCGGCGCCGGCCTCGACGTGTTCAGCACGGAGCCCCCGTTGGAGTCGCCGTTGCTGAAGCTCGACAACGTCGTGGTCACACCGCACCTCGGCGCGTCGACCGCAGAGGCGCAGGAGAAGGCCGGCGTCTCGGTCGCGCGGTCGGTGCGCCTTGCGCTCTCCGGCGAACTCGTGCCCGACGCGGTCAACGTGGCCGGTGGCGTGATCGACCCCTACGTGCGCCCCGGCATCCCGCTGCTCGAGAAGCTGGGCCAGGTGTTCAGCGGACTGGCCAAGAACAGCCCGATCACGAGCGTCGACGTCGAGATCCGCGGCGAGCTGGTCGACTACGACGTCAGCGTGCTCAAACTCGCCGCGCTGAAGGGCATCTTCACCAACATCGTCAGCGAGAACGTCTCCTACGTGAACGCGCCGCTCCTTGCGGAGCAGCGCGGCATCGAGGTGCGCCTGCTCACGGATGCCGTCAGCGAGGACTACCGCAACGTGCTGACCCTGCGGGGTGCGCTCGCCGACGGGTCGCAGGTCTCGGTCTCGGGAACGCTCACCGGCCCGAAGCAGATCGAGAAGATCGTCGGCATCGACGGATACGACGTGGAAGTCCCTCTTGCCGAGCACCTCATCGTCATGGTGTACGACGACCGTCCCGGCATCGTCGCCGTGTACGGTCGCGAGTTCGGAGAGGCCGGCATCAACATCGCCGGCATGCAGATTGCACGCACCACAGCAGGTGGCAAGGCGCTCAGCGTGCTGACGGTGGACTCGCCGGTACCAGAGGGCATCCTCGAGACCGTGCGCGCGGCGATCGACGCCGACGTGATGCAGGCCATCGACATCACCGAGTCGTAGCAAGGACGGCGACGATCACCGGCGCCTGGATTGCGGCGCCGGCGATCGTCACGTGTGTGTCAGTAGTCGTCGCCGGGGTCGTCGCGACGGGTGCTGTCCACCCGTTGTCCGGTGCTCGGGTCGATCGTCGTGTTCCTGGTGATTCTCGAGGTGCGTCTGCGGGTGATCAGGATGATGCCGATGATCGTGATGATGATGCCAGCGATCAGGCAGATGTAACCCACCATGTGCAGGTCGATCCATCCGACGTTGACGTTCAGCGCGAAAGCGAGGATGGCGCCGATCACGATGAGGAAGATCCCGCCTCCAATACTCATGATGCTCCTCCTTTGCTCCGTTCTCGCGTCCGCCCACGACGTGGGCGCCGTGTGCACGCGGATCGCGACAGCTTGACGTTACGAAGCCCTTGGCCCCGACCGGAAGGGATCGACCGGGAAGTCGGGATGGTGTAGGGGCTCGCCCGGCCACCGATACGCTGGTGGTATCCCAGAACGGTGTGCCGAGCGCTGCGGCGCGTCGTGACGGCGCAGCCGATCCCGCGAGAAGGAGTCCCATGTCCCGTCAGGTCACTCTCGCCGTCATCCCGGGTGACGGCATCGGTCCCGAGGTCGTCGCCGAGGCCGTCAAGGTGCTCGATGCCGTCGTGGACCCGGCCGACGTCGTCTTCGAGAAGACCTATTTCGAGCTCGGCGCGGCGCGCTACCTCGCCACCGGCGACGTGCTCACCGACGGCGATCTCGCGGCGATTGCCGGGCACGACGCGATCCTGCTCGGCGCCGTGGGTGGAAAGCCGGGCGACCCGAGGCTGGCGGGCGCGAACATCGAACGCGGTCTGCTGCTCAAGCTGCGGTTCGCGCTCGACCACTACGTCAACCTGCGCCCGACCGCGATCATGCCAGGCGTGACGAGCCCGCTGAGCGACCCCGGAGACGTCGACTTCGTGGTGGTACGCGAAGGGACGGAGGGACCGTACGTCGGCAACGGCGGCGCCATTCGCGTCGGAACGCCGAACGAGATCGCCAACGAGGTGTCGGTGAACACCGCGTTCGGCGTCGAGCGCGTCGTGCGCTACGCGTTCGAACAGGCTGAGAGACGGCGCAAGCGGCTCACGCTCGTGCACAAGACCAACGTGCTGGTGCACGCGGGCGGCCTGTGGAAGCGCATCGTCGACGAGTTGGCCGCCGAGCATCCGGATGTCGCGGTCGACTATCTGCACGTCGACGCGGCGACGATCTTCCTGGTCACCGATCCTGCTAGATTCGATGTCATCGTCACGGACAACCTCTTCGGCGACATCCTGACCGATCTCGCGGCCGCGATCAGCGGTGGCATCGGTCTCGCGGCATCCGGCAACATCAACCCGGACGGCGCGTTCCCGAGCATGTTCGAGCCCGTTCACGGCTCGGCACCCGACATCGCCGGAGAGGGCAAGGCAGACCCCACCGCCGCCATCCTCTCCGTCGCTCTACTGCTCGACCACCTCGGTCACGAGGATGCCGCAGGCCGCGTTCGCGCGGCCGTGACGGCCGACCTCGCCGAGCGGTCGACGCAGCGGAGCACGTCCGAGATCGGCGACGCGATCGTTGCTCGGCTGGCGGGCTGATCGCCCTGGATACGTCCCTCCGGACGCTCGGGCCGCTGACGTAATCTGTTCTCGATGCGCGGCGCTCACGCACGGCGCATCGACCGACTTCAAAGGGGATCACCGATGACCATTCCGCTCACTGACATCACGCCGCTCACGTGGCAGGTGACGCCGAACCCGGCGCCGCGCAGCACGGTGGAGCGGGAGCAGATTCTGACCGACCCGGGCTTCGGGCAGCACTTCACCGACCACATGGTCGACATCTGCTGGTCGGCGAAGGGCGGCTGGCATCGGCCGCGGGTCAGCCCTTACGGCCCCATCCAGCTGGAGCCGTCCGCCGCCGTGCTGCACTATGCGCAGGAGGTCTTCGAGGGGCTCAAGGCGTACCGGCACGCAGACGGCTCGATCTGGACGTTCCGTCCGGAGGCGAACGCGCGCCGCATGCAGCGCTCGGCTCACCGGCTGGCCCTGCCCGAACTGCCCACCGAGCACTTCGTCGAGGCCATCCGGCAACTCATCGCCGTGGACGGCGACTGGGTGCCCTCCGCCCCGGAGACGAGCCTTTACATCCGTCCGTTCATGTTCGCCAAGGAGGCGTTCCTCGGCGTGCGGCCGGCCGACAAGGTCGCGTTCTACGTGATCGCCAGCCCTGCCGGGGCCTACTTCAAGGGCGGCATCGCGCCGGTCTCGATCTGGCTCTCCGACGAGTTCTCGCGGGCCGGGGTCGGCGGCACGGGCGCGGCGAAGACGGGCGGCAACTACGCGGCCAGCCTGCTGCCTCAGTCCGAGGCGTACGAGCACGGATGCGCGCAGGTGCTGTTCCTCGACTCCGTCGAGGGCAAGTTCCTCGAGGAGCTCGGCGGCATGAACGTCGTGCTCGTGTATCGGGACGGCACGCTGGTCACGCCGGCGTCCGACTCGATTCTCGAGGGCATCACGCTGGAGTCGATCCTGCAGCTGGCTCGAGACCGCGGACACCGTGTCGAGCAGCGTCCGGTGTCCATCGACGAGTGGCGCGCAGGCGAGGCATCCGGTGACATCGTCGAGGTCTTCGCCTGCGGAACGGCAGCGGTGGTGACACCGATCGCGCAGCTGAAGGCGCGCGACTTCACCATCGGCTCCGCCGATGCCCCTGCCGGCGAGCTGACGATGTCACTGAGGCAGGAGCTCACGGACATCCAGTACGGGCGCGCAGAGGACCGGCACGGCTGGCTCACCCGGATGGACGGCTGACGCCCGAGTGAAGATCGCACGTTTCAGTCACGCAGGCACGCTCTCGTTCGGCATCCTCGACGAGGATGAACGGGAGTGGGTCGTACTCGCAGGCGACCCGATGTACGCCGGCTACGACACGACGGGGGAGCGGGTGAAGCTGGCGGATGCCACGCTGCTGGCTCCCGTACTCCCGCGGTCGAAGGTCATCGGCATCGGACGCAACTACCGTGAGCACGCCGAGGAGATGGGCTCGGAGCCGCCCGCCGAACCGCTCATGTTCCTCAAGCCGAACACGTCGGTGATCGGACCGGATGACGCCATCGTGCTTCCGCCGCAGTCCGAGCGGGTCGAGCACGAAGGCGAGCTCGTTGCCGTGATCGGCAGGATCGCGAAGGATGTCTCGCCGCAGAATGCGCTCGACTACGTTTTCGGCTACACCGCGGGCAACGACGTCACCGCGCGCGACCTGCAGCGCAAAGACGGTCAGTGGGCGCGCGGCAAGGGGTTCGACACATTCTGCCCGCTCGGGCCCGTGATCGAGACCGAGTTCGACGCGGCATCCGCGACCATCGAGACGCGGGTGAACGGGGACGCGCGACAGTCCGGCCGCATCTCCGACCTGATGCACGGCATACCGGAACTCGTCGCCTATGCGTCGAGCGTATGGACCCTGCTGCCCGGTGACGTGATCATGACCGGAACCCCAGCGGGTGTCGGTCCGTTGACGGCGGGCGACCGGGTGGATGTCACTGTGAGCGGCATCGGCACGCTCTCGAACCCGGTGCGCACGAAGGGTTAGATACCAGCTGGTCGAGCTCGTCCGTTGGCTGAGCCCGTCGAAACTCGCCTGGCGCGCCCCTAGACTGCGGCCATGACCGAAGACTGGGGAGAGTTCTTCGTCGCCATCGCGGGAGCGGCCGCGGCGCTGGCCGGTCTCATCATCGTGGCGATGAGCGTGACCATCAAGGAGATCCTCGCGTCTTCGTCGCTCCCGTCACGCGCGGCGACGACGGTCAGCTCCATGGTGCTGATCCTCGTGATCGCGGTGCTCTCGCTCATCCCGCACCAGCCCGATATCGCACTCGGCATGGAGATCCTCGTTGCGAGCCTCATCGGACTCGTTCCGCCGGTGGTCATGATTCTGCGCATGGCGACCGACTCGTCGTATCGGCGCTCAGCGTCGTCGATCGCCTTCATCGGCGCGCTGTGCATCGTGCCGGTCGTGCTCGCCGTTCTCGGGGGCGCGTTCATGATCGCGGGCAACACCGTGGCCTTGGCTCTGCTCGCAGCGGCGATCGTGGCTGTGCTGGCGAGCTCGATGCTCAATGCGTGGGTACTGCTCGTCGAGATCCAGCGCTGACTCCGGCCGGCACTGTTTCGCGCTTTCCAGCCAGCCGACCCAGCGCGCGAAGGGCGCGGTCCACATCGCTCTCGTCGTTCCACACGTGGAACGCGACCCGTGCTCGGCCGGCCCGGCCCGACGCCACGATCCCCGCCTCGGTCAGGGCTCGCAGATCGGCGCCCATGGCGTCTTTCCAGGTGACGATGGCGCTGCCACGGCTCTCGAGCCGGAGGCCGGCGGCGAAGGCGTCCGCGAGCTCGACGTCGTGTTCCCGGACCGCGCGCATGTCCGCATCCGCGAACAACTCAAGTGCGGGGGCGGCACCGGCGACCGCCTGCCACGCCGGCGACACGTCGAACCGCCGGGCTGAACCGGCCAGGGGAGCTGACGGCCCATAGCAGGAGGTCCACGGGTCTTCGCCCGCGTACCATCCGGCGTGCAGCGGGATCAGCTCATCCGCGAAGTCGGGTGTCACCGTGAAGAAGCACACTCCGCGCGGCGCGCAGAGCCACTTGTAGGCGTGGCAGATCGTGGCATCCGCTGTCTCTGGCACCAGCGGCAACCAGCCTGCTGCCTGCGTGGTGTCGCAGAGTACGCGTGCGCCGACGCGAGAGGCGACGGAACGGATGCTCGTGGCATCCGCGATCTCGCCCGTCGCGGACTGCACGAGGGAGTAGACGACCAGCCACGTATCGTGGGAAATCGCATCGGAAAGCGCCGACAGGGGAACGTGTCGCACGCGAACGCCCCGGCGCTCGTGCTGCAGGAACGGGAAGATGATGGAGCTGAAGTCGCCGTCGACGCAGAGCACCTCGGCCCCGTCAGGAACGGATGCCGCGATCATGCCGGCGAAGACCGAGCTCTGCGAGCCTATGGCCACGCGGTCGACGTCGACACCGGCGATGCGAGCGAAGGCTGCTCTCGAACGCGCGACGGATTCGTCGTAGTGTGCGGGACTGGCGGTGCCGGCGCGCCAGAGCTCGAGGTCGTGGCCGAGGGCGTCCATCGAGCACGCGGCAGGCAGGCCCCCGGTGCAGGCCGCCAGGTAGCCGGCGCCTGCGCCGTCGAATTCGGTGCGGAAGTGTTCAAGCACCTTTTGAGCCTGAGCGATGCACAGTCATTGCACAATCGCAGGTGTTCGATCACTCCCATAACGCGCGATTATGCTTCGCTCATGACCCTGCAACAGGATGCCGCGTCGCTGGAACTCGATGCCCACACGCTGCGCATCATCCGCGCCATCGTCGAGCACGGCTCGATCACTGCTGCGGCGGGCGCGCTCGGGTACAGTCAGCCGGCGTTGAGCCAGCACTTGCGCCGCGCAGAGGCGCGCATCGGTATGCCGCTCATCGTCCGCTCCGGCAGGGGTGTGCGCCTGACGGAGGCGGGACGTGTTCTCGCCCGGCACGCCCGCACGATCACGACGGCACTCGACGCCGCCGCGGGCGAGCTGGCCGAACTGTCGGGGCTGCGCGCCGGGCGGGTGCGGCTCGCCGCGTTTCCCACCGCGTCGTCCACCCTGGTTCCGCAGGTGCTGCGGAGCCTGCAGGCGACGCATCCCGGCATCGGAGTCGGGTACCTCGAGGCTGAGCCGCCGGAAGCGGTGGAGGCCGTTCGGGCCCAGCGCGCCGACCTCGCGATCACGTTCGCCTACCCGGGCGACCGCGTCGACCCGCACGCGGAGGGCGCCAGGGGGCTGGTCGTCGTGCCGCTGTGGCACGACGAGGTGATGGTGGTGCTGCCTTCCGGGCATCCGGCCTCTGAGACCGATGCCGTCGACCTCGCAGCGTTGTGCGACGAGAACTGGATCGCCGGATGCCCGCGGTGCCGCGGGCATTTGTTGCAGCTCGCCGAGACGTCGGGTTTCCGTCCCGCCATCTCGTACGAGACGGACAACTTCACGGCCGTGCTCGGCATGGTCTCGGCGGGACTCGGCGTGGCGCTCATGCCGTCGCTGGCGCTCGCCGTCTCCGCACTGCCCGCCGACGTCGTGATCAGGCCCACCGCGAACCGCGACCGGCGTACGATCCACCTGGTCGGCGCGCCGGGCAGCGACCAGGTGCCGGCGATCGCCGCCACGGTATCGGCGATCCTCGAACTGGATGCCGCAGCCTGGTCTCTCGCGCCCGCCGGCTGAGCATCTCGCCGCCCGTAGACTTGAGGACGATGTCCGAGACCTCCTCACCGGCCGCGTATCCGTTCAGCACCGCCACCGGAACCGATGTGCGCGTGCGCTTCTGTCCGTCGCCCACCGGAACACCTCACGTGGGTCTTATCCGCACGGCGCTCTTCAACTGGGCGTACGCAAGACACACCGGCGGCAAGCTCATCTTCCGGATCGAAGACACGGATGCCGCGCGCGACTCGGAGGAGAGCTACGAGCAGCTTCTCGACGCCCTCACCTGGCTGAAGATCGACTGGGACGAGGGGGTCGTGACCGGCGGTCCCGACGGGCCGTACCGCCAGTCGCAGCGCAGCGAGATCTACGCAGCCGTTCTGGACCGTCTGATCGATTCCGGGCACGTCTACGAGAGCTACTCGACGCCGGAAGAGATCGAGGCGCGCAACGTCGCCGCCGGGCGTCCGAAGCAGCACGGCTATGACAACGGCGACCGCGAGCACACCCCGGAGCAGCTCGAGGCGTTCCGTGCCGAGGGCCGTCAGCCGGCCTTGCGCCTGCGCGTGCCGGACACCGAGCTCAGATTCGATGACCTGGTGCGCGGCCCGATCACGTTCCCGGCTGGCTCGTTCAGCGACTTCGTGGTCGTGCGTCCCAACGGGCAGCCGCTCTACACGTTCGTGAAC
>Ga0164242_10008862_pt1 | contig 10886 bp, 12 predicted proteins | sample OricomgcompostMG_FD_108783 | JGI IMG/M metagenome (GOLD analysis project Ga0164242, IMG submission 108783) | Miracle-Growth compost microbial communities from Emeryville, California, USA - Original compost - Miracle growth compost (MG) ...
AAAGAAACTGCCCAACGGCAGCAAAATCAACTACGACGCCCAAGGCAAGACCTACTTCACCTGCGCCGCCGACACCAACCTCGTCGCCTGCATCGACGACCACCAACACGGCTTCGTCCTGCAGCCAACACGCAGCTGGACCTTCTGAGCCCCATTTGTGACAGACTCGAAAACCGTGAGCAACCTCGAACCGGCCCGTATCGAACCCGGTGGTTTCCGCGAGCTCGGTCCACTGAACTGGGCCATCGCCAAGCTCGGCGCCAAGGCCATCCGCGCGCCCCGCTTCACCCTGTTCAACGTCCTGGGCCAGCACCACCTGCTGTTCCTGACGTTCCTGCCCTACTCGGGCATGCTGCTCGGCCGCGGCAAGCTGCCGCTGCAGGAGTCCGAACTGGTGATCCTGCGCGTCGGGCATCTACGCAACTGCGAATACGAACTACAACAGCATCGTCGCCTGGCCCGCAGCCGCGGCGTCGACTTCGCCACGCAGGCAAAGATTTTCGAGGGCCCGGACGCCGAGGGCCTGACCGATCGTCAGCGGGTGCTGATCACCGCGACCGACGAATTCGTCGTCACCCGATCCGTCTCGGATCAGACCTGGAAGGCGTTGTCGTCGTACCTGGATCGCAAGCAGCTGATCGAATTCTGCCTGCTTGCAGCGCAATACGACGGGCTGGCGGCCACCATGGCGACGCTGCGGATGCCATTGGACTTCCCGGACTGAGCGGTCTACGCGGTCTGCACCCCGCGCCGAGACGCCAACTTTTGCGGCCAGTCGCCCATATTCACCGCAAAAGTTGCCATCTCGGCGCGGTCAGAGGTAGGTCACCCCGAGCACGCACAGTGTCATCAACACCGGCAGCACCGGCAACCCCCACAGAAATGCGGCCGGCACAAAAGACTTGCGCGCCTGGAACTTTCGGGCGAAATACACCGATACAGCCGTCACCACGGCGACCACCGCGGCCAGCACCAACACCCAGGTGCTGACCTCGTCCATGTCCATCGCCAGCGAGATGGCGATCAGCCACGCAATGTGGCCGACCACCAATCCGCCGATCCCGGCTAAGACGGTGTCGCGCAAGGTCAGAAGTTGATCATGTGGCCGGTCAGGCCGTGGAAGCATTCCTGCAGCGCCTCCGACAGCGTCGGGTGGGTGTGCACATTGCGGGCCAGTTCATGGGCGGTCAGGTCCCACTTCTGCGCCAGGGTCAGCTCCGGCAGCAGTTCGGAGACATCGGGCCCGATCAGGTGGCCGCCGATCAGTTCGAGGTGCTTGCGGTCGGCGATCAGCTTGACGAAGCCGGTCGGGTCCGCCAGGCCGTGTGCCTTGCCGTTGGCGGTGAACGGGAACTTGGCGACCACGACGTCGTACCCCTCGGCCTTGGCCTGCTCCTCGGTCAGACCGAAGCTGGCCACCTGAGGCTGGCAGAACGTCGCCCGCGGCATCATCCGGTAGTCACCCAGGGCCAGCGTCTCGGCGCCGGCGATGGTCTCGGCGGCGACGACGGCCTGCGCCTCGGCCACGTGGGCCAACTGCAGCTTGCTGGTGACATCGCCGATCGCGTAGATGCCCGGCACATTGGTGCGCATGTAGTCGTCGATCGCGATGGCCCCGCGGTCGGTGAGCGCCACACCCGCGGCATCCAGGCCGTAGCCCTCGATGTTGGGCGCAAAACCGATGGCCTGCAACACCTTGTCGGCCTTGAGCTCCTGGGTGGCGCCGTCCTTGCTGACCGTCACGGTCACCTGGGACCCGTCATCGGAAATGCCCTCGACCTTGGTGCCGGTGAGGATCTTGACGCCCAGCTTCTTGTACTGCTTCTCGATCTCCTTGGAGACCTCGGCGTCCTCGTTGGGCAGCGCACGCGGCAGGAACTCGACGATGGTGACGTCCACGCCGTAGTTCTTCAGCACGTAAGCGAACTCCATGCCGATGGCACCGGCGCCGGCGATGATGATCGAGCCCGGCAGCTCGCGCGACAGGATCTGGGTCTCGTAGGTGACCACGTTGGCCGACAGCGAGGTGCCCGGCACCAGCCGCGTCGACGAGCCGGTCGCGATGATGACGTTGTCGAAGGTCAGCTCCTCGGTGCCGCCCTCGTTGAGTGCGACCGACATCGACTTGGGGCCGGTGAACGACCCGTAGCCGTGCACCTCGGTGATCTTGTTCTTCTTCATCAGGAAGTGCACGCCGGCGACGCGGCCCTCGGCGACCTTGCGGCTGCGGTCGAAGGCGGCGCCGTAATCGAAGCTGGCCTCACCGGTGATACCGAAGGTCTTGGCTTCCTTGTTGAAGATGTGCGCCAGCTCCGCATTGCGCAGCAACGCCTTCGACGGAATACACCCGACATTCAGGCAGACGCCGCCCCAGTACTTCGGTTCGACGATGGCGGTGCTGTAGCCCAGCTGGGCTGCGCGAATGGCGGCAACATAGCCACCGGGACCGGCTCCGAGAACGACGACGTCATAGTGAGTCACGCCCCCACCCTAGTAGCCCGCGGATCAAGACGGTACGGCGCGTCCACCCGGTATGGCACACGCGTCGGCGGCCTCGGCAACCAGGTGGGTACCGGCCTGCGCCGGACGTGCCCCGGCGGCGAACTGCGCGCCGGTGATCGGCTCGGCCAGCGCCGCATACTCGTCGTCGGTGAAGGCCCGACCACGCGACAGGAACCGCATGCCTTCGGGGGCCTCCAGGCTGAACCCGCCGCCGCGGCCGGGCACCACGTCGATGACCAGCTGGGTGTGCTTCCACGTCTGGAACTGCGGCCCCGATATCCACACCGGCACGCCACCACCGACGTCGAGCACCGCCAGCAGCACATCGGCGTCGCCGACGATGAACTCGCCGTCGGGGTAACACATCGGCGAGGATCCGTCGCAGCAGCCACCGGACTGGTGGAACATCAGCGGGCCGTGCCGGCGCTGCAGACTGCCCAGCAGCTCGGCGGCCGCGGTGGTGATCAGGGCCCGTGCTGACATACCGTCACGCTACGCCGCGGGTAAGAATGTCCAGATGGTTTCCCAATCCCCCGACCCGTACCTCTGGCTCGAGGACATCGCCGGCGACGAAGCGCTGGACTGGGTGCGCAAGCACAACGATCCGACGCTGGCCGACCTACGCGGCGCCCGGTTCGACGACTTCGAGCGCCAGGCCCTGGAGGTGCTGGACACCGATGCGCGCATCCCCTACGTGCGCCGGCGCGGCGAGTACCTCTACAACTTCTGGCGCGACGGCGACAACCCGCGCGGGCTGTGGCGGCGCACCACGCTGGAAAGCTATCGCACCGAGGACCCCGACTGGGATGTGCTGATCGACCTCGACGCGCTGGCCGCCGACGAGGACGAGAACTGGGTGTGGGCCGGCGCCGAGGTCATCGAGCCGCAGCTGACCCTGGCCCTGATCAGCCTGTCCCGCGGCGGGGCCGACGCCACCGTGACCCGCGAATTCGACATGACCACACGGCAATTCGTCGCTGATGGGTTCAACCTTCCGGAGGCCAAGGCCAGCATCGGCTGGCAGGGCCCGGATACCGTGCTGGTGGGCACCGACTTCGGCCCTGGGTCGATGACCGATTCGGGCTATCCCCGGATCGCCAAGCGCTGGCATCGCGGACAGTCATTGGCCGACGCGGTGACCATCTACGAAGGCCAGGCCACCGACGTCAGCATCGGCGCGGGATACGACGCCACCCCGGGATTCGAGCGCCTGATGGTTTCGCGCTCCACCGATTTCTTCAACCGCGAACGCTACGAACTGCGCGGCGAGGAACTGCTCCGGATCGACGTGCCCACCGATGCCGGCATCTCCATTCACCGCGAATGGCTGTTGATCCGCCCGCGCACCGAATGGACCGTGGGCGCGACGACATACGGACCGGGCACCCTGCTGGCCACCGGCTATGACGATTTCCTGGCCGGAAAGCGTGATCTGCGAGTGGTTTTCGAGCCCGATGAGCACACCAGCCTGGAAAGTTACGCTTGGACCCGCGATCGGCTGATCCTGATCACGCTGGTCGACGTGGCCAGCCGCATCGACATCGTCACGCCGGGCACCTGGGTACGCGAACCGGTGGCCGGCCTGCCGCCGAACACCAACACCGTGGTGGTCGACGTCGACGAGTACGGCGACGAGATCTTCCTGGACTCAAGCGGTTTCACCTCACCATCGCATCTGCTGTGGGGTCACGTGGGCGGCGAGCTGACCCAGATCAAGAGCGCCCCGGCGTTCTTCGACGCCTCCGGCATCGAGGTGAACCAGTATTTCGCCACCTCCGACGACGGCACCCGGATTCCCTATTTCGTTGTGGGACCGCGTGATGCGACCGGTCCGCGCAAGACCCTGCTGAGCGGCTACGGCGGTTTCGAATCCTCGAACGTGCCCGGCTATGCCGGGGTGCTGGGCCGGCTGTGGCTGACCCGCGGCGGCACCTACGTGCTGGCCAACATCCGCGGCGGCGGCGAGTACGGCCCGCGCTGGCACACCCAGGCCATGCGCGAGGGCCGACACCTGGTTTACGAGGATTTCGCCGCGGTGGCAACGGATCTCGTGGCCCGGGGTATCACCACGGTGCCGCAGTTGGCGGCCGAGGGCGGCAGCAACGGCGGGCTGCTGATGGGCGTCATGCTGACCTCGTACCCGGAACTGTTCGGCGCGCTGGTGTGCAGCGTGCCGCTGCTGGACATGAAGCGCTATCACCTGCTGTTGGCCGGGGCGTCCTGGATGGCCGAATACGGCGATCCCGACAACCCGCAGGACTGGGAGTTCATCGCGAAATATTCGCCATATCAGAATATTTCGGATGATCGGCAATACCCGCCGCTGCTGATGACCACCTCGACCCGCGACGACCGGGTGCACCCGGGCCATGCCCGCAAGATGACGGCGGCGCTGGAGGCCGCCGGCCACACCGTCTCGTACTACGAGAACATCGAGGGTGGGCACGGCGGCGCAGCGGACAACTCGCAGGCGGCGTTTCGGGCCGCGCTGATCTACGAGTTCCTACATCGCACGCTTTCCTAGCGCGGTTATTCGAACTCGGCGCTCGGGTGGAACCGCTTGACCAGGTGCAGGCTGTTCTCGTCGGTGTGGTGCATCTCCTTGCCGGTGGCGGCGAGTTTGAGTACCAGGTCCGAGGTGTAGCTGAAGGTGTCCTCGCTGCGGACGGTGAACTTGCTGGTGAAGCCGGTGATCTCGGCGCGCTCCAGCAGGTACTCGTTCTGCAGCACGCCGAAGCTCGGTGAGCCCGGGGTGGCATCGAACCGGAACTCACGGTCGCGGGCCTGCGCCTTGCTGCCGGCCAGGATGGCAATGCCGCGGCCGAACACGACGCTGCGCAGCACCTCGCCGCGGGCCTTGTCCCACAGCAGGAAGCCGACCTCGTCGTGGAACGGGTCCATGGCCTCTTCGCCGTGCCGCCAGGCGGTCATCCCGTAGTTCAGGCCCCACAGCACCTGGTTACCGTTCTCCTGGACCGGAATCGGCTTGAACCAGGCCTTCTCGAAGTAGCTGGTCTCGCTCGTCTCGTCATCCTTGTTGTGGTACGAGATATCGACGCCGACGTTGCCTTCCCACTCGCCGACCAACGGCGTCAGTGGGCCGAGCTTCTTGGGTCCGTGGATGACTCTGGCCACCGGTTTATCTCCTAAGTTGTGCATTGGCTGAGGGCTCGGTACAGCACGTTAGCAGCTTTGCATCATGCAACTCTTGCAGGGTGCAACAGCCGTCACGGGCTACACCGATCAGCCCGGCCGTAACGCTCAGGACGCCGGTCTGCGCACCACCCGGCGGCCGACGTTGGCCAGCAACGTCGCCAACGCACCGAGCGCAACCAGGCCCACCCCGGCGATCAATGTCAGGTTCAGCCAATGGTGCATATCGGCGATCGCGTAATCCACCATGACATCGGCGATCTGGCGCATATTGCCGCTGGTGCGGTTCAACGCATCGTTGACGTGCGGACGGCCCACCTCGATGCCGGCCCAGCCGGCCGCGCCGACCAACAAGGCGGAAATACCCAGGGCCGCAAGCATTTTACCGCGCGAGCGGGCCGCCGCCAGGGTCAGCAGCGCCAGCAGACCCACCAGCACGCACACCCCGACACTGGCCCACGCCCCCCAGGTGGTGGCCACCCGCAACTGCCCGGGCCGCAATCCGGCCGAATCAGTAACGGGCACCTGCAGTTTCGCCGGCGGTGACACCCCGAACCCGGCGAGCGTGGACTTGATCGAAGGGTCGGTAAGCATCGGCGACAAGTCCACCACCCAGTGCCCGGACGAATCGGTGTGAGCGGCAGTATCGGTGAATAACCAGTCGTGCGCGAGGCCGTTGACCGTGCCGAACTGCCCCGGGAACGCCGCACCGCCGGTGTATGAGTCGGCCGCCGAGGACAGCACCGCGATGCTGGTGCGGTAGCCGGCCTTGCCGGCCAGGACATTGAGTTGGGTGGCCAGCTCGCCGGCCACCGCACCCTGCAGGCTGGGTTCCCTGGCAGCCTTGGTAGCCAGCGCCGTGTAGCCCGACCGGCTCACCACGGTGTGCTGGGCCCACGTGACCGGCACCGCGATGACCAGTGCGGCCGTCGTCAACAGCCACAGCAACAGCGTTGCGACGAACCGCACGCGCCCTCCTGTCCGGGGGCGGCCCGGCCTAGTCCGACAGCGCCCGCCCCACGATCAACGGGTCGGCCTGCCCGACCACATCGTGATCCTTGTTGTCGTAATCGAACTTACCGAGCACATGGCGCATCGCGTTGATTCGGGCGCGCTTCTTGTCGTTGCTCTTCACCACGGTCCACGGCGCGATCTCGGTGTCCGTCCAGGCGAACATCTCTTCCTTGGCGGTGGTGTAGCCGTCCCACTTGTCCAGCGAAGCCAGGTCCGTCGGCGAGAGCTTCCACTGCCGCACCGGGTCGACCTGGCGGATGGTGAAGCGGGTGCGCTGCTCGTTCTGGGTCACCGAGAACCACAGCTTGGTCAGGCTGATTCCGTCGTTGACCAGCATCTGCTCGAAAAGCGGTGCCTGACGGACGAATTCGGCGTGCTGTTTGGCGGTACAGTAGCCCATCACCCGCTCGACACCGGCCCGGTTGTACCAGGACCGGTCGAACAGCACTATCTCGCCGGCGGCCGGCAGGTGCTGCACGTAGCGCTGGAAGTACCACTGGGTCTGTTCCTTCTCGGTGGGCTTCTCCAGCGCCACCACCCGGGCCCCGCGCGGGTTCAGGTGCTCCATGAACCGCTTGATGGTGCCGCCCTTGCCCGCGGCGTCACGGCCCTCGAACACGATGACGTGCCGCAGCCCGTTGGCCTGACTCCACTTCTGCAGCTTGAGCAGCTCGATCTGCAGCAGCCGCTTCTGCTGCTCGTACTCGTCGCGCTTCATGCGCTCGTCGTACGGGTATCCCTCGCGCCAGGTGTCGACCACCTCGCCGCTGGGCAGCAGCAGCAACTCGGGGTCGTCATCGTCATCGTCACGAACGGAGTAGTTCTGTGCAGCGGAGGCGTCGAGGATCACCGGCCGACGGTATCGACCGGTGCCAACCGTTCGGTGACGTGACGATGAACAACCGGTGGCGTTACTTGGCGATGCGCTTCGGCCGGATCAGCGAGACGTTGGTCAGCATCTTGTTCATCCGCGCCAGCGCCTTCATCGAGTTGTGGTAGTAGTTGCCACCCGCGCCGGCGCTGGTCCGCGGCTCCACCACCGTCTCCTGCCGGCAGAACTTGCGCATCCCGTCGGCGCCACCGAACCGGGCGCCGATGCCCGAGGTCTTCCAGCCGCCCATCGGAGCCGTGGTGCACATCAGGTTGGCCAGTACGTCGTTGATGTTCACCGCACCGCAATCGAGCTGCAGTGCAACATCTTTGGCCCGGTTGAGATCGGCCGAGAACACCGTGGCCGACAATCCGTACGGACTGTCGTTGGCCAGCCGGACCGCCTCACCGACCGTGGCCACCTTCATGATCGGCAGCGTCGGGCCGAAGGTCTCCTCGGTCATACAGGCCATCGAGTGATCCACGTCGACCAACACGGTCGGCGGGTAGAAGCTACCCGGACCGGCGGGCCGCTTACCGCCGGTCAGCGCCCGGGCGCCGGCGGCGACGGCCTCGTCGACGTGCCGTTCGGTGATCGCCAGCTGACTCTCGTCGATCAGCGCACCGAAGTGGGTGCCCTCACCGGCACCGACCTTGAGTGCGGCCACCGCCTTGACCACGGCGTCGACAAACGCGTCATACGCCGGTTCCAGGACGTACACCCGCTCCACCGACACACAGGTCTGCCCGGCATTGAACATCGCGCCCCACACCGCGGCGTTGGCGGCCAGCTCGACGTCGGCGTCCTCCAGCACGATCATCGGGTCCTTGCCGCCCAGCTCCAGGCTCACCGGAGTGAGACGCGCGGCGGCGCGCTCCATGACCTTGCGGCCGGTGGCGGTGGAGCCGGTGAACTGGATGTAGTCGGCGTTGTCGATCACGGCCTCGGACACCTCGCGGGCGCCCTGGGCGAGCGCCAGCACCTCGGGTGCACCGCAGTCGATCCAGCCGCGCAGCAGCAGTTCCGCGGTCAGCGGGGTGCGCTCGGACGGCTTGAGCAGCACCGCGCAGCCGGCCGCCAGCGCGCCGATGGCGTCCATCAGCGCGTTGGCCACCGGGTAGTTCCACGGTGCGATGACGCCGACCACCGGGCGCGGCCGGTAGTGCACGGTGATCTTCTTGATCGCCAGCATGGGCAGCGGGGCCGGCCGGGTCTCGGGCGCCAGCGCCCGCTCCATGGTCTTGACCACGTACGAGATGATGATCGTCGCCAGCGGGATCTCGACCTTCGCGTCGACCTTGGACTTGCCGGTCTCGGCGATCAGCGAGTCCTCGATCTCCTCACGGTGCTCGGCCAGCCATACCGCGTAGCGGGCCAGCACCTTGGCCCGGCCCTTGGCGCCGCGGGCCTCCCATTCCTTCTGCGCGGCCCGCAGACCGGCGGCGATCCGCGGCACATCGGCCGGGTCGGTCCAGCGCACGGTGCCGGCGATGGCGCCGGTGGCGGGGTTGTAGATGGTGCCGGTTTCGGGCGACTGGACGTCCGGGGTTGCAGTCATGCAGCCATGGTAACCACGCGGTGTGACGCACGTCGCAGCGGGGTTGACACCTGTCAAGCGGAGCTGCCGCACCCCGTCCGGCTCGGCGGAAGACCGGCGGCCAGCGTGGCCAGGCAGACCGCGCTGGATCCGAACGCCAGCGCCCCGATCGTGTCGGTGAAGTAGTGATAGGTCATCGCCTGGCCGAGCATGCCCAGCGTCACGAAGATGCCCGCCAGGATCCGCGACCACCCCGCCGCGCCGGCCGCCAGCACGATCATCCCCAGCACCGTCACCACCAAGGTGGTGTGCCCGCTCGGATAGGCCAGCGCGTGCCCCTTGTGCCGGCCGAACAGCGGCTTGACGACGCGCTCGACCAACAGCGCCAGCTGCGGGCACAGTGCGATCACCACCGCCAACCGCCAACGCTTGCGCCACAACGTGATTGCCAGCGCAGGCACCCACATGACGGCCAGCACCCGCGGGTCGGTGAAGAACAGCAGCCACCCGGAGTAGGGCTCGGTGTCACGACCGGTCCGCTGGAAGACGTCATCGACCGGGGTGGAGCATTTGCCGACCGCCAGGCCCAGCAGGACAGTAATCAACAGTCCGACTGGCGGCCACCAGCGGACGAAGGTCGTGATGCTCATCGGTGTGCGGCGATCCCCCGCACGTAGGCCGCCTGCCCCAGATGCTGCGCGCAGTCATCGACGATGCTGACCAGCCGGACACTGGCGGTGACCGGCGGATCCCACCGGCGGTCGACGATCCGGGCCAATTCGTCACCGGTCACGGTCGCGACGTACTCCAGCGTGACGTCGTGCACCGCGCGGTAGTACTCGACCAGCAGGCCCACCGGCGGCCGGACCTTGCCGACGTCCTCGGGACTGTGGCCGTAGCCGATGTCCTTGATGGGATCGAAATCGGCGTCGCCCGGACGCGGAAAGTCCAGGGCGAAACGGTCGACCCAGCCCTCGCGGGTCCACACCTGTTCGATGCCGGCGACATCGCACAGCTGCAGATCCTGGACGCGGGCGCTGTGCCACAGCAGCCACGCGATGCTGTTGGCCTCCGGCGTCGGCCGCCAGCACGAGACCTCTTCGGTCAGGCCGTCGGTCACCTGGTTGACGTGCTCGATGAGGCGGGTGAACGAATCGCGCAACAGCTCGCGCGCCGCGTCGGATTCAGCCATGCCCCGACGGTACCCGCCTGTCAGTGGGCCGCACCGTGGAAAACCGCCTCCACATTGTTGCCGTCGGGGTCGCGCACGAAAGCCCCGAAATAGCCCGGGTGATATTCGGGCCACAGCCTGGGGGCATGCAGTGATTCGGCGCCGAGTGCGACCGCGGTGTCGTGGAACGCGGTCACCGCATCGACGTCGGTCGCCTGGAAGGCGACATGTATTTCCCGGTTGGGTCCGGACGCCTCGCCCGCGGCGGCATCGGCGATCCAGAAGTCCGGTTTGCCGTCGCGGCCGTAGCCGATGGCGACGTCGAATTCGAGCTGCCGGCCATACCCGAGGACGCCGAGCACGGCGTCATAGAACTGCTGGGACCTGGCCCAGTCACTGCAGTTGATGCCGAAGTGATCGATCATGACCCGATCGTGCCACCGGCCACCGACAGCAGCGCAGCGGTGAGCCCACTCGGCCCACCGCTGCGCTGCCGGTCTCAGTTGTCGGCCAGAGTGCGGTAGAGCGCCTTCTTGGCCTCCGCGACCGCCGCCGACACCGACTCCACGGCCGACTTCAGGTCGGCCTTCTGGGCGTCGTTGCCGGTGAACTTGATCGTGCGGGCCAGGCCGGCCACC
>Ga0164242_10008863_pt1 | contig 10886 bp, 10 predicted proteins | sample OricomgcompostMG_FD_108783 | JGI IMG/M metagenome (GOLD analysis project Ga0164242, IMG submission 108783) | Miracle-Growth compost microbial communities from Emeryville, California, USA - Original compost - Miracle growth compost (MG) ...
CGGTTTAAGCGGCAGGCCTTTAACGCACCGCTCTACGGAAGTGATCGCTTATCTGCATCAAAAATCAAAAGGTTCTTTCCCTATCATTGGGGTGGGTGGCATACATTCTGCCGCGGACGCGTTGGAAAAACTGAATGCCGGCGCCTCATTGGTACAATTATATACCGGATTTATTTACGAAGGCCCGGCGCTGATTGGCCGGATAAATAAGAAAATTTTATCTCTGTAGAGACACATGATCATATGTCTCTACAAAGAAAACCCTGAAACGCAAAAAATCCTGTCGGCCTTGGCTGACAGGATTTTTTAATTCCTTATAAAACAACAAAAATTACTTAGCCGCGGCGGCTTTGGCCAAAGCTTCATTGTTTTTTGCGATCTGGCTGTGTTTTGACTCAGCAGAACGGCTTCCTAACTCAATGTTGGTAGCTAATTTTAAAAACTGTACTTCTAAACGCGAAGTAGTTTTGTTTCTTCTGTCTTTTCTTTTTAAACGTGTAACGCCCATGGTAATATCTTTTTATAATGTCAACCTTGAGGTCGAGAGCGGATTCGAACCGCTGTAAAAGGTTTTGCAGACCTCTGCCTAGCCACTCGGCCACCCGACCAGTTTTTCAGGACTGCAAAGGTAATAATATTTTATTGCAAGCCAATTTTTATTTAAAATCGGTTTATAATTTGATTTGAAATAATTGCTTAACTTAAGCACTAAATCTTTATTCACCTAAGCGTTAATCAACCTATCCGGAATTATCATGCGAAACACGTCCTGTTTTATTAAGACTGTAACCTATTTAATCATAACTATTTTGCCTGCAAGAATTTTTGCTCAAAAGCTTCCCAATGTACAAAGAGGCAGCTTGCGTGCACCAGCCAATATCAAAATAGATGGCAAGGCAAGCGAGTGGGGTGGCCAATTTCAGGCGTATAACCACGCGACGAGTATTTATTATACTTTATGCAATGATGATAATAACCTGTATTTGGCCGTTCAGGCAAGCGACCCCGATGTATTGACTAAAATAACTAACTGTGGCGTGCTGCTGGTTATTGATCCCTCTGGCAAAAAGACCGATAAAAATGCTGTCTCTATTACTTTTCCTGTTTTTGATCTGAAATATGGGAACAAACCCTATATTCATTTTAGTAATGCCAGCGGCCTAACACATGTTCAACGCCTGGCTATGGAAGCAAATCCGGATTCAATGCTAAGGGTAGCAAATAAAAAGCTGCATAATAACGAGAAATACATTCGTACAAGCGGTATGGCCGATATTGATACACTGCTTTCAATTTATAACGAAAATGGCATAGTGGCCAGGGAAGCTTTCGGCAAAGGGATGATCTATACCTATGAACTGGCCCTGCCTTTAAAGTACCTTAACTTATCCGCAAACAATCCAATAAAATTTGCCTACCATATTGTTTTACCGGGTCTTAATGTAGATAAAGATTTCGGCATACAATCAACTACATTGCCTGATGGAACGATTCATGTTTCTGTTGCCACAGGTGCTGCAACGGTAAAAAATGATCATATGCCAGCTGTTATTTCCACTACCGATTTCTGGGGAGAATACACTTTGGCAAAGAAATAAAACGCATTGTGGTTTAATAAACTCATTAAAACCGGTTTCTTCTTATTTCCGAACAAATAATAGCTGTAGCGACAGCTACGTTTAATGATTCAGCTTCACCCAGGCGGGGTATGGTTATTGCCGTGTCAATCAGTTGCTGTGTGGCAGGGCGTATGCCGTTGCCCTCGTTACCCATTACAATCAGTCCTTCGGTTTTAAAATTGGTGGTATAAATATTTTGCCCGTTTAACAGGGCGCCATAAACGGGCATTTTTAACGCGGGTATGGTTTTTAACAAGTCGGCATAGTAAACATTTACCCGGGCCAATGAACCCATTGTAGCCTGTACCACCTTGGGGTTATATACATCAACCGTATCTTCCGAACAAATAATATGCGTTATACCAAACCAGTCGGCCGTGCGGATGATGGTACCCATATTACCCGGATCCTGCACGCCATCCAATACCAGGGTATGTTTTTGCCGAAGTAATTTTGCTTCCAACCGGGGCCATTGGGGTGTTTTTATAAGGGCAATTACATCGGGCGCAGTGGCTAAACCGCTTAGTTTTGAAATATCTGCTAAAGAAATTTCCTGAAAATTTATTTTTGCCGATAATTTCAGCAATTTTGGGGCGATTGCACTGGTATGGTACACGGTTTCAACCGTAAAACCGGCTGTTATAAATTCAACTACAGATTTATAACCCTCGGCTATAAATAAACCATGAACTTTGCGGAACTTTTTATGTTGTAAAGATTTAAGTAAACTGATTTGGGATTTTGAAAGCATATACCGGTTTAAAACAAAGAAGCTTTACAATATTAATTATTCTATTGGTTTTCCTGGTAGCGGGATGCAGTTTAACGCGCCGTTTAAAACCGGGAGAGTCATTGGTGCGCAAAGTTACTATAAATGGCGTAGATAAGGAATTTAATGAGGCTGCGTACACTTATGTAGATAAACAGCAACAGCCCAATAACTGGATCAACCTGCAGTTATACTACATGTTCAGCAAAAACGGTAAAAAGGACGTGGGCGAACCGCCATCTGTATTAGATAGTTCATTGGTTGATAATTCGCGTTTACAGATCCAGAAATTTTTACGTAATAAAGGCTATTTAAAGGCCAGGGTAACCGATTCCATTATTATTAAAAAGAAAAAGGCCCAGCTGATTTTTAACGCTGCGGAAGGGCCCATGTTCCGCATCCGTAAGTTTTCAGACAGTATTCTGGATAAAAACGTGGAACGGATTTACCGGGTTAACCGTCCGCTTTTCTCGCATATACAGCCAGGGGGCAGGTATGATACCGATAGTTTGGCTTATGACCGTGATGAGTTTTACCAGATTATGAAGCAAAACGGTTATTACGATTTTTACCGCCAGTATATCAATTATAATTACGATACTACGTTTAACAATAGCATTGTTGATGTAAAAATGATCATCAGCAACCCCGAAGGGCGGTCCAGCCATGCGGTTTATACCATAAATAATACGCTCATCACGATAGCCAACAGCAGCGTGAGCGGCTTGCGTCCATTGGGTAAAGCCGATACTTTGCAGGTTGATTCGCAATTCAGGTTTGTTGATTATTCTCATTATTTTAAACCTAAAGCGGTTACCTATTATATATTTCAGAAAAAAGGCGATCTGTACGATATTAACAAGCAATCCTTAACTACCTCCCGGCTTTCGGAACTTAACGTATTCAGGAACGTGCCGAACCCTACGTATGAGAAGTTGGGTGACAGCACCCACCGTTTAAATACAAAGATCGATCTAATCCCGCTCAAGCGAATGTCAGACAGGGTGGAAGGTGAATTTATTTTTAATGGCGGGCGTTATGGTTATAACCTGGGTAACACGTTTACCAATCGTAATCTTTTTAAACGTGCCGAGGTGTTACAGGTTAAACTGAACTGGAGCGTTCTTTTTGATAATGCCAAGGGTAACGCTGTTGGCAACGCGATAGAGAACCAGGACTTTAAAGCGGGCATCAGTCTGGCTTATCCACGCATAATTTCGCCTTTTAGATTGCCTATATTAGGCAAATACGGCGTGCCGTATACTACCTTCTCCACCAATTACTCTCTGTTTTTTCAGAAAGGACTGGTAAAACGTGAAAGCTTTATTAACACGCTTACTTATGATTTTACCGAAACCGCCCATAAGGTACATACCCTTACACCTATTGATGTCGAATTTTCGACAGGTACTATTGACCCGGGCGCCAAACAGGAATTGCTTAATCTTAACCGTTATTCCTATATATATCTCATTGGCCGTACTACATTTACGGTAGGTAGCCAGTATGCCTACCAGGTAAACGCGGATCTGCTGAACTCCTACGGCAGCTTCACCTATTTCAGGGGGGCTCTTGATGTGGGCGGAAATACCATGAGCGCGTTAACCAATATTATCGGTACCAAGCGCGATTCAACGGGCGCGCGCACTATTTTTGGTCATGCATTTGCGCAATACGCCAAAGGTGAGATAGATTTTCGGCTGTATCATAGTTTCGGTAACGAAAGACAATTTGTTTTTCGTATTAATCCCGGCATTGGTGTGCCTTATGGTAACAGCGACCAACTGGTGTTTGAAAAGAATTTTTATGCCGGTGGCGCCAACGACATCAGGGCCTGGCTGCCGCGCACTTTGGGCCCGGGCCAATTTAACCGGGCAGTTTATCCGAATGACACTACCCGCGAGCGTTTAAAATACCTGGATCAGTTCGGGGAAATAAAAATTATCGGAAATGCAGAATATCGGTATAAAATAGTGGATAACTTTTTTGGTTCGAAGTTGAAGGGTGGCACATTTGTAGACTTTGGCAATGTGTGGCGCCTGCATAAACAAATTGAGAGTCCGAAAGGCGAATTCAGGCTTAATAATCTTTTAGCATCTACAGCAATAGGCATAGGTACCGGTTTACGGTTTGATCTGAGCTTTTTCGTTTTCAGGCTGGATGCCGCCCTTAAATTTAAAGACCCCCAGTTTACCGGGGCCGACCAGTGGGTGTTATTACGGCATGCTAACGAATTATTCCACAGCGGGCCTTTTAAACGTGCCTACAGGGCTGCCAACGGAGAGGATTATGCCTTTATGCAGCTCAATTTTGGCGTGGGGTTACCGTTTTAAGTGTTTGAACCAGGATTTGTGGGATTTGCAGATCGTCAAGATTCCGATAATCTTAATCCCAAATCATGGTTCAAACCGAATCAGATATTCAGCAAATTGGTTTCCCGGGCAATAATATCGGCGATACTGGTTTCGCTTAATATTTTTAACGAAGCGTCCCTTACTTCTATAAACACATCGCGGATGCCGCAGGTGGTTTCCTGGTGACACTCGTCGCAGCGGTGATAAAAATTCAGACTGGCACAAGGTACCATCGCTATGGGCCCATCGGTAATACGCAATATATTAACCAGGTAAATATCTTTAGGGTCTTTATTCAAACTATAGCCACCACCCGCGCCTTTCTTGCTATACAGAAAGCCTGCGTTGCGCAGATCGAGCAATATCTGTTCAAGGAATTTTTTGGGGATATGTTCCTGTTCGGCTATCCACGATATTTGCAGCGGCGGTTTATCCTGATGTTTGCCAAGCAGTACTAATGCCTTTATGGCATATTTTGTTTTTTTGGAAAGCATTTGCGCGTTTGAATTAACAAAAGTGGTGTAAAAATGTTAAAATTTGCTCGCTTATGGTCAAAGAAGCTAAAAAAAAGCGAGTTTTCCTATGGCTTTAATATAATTTTTTAAGTAAATATAACATCAGGAAATAGGACTGATGCAAACCACCCGGGCGTGCAATTGTATTAATTACCGATACGGCATTAATTAAGATTCATTTGAAGGTTATTGATCTTGTCTGCCACTTAATTTTTCTATTATCTACTAAACCGGTAATTTGTTTAATTTAGCCTGAGGTTTATATCAATTTATAATGTTGAAAAGATACCTGATATTCATTATTTTACTGGCAACGTGCCATTGCTGCCGGGCCGATAATATAGCTATTAACAACTTTGAGGTGAAGGATAACCCTTTTGGTAATAACCAGATAGCCGTTGTTGCCATTGATTCCCTGAAAAACACGCAGAATAATGTAAACGGTCAGTTTGCCTTTACTATCAATGGTTTTGAGCAGGAACTTACCTTTAATAAGGGCGTTGCATTTTACAGCCCCAAAATAGACAAATCGATCTTTTTATATTTAAGGCATGTGAACGATAACGGCAGCCACGGTAATTTATATTATGTATATAAGTACGATGATAAGTTAAGCCCTATCCATATCAGTTGGCTGGTGCTGCTGGGAGTGCCTTTGTTTCTTATACTATTAGCCTATATGTTTAAGCGATTTATTATTATCGCTATCATTATTTTTGTCATCATTTTCTATTTCAACCATCATAGCGGCCTAAGTATCTCTACCTTCTTTGAGAGTATCTTGGATGGGTTGAGGAATATTTTTTAGGATGTAAGGCTTAACCAAACGTCATTGCGAGGAGTCCCGTACGTACGGGATGGCAATCCCCCGATAAGTATAATTACCTTCAAGCTGGAGATTGCCATGCCTCCTTCGTCGGCTCGCAATGACGTTGGAATAAACAAAAAAAGGATATTACTTTTAGTAACATCCTTCTATAAAATAAATTTCCTTATTCAGCCGATGCTCTGAACATCAGTGCGCCAACGGTTAGGTTGGTGCGGCTATCAATAATAATAGCGCGGCCATTGCCTTTGTTTTGCTGATACAGGTCAAAAGCCAGCGGCTCGGCGGTTTTGATCACAACGCGGCCAATGTCGTTCAGTTTAAAATCTTCCCCTTGTTGTTTTTCCAGGGTATTGATCTCCATTTTATACACTACCTCGTTAATGCGGCAGCGGGTAACTTTGCTGTTATGCTGTACCAGGTACGTAACCGAAGTATCCATTGGTTTGGTATCCATCCAGCACAGGTCGGCCTCAATTAATTGCGAAACTATGGGTAGTTCACTGCTTTTCACCAGTATATCACCCCGGCTAATGTCTATCTCGTCCTGTAAATGCAGGGTTACTGACATACCGGCTGTAGCCGCCTCAGGGCGCGCGTCGAAGATCTCTATCCTGTCCAGTACCGAAGTAAAGCCCGATGGCAGTACGGTAACGGAGTCATTCAAATTAAAAGTACCGCTTAGCACCTTGCCGGCATAACCACGGTAATCGTGCAGTTCATCGGTTTGCGGCCTTACCACCCATTGCACAGGCATACGGGTAGGTTTGCTGTCATCATCAATATGCGTTTCTACGGTTTCCAGGTAATCCAGCAGGCTTGGGCCTTCATACCACGGCATCCGGCTGGAAACAGATCCCACGTTATCGCCTTTAAGCGCGCTTACCGGTAAAAAATACACATTTTGCAATTCCAGTTTGCCCATTAATGCGCGGTAATCTTTCTCAATGTTGTCAAAAACTTCCTGGTTGTAATCAACCATGTCCATTTTATTTACACAAACAATTACGTGCGGTATTTCCAGTAACGATACCAGGAAGGAGTGACGGATGGTTTGCTCTATCACGCCTTTACGGGCATCAATCAGGATAATGGCCAGCTCCGCGTTTGACGCGCCGGTAACCATGTTACGGGTGTATTGGATATGGCCGGGCGTATCGGCAATAATAAACTTGCGCTTTTCGGTCTGGAAGTACTTGTAAGCAACGTCAATGGTAATGCCTTGCTCGCGTTCGGCTTTTAGTCCGTCGGTTAAAATGGCCAGGTCAATAGTGCCATCATCGTTTTTCCGGTTGCTGCGCTGCATGGCTTCCAGCTGGTCTTCCAGTATCGAGTTGGTATCATATAATAAACGACCGATCAGGGTACTTTTTCCGTCATCAACACTACCCGCAGTTAAAAATTTCAGCATGTTCATATTAAAAGTATCCCCCTTTCTTACGGTCTTCCATGGCAGCTTCCGATACCTTGTCGTCCATGCGCGCGCCACGCTCACTAATTTTTGACGCGCTTATTTCATTAATAATTTCATCTATCTCAAATGCTTCCGATTCTACCGCCGCGGTGCATGACATGTCGCCCACGGTACGGAAACGTACTGTTTTGCTGAATACAGTATCCTCATCATCCATATTCAGGAACGGGCTGGCAGCCATTAGTTGTCCGTTGCGGATAATTACCTCGCGCTCATGGGCAAAGTACACGCCCGGCAGCGGAATATTCTCGCGGCGGATATAGTTCCAAACGTCCAGTTCGGTCCAGTTGCTGATAGGGAATACCCTTACGTTTTCGCCTTTGTGTATTTTGCCGTTATACAGGTCCCAAAGTTCGGGGCGCTGGCTTTTAGGGTTCCACTGGCCAAACTCATCGCGTACGGAAAACACACGTTCTTTGGCGCGGGCTTTTTCCTCATCGCGGCGGGCGCCACCTATGCAGGCATCAAACTGATGCTTGGCAATGGTATTTAATAAAGTAACCGTTTGTAATTGGTTACGGCTGGCATTTTTGCCTTTTTGTTCTACCACACGACCTGCATCAATATCATCCTGCACGTAGCCTACTATCAGCTTCTCGCCAATGCGGGCAATCATGTCATCGCGATATTGAATAGTTTCGGGAAAGTTATGGCCAGTATCGATATGTACCAGCGGGAAAGGGAATTTACCCGGGCGAAAAGCCTTTTCGGCTAAACGCACCAATGTAATGGAATCCTTACCTCCCGAAAACAGCAAAGCAGGCCGCTCAAACTGACCGGCCACCTCTCTTAAAATATGGATGGCTTCCGCCTCCAGTTCATCTAAATAATCCAGTTTTTTTGTACTCATTCTGTTCAATTCACTAAAACCAAGCTTATAACGGCTTTAATTCTTTTGTTTCTTCATCTATGCCGCTTTCTGTACTATGCAGCCCACATTCTTTTTTCGATTGATCTTCCCACCACCAGCGGCCGGCCCTGAAATCTTCGCCGGGTTGTACCGCGCGTGTACATGGCGCGCAGCCAATGCTGGGGAACCCCCTGTCGTGCAGTGGGTTGTAGGGCACGTTATTATCGCGAATATATTGTTTTACTTCGTCTAAGCTCCAGCTGTAAATAGGGTGAAATTTTACCAGGTTGTTTCCTTCGTCCCATTCTACATTTTCCATATGCTGCCTGTTGGCCGATTGCTCGGCGCGAATGCCGGTTATCCATAAGCGGCTACCGGCAAGCGCCCTTTTTAGGGGCTCAATTTTGCGAATGTAGCAGCATTCTTTTCGGTTTTCAACCGATTCGTAAAAGCTGTTAGGGCCTTTTTTACTTACCATTTCCTGCAACAGTTCGTTTTGCGGATAGTAAGCATGAATATGCTCGCCGTACATTTCCAGCGTGCGGTTCCAAACATAGTAAGTTTCGGGGAATAGGCGCCCGGTTTCCAACGTAAAAACCTTTATGGGCAGCTTATTGGCAAATATCATGTGAGTAATTACCTGGTCTTCCCAGCCGAAGCTGGTTGAAAAAATGATCTCGCCCGGAAAAGAACTGGCCAGTTGCCTTAAGGCTTCTACCGGGCCAAGCCCCGCGGTTTGCTGTTTAATATGTTCGGTTAAATTGTTCATGTTTAAATTACTTTTAACAGGAATAAAGCGATACTGCGCAAGCTGGTTAGCATTACAATTACGCCTACCGCTACCATAATAGCTTTGGTTGATATTCGGTTTGATACTTTTGCCGCTATAGGCGATGCCAGCGCGCTGCCAATAATAAGCCCTGAAACTGCCTCCCAGCGTATGCCATTAAGCATGGTAACAAAGGTAAGCGAACTCATTAAAGCGATAAAGAAACGGCTTAATTTAACAGTACCCAATGAAAACCGGGGATTACGACCACCCGCGATAAGCGCAGATAATACAATAGAACCCCAACCGCCGCCGCCCACAGCATCAACAAAGCCGCCGCCGAAACCCAAAAACCGGATCTTTTTTATTTTATTCGCCGATTTTTTGCGTGTGATTTGATAGGCTTTTTTAAAGATGACCAGCGCCAGGATAAAGGTATATAGGGATACTACCGGCTTGGTATAGGTGCTATAATGTTCCAGCGACGATAATAGGTAAGCCCCCATCATAGCGCCTATTATACCCGGAACAACCAGCAACCGGAATAATTTCCAGTTAATATTGTTTAGCCGGTAATGCATCCAGCCGGCAATGCCGTTGCTCATAATTTCGGACAGGTGTACGCCCATACTTGCCGAAGCAGGTGGAATGCCCATAGCAATGGAAAAGCTAGTGGTAGTTACGCCGTATGACATGCCAATGGCGCCATCAATCATCGCGAAAACAAAGCCCGCGCCTAAAAAGTAATAAAAGATGGGGTTAATATTGTTAATATAATCGTGTACCACGGGGTCTTTATACCAAAGGGTGGTACCCGCAACCAGTATGAATAATACAATAGCGCCCCATATTAACCACTTCAGGTTTTTAACCGCAATACCAGATACTTTTGGGTTGGATGATACTAACACGGCAGTAAGCTTATTCAGTTGTTTTATCTTATCGCTGAAATCCCCATTAAGCCTGTCGCGCAACTGGTTAACGTGTTGCAGCGTGGTGTCAATTTCAATAGGAATGCCTTCATTTAATACCTCTTTAATGCGTTTAGCCACCGTTGGCGATTTGCCATTGGTAGAGATGGCTATCTTAAGATCGCCTTTTTGGACGATGGATGCCAGGTAAAAATCGCAAAGGTTAGGCTTATCGGCAATATTCACCAGTAATTTACGGTCGCGGGCCGACTGGCGGATATAATCATTCAGTTCAGGGTTCCCCGTAGCGGCTATTACCAGGTCGGCATTGTCCAGGTCGGTATCGGCAAATGCCTGCTGAATAATTTTTACACGGTCAAACTTTTCTGCCAGTACATGTACCTCTGGTAAAACCTCTTTGGCTATAACAGTCACCCTTGCCCGCGGACTGTTATTCATCACCGCGTTCAATTTTTCCAAACCTATGTTGCCGGCGCCAACCAGCACGGTATGCAGGTCATTCAGCTTCAGAAATACCGGGAATAACTGGTTGCCTTCCGCGGGTTTCAAAGCCTCAGCAGGTAATTCATTATTCTTGGGTAACAATGTCATAAAACTCTTTAATAGGCTGATATTTAGGATGCAGTGCCACCACATCGCCAAGCACAATCAGCGCCGGGGCTTTTATATTATTCTCTTCAACAACCTCAACAATTGTATTTACTACACCGATGGCTATCTTTTCATCTGCGGTCGATCCGCTTTGTATTACGGCTACGGGTAGTTTCCCCCGGCCCTC
>Ga0164242_10008864_pt1 | contig 10886 bp, 11 predicted proteins | sample OricomgcompostMG_FD_108783 | JGI IMG/M metagenome (GOLD analysis project Ga0164242, IMG submission 108783) | Miracle-Growth compost microbial communities from Emeryville, California, USA - Original compost - Miracle growth compost (MG) ...
CTCAGGCCAGGCGCCGCGGGCGCCCGCGGCCGCCCGCACCAGGCGTGGGGCTCCACGAGCGCAGCCGCAGGCTGTTGGCGACCACCAGCAGGGAGCTCGCCGACATCGCGACCGCGGCCGGCATCGGGTCCAGCCAGCCGGTCGCGGCCAGCGGGAGGGTGACGGCGTTGTAGGCGAACGCCCACGTCAGGTTGGCGCGGATGGTGGTGAGGGTGCGACGGGACAGCCGGACGGCGTCGGCCACGGCGTGCAGGTCGGCCCGGACCAGGGTGATGTCCGCCGCGGCCGCCGCGGCGTCGGTGCCGTCGCCCAGGGCGATGCCGAGGTCGGCGCCGGCCAGCGCGGCGGCGTCGTTCACGCCGTCTCCGATGAACGCGACCCGGCGTCCCTCGGAACGCAGCCGGGCCACCAGCGCGGCCTTGTCGTCGGGAGCGCACTCCGCGTGCGTCTCCGCGATACCGAGTTCCTTCGCCACCGCGTTCACCGGTGCGGCCCGGTCGCCGCTGGCCAGGACCGGGCACACGCCGAGCCGTCGCAGGTGGTCGACGGCCCGGAAGGCGTCCGGCCGCAGCACGTCGCCGACCTCGACGACGGCCTCCACGGTGCCGTCCACCGTGATCTGCACGCAGGTACGGGCGGCCCGAACCGCCGCGGCGACCGCCTCGCCGAGCGTTCCGCCCAGCTCCCGCTTCGGCGTGCCCACGCCGACCCGCCGGCCTTCGACCACGCCGGACACGCCCGAGCCGGCAACGGCCAGGAAGTCCTGGACGGCTGGCAGCGGTTCGTCCTGGGTGCTGCGGGCGTGGGAGGTCAGGGCCCGGCCCAGCGGGTGTTCCGAGCCCTGCTCGACGGCGCCGGCCAGCCGTAGTGCCTCGGCCTCGCCAAGGCCGCCGGGCCGAGCGGTCAGCCGGGCCACGGTCATCCGGCCGGCGGTGAGGGTGCCGGTCTTGTCGAGGACGACGGTGTCGACGTTCTGGAGCGACTCCAACGCGCGGGCACCGCCGACCAGGACTCCCATCCGCGCACCTCGGCCCGTGGCGGCCAACAGGGCGGTGGGGGTGGCCAGTCCGAGTGCGCAGGGACAGGCCACGACGAGGACGGCGACGCCCGCGGTGACGGCCGCCTGCGCGTCCGCCCCTGCGCCGAGCCAGAAGCCGAGCACCGCGACCGCCACTGCGAGCACGGCCGGCACGAACACCCCGGCCACGGCGTCCGCGAGCCGCTGCGCGCGGGCTTTGTCCGCCTGGGCGTCCGCGACCGTGCGGGCGATCCGCGCCAGCCGGGTGTCGGCACCGACGGCGGTGGCTCGCACCACCAGCAGCCCGCCGGCGTTGACCGCGCCGCCCACCGCCGTCGCGCCGGCCGCGACCTCGACGGGTTCGCTCTCCCCGGTGATCAGGGACAGGTCGAGCGCGGAGACTCCCTCGACCACGGTGCCGTCCGTCGCGACCCGTTCGCCCGGCCGGACCACGAACTCCTGCCCCACCCGCAGGTACCGCAGCGGGACGGTGTGCTCACCGGACGCGTCGCGGACGGTCGCCTCGGACGCGGTCAGACTCGCCAGCGCGTGCAGCGCGCTGCCGGTGGCGCGGCGGGCCCTGCCCTCCAGCAACCTGCCGGCGAGCACCGCCAACGGGACGCTGACGGCGCCTTCGAGGTACACGTGGGTTCCCTCGTGCAGCATCGGCACCAGGGTGAAGCGCATCCGGTAGTCGCCGCCGCCGGCGCCACCCCACAGCAGCGCGTACGTGGACCAGCCGAGGGACGCGGCCACCCCCAGGGAGACCAGCGTGTCCATGGTCGCGGAGGCGTGGCGCAGGCCCTGGAGCATCCGGGCGTGGAAGGGCCACGCACCCCAAGTGGCCACCGGTACGGCGAGGACGAAGCTCAGCCACTGCCACCCGCTGAACTGCCAGGACGGCACCATGGACAGGGCCAGCACCGGCAGCGCGCCGGCAGCGACCAGCAGCAGCCTCGCGCGTTGGGCGCGGTCGGTGCCCTCGTCCTCCGCCGGCTGCGGATCGTCGCCGATGACGGTGGCTCCGTAACCCGCCGCGACGACCGTTCCCACGAGGTCGTCCTCGGTGATGCCGGCCGGGTGGGTGACGCGCGCGGTGTTGGTGGCCAGGTTGACGACGGCGGTGACCCCGTCGAGCCGCCCGAGCTTCTTCTCGACCCGGCTCACGCAGGCCGCGCAGGTCATGCCGGTGACGGCCAGGTCGGTGACGGTCCGCCCGTCGGCCTCCGCTTCGGGGGCGCGGGAGGCGGTGGCCGCCGTGCTGTCCGCGCCCATCACATGCCCGCCATGCCGTGCATGCCGCCCGCGCCGGAGCCGCCGCCCGTCGGGCCGGGGCCGCTGCCGGGCGCGGGGTGCATACGGGGGTTGACCGGTCCGGCCCCGTGGCCGACCGACCAGGCCACGGCGAACACTGCGGCCAGCGTGAGGAGGAACCCGGCCAGCAGCAGGGCCGGCGAGGTGGACCGATCGGGCGCGGTCGCGAGGGGCGCGGCCGAGGCGGCCGACGTCGCGGACATGAGAACTCCCGTGGGCAGGGGTGAAGGTCGGTGGTGCGCCGCGCGGCCCCTACCGGGGAGGCGGGGGTGCGGCTCGCACGAGGAAGAAGGCGGTCAGTCGCCGGGCCGGACCACGACGGCGTCGGTCGTGACCGTGCCGCTGCCGGCGAACCGCAGGGAGAGCCGGACGTGGTGACCGGCTGTCAGCCTCGGTGGCTTGGGCACCATGATGTCGGTGGTCTCGGGCGCCATCGCGAACGTCCGGCCGGGCGCCACGGCGATGCCGTCCAGCGGCTCCATGTGTCCGGCGTTGCGAGCCACCACGGTGTGGGCCAGCATGGCCGGTCCCCATGGCGTGCGGACGGCGGTGAGGGTGTCGGTCGAACCACCGGTGTTGCGCAGGGTGACGAACGCCGCGGTGGCGTCCGGGTTCGTCGGCAGCAGGATCCGCGCCCGGCTGACGTCCATCACCGCGTCGGGTGCTCCGGCGGCTCCGGAGGAGGCGTAGACGGTCAGCCCGAACAGGGCGACGGCGGCGGCGCCGAGGGGCACGGCCGCGCCGCGCAGCAACTGCGGGAGGCGGCCGGGGGGATGCGGGGTACGCACACGCGTACCGTCGTGGTGCTTCACGCATCAGTAGTCGGCCACGGCGGGCGCGGGGTTCCCGGGAACCCCGCGCCTTTCCCGGGAGGCCGCGTCGCCGCGGGGCCGCGTCGTCCGCGGCGGACGGGGGCGGCCCGCCCGTCACTGACGTGCCCAGGTCAGCCGCCGCAGGCCCGGTCGCGGTCGCCGCACGCGCAGCAGGGACGTGTGGGCCGCCGCGAACAGAGGGCACCCCTTGCCGATGCGCCCGGGTCAGCCGAACCTCCCGGAATCAGCCGCACTCCCCCAGGTCAGCCGCCGCAGGCCCGGTCGCGGTCGCCGCACGCGCTGTCCGGTTCGGCGGGCGCCGGCCTCCCCTGCGGTACCCGCCGCGGACGGTCGGCGTCTTCCCGGCGGGAGCCGTGCGACCGCCCGCGCGTGATCGCGGAGACGGCCCAACGGCACAGCAAGCCCCCGCAGATGCCCGCCAGTACGCCGCCCGCCGCGCCGTACCGGCCCGCCAGGTGGGCGCCGAGCCAGCCGTAGCCGGCGGCCAGGAGCGCCCAGCCGGCGGCGGGGAGCAGCCGGCTGGGGTGGTCCCGGCGGCGCCGGAAGCGGTCCGGGGGCTCCCAGGGCCATCGCGGCGGATCCGGCACCGTCCTCCGGCGCGTGAGCGGACGGCGGGGCCGGGGCCAGGGCCGGCACGGGCGGTGCGGCCCGGCCCGGTGCGCCATGGTCAGGCCGCGGCCACGGAGTCGAGCCGCCCGGCGCGGGCCTCCTCGACCAGCGAGGCGAACTGTTCGGCGCTCATCCGCACCTCCTGGCCGAAGTCGTCGGTGATGACGACGCGGCGGTCGGCCGTCGCCGCCGGGTCGACGAACAGCTGCGGGCAGCCGCAGTTGCAGTTCCCGCAGAACGTGGCCACGGGTTCGAGGTCGCGGGTCGGGGTCATGGCGGGCCGCCTTTCGTGGAGGGGTCGTGGTGTCCGGTCCGGTGCAGGCCGGGAGAGCCGCAGGCGTGGCCGGGGGTCGCGCGGCCACGGCCCGTACCGGGGCGGCGCGGCCACGTGACTCGAACTACCCCTGCCTCCGGCGGCCACGCCACGACGGCCGGACGTGCCGCAGCGCGCCGGGCGCGGGCCGGTCCGCCGTGTGCCCCGCGTGCATCAGCCGGTGGGTCTCGTCGTGGAACCGAACGGCCTTCTCATCCGACCAACGCCCGTCCCTTCGCCGGGGCCGCGACGGCGGCGGTAGGCCGAGGGCGTGACGCCCGTCCCCCGGCGCATCAGCGTGCGCGGATTTGACGGCGGTGCCGAGCCCGCTGCGGCGGGCAACCACCTCGAAGCGGGACTCGCCCCGTTCGATCAGCCGGCAGGCCAGCTCGAGCCGTTGGCCGGTGAGCCAGGCCAGCGGGGTGGTCCCCAGCCGGGCGCGGAAGCGGCGGTGCGGTGTCGCCGGGCTGACCCCGCCCGGGCCGCGAGGTCGGCGACGCCGAGCGGTGCCCGGCCTCTCCCGGGCCCAGCCGAGCACGGGGACCAGGGACTCGTCCGGCGGATCGGGGAGCGGGCGTTCCACGAACTGCCGCCGGCCGCCGTCCCGGTGGGCGGCCAAGACCAGTCCGCGGCTGACGGCGTTGGCGACCTCCGCGCCGTGGTCGCGGCGGACCACATGCGGTCCGAGGTCGAGCGCGGCCGCGCCAGAGATCCTTCGGCCACGCGGCCGCGACGACGGGGCACGCCCCGGAGGGGTGACCCGGGCCGGGCCGGCCGTCGCGGAAGTGCCCGGTGGCGGGCCGCCTGATCCGACGGCCCGCCCCCGGACACGGCCCGCGGTGTCAGGCCGCCACGGCTGTCGCCTCCTCCGGTTCGTCGGCCGCCGCCAGCAGGGCGTGAACGTCGGCGCGGGCGCGCGCCACGCGGGAGCGCACCGTTCCGACCGGGCAGCCGGCGTACGCGGCTGCGTCCGCGTAGGGCAGGCCCAGGACCTGCGTGAGGACGAACGCCTCGCGGCGGCCGTACTCCAGCGTGCGCAGCAGATCCAGCAGGGCGACGCCCTCGTCGAAGCCGGGCAGGCCGTCCGGCTGGGCGCGTTCGGCCGCGTCCAGCCAGTCGTCGGTGCCCGACAGGCGGGGCCTTGCGGCGTCGTGGCGGTACCGGTCGACCACGACCCGGCGGGCGATGGACAGCAGCCAGGTGCGGGCGCAGGAGCGCCCCGCGAACCGGGGAAGGCCGGCCAAAGCCCGCAGGTAGGTCTCCTGGGTGAGGTCGTCGGCACCGGACAGGTCGGCGGTCAGGTGGGTGACGAAGCGTCGGACGTCGCCGCGGGTGGCCCGCACGAAGTGCTCGATCGCCTCCTTGTCGCCGCTTCCCGCGGCCAGGGCCCAGGCGGTCACCTGGGAGTCGTCGCGTGCGGCCGGCGGGCGGCCGCCCCGGGGGTTCCGGGCAGGGGTCATCACTCTCGTGTCCTTCGCTCGTGCGGGACCGGTCGCGTCGGGGCGCGTGATCCCGCCGACGGACGGCCCGCCCGCCGCGCGCGGGCACGGGGGGTGCGCGCGTGCTGCCGGGGGTCGCGCGGCCGTGCTGACGAGGCGGCGCGGTGGTGAGCGGGCCGACGGAAGTCAGGTCCGGCGTGCGCCGCACCCCTCGACATCGTGGGACGGAAGACGGGGTGCGGGCAGGCCGGCGCTGCGCCCGTCGCGGGGCGCCGGCGCGCGAAGGCCGGCACCGTCGGGGGCGCCTGTCAGGAAAGGGCGACGAGAGGGGGCGGTCCGCGCCGGGCCACAGCGTGCCGCAGCAGTACCCCGGCGGACCGCACCCGCGGGGCGGCGTCCGTCCGCAGGGGCGCGGCGGACGGCACGGCGGGCGCGCAGGCCGCGAGGACGATGCGCAGCGGTGCGGTGAGCATCCAGGCGAGCGCCCGCACCATCCGGTGGACGGCGACCTCGCCGCGCCACAGCCACAGGCCGCAGACGAGCGCGGCGGCGGTGTGCGCCAGCAGCATGCCCAGCGACCACTCGTGCATGGTCATGCCGCCGCCCGGTCCTCCGGCGCCCGAGGTTGCGGGCATCGCCATGCCGGGCATGGACGACGTGGCGCCGCTGCCCGCCGAGGCGGCGGGCATGCCCGGGCCCGCGGCCGGGGCGTCCGCGATCATCTGGCCGAGGGTGAACAGACAGTGCAAGGTGAACTGGGTCACCACGGTGCCGGCCAGGACGGCCGGTCCGCCACGTTGCCTGCCGGTGGCCCACCAGGCCACGGCGGTCACCCCGGCGAACGCGTACAGAAGTGCCCACACGGGCACCCCGGCGCCGGACATCATCGCGTGGCCGAGCCCGCTCATCGCCGTGCACACGGCGGCGAAGACCGCCGAGCGCAGCAGACGGAGGCTGGGCGTTCTGGCCATGGCGCCATGGTGCCAGCACCTCGCTCGGGCGACGCCTCCGGGTGGCCGAGTTGCGCCGTTCACCCTGCGGGGGGCGGTGAGGGTTCCCCAGTACCGCCGCCGTCGCCTCGGCCGGTCACACGATCGGGTCGGCGGCACAAGGGATGTGGACGGCAGCGGGGATGTGGGCGGGGAAACCGGGGCCCGCACCGATGCCGGGCAGCACCATGTCGAGGACGCCGTCGCCGTTCCCGAACAGGAGCGGATGTCGCGCATCCGGCGTATCCGCGGTGGCGGGTCGACCCGGGAATCGGTGGGCCGCTCGGGTGGGCGAGCAGCGTCCCGGGCGCGTGTGCCAGGTCCCGCGGCTGGATGGCTGTTAGTTTCGCTGGCTGTTCGCAGGGCCCGGCTCTCCGGCATGTTGCCGCCGACCGCGGCCGAGACCGTGTGTGGAGGCGACGATGACGAACACGGAGAACGACCACCGCAAGACGACGACCGGGCTGTTCGCGCGGAGGACCCTGCTGGCGTCGGCGGCGGCCGCGGCCACGGCGGCGCCGGTCGCGCGGGCGGTGTCCGCCCATGCCGCCACGCCGAGCGGCTCCGGACAGGCAGCCGCGTACGGGGGGACGGGGTCGGTGGCGCGGCTGCTCTCCGTGGAGGACGCCGACCGGGACATCGACTGGATCCGCCAGGCGCTCCAGACCGCCGTGGCGCTCGAGCTGTCCACGATTCCGCCGTACCTGTGCGGCTGGTGGTCGGTCAAGGACCGCGGCAGCAAGGCCGCGCGGCTGATCCGGCGCATCATCGACGACGAGATGTACCACCTGGGCGTGGTGAGCAACCTCCTGGTGGCCGTGGGTGGGCAGCCCCGGGTCAGGGCCGCCGCCCCCGTCTACCCCGGGCCGTTGCCGGGCGGCGTGCGTCCAGGGGTGACCGTTTACCTTTCGGGCCTGACCAGGCCGCTCGTGCGCGACGTGATGATGGCGATCGAGGCTCCGGAGGCACCGCTGGCCCGCAGCGGTGCCGCCCCGACCGTCGGCGCCTTCTACGGCGAGTTGCTCCGTGCGTTCACCGCCATCGCCCCGGAGCTGTCCGCGGACGGGCAGCTGTCCGTTGCGATCGGAACCGACGAGCTCAAGCCGGCCACGACCCTCGATGACGTGGAGAGGTCCATCGAGATCGTCAAGGAGCAAGGCGAGGGCACCACCAGTTCCCCGGACGAGCAGTTCCAGGACGACGAGCCGGCGCACTACTACGCCTTCGCCGAGATCTACCACGGCCGGTGCCTGCAACGGTCAGCTGGCCTCTGGGAGTTCACCGGTGCCCCGGTCCCCTTTCCCGACGCCCGCCCCATGGCCAGGGTCCCGGTCGGGGGCTGGCCCGACCCGCCCACCAAGGTCGGGCAGCTCCTGGACCGGTTCGACGCCACGTACGGCGACATCCTGGCGGCCCTGGAGACCGCGTGGAACGGCGGCGGGGCGCGCAGTCTCGGCGCCGCCGTGCACGCGATGCGCGGGCTGGAGCCCACAGCCCTCGAACTGATGGAGACGGCTCTGCCGGAAGCGCCCGGCACCTACGGCCCGCAGTTCACCCCGCCGTCCTCCCGGTCCGGCTCCGGGGGCCGGTGACCTGGAGGGGAGCAGAGGGGGTGCCACGGGTGGGGCCGGCCGCGCGTCGCAGAGGATGTGGCCGGACCGGGGTTCCGGCCACGGGCGTCTGTTGCGGGGAAACCGGCGGCCGGTCTGCGCCACCGGCACCTCGCCGTCGCCGGGGCGGGCGCCCGCCGGCTAATCCGGCCTCGTACTGCCCCGGCGCACGACCGACCACTCCGCCACCGTCCCCGGCGCCTTCCCGCCGAGTGCCGCCCGCGCGCAGGCGGCGCCCTGGGATCGCAGGGACTGGGCGACGGTGGTGAGGTCGAGTTCGCGGGCGACGGCCGCGTCGTCCCAGCCGGTGACGGCGACGTCCGCCGGGGCGGACAGGCCGGCGGCGTCCAGGGCGCGCAGCACGCCCGCGGCCTGCTCGTCGCTCATCGCGGCGACGGCGTCGGGGGGACGCGGGGAGGCGAGCAGGCCGGCGGCGACCGCCTCGGCCTCCGCCGCCGCGTTGCGGGCGCAGACGGCGACCGTGACCTCGTCCCAGCCGATCCCGGCGTCGGACGCGGCCTGCCGGTAGCCGGCGAGGCGGTCACGGGTGACCGGGAAGAGGGCGTCGGGCAGGTCGGCGCCGGCGGCGACCATCGTGGCGCGCTCCCGGGACAGGGGGAAGGACAGCACCGCGGGGCGGCGGGCGCCGTGGAAGGCCAGCGCGCCCACGGCGCGGGCGGCGGCCCGGTTGTCGATGCCGACGAGCCCCAGACCCTCGACGGCCGGCCCGCCGTGCACCACGGCCGGGCGCCTCATCGCGCGCACGGCCGCCAGGACCGGGTCGTCGTCCGCGGTGGTCCACACGACGTAGCCGTCGACGGCCGCGGTCCGGACGCGCTCGCCGTCGTCGGCGGCGCCGGTCACCGGCAGGATCGTCATGCCGTAGCCGCGCTCGGCGCAGACCTCGGCGACGCCGGCCAGGAAGGACACCGCCTGCGGGTCCTCGAACGCGTAGCTGAGGTGCTCGCCCAGGACCACGCCGAGTGTGCGGGTACTGCCGTGCCGCAGCGAGCGGGCGCTCGGGTCGGGCCCGCCGTAGCCGAGCTCGGCCGCCGCCGCGAGCACCTTCGCGCGCGCCTCGGCCGAGACCCGGCCCGGCTGGTTGTACGTGTACGACGCCGTCATGACCGACACGCCTGCCCGCGCGGCCACCTGGGCCAGCGTCGTTCGCCTGGCGGCGGCGCGCGGGTTCATTCCCCCATGCTAGCTGTGTATCGTTACACGCATGGACACGCCCCAGGACCTGCCCGCCGCCGCGCCGCCGGCCGATCCCCTCCCCGCCGCGGCGGACCAACGCGCCGGCGGCGGACAGGCCGGGAACGGCGTCCCGGCCCCGCCCACAGACGCGTCCGCCGCCCCGCCCCGGGGCCCGGCCATCGACCGCCCGCGCGAACTCGTCGTCCCCGCCTTCACCGCGTTCGCCGCGTTCGGGGCGTTCTGGGGCGTGTGGGGCGCGTCCGTGCCCCGCGTCCAGGCCCACGCGGGCGTCGACGACGGCCAGTTGGGCATCGCCCTGCTGTTCGTGGGCGCCGGGGCGCTGCCCTCGACGCTTCTGGTGGGCAGGGCGCTGGACCGCTGGGGGCTGCGGATCGCAGCCCTGCTCATCGCCGCGCTGGGCGTTCTGGGCGCCGGGGTCGCCGCGGCGGCGGCCGGCTTCGTGTCGCTGTGCGCGGGGCTGGCCCTGCTCGGGGCGTGCAGCGGCGCCGCCGACGTGTGCATGAACGCGGTCGCCGGCCGCGCCGAGCAGTTCGCCGGCCGTCCGGTCATCGCCCGAGCCCACGGCACGTTCTCCACCTTCGTGGTGCTCGCCGGCCTTGCCACCGGGCTGGCCACGGCGGCCGGGGCGCCGCTGGCCGCGCCGTTCGCCGTGGTGGCCGCGGTGAGTGCGGCGGCCGGCGTGTTCATGGCCGCGAGGTTGCCGCCCCACGTGGCGGCAACACCGCGGAACCGCCCGGCCGAGGCGGCGCGGGCGGCCCGTCCGGGCCGCCGGGCGGGGACGGTGGCCCCGCTGCTGCTGGTCGGCGTGCTGGGGGCGCTGGCATTCGCCAGCGAGAACGCCCATCAGAGCTGGAGCGCGGTCTTCGCGCACCGCGAGCTCCACGCCGGGACCGGCCTCGCCGCCGTGGCGCCCGCCGTCTTCGCCGGCACGGTGGCGCTGACCCGGTTCGCAGGCGGCCTCTCCTCGGTCGGGGCGCGGGCCCTCCTGCGGGCCGGCGCCCTGGGCGCGGCGGGCGGCGCGACGATCGTCGCCCTCGCGCCCACGCTGACCGTGGCCGCGGTCGGCCTGGTGGTGGCCGGTGCGGGCACCGGCGTTCTCTTCCCGACCGTGGTCGGCATCGTCTCCCGCAACGTGGACGAGGCGCGCCGCGGCCGGGCGACCTCCCTCGTCACCGGCGTGTCCTACCTCGGCTTCCTCCTGGGACCGGTCTACGTCGGCCTGTGGGCGGACGCGACGGGACTGCGCGGCGCGATGGGTTCGGTCGCCGCCCTCGGCGCGGCCCTTCTGCTGCTCACCCCGCTGGTGCTGCGGCTGAGCGGATTCCGTGTCGACCCGCTCCGGACGGGGGACGCGGGCCCAGCCAGCGCCGCACACCACCGGCCCGCGCCGACCCGCACGCGTTCCTGACCGCCTCCGGCCGATGCACGAACGCACCGGCCACACGTTGCCGACGCGTCACGCCTCCCGCTCCCCGTCGACCGGCCCCGGACTGCCGGTCGCCTCCCACGGATTGCGTCCGGGAACGGGCGGTGGCGCCGGGTC
>Ga0164242_10008865_pt1 | contig 10885 bp, 6 predicted proteins | sample OricomgcompostMG_FD_108783 | JGI IMG/M metagenome (GOLD analysis project Ga0164242, IMG submission 108783) | Miracle-Growth compost microbial communities from Emeryville, California, USA - Original compost - Miracle growth compost (MG) ...
AATACCCTCTCTCCGAAACCTACGACATTCGGTGGCGATCGGCCCATTTAACCCCCCCGAAGTCCGTGCCGATTCGCGATGAACCCACCGGCCGACATCTGCTGAGCAATTGACCCCCTTGGCGACGCAATTGTGCCTCGATCGTAGCTATTAGGAGCAGCAGGGCAGTAGCCCGGGCCCTCGAGCTTCGCGCGAACCCAGAATTGTCGCGCAAAACCTCCAATTCGTCCCCGGCGCGGACGAATCCCGCTTCGCGATGGGTTTCATCCGCCAGACCTGGACGCTGGTCTGCAAGAACTTCCTCATCATCCTCGGCCGCCATGGCTTCGCGACCGTTGTCCGAGCCTTCATCCTCCCGATCATCCTGACCTCCTTCCTTAGCTTCGCCCGGAACCTGTTTGTGCCCAATGCGGTCTTCGGCATTGGCGATCGCCATCCCATTCGAACCCTGCATGATGCCCTCGACGCCACCGCGGGCGTGGGCCGTGACACGGTGGCGTTTGTCAATAACGGCTTTTCCGGAGGCGATATCGAACGGGTTATCAATAGCCTCGTTCCGGTCGTCACATCGTCGGGCAGGAAAGCGCAGATTTTGGAGACCCAGACGGACCTAAGCACGGTATGTCGCGCCACATTGCGCGGGGTCACTCCGTGCTACGGTGCCGTCGTCTTCAATGCCTCCCCGAAGGAGGGCAAGGGCGGACTGTGGAACTACACGATCCGTTCAGACAGTTCCCTCGGCCTCGGCAAGATCAACGTCGAGAAAGATACCAACGATGCCGAGCTGTACATGCTTCCGTTCCAACACGCCATTGACGCTGCTATTACTAGCGTGAACGATGCATCCTCCGACCACCCTCCGTTGACGAATGATACTGCCGAGTACCCTTTCACGGACCTCACGCCCGAGGAGCGCGCAGACTATATCCGGGTTGTGTACCAGCAAACTATCGTGAGCTTCCTCGGTGTAAGCTTCATCGCCGGTATGATTGGTGTTGCGTACCATATGGCTGGCTTCATGGCTTCTGAGAGAGAGATCGGTATGTCGACTTTGATCGACGCCACGATGCCGACGAAGCACCGGTGGACCGCCCAGGCGGCGAGGCTGCTGTCGTATCATATCTCCTTCACCGTCATCTACCTCCCCGGCTGGGTGATCGGCGCCATCATCCTCGGCCGAGGCGTGTTCGCGCATACAAATGTTGGGATTGTCCTGATATATAACGTTCTCACCGGCTTGGCGTTAGCCTCGATGACTATATTTGGGGCTGCCTTCTTCAGAAGGTCACAACTCAGCGGCGTGACACTGACGATCGTATTCATCGTCCTCGCCATCATCGCCCAGACCCTCACCGATCCTGGGTCCGCCCCGGTAGCAGTCCTGAGCTTGCTGTTCGCCCCGTCCAACTACACCTTCTTCATTACCTTCCTGGCCCGTTGGGAGCAGCACCAGAAGGCGACGGACTTGACAAAGACTGCGCCGACCAGCCCCTGGGACGTCTCGGGAATCGCTCTATGGGTTTTCCTTATCATGCAGATCATCGTGTATCCGATCCTCGGCGCCTTGCTGGAGAGATGGCTACATGGAACCTCCTCCAACTCCCGTAACATCGTTACCGGCAGCGACCGTGACGGCTTGGGGGCTGAGAGTGCCGTTCGGCTCGACGGGTTCACGAAGATCTACAAACCGGGATTCATCCGTCGCATGTTTTCCTTCATCGTGAAACCCAAGGAACCGGTCATTGCTGTGAACGGGCTTACGTTGACTGCAGGCAGGGGCCAGATCCTAGTGCTGCTTGGAGCCAATGGCAGCGGCAAGAGTACGACACTCGATTCGATTGCCGGTATCAGCAAACCCACGAGTGGACATATCACGATCGACGGCACGGGTGGTTTGGGAATCGCCCCTCAGAAGAATGTTCTCTGGGACGAGCTCACAGTGGCAGAACACATTAGGATATTCAACAAACTGAAGTCTCAAGGCTCATATTCGACTAAAGAGGAACTTCGCCAGCTCATCTCCGCCATTGATCTTGACAACAAGGTCAAGGCCCAATCGAAGACCCTCTCGGGAGGTCAGAAACGGAAGCTGCAACTAGGAATGATGTTGACTGGCGGGAGCGCGGTCTGCTGCGTCGACGAAGTCTCTAGCGGGCTCGACCCGCTTAGTCGGCGGAAGATTTGGGACATCCTGCTGGCCGAGCGAGGACGACGGACTATTATCATGACGACCCATTTCTTGGACGAGGCTGACCTCTTGGCTGATCATATCGCTATCCTGTCTAAGGGCACCCTGCGTGCCGAAGGCGCGTCGGTCCAGCTCAAGGACCGCCTTGGCGGTGGCTATCGGATTCACCTTCAGCGGACTAAGGATATGCGCTCGACCCCTGACATCGTAGGCGTGAACAAGAAAGTTGGGTTTGACGTTATCAGCTACATTGCCCCCTCTTCTAGCCTCGCCGCCCAGGTTATCAAGACCCTCGAGGCTGCGGGTATCACCGACTACAGATTCTCCGGACCTACCATCGAGGATGTCTTCCTGCAGCTAGCCGAGGAGGTTCGCGCCGAGAGCAGCGACGGGACTGAAGAATCGCCACCCTCGACTTCGCAGGCGCACGAGGAAACGACCACGTCTGAGAAGTCCTCCAAGTTTGACCAGTCTGAGAAGGTTGTCCAGACTGTTGATGTGGATGAACGAACCAAGAGGGGACTGGGCCTCCTGCCTGGTCGACGGATAGGCTATATCCGCCAAACCAGCGTCCTCTTCCGGAAAAGACTCACCGTCTTGAAGGGCAACTGGTTTCCATATGCTGCCGCGTTCCTCATCCCGATCATCGCCGCCGGCCTCGTTTCGCTTTTCGTCAAGGGCCAGAAACCCGTGGGATGCACCCCAATCGACCAGGCGGAGACGTCGGACACTCAGAATCTCTTCGACTTCTCTTCCGAACTCTTCCTCGTCGGCGGCCCTTCGTCAAAATTCAACCAAGATACCCTGAGTGTCCTGCTTCCAGTCTACTTGGCTGCCCTCACCAACAATGGCACCGCCGGTCCTGGGGATTCTGGGGCAGGAACCAATAAGACCAATATCTTCGAGAACATAACCATCGTGGACACTTTTGACCAATTCAACAGCATGGTTGTGCTGGACCGCAAGAACATCACCCCCGCGGGCCTCTGGCTCGGAGACGCGGGCTCCCCGCCCACCATTGCGTATTCTGGCTCTCCCTTCGAGATGTACAGTGCGTGGTTCGGCCAATCGGTGCTGGATATGCTTCTGACCAACACCTCCATCATCTCGACCTACGTCACCTTCGACCGCCCGTGGGCTCCGGGAACCGGCAAGTCGTTGCAGCTCATGGTTTATATAGGCCTAGCCCTCAGTGCGTATCCCGGTTTCTTCGCCCTGTACCCCAACGTCGAGCGGAGAAGCAATGTTCGTGGCCTGCAGTACTCCAATGGTGTCCGGACGGCGCCCCTTTGGCTGGCCTATATCTTGTTCGACTTCTCTATTATTGTCGTCTCGACGGCCGTCGTCACCATACTCTTCGCTGCCTTATCTAGTGTCTGGTACCACATTGCATATATTTTCCCCATCTTCATGCTATACGGACTGGCTACAACCCTCCTGGGTTATTTCATCTCCCTATTCTGCGCGACTCAGCTCTCGACATACGCCTTCACCGCGGCCAGCCAGGCAGTCCTGTTCCTGGTGTACCTCATCGCCTATCTGTCGACGATCACTTTTGCGCCTGTCAACCGCGTCGACGACTTCCTTCTCGTGGTGCACTTCGTAGTCTCCGCGTTCGCTCCTATTGGGTCCGTTATGCGCGCCTTGTTTATCGCCCTCAACCTCTTTTCGGCAACCTGCGTTGACAAGGAACTTGCGCCCAACCCCGCCGGCATCCTTCAGTATGGCGGACCAATCTTGTTCTTGACTCTCCAGTCGGTCCTCCTATTCTCCCTTATCATCTGGTTCGATGGCGGCGATGTCGGCGGCTCCTTCAAGCGTCTATTCCGGCGGAATAGCAAGGTGGCAGATGATCACCCGGAAGCCTCCGACGAGGAAGTCGCCAACGAAGAACTACGCATGGTTAATAGTGTTCAGAGTGGTGGCGACGGCGCCCCATCCAACACGGATGGTCTCCGCGTCGTGCACCTGACCAAAACCTTCAAGAAGAACACTGCGGTCGACAATGTGAGCCTGGGCGTCAAGCGCGGCGAGGTCTTCGCCCTCCTCGGCCCCAACGGCGCGGGCAAGTCCACGACGATTTCGCTCATCCGCGGAGACATCAAGCCGAGCCTGCGCGGCGGCGACGTCTTCGTCGACAACGTATCGGTGACCAAGAACCTCGCCCTAGCGCGATCGCACCTGGGCGTGTGCCCGCAGTTCGACGCCATCGACCAGATGACGGTGACGGAGCACCTGCGCTTTTATGCCCGCGTGCGCGGCATCCCGGACATCGACCACAACGTCAACGCCATCCTTCGCGCCGTCGGCCTCACCGGCTTCCGCGACCGCCAGGCGCACGCCCTCTCCGGCGGCAACAAGCGCAAGCTCTCCCTCGGCATCGCCCTCATGGGCGACCCGGCCGTGCTGCTGCTCGACGAGCCCTCGTCGGGCCTCGACGCGGCCGCCAAGCGCATCATGTGGCGCACCCTCGCCGCCACCGTCCCGGGGCGCAGCATCCTGCTGACCACGCACAGCATGGAGGAGGCCGACGCGCTGGCCGGGCGCGCGGGCATCCTCGCGCGCCGCATGCTCGCCATGGGCACGGTCGAGCGGCTGCGGAGCCGCTTCGGAAACGCGCTGCACGTCCACCTCGTGTGCAGGGGCGCGCCGCGGACGACGGACGAGGACGTCGCGCGCGTCCGCGGGTGGATCGTCGAGGAGTTCCCGGGGGCGCAGATCGAGGAGCGAACCTACCACGGCCAGATGCGCTTCTCGGTCCCAGCGGACTCGGTGGTGCGGAGGCGGGGGCCCGGCGCGGGTGAGGAGGGGGTTGGAAGCGCTGCGGCGGAGCGCAGCGCTATCGGGCAGCTTGTGGTGACGCTTGAGGAGAACAGGGAGAGGTTGGGCGTTGAGCACTATAGCGTGAGTCCGACGACGTTGGATCAGGTGTTCTTGGCTGTAGTGAGTAGGCATGGTGTTAAGGAGGAGGGGTACGGTGAGGAGAAAAAGAAGAAGTGGTGGCAATGGGGCTCTTGACCCCAGATGTAAGGGGTTGGTGAGTGAGCAGTGCATAACCGGCGGCATTTTTTCTTTTGTACATAGGATGGAGCCTGGCTACGCCGCCTTTTGGCATATAGAGCGACAGGTTGATTCATAGAGGTGTGCCATCCATATTTAACTGTTAAATACCTATTACATATGCAAAGTATTTACTGAGGAGATGGATGCTGGGATGAAGTGGTTGTTCTAGTCCGCTGAGGAAGGTGAACCTTCAGCATGAGTCAGTCCTTCACTTGAGCAACACGGTTGAGTCTTGGAAAGGCCACTCTACCCGTCAAGCTCAAGCACCCCCTTCCCTCTTAGCATACTCCTCCTCCATCCTCTCCTCGTACAGCCGGTCAGCCTCCCGCTCGGCTTCCGTCTTCTGCCGGGAAGTGCCAGCTCCGGTATCTGCGCCTGCGCCGTTCGAAGCTGTAGGGTTTGTGTTGGCCGACTCGGTGGTCCGCTGTTCTGAGGTCCGGGCCTCTGTTGAGGAGCCCGTGGGGATAGGCATTGTGACTTGTTGTGAGAGGGGTTGTAAAATGCTGGCGGCGAGTGTTAGGTTTGGGGGAGAGAGATATGTGAGAGTTGTAGTTTGGTCCTGGTTGCTTCTATATACTAAGTGGGACCTTGAAACCAAGTGGCGAAAGTTACGAGGTCTCCACGTCGCTGGTCCGCGTGGCCTGGCTAGGCGTGAATACTTGATTCTAGGTACATTAGCGGCCTCCACGAGTTCACTAGCCCGGGTACGTAGCAAGAAGTAGGTATGACATTCAACCATGGTCTATTTGCAATTGGAAGTCCTTGGAAGATGGTGGATGTACGGCAACCCCTGCATCATACTGAAGCCTCGTTAGTGTTACCGTCCACGGACAGCGATGATGGAGATTCAAAGCACAAAGTTGTCAAAGGGCTGAGACATTGTATAGAATTGGATTGTCAAGCTTACACCGACCCTTTCCCTCGGGATGGAGTTGAGTTTTATACAGATAGAAATCAGGAGACGCTACCTCATCTATAGTACATTACACGATTATTGGTATTCCACACCCAGATACTAGCTCTTCACCATCCTCTTCTTGACTAGAGCTATTGTCCTAGGCGAAACCCGCAGCCGCGTCCCCAGAATAAGCGCAATAGTAAACAGGCCCAGCGCGCCGGCTTGATGCGCCGCCGCCAGCGAAGTGGGCACCATATAGATGAGGGTACCAATGCCCAGCGCCGCCTGCGTCGAGACCATGTGCAGCAGGCCCGTGACGCCCCTCCGGACATCCTTGGGCAGCGCGGCGCCGACACGGCCGCGCCGGGCGTAGATGTACAGGGCCACGACGCAGGAGAAGGTCGTCATGGCGAGGATGCGGTGATCCAGCTGCACGGTGGACGGGTTCTCCAGCATGTTGCGCCACCACAGGTCAGAGGCGTCGTCCTCGCGCGAGTAGAATTTGTCCCAGAGCTCCGCGGCCGGGGGGGTCAGGCCCAGGCCCATCTTGGGGAACTCGTTGTAGATCAGCCCGGCGTCGAGGCCGGCCACCAGGGCGCCGGACATGGCGGTGACGAAGACGAGCGCCGTCACCGCGGCCACGTACCGCCTCAGCGGCACCAGCGCGGGGCTCTGCAGGGCTTTGAGCGTCTGCGTCGCCGCCGTCGGGTTGGCGACGAGGCGGCGCGTTCGGAGGACGCTGAGGCCAGCTAGAAGCATCCAGCCGTAGCAGGCGATGGCGGTGCCCAGGTGCGCGGCGAGACGGTATTGACTAACGCGGGGGTGGGAGCCCGGGGCGAACAGGTCGTCTTTCAGGCCCGATTTCACCATCCACCACCCGATGAAGCCCTGGAAGCCGATGAGGCCGGAGATTCCGAGCAGGCTGACGGCCATTCGCGGCGTCACGCGGCGGCGCGCAATGAAGTACAGGGTCGGCAGCACGAAGGAGACGCCGATGACGCGACCCCAGAGCCGGTGTGTCCATTCCATGAAGTAGATGTTCTTGAACTCGTCGAGGGTCATGGTCGGGTTGAGGAGCTTGAACTCGGGGGAGGCGCGGTATTTGTCGAATTCGGATTGCCAGTCGGCGGCCGACATGGGAGGGAGAGAGCCTGTTACGGGCTTCCATTCGGTAATGCTCAAGCTGTGCCACTTGTCAGTTCACAGGGTGATGCCCTTGAAGTCGCGTGGGGATCACGCCGGCCTTGCGCAAGAGGGCTTACCCAGACTCGGTCAATCGCGTAAGACCGCCAAATATAATTATGCCCAAGACGCTGGCAGCGCTGCCGATCAGCCAGTAGCCGACGGCCTTGGAGTTCACGTCCGGGAACGACGACGACCTGGACGAGCTACCGCTGCTGCTCCCGCTGCCTGCAAAAGCGGCGGCGGTGGTGGAAGTAGCAGTCGCATCCACTGTAGCCCCGGTCGTCGCATATCGTCGTGGCGCCGGCCGGAGCAGCTTCAGGATCTTGGGCTGCTGTTGCGCCGGGGACGACGGGCTGAAGAACTTCTGCTGCTGCTGGCGGAAGCATTGCCGGCAAACGAATGAGGATTGGGTGAGCCGCAGAGCTGCTCTGCGTATCCCAAGTTGGAGGAGAGCCATTTTCGCAAGAAAACGCGTCAGAAACAAGCCCTCGCAAAAAGGTCAATCGCCCCTTCGTTCCCGCAAACTAATTTACAGATGTTTTCGGTGTTTGAATAGCATCAGCCCATTATTTTGTCCCGAAAAAAAAGGAACTCCTCAGGATTCCCTCGGCCGTCGGAGAGCGAGACCGCCGGCCCCACATGGCGTGTTCTTGGCGATGCCCTCGTTCGATTCCAACCACTCACCGTGGTTTCGAGTGTCAGCCCAGAGGAAAGCGCCCAAAATACACAGTAGAGACAGGTCGGCACGCGTCGTACCTTTCTGGTGTTCTTCTCCTGTCTCGAGAGCTTGGTGCTCTCTGTTGTCACTTGCGATGACGCTGCACAGCTTCCAGGGCTCAGGGTGATATGCTCGCATGGACCCGGGCCCGTGTCGGAATCTATATCGAGCTTCGGGACAGCTCCAGGCCGTGCCCTTCCCGAGGTTTTGTTTTACAAACAAGGCGCGATTGGTTCATTTTGAAGGGCTAGAATGAGCGTTGGCGGCGTCGACGATGTAAGTGGCTCGGCCTCAGCAGCCCTACTCATGCCGTGCGCCCTCTCCCTCGGGCGTTGGGGATCAATGGCCTACCGGCGTCGATAGGCAACAGAAAAGGTGTCTCCGACATCACTACAGGCACGAAGCTGGGCCCGTCGCATAGAGATCCTCGTCGTCTTATGCTAGCATCGATACCTACCAATAGTTAGGTGCACACACGTAGAGACGTGGGAAGAGTACGCTTCAATCGCTCTATTTCGGATGTACTATGCTTCTAAGGGTAGGGACAGTTGACTCCGAATGCCGCACCGTTGACCTTGATCCAGTTCTATACGTAGTACACAAGCAGATACATTGCTCGATCGCGTTGCCGCAAATTAAAATTACCAAAACGCCCAGTGCTAGCCGCTCTTGTTTTTATAACCAAAGCCCCCCCTTCCCTTCCAAAACCGTTACAGGAACCTTGTTTTTGTGTTCCCCTTCTATCCCCCTTTATTGCGCTCCGGCGTTGGCGGCTATCCCCTGCTCCATCGCTGGCTTCCTGAATAGGAGAATGTCCTTCAGGGTCCTCTTTGGCTTCTTCACGTAGAGCGGCTTGTGCTCTTCGTGGATGTCATGTTCGTGCTCGTAGTCGATGTGGACGAAGGCTCTCTCGACATCGGCGAGCCCTTCGAGCTTGCGCTGTAGCGTCTGGCCGACGTCATGTGTAACCTTCAACGGTAGTTCCTCGCCCATGACGACGTCAACTTCGACGTAGTATCGCTGGCCAGCGTGATACGCTCGGCACTAGAACACCCCGTCAGATTCAACTGCTGCTTTGCAACTATACACCCCAGGGCTAGCTCGCTTACCGTGTCCACCTTGACGATGCGCTGGTCGTGGGTCATGGTCATGTAGATGAGCTTGGAGATGAACTCCCTCGGTGCGGATTTGCCAACCAGGAGCCAGACCTGCTCAAAGGCGTTGGATGCCCAGGAGAACAAGATGAGCAGGGCAATGCACATGGCACCGATCGGGTCAAGGTACCAGACGAATCGGTCGCCGACGATCGACATGATCAGACCGAAAACGTTGACCACGATGTCGTTGCGGTGGTCAACAAAGAAGACATGAACGGAGGGGAATCGTCGGTAGAAGAAGCAGTAAATCATCAAACTAGCCTTAAGGAAAACTGCCCACGCTGTCAACCCACGTCGCCCGAACAAAAACCTATGGGTGTGTGTCACTTACTGGCAATGCCGACAAACGTTAGAGGAACGATCTGGAGCGCCCCGGCGTCGTGGGCACCTCCGGCGAGGGAACGTGCCGATTCAATCTAGATTGTTCTGTCAGTGCGACGTAACTCTCGAAAGGGAAAGACGGGCCAACTAACAAGTAGCTGGATGGCAACTGTGGTCATCAAAGCACAGAATAGGATGATACCAATCGTCTCGATTCTTGTGCGTCCCTATGTCGTGTTAGCATACCGATTGGCCAGGATGGGGAGGGGGTTGTTACTCACAACCGGGTACTTGTACACACTCGGCCGAGCAGCAAGCTTGGACGTGATGAGCATCACGAAGGACGATACGAGGTCCATCTGCGGAAGGGGTTAACACGCTATCGGTGTCTTCTCGGTCGCGCGACATCTTACAAAGGCATCGGCAGCGGTCGCAAAAAGCTAGACATCTCGTCAGTTCGGAATCCTATGCCGCCCTCAGGCAGAGAGGTTGTGGGAGGGAATCGACTGACCGACAGTGATCCGGTGGAGATGGCGGCGTACATCTGGATGACGAAGAGAAAGAAGTTGACTGTGAAAGAGGCAGTGACGGCGAACTTGATTCTCGGCCCCATCCGTTGCATCTCCTCGACGAGAAGGCGCTCTTCGTCGTCGGCGCCGAGGAACCGGTCGATGAGCTCATTCTGGCGAGTGTAATACTTCTTGAGCTTCTTCTTGTTCCCCTTGGGGTGTTCGATTTTCATCTGCCTCTGGCTGACATTCTCGCGCCGATGACGGCCAAAATTCAAGGGATCCGCGTCATCGATCTCTACCGACGATGAGGTTTGGTCCCCGCTGATTGTCGGGACGACCTGCACTTTCTCCTCCTCGTCGACGGCCGTCACGGGGAGATCATTAGGCGCATTGCCCTCGGCAACACTTGACTTGTTGGCATCATCCTTTGCCGATGATGTGATGTGGTCGTCCTGCGAGGCATTGACTTTACAGTGGAATTAGTCAAGTCCAGCCGAGCAAAGAGGCAGGTGGTCGCGAACTAGGAGAGTAACAAGAGGCAGAGGCATGGGCAGAGACCAGCGGTTGAGTGAGGTTAGGACCGAATAGAAACACTCAAAACACTTCCGGCGACCGGATGTGCTGACAATCCCTATAGCTGGGCAGTGAAGGGCTCGTGGGGGCTTGGAAACGAACCTTCGGCCTGAGGGCGGTTGGGCGAGTCGGATCCGGCCATTGCATCCACTGGGTTTCATGCGCGATCGGAGGGTAACGTTCAAGGGCGCAAAAAAAAAAAAAAGAAGAGATATTGGGCTTCGATTATGGGAAAGAATTGGCGGGGGTCTGATGTTGCGGACAGGGAAA
>Ga0164242_10008866_pt1 | contig 10885 bp, 9 predicted proteins | sample OricomgcompostMG_FD_108783 | JGI IMG/M metagenome (GOLD analysis project Ga0164242, IMG submission 108783) | Miracle-Growth compost microbial communities from Emeryville, California, USA - Original compost - Miracle growth compost (MG) ...
CGAGGTCACGGTGACGGGCCTGCTGCGCATGCCCGAAACCAAAGGCTGGCTGTTCCAGCAGCGCAACGACCCCGCGCACGACGCCTGGTACCGCCGCGACATCGATCAGATGGCGGCGGCGCACAGGCTGGGCGCCGTCGCGCCCTATTTCATCGACGCCGACGACGCCCCCAATCCCGGCGGCTGGCCCAGGGGCGGCCTGACGGTGATCCACTTCCCGAACAGCCACCTGCAATACGCGATCACCTGGTTCTCGCTGGCCATCCTGCTCGCCGGCGCCGCGGTCTGGACGACCTGGTTCCGCAAACCGGACGAGACGGACGAGGCTTAGCTACGCCATGCGCGACCGATGGATACGTATCAACAGCGGGAAAAAGTGGTGCCGCTTAGGTGACTCGAACACCTGACCCTCGCATTACGAATTGTTTTTCGTAATAATTTCAGAGATTTAGATGCTCTACTAAATCGTTGGACCCTGTTAGACAAGCCATTGGCCGGAATCCACTTTCAGGAGTTGAGCGATAGCATGAGGTATCACCCTGTTGCCATCCCTTTGATCCCGCGACACTACTAGAAGCCTACAGTTCATCGCGTGCCCTACTAATCGACACCACACCCGCCGGACCTCCCCCCATCAACGGCACTGACATCTTGGGCCGGGGGCAGGAGTCCGTGGCCGTCGGGACGTCCCGTTTTCGTGGGATTCTTGATGTTCGCGATTCATCTAGAATCCTTCATTTGTTGTCGTCTTCAAAGTCTGGATCTTCGGAATTTAGAATGTCTCCCGCCGAAAAGCCAACAGCATAGATCGTAGGGGTAAGGCTTAGCTTTCCCTCAAATGGAAACCTGATCTCGCAGCACTTCGGATTGTCGGATAACTGCGAAACTCGTAGCAAGACATATTGGCTACCTTTATCTTGGGCGCACAATAGTTCGTTGGCCGTCAGATAGAAGCGAGTCTCGATTGGTCCGATTGTCGCTTTGACCTCAACATACCGAGGCGTTCCATCCAATTCGTACGATTCAATATCATAGCCAAGCGTGTCGTCCTCTTTAGAAACGTGCCTCAGCTTCTTCAAAAGTTCCGGGCGCTCCCGCAATCGCCACTGCTCATAAGCGATAGCAAACTCCTCCCCCAACGTACCGACAACATCATTTGATTCAGCCTTTTTCCTGTAATCAACTTTCTTTGTTCCTCCACTGTTACTATTCGACGTGGTAGATGACGAAGCTTTCGGCTTTGGCGGATCGACTAGTACCACAGAGAAGTCGATGTCTGTCGGGAGCGACGGCTTGAGCTGTTGTTCTAATGATGCATGACTAGCCGGTGTCCCGCCATCCGAGGCAGTCTCTGCTTCGTTGGTTTTCGTTGTGGTCACGCCATAGTCGGCAAGTATGGCATCGACCTTAGCTTTTTGAGTTTGATTAAACGGCGTCCACACTCGCGGCGCTTTAGGGTAGCCAAAGGAGCCAAGTATGGCACCGGCTGATTGTCCTTCACTTACAACAATTTCAAGCGCCATACAGAATGTTGCACGATGACGGCCGCGAGGCAGTTTGCCTCCAATAGCGTCCTCGATGCGCTCTCCCCCTTTGATGGCGAGGGCGCTGGCCTCGGTCGCACGTGCATAGTCGGTTAGGTCGAACTCAATATCCGCGACCGAGACACCATCATCCCGGTACGCTGCACCTGGCGAGAAACCTTCACGTTCGAAATCGAGGTAATTTATCTGATAGAGTGCATCCCAGTTCTCTATTAAAGCTAGGGGATCAAAATGCGCTCTGAGGTCCAGCCAGTAGTCGAAAAAGCTTTTGAAGTCATGGTCGTCAATTCGACGCGCTTCCAAGGTCATAAGCAATAGACGACCGAGCTCGTCCGCTTTTGAATTCGAGTCTACGCCGTACCGCTCCCAAGCGTCGAGAACAGCTAGGCCAAGATCCGTCAACGATTGGCCGCCAGCTACAACAAGACCTGCATTCTTTAGGTCGGTAATGCGCTGCCGCGCATCCTCCATTGCAGGCGGGTTCCCGCCTCGAATTGCCTTTAGGTGCGCCGAGGCATCGTCAAAATCGCGCATTGACGTTGCGAAAGGGTCAAGGCGACGATCTTGCGCGTATCGAGATTTAGCAGCCGATTCCAGCCAATCTACTACGCGGTCCCCAAGGCCAAGGGCTGCCCAATCCATTGATTCTCCCCCAGATTACGGTCAATCTTAGGGAGATTATCCTTCTTTCCAACAAACAGGAACTCTTTAATCGGCTTGGCGGAGTAGCCGCCGTAGCTCTGATAATTCAATCTTTCGACGGGGATAAAATCAAACGAGCCTTTGATGAACAGGTCACTTTCAAAGAATTCCTCAATTAGACGGCGGCCTTCAGTCTCAGCGTCTTCAGACTTGAAATTTCCCCAGTGGTTACGGCCATCAAAATAACTCAATATAACATAGTCTACACTCGCTCTCTGAACGATATTTCTTAGAGAGGGAATGAAATCTTTCTTAGTGCAAAAAGTTGATTTGAAGTCACCGCTCATATTTTGGCCGCGAACAAATTCAATATTATCGAAATAATCATCCAAATTATCTATTTCCGCATACGAGGAGAGTAAGTTTAACATAAAGTAATATGATGTATACTGTCGAAAATTGTATGGTGGGTCAAGATACATAACTTTATGATGCGGAAGAGTGCCCGCAAATTCTAGAGAATCTCGAGCTTTACCAATAAACCGACTCACTGGTCCCGAAAATATTTCCGCATCCGGCATATTCAACGTGAGCGTCTTTAGCGCTCGACTGTCCATAAAGTCTCGCGGAAAATCGTGATACGTACCTTGGGTATTGCTAATCTTCTCAACCGCATTCACGAGTGCAGCAGTCAGAAGGCAGCGAGCTTGTTCGCCGAGTTGCCCCGACTGATACCTGTATCTTATGCGGCAAAGCGCTCGATCAATGAGGCGCGCATTGGACGGCGAAAAAAATCTGCGGCGGCCGGATGAGCCGCGCTTGCTCAGGAAATCGCTTTTTGCCCCCTCCTCGCAATAATGATCAAAAATATCGCTTCGTCGATATTGCTCAGGGATATCGGACATATCTGGTTGAGTAAGGCGATCGAGCTCCAACCGCCATAAATCTAAAGATGAAGAAGCATATGATGAGGAAATGCCGGACGGGTCGGGCAGCTTGACGTCAGAAAAGTATGCGCGCGCGAACAGCCAAGAGAAGTGATTTATGTCGTTGCAGGCAACCTCAAATCCAGCGGCCCGAAGCGACGCTGAAACCGCAAGTGAGCCGGAGAAAGCATCGAACACTAGATCTCCTGGTTCGGCAAATCTCTGAACAAGTTCAACAATTTCTCGTGAGATTAAAGATTTGTTCCCAAGGTAGCGCTGTATCAATGTGGTCTGCATGTGATCAGAATCTCAGGGTCATCGCGGCGGATATTCGACGCTGTAGTGCTATTGAATTGGCGATATCGGTGCCCCAATTGCACCGTGTCCACATTGCTTGATCCGAACGATTCGCAGCAGATATCGAGCAAATCCTCTAATGATATCATTCTGGCGTTTCCGTCAGAGCCGGTAGCGGATTGGGAATAGCTAATGAGTAGCGCTGCGTTATAGGCCCGAGCCGCGCTAACAATCGAACGGAACGCTCCTGGTGCTAGTCGTTTTGATGAGAAAGCCGATTTGTATCGTTTCGCTGGATAGAGACCGGTGGTTATTCGGCCATTCTCGATTAATTGTGGGTAGTCATAATTGCATATAGTTTCGAGAACATGATAGAATCTAGAGTATTGCTGCGCGGTATAAGGGGGATCAAGATAGTATAAGTCTGCACCAGCAGAGGTTGTCATATAATCCTCAGCGGAGCCACACCATAGACTATGCCCTTCAAATGTCGCCCGAGAGTGAATGTTAACTGCATCGCAGGCATTCATGAACTCCTGCTCTATGCTGATGCTACGATCTTGCAGGAGCCTTGAGTGCAGAAAAGATCTGTTGTTGAGCGTTCCTGCGTTCAGCGGTTGTGCAAAGTGCTTGCCAGCGGAATGGGATGCAGCGGAAGCTGCGGCCATAATGGCAGTTAGCACGGCGCAGTACTGCCACTCGCTCAATGCGCCCTTTTGCAGCGCAATCCCTGCACTCTGACGCAGCCCGTCGATCGCGAGTGCCTGCCTCACACTGAAGTATGAGCCAGCATATATGGACGTGATGATCAGCGATTCGCCAAGAGCAGACCGTCGATCGGAAACCTCTATGTGCCTGTAAAGCGGATGAAGTGGGTCTCGCCATATCAGCGGAAGTTGGGCAGCGAGGGCGCTTAGCGCTGTTATATCGCGCCCGCGGATGGCTTGATCCTCACGCTCAACTAGAAGCGACCAAGGTGCGGTGAGGTTCCCGCTCGATGCCGTAACGCCTAATCTTAAAATATCTGAAGAAGCGCAGGATTCTCCACGTTTTCGGCCAATACCCAGTAGAGCGCTCGCGAATACGGTAGCGTACTGTTGGGTATCTGCTGCCGTCACAGTGTAGCCATGCCGGGCAAAAGCTTGCGCGACCACAGTAGTTCCCGTGAATAAATCGGCGACACTGCCCCTCTTGCCGATGAGAGCTTCCGCCGCACCGAGAATTTCTGAAATAGCCCGAAGTTTATTGCCTAGGTACTGAATTGGCCTGTATGGCGATATGTTGTCAGCAGCCGGGGGGGCGGCAGTTGGGAATTCAGAACTATCAGCGGCCTGAATCTCAGAAAACGTCATGCACCGCCCTTGTAGTCCTGCTGATTCGCACAATTCTCAACTATAGAGACCAAATACCCCCGTCGCCACAACACAATGTGTTTGGCCCGACGTGAAATTACTAAGTCTCTGAAAAGAAAGATAATTTAAATCAGCAATGGAAACAATGCCAATTATTGCTCAATCCCCAGAAACTTGGCGCTCCACCGTGTCTACTATTGGTCGAATTTTACCTCGCGGCCAACGCTGCGATGCTTGTTTTGTGTTCCCTAGGCTAAACTGAAACGGCCGAACCTCATGTTCGTCCGCTCACGCGTGCGTAGGCGATGGATGGGGTTTCCCGGTGTTGGATCGGGTTGGAAATTGTTTTTAAGTATCTGATATTACTTGCTTTTTCAAGACGCTTTGGTTAGTTTGAGTTGAGGCCAACAGGAGGTCTCAATGCCTAATTTACGTCTCACCCGCCGCGCGATTGACGAAATAGCTCATCCGGCAAGTGGTCAAATTTTCTATCGGGACACCACGCTGACGGGCTTCGGCCTTCGTGTCGGTACGCGATCCAAGGTCTATTATGTTGAAGGACAGGTGAGGCGGCAGACGCGCCGCGTCACGATTGGGCGGGCCGATGTGTTCGCGCCTGAAATCGCCCGCAAGAAGGCGCTGGCCTTGCTTGCCGAAATGGCGGAAGGCCACGATCCGAACGTCGAGAAAAAGCAGCAGGTGGAGGCTAAGGCCACGCTCGCTGCCGCCTTCGATAGTTTTTTTGCGGCGCGACCGCATCTTTCGCCGCATACGGTGCTGAACTACGGTCGCACCGCGAAAATATATCTCAAGGCGTGGGGCAAGAAGCCGATCAATTCGATCACCCGGCAAATGGTGCTTAAGCGCCATCAGGAGCTTTCGGAGGAGGTCGGCAAGACGACTGCTAACAACGTCATGCGGCACCTGCGGTCGGTCTATAATTTCGCCGCCGCGACCGATGATGAATTTCCTCCCAATCCTGTGCAGATACTGACACAGGCGCGGGCATGGCACCGCGAACAACGGCGACAAACGGTGGTGACGGCGCTTGACCTGCCATCATGGTGGCGGGCCGTTATGGCGGAGCCGGACTATTCCCGCGATTTCCTACTCATGGCGTTGTTCACTGGGATGCGCCGAGGGGAACTCATGGCGTTGCGCTGGGAGAATGTTGACCTGAACGCGCGGACACTGCATTTGCCCAAGACCAAAAATGGCGATCCATTGAATTTGCCATTGTCCCAATTTCTCGTGGACCTACTGACTGCGCGTAAGAGATTGGTTGGTGAGACTCTGTTTGTGTTTCCCGGCCCCGGCAAACAAGGTCACCTGATAGAGACGAAGAAATTTCTAGCCCGCGTCTGCGCCGGTTCGGGCGTCAGCTTCACGCTGCACGATTTACGGCGCACCTTTATCACCATCGCCGAGAGTTTGGATGTTCCCTATTACGCCCTCAAGCGCCTGCTGAACCACCGCGCTAACGGCGACGTCACGGGCGGTTACATCGTCGTGAACGCCGAGCGCTTGCGCGGCCCGGTAGAGCAGGTGGCATCGAAGATTTTGGAGTTGGTCAATGCTGAGGGTTAATGAAATGCCTTCTGGAACCCTGCTAGAGCGGGTTTTGGCGGCGATTATCATGGCGCATCCGAGCGAGCAACTGAACGTCTCGGCGCGGCAGAGATTGGAGACCGCGATGTCGGCGCTCGTCGGCCCTGCCAGTGCGGATAAACGGGACATGGAGGAAGCACTTCTCTACATGAGTCGAATGCGCCGCCGCCACATTGCCGATATGGATTTATCGGCGCTTTCCAATGTAGATTGCCGTCAACCTCAGGTTCCTTCATTGCAAGACTTGGCAGCGACTGCAGCGCGAAATATCCTGCATTGCCAAGAAGATGACTTACCGGCGATGGCGGATTCGCTCTGTAAGCTTTTTCGCCAACGTATGTCGGTGGTAGCGGAGTTTCCTGACTACTCACAGGACGCACTCGAAACCGAGGCGGTTAAGCGCATCTGTGATGAATTTGCCGAATGGGGCGTCAAAACGCTGCTTTGATAGCAAAAATGAGCGCCCATAAAATCAGTAAGATAGAGGCTGATTGTTGGAGGGAGACTCATCAGCGGCTGCCGAAACTTGAAGCCGACGCTCTTTTCGGTCATATTAAAGGCAGATGCACTGACAAGCATCTGCCGGACATGTCCGGTTGCGGTGGGTGACCTATAGTATGGCCCCCATTAAGCGGGTGGAACTCCCGGCCGGGGTCGATCGCCGAGATTTCAGGCATTGGATTCAACCAATGTGTTCTCGCGCACAGACCTCGAAAGCATTAGCCATGCAATCCACATCTTTGTCATGCGCCCAGACTAAGGGCGCAATTACTCCATCAATCTATGAGCAACCCCGAAACCCCGAACGCCTGCTAACTACAGGTCAGGTCGCGACTTATTCGAGTATGAGCGAGTCTTGGCTGTGTAAGGGACGCATATACGGCTGGGGACCAAAATATATCCGTTTTGGTGCTGCTGATAAAGGCGGCGCGATCCGTTATCGCTGGTCAGATATTCTCCATTACGTCCAACGTAATGTCTGCGATCCGGAGGTTGGCAGCGATGACTAGCTTCAACCTTCACTCTGAAAAGCAGTTCGTATCTCCCGGAGATGCCGCCGTCTTCTATAAATCATTGGGCTGGGAGCCGCTTGTGCTCCCAGCTCGTGAAAAGGCGCCGAAAGGGAAATGGGGGCACACAATCGAAAGAGACGACCCCGATCTGTTCATGGCTTTTAGTCCTAAAAGCAATATCGGTATCGCGCTCGGTGAACGCTCAGGCGGTTTGATCGACATAGATAATGATTGGCCCGAGGCAAATCTGATCAGCAATCTTGTGTTTGCCGGTTATCCCAGCTTTGGCCGGAAAACTTCGCTGAATAGTCACCGCTTTGTCAAGGCTACAATCAGAAAGAATATGGCCTTTCAGATACCAGCGAGCGCTCAAGATCTATTTAATATTGATAAAGCCACGATCTTGGAATTGCGCGGAAACAAGCTGCAAACAATGGTGCCGCCCTCGGTTCATCCGAATGGCGAGCGCTTATACTGGCACAATGACCCGTGTAATATTCCGGAGGTGAATGGTGCGGAGCTTGAGCGCTATGCTGGATGCGTCGCGTTTTTGGCTGTCGTGCTCAACCGTTATCCGCGAGGGTCTGGCAATCGTGACAATATATGTCTTGCGCTTACCGGAACACTGATCCGCGCCGGTTTCACGGACGAGGAAATTGACGCGTGGGTCACGCATATTGCAACGCTGGCTGACGATGAAGAAGCGCTCAAGCGTGGCGGTAAGGCCCCCGCAAGCCGGGAAAAGTTCGACGCAAGCGATGAGGTGTGGGGCTTGCCCACCCTTTGCGAATTTCTCGGCATCGAGCCGATGGAAAAGATACTGCGCAAGTGGCTTGGCGTCGGGGACGAGGTGGATGGGGTTGACCCTAACGCTATCGTTGTTCGACCTGGCGAGCTACCCCAAGCCGTTGACCTCGCTGAACAGGCGCTTATCGACAATGGCGTTGACATCTTCCAGCGCTTTGAGTCGCTTGTACGCGTTGCTACGATTCAGACCGCGGCTGAAGCCGAGGGCATCTATCGTGAAACCGGTGCGCTCGTCCTGCAAACCGTGACCGGCCCGTGGCTTCGGGAAGCTTTTGCCCGCAGTGCAAAATGGGCGAAGAAACAGAAGAAAAAGCTTGTACCTGTCGATCCGCCGACCGAGGCCGCGACAGCCTATCTGGCGCGTGTCGGAAACTGGAAGCTGCGTTTTCTGAAAGGTGTCATACAAGCGCCGACACTTCGGCCCGACGGTACGATTCTTCAGGATAAGGGTTACGACGCCACGACCGGCCTACTCTATGATCCTGGCCGAACGGTCTTTGAGCGAATTCCCGATCAGCCGACGAAGGAAGCCGCTCAAGCCGCTCTTGGTCTGCTTCGCCAGCCCTTCCGCGAGTTTCGCTTTGAAGACGAGCCGCATCGCAGCGTGGCGCTGGCCGCCGTCATGACGGCACTGGTGCGCCGCATGTTTGCCTCTGCCCCACTTTTCGCCATCGACGCGCCGACAGCGGGGTCAGGGAAATCTCTCCTGTCAGAACTTATCTGTATTATCGCCACAGGTCATAAGCCGGCGATGATGTCGCAGGGCAAGTCAGACGAAGAAAACGAGAAGCGACTGTCTTCGGTGCTGATGGCGGGCGATCCCGTCATTGTGATCGACAATTGCGACCGCCCAATCGAAGGCGATTTTCTCTGCACCATGTTGACGCAGGAAAAGGTGAGGCCGCGCATTCTCGGTCAATCCGAGGTGCGCAATGTGCCGACAGGCAGCCTTGTGATCGCCACCGGCAACAATCTGGAACTCGCGGGCGACGTCACACGTCGGACACTATTTTGTCGGATCGATACGGGAGCTGAACGGCCTGACCAGATCGAATACAGCTTCGATGCCATAGCCGAGACGACCGAGATGCGGCCTCGTCTGGTCATTGCCGCTCTCACCATTCTCCGCGCCTACATCGCAGCGGGGCGGCCAACACGGCTCAAGAAAATCGGTTCGTTTGAGCAGTGGGGTTTGATCCGTGAGGCGCTTGTTTGGCTCGATCAGCCTGACCCGGCCTTAACGCGTGAACTGGTCATGGCGGATGATCCACATAAAGCTGTGCTGGTCGATTTTTTACGGCTTTGGCGCAATGTTTTCACCGACAAGAAATTGACCTTGAGCGAGGTCGCGCACATGGCCCAGGAAGAAGGCCATGAAGGCGCGCAAGCGGTTGTCAACGAACTGATCGCCAACACCAATGGCAGAGTGTTCAATACCCGTAGCGCCGGAAAGTTTTTGCGCAAGCATGTTGGGCGCATCGCAGGCGGCCTGATGCTCAAGACCGATACGGACAGTTCCGGCGTAAAGCATTATCGTGTGCTTGAGGTGGGGCGTCAGGCTGAAAGCGCCCGCGAGGATTCCACCGCGCCATTTTAACGTAAGGCAGGTTTGCGCTGGTTTGCCGGGTTTTATAGGCCCCGGTGGGCTGCGTAAAACCTGCCATACCTGTTCAAACCTGTACGGCTTGGGGTGGCGTTTGCCGCCCTTTTCTATGCTGCCTCGACGCGGGCGTCGGAGGCTTGCCGGGCGTAGGGCTACCACACAACCGCTGACCGCTTTAAGCGCCTCTGAGCAGCCTCCGAGCGGCTTCGGAGGGGGTGGTGCTACTCCGCCAGCGCCCTTAGCGCCTTCGCGGTGCGGGCGAGTTGGTCGTCATTCATCTTCGACAGGGTGCGCTGAATGTCGGTCAGCAGGCGAGCGCGTTCACCAGTTTCGGTGCTGGCGGCGGCGCCGAACAAGACTGGGGTGGCTATGCTGAAAGCGAGGGCGATCTTTTCAGCGACATCGAAGGAGGGGGCTGCCTGTCCCCTCTCGATCTTTCCAATGGTCTCATAGGTCACATCCACTCGCTCGGCGAGTTGTTCTTGTGTCCAGCCACGGGCTTTGCGCAGGTTGCGCACATTGGCGCCGAAAAGCTTCTGAAGTTCCACGCTTCGTCTCCTTGCCGAAGCAAGGTGGGATTCAGCATCCGAAATCTATGAATCAGAACATCTGGTTCTTGTGTTTGCGTATTTATACATCTGATTATATAATTTCAGAGCTATAAATTCTTAAACTGGCAGGCCCGATGCAGATGGCCCCCTTCGACATAATCTTGACCGCGACTGCGGCTATCGCCTTGGTCGCACTCGCCTTTAACAGTCCGGGGATTGTTCGCTTTCTCAAGCGGCCTTGGGGCGTGTCGGGTCGCGAAATAGACGCCAAGGCGGCAGAGATGCTGGCGCGGTATCCTGATGCGGCATATCAGGCATATCTACGGCACGAACAGGCTTGGTACGATCAGGATGGAACGGCGCAAATCTACTGGCTGCGCATCCGGGTTGCCATCTGGAGAAAAAGGATCAAGAATCAGAAGATTAGATGAGAAATGGTGCCGCCTAGGTGACTCGAACACCTGACCCTCGCATTACGAATGCGATGCTCTACCGGCTGAGCTAAGGCGGCACATCTTCTGCAAGGCACTACCAATGCCCTA
>Ga0164242_10008867_pt1 | contig 10884 bp, 10 predicted proteins | sample OricomgcompostMG_FD_108783 | JGI IMG/M metagenome (GOLD analysis project Ga0164242, IMG submission 108783) | Miracle-Growth compost microbial communities from Emeryville, California, USA - Original compost - Miracle growth compost (MG) ...
ACGGCCGAGGTCAGCAGCCGTGACCGGCGACGGCGCCACCGCACGGTGGCCAGCACCGAGTCCAGCACTTCGGGACGAAGTTGTGGTTCGGTTGTGTCACTGGTGAATTCGGGCAGTTCGTCGGCCTCGAGCAGACCCAGCAACGAGGGCATGCCGCTGAGCTGGGCCACCGCCTGCCGGCAGCGATCGCAGGTCTGCAGGTGCGCTTCGTATTCGCGACGCTCGGTTGCCGACAGCGAGCCCAGCACATACGCGGCGTCCCAGGTGTCGTACCGGTCACCGTCAAAGGGCCCGACGGATTCGAGATGCGCGTTCATCGAGTCACCCCCATTTCCTGCAGATTCAGCCGCAACGACCGGACCGCGTAGTGCAATCGGGATTTCACCGTGCCTTCGGCGATCTCCAACTCGGCCGCGATCTGCGCCACGCTCAGGCCGCGGTAGTAGGCCCGTTCGACCACCGCGCGGTGGTCGGCGGACAGCTGTCCCAGGGCGGCCCCGAGCAGCATCTTGTCCAGGGTGTTGTCCACCTGGTCCGGGGTCGGCCGGTCGGCCACGGTGTCGGTGTCCGGTGTGATGGTCTCGTGCCGACGCCGGGCGCTGCGTTGTTCGTCGATGATCAGGTTGCGGGCCACCGTGAACAGCCAGGCCCGCACCGAACGCTCGGTGTCGGCCGCGACGTCGGGATGGCTCCACGCCCGAACCAGTGTCTCCTGCACGATGTCCTCGGAGCGGGCCGGATCACCGGTCAACCGCAGCGCATATCGCCACAATGCCTGGGCATGCTCGTCATACAGCACGCGCATCATGGCGGCCTCCGGATCACTCATGCACAACCTCCGTCATTGACACGACGTGGGCGGCGGTCCGGTTCACCGACTCAGGTGTTTGCCAGTGTCAGGATTCGGGGGCCGTCTTCGGTGACCGCGACGGTGTGTTCCCAGTGCGCGGCCCGAGACCCGTCGGTGGTCACCACGGTCCAATCATCCTCCAGGATGAGCGTCTTGGCGGTACCGAGGGTGAGCATCGGTTCGATGGCCAGCACCGAGCCGACCTGCAGGTACGGCCCGCGCCCCGGCGAGCCCTCGTTGGGCAGGAACGGATCCATGTGCATCTCGCGGCCGATCCCGTGCCCGCCGTAGTTGGCGACGATGCCGAACGCACGGCCGTAGCGCGCCTCGGCGGCGCGGGTGCCCTGCTCGATGGCGTGCGAGACGTCGGTCAGACGGTTGCCCGGCACCATGGCGGCGATGCCTGCCTCCATCGACTCCCGGGTGGCGTCGGAGAGCTTCTGGTCGGCGTCGATCAGCTGACCGACACCGAAGGTGATCGCCGAGTCGCCGTGCCAGTCGGCCAGGATCGCACCGCAGTCGATGGACACCAGATCGCCCTCGGCGAGCACTTCGCCGGCGGTCGGGATGCCGTGCACGACCCGGTCGTTGACCGAGGCACAGATGGTCGCCGGGAAACCGTGGTAACCCAGGAACGACGGGATGCCGCCGCCATCGCGGATGACCGATTCGGCGATCTGGTCGAGTTCCAGGGTGGAGACCCCGGGGGCGGCCGCGGCACGGACGGCCGCCAGCGCGGCGGCGACCAGCGCTCCGGCAGCGGCCATCAGGTCGAGCTCCGCGGGGGTCCGCGAAGCGACGACCTTACGTCGGCCGGGCAGCCCGATCACTATTGACCTACTGACCGAGGGCCTGCAGCGCGCGGGCGAACACCTCGTCGAGGCTGCCGACGGCGTCCACCGACTTCAGCTCGTCGCGGTAGTAGTCCAGCAGCGGGGCGGTCTCGTCGCGGTACACCTTCATCCGGTTGAGGATGACCTCTTCGGTGTCGTCGGCGCGGCCGCGGCTCTTCAGCCGGCTCAGCAGTTCGGTCTCGGAGACCCGGAATTCGAGCACGGCGTCCAGCTTCAGGTTGCGCTTGGCCAGCATCGCCTTGAGCGCCTCGGCCTGCTCGACCGACCGCGGGAAACCGTCCAGGATGAACCCGTTGGCCACGTCGTCGTCATTGAGCCGGTCGTCGACCAGCGCGTTGGTCAGCTCGGCGGGAACCAGGTTGCCGGCGTCGAGGTACTTCTTGGCCTCCACACCCAGCGGGGTGCCATTGCTGATGTTGCTGCGGAACAGGTCGCCGGTGGAGATCTGCGGGATGCCGAACTTGTCGGCCAGCTTCTCCGCCTGCGTGCCCTTGCCCGCCCCAGGCGGTCCCAGCAGAACCATTCTCACTTGAGGAACCCTTCGTAGTTGCGCTGCATGAGCTGGCTCTCGATCTGTTTCACGGTGTCCAGGCCCACGCCGATCATGATCAGCACCGCGGTGCCGCCGAACGGCAGGTTCTGCGCGCCGCCCGAGCTGCCGATCTCCAGGAAGAGGTTGGGCAGCACCGCGATCACACCGAGGTAGATCGAACCCGGCAGGGTGATCCGGCTCAGCACGAATCGCAGATAGTCGGCGGTCGGCTTACCCGGGCGGATGCCGGGGATGAACCCACCGAACTTCTTCATCTCGTCGGCACGCTCATCGGGGTTGAACGTGATCGACACATAGAAGTAGGTGAAGAAGATGATCAGGCCGAAGTAGATCGCGATGTAGGTCGGGCTGCTCGGGTCGGTCAGGTAGCTGCCGACGAACTTGTCCCACTTGTTGTTGCTGGACTTGCCACCCTCGACCAGCTGGGTGATCAGGTGCGGGATGTAGATCAGCGACGAGGCGAAAATGACCGGGATGACGCCGGCCTGGTTGACCTTCAGCGGTAGATACGTCGAGGTGCCGCCGTACATCCGGCGGCCCACCATCCGCTTGGCGTACTGGACCGGGATCCGGCGCTGGCCCTGCTCGACGAACACCACGCCGATGATGATGATCAGCGTCGCGGCGCAGACCGCGGCGAACACCAGACCGCCGCGGCTGTCCAGGATGCTCTTGCCCTCTGCCGGGATGCGGGCCGCGATACCGGCGAAGATCAGCAGCGACATGCCGTTACCGATACCGCGCTCGGTGACCAGCTCACCCATCCACATGACCAGCGCGGCGCCGGCGGTCATCACCAGCACGATCACCACCAGGGTGAAGATGCCGGAGTCCTCGATGATGTTGGACTGGCAGGACGGGAACAGGTTGCCGTTGGCGGCCAGCGCGACGATCGAGGTGGCCTGCAGGACGGCCAGCGCGATGGACAGGTAACGCGTGTACTGCGTCATCTTGGCCTGACCGGCCTGGCCCTCTTTGCGCAGCTGCTCGAAGCGCGGAATGACCACGGTCAGCAGCTGCACGATGATGCTGGCGGTGATGTAGGGCATGACGCCGACCGCGAACACCGTGAGCTTGAGCAGAGCGCCGCCGGAGAACAGGTTGATCAGCGAGTAGACCTGGGCCGACCCACTGCCCTGGGCATCGGCGATGCACTTCTGCACATTCTGGAAGTTCACTCCGGGGGACGGCAACGACGCGCCTACCCGATACAGAATGACCAGACCGATGGTGATGAGGATCTTGCGTCTGAGATCGGCAGTCCGCAGCGACGAAATGAAAGCCGAAAGCACTCTTCCTCCTGCGCAGCCGGGATCAAGTCACGGCGTGCCGATGGGGCTGGTCAAGCCCAGCGTGTGGTTTACGTCGTGCGCGGTCGGCGGCAGGGTCTGTGGCCTGCGCCGTCGCGCCGTCAAATCAGTCTACGAGAGTAACAGTTGCCCCCGACCCCTCCCGCATCGCTCGGCCCGAACCCGCCATTCAGATTCGAGGCGTACAGTCGCGGACGAGTTGTTACACAAGCTAACTACCTGTTGGACATAGGAGGGTTTTCGTGCCGCGCACCGACAACGACACCTGGGATCTGGCCTCCAGCGTGGGCGCCACCGCAACCATGGTCGCGGCCGCCCGGGCCATCGCCACCCGTGCCGACGATCCCATCATCGATGATCCGTTCGCCGCTCCCCTGGTCCGCGCCGTCGGCGTCGACCTGTTCACCAGGCTGGTCGACGGCACCGCCGATCTCGCCCAGCTCGACGGCGATGAGGGCGTCGGCCTGGCCGGCTTCGCCAACGGGATGGCCGCCCGCACCCGCTTTTTCGACGACTTCTTCTATGCGGCCGGGGCGGCCGGGATCCGGCAGGCCGTGATCCTGGCCTCCGGTCTGGACGCGCGCGCCTACCGGTTGGCCTGGCCGGCCGGCACCGTGGTCTACGAGATCGACCAGCCCGAGGTCATCGAGTTCAAGGCCGACACCCTGGCCGACCTGGGCGCCGCCCCCACCACCGAGCGCCGCGCGGTGGGCATCGATCTGCGCGAGGACTGGCCGGCCGCGCTGCGGGCCGCCGGGTTCGACCCGGCCGCGCCGACCGCCTGGATCGCCGAGGGCCTGTTCGGCTACCTGCCGCCCGAGGCGCAGGACCGGCTGCTGGACCAGATCTCCGAGCTGTCCGCCCCGGGCAGCCGGATCGGTGCCGAAGGCGTCCCGGCCGGGCAGACCGTCAACGACGACGAGGTGCGCGAGCGGATGAAGGCGGTGTCCGACCGCTGGCGCCAGCACGGCTTCGACCTGGATTTCAACGAGTTGATCTACCTGGGCGACCGCGCCGACGTCACCACCTATCTACAGGGCCACGGCTGGCAGACCAGTTCGGTCACCTCCAATGACCTGCTGGTGCGCAACGGGCTGCCGCCCATCGAGGCCGATCCCGACGACACCAAGGCGACCTTCGGCGAGGTCGCCTACATCACCGCGCTGCGCTGAATCCGATCCACCTCGACGTATAGGAGCAATGCCATGCCACGTTCTGATTCCGACACCTGGGACCTGGCCTCCAGCGTGGGCGCCACCGCGACCATGGTGGCCACCGCGCGGGCGTTGGCGTCCCGGGAGGCCGACCCGCTGATCGTCGATCCCTATGCCGACCCGCTGGTGCGCGCCGTGGGTATGGACTTTTTCATCAAACTGCTCGACGGCGAGATCGACATCGCCGGCGACGAGGCCGACGTCGCCGGCCTGATGACCTCGATGATGGCGGTGCGTACCAAGTTCTTCGACGACTTCTTCACCGCTGCGGCCGGCACCGGCATCCGCCAGGCCGTCATCCTGGCCTCCGGGCTGGACTCGCGGGCCTACCGGCTGGACTGGCCGGCCGGCACCGTGGTCTACGAGATCGACCAGCCCGAGGTGATTGTCGCCAAGACCGCGGCCATGACCCAGATCGGTGCGACGCCGACTTGCCAGCGCCGCACCGTGGCGGTCGATCTGCGCGAGGACTGGCCCGCGGCGCTGCGGGCCGCCGGCTTCGACCCGAGCGCGCCGTCGGCGTGGAGTGCCGAGGGGCTGCTGGTGTATCTGCCGCCCGAGGCCCAGGACCGGTTGTTCGACAACATCAATGCGCTGTCGGCACCGGGCAGCCAGCTGGCCACCGAGTTCCACACCGATCACGGCGCCGGGATGCGCACCCGCAGCCAGGGCATCAGCGACCGGTGGAAGCAGCACGGACTGGACATGAACCTGTCCGACCTCTGGTACGAGGGCGAACGCAATTCGGTGGTCGACTACTTGAACAACCACGGCTGGGAGACCTTCGCCCGGCCACGCCCCGAGGTCTATACCGGCTACGGCCGGGCCTTTCCCGATACCGAAGATGATGCGGCCCTGCGTAATTCGCTGGCCGTGATCGCCACCAAGAAATAGGAGCACAAAAAGATGGCACGTACCGATGGCGATTCCTGGGACCTGGCCTCCAGCGTGGGAGCCACCGCCACCATGGTGGCCGGCCAGCGCGCGCTGGCCCACCGCGAACAGTTGATCGACGACCCATTCGCCGAGCCGCTGGTGCGGGCGGTCGGACTGGAGTTCTTCACCCGCGCGCTCGACGGTGACGTGAAGTTCGAGGACGTCGACCCGAACTTCACCATCCGCCGGGCCGCCGAGGGCATGACGGTGCGCACCCGATTCTTCGATCAGGTGTTCCTGGACGCAGCGGCCGCCGGGGTGCGCCAGGCCGTCATCTTGGCCGCCGGCCTCGATGCCCGGGCCTACCGGCTGAACTGGCCGGCCGGCACCGTGGTCTATGAGATCGACCAGCCAGAGGTCATCGACTTCAAGTCGACGACGATCTCCGGGCTGGGTGCCGAGCCGACCGCCGAACGTCGCACGGTCTCGATCGACCTACGGGAGGACTGGGTCAGCGCCTTGAAGGACACCGGTTTCGACCCGTCCGCCCCCACCGCCTGGATTGCCGAGGGGCTGCTGATCTACCTGCCGCCCGAGGCCCAGGACAAACTGTTCGACAACATCACCGCACTGTCGGCGCCGGGCAGTTTCGTGGCGTGCGAGCAGGTCGGTGACATGTCCGCCTTCGACGACGAGCGCCAGAAGCTGATGACCGAGCGAATGAAGGCGCTGGGCTCGAACATCGAGATGACCGAGCTGATCTACCAGGGCGAGCGCAACCACGTGACCGAGTATCTGGCCGATCACGGCTGGGAGGTCACCGCGATCTCCATGCGAGATGCCCACACCGCCAACGACTTCGAGTACCCCGACGACGAGATGTCCCGCGCCTGGGGTGAGATGAAGTACGTGCGGGCCATCCTCGGCGCGAAGCAATAATCGCGATGGCACGGGTTGAGGGAGACAGCTGGGATCTGGCCTCCAGCGTGGGCGCGACGGCCACGCTGGTTGCTACCGGGCGGGCGGTGGCCAGTACCGCACCACATGGGTTGATCAACGATCCGTTCGCCGCGCCACTGGTGCGGGCGGTCGGCATCGATGCCTTCACCAAAATGGTCGACGGCGAGTTGAGCCTGGAGACCATCGAGTCGTTCGCGCCGGAGGCCGCCGAGCGGGCCCGGGCCAATATCGATGAGATGGCCGTTCGGACAAAGTTTTTCGACGACTTCTTTCTGGCCTCGACCGAAAAGGGCATTCGGCAGGCGGTGATCCTGGCCTCCGGCCTGGATGCTCGTGCCTACCGGCTGGGCTGGCCCGAGGGCACGGTGGTCTACGAGATCGACCAACCCGAGGTCATCGAGTTCAAGACCCGGACCCTGACCGGTCTGGGTGCGACGCCGACGACGACGCTGCGCACCGTGCAGATCGACCTGCGTGAGGACTGGGTTACCGCGTTGAAAGACAGCGGCTTCGACCCATCGGCACCTACCGCCTGGATCGCCGAGGGACTGCTGATCTACCTGCCGCCGGAGGCCCAGGATCGGTTGTTCGACAACATCGACGAACTCAGCGCCCCGGGCAGTGCCCTGGCCACCGAATTCGTCCCGGGTCTCAAGGATTTCGATCCCGACAAGGCGCGGGCATCGGCCGCCGGGTTCAGCCAGATCGGGCTGAACATCGACATGCCGTCGCTGATCTACCACGGCGAACGGCATTCGGCCGCGGACTATCTGGACGGGAAGGGCTGGCAGATGACCGGCATCGCCCGATCAGATCTGTTCGCCCGGTACGGATTACCGGTACCGCATCTACGCGATCAGGATCCGATGGGCGAAATCGTCTATATCAGCGGCACTTTGGGCTGACCGGCTAACGGCCCACGGTGGCGTGCATGACGTCGGCCCGGTAGTCCAGCTGCGGCGGGGCCTCGGGCGTGCCGGGGACCTCGGTGCCGCCGATCGGGCAGCGCGCGGTCTCCGGCACCTTGATCAACGCCAGCGCGCCGATCACACAGGCCGCCATCATGTAGTAGGCCGGAATCAGCTGCTCGCCGGTGGCTCCGACCAGCCAGTCATTGACCACCGGCGCGGTGCCACCGAACAGCGACGTGGACACGTTGTAGGCAATCGCGAAACCGGCGTAGCGGACCTGGGTGGGGAACATAGCCGGGAAGGTTGCCGAAATCGTCGACAGCTGAGGCACATACAGCAGGCCCAGCACCGCGAAGCCGATGACCGCCCCGGCCATGCCGGTCGACATCAGCATGAACATCGGCACCGCGGCCAGGAACAGACCGATCAGCGAGAACCACCACAGCGGTTTGCGACCCAACCGATCGGACAGGTGGCCGGACAGCGGCAGGAACACCATCATCGACGCCATGCCGATGATCGGGACCACCAGCGCATGCCGGCTGGACAATCCGATGGTGCGTTCCAGGTAGGTCGGCATGTAGGTCAGCAGCGTGTAATTGACGACGTTGAGCGCGACGACCAGCCCGACCAGTTGCAGCACGGCACCCCGGTACCGGCCCAGCAGGTCCCGGAACTGGCTGCGCGCACCCGTCTCGGTCTGCCCGGACCGTTCGAGTTCGCGGAACACCGGGGTGTCCTGCAGCTTGGAGCGCAGATACACCCCGACCAGCCCCAGCGGCGCAGCCACCAGGAACGGCAATCGCCAACCCCACGAACCCATTTGGTCATCGGTGAGCAGTATCGAGCAGCCGAGCATCAACAACGCACCCAGCGAAAACCCGGCCAGCGTACCGAATTCCAGGAAGCTGCCCAGGAATCCGCGTCGGCGTGACGGCGCGTACTCGGCCATGAACGTTGCGGCACCGCCATATTCGCCACCGGTGGAAAAGCCCTGGATCATCCGCAGCACCACCATGATGGCCGGGGCCCACAGCCCGATGGCGGCGTAGGACGGCACCAGGCCGACGCAGAACGTGGCACCGGCCATCAGCACGATGGTCAGCGCCAGTACCTGTTTGCGTCCGACCCGGTCCCCCAACGGCCCCCAGATGAGCCCGCCGAGCGGACGGACCAGGAACGAGACGGCAAAAGTGGCCAGCGCCAACAGGGTTGCCTGGGCAGTATCGCCGGGAAAGATGGCGTCCGACAGATAACCCACGCCGTAGGCGTAGATGCCGTAGTCGAACCATTCGGTGGCATTGCCGATCGCCGATGCGGCGATCGCCCTGGCCAGTACGCCTTGCGCGGGCACGATTCCTCCAAGTGTCCGACGACACCCGGTCCCGTCATGCGCATCACAGCTGGTCAGCGGATATCCACCGCGGGACCAGGCCGTCGTCTCGTCGGCAATTCATCAGTTGCCAGGACCTGACATTACCGTGCCGGCCCCACACCGCACCGGCGCATTGCCACACCGACCGTCGCTAGAAGCGGTACTCCCCCAACCAGAGTGCGCTGGCCCCGGTCACCGAACGCTCCAGTTGACCCAGCGCCCCGGCCAGCGAACGCCCCAGCAGCGCGGCCATCGCATCGGGCAGCGAGGCGGCGGCGGGCTGCGAGGAGGCCTTGGGCCGCAGGTAGTCCAGCATCGAGGAGCCCGGGTAGCTGACCAGTTTGACCGGGGTGTCGGCATCGAGCCCGGCCAGCACCTTGGCCCGTCGCACCGCGGTGCGCAGCCCACCGAGTTCGTCGACCAGGCCACGCTCCTTGGCATCGGCGCCGGTCCAGACCCGGCCGCGCGCCACCTGATCGACGGCCTGCACGTCGAGCTTGCGGCCCTGCGCGACCCGCTGCACGAAGTCGGTGTAGAACAGGTCCGCCTCGGCTTCCACATGCGCCTGCTGGGCCGCGGTGAACGGCTGGTTGGCCGACCAGGCGTCGGCATTGTCGTTGGTGCGCACCGAATCCGAGCCCACCCCGAGCCGGTCCCGCAGGCCCTTGGTGACCAGCTTGCCGGTCACCACACCGATCGATCCGGTGATGGTGCCGGCATTCGCGACTATGTGATCAGCGGCCATCGAGACGTAGTACCCGCCGGAGGCGGCGACCGACCCCATCGAGGCGACCACCGGCTTGCCGGCCTCGCGCAGGCGCACCACCTCACGCCAGATGGTCTCCGACCCGGTGACCGCGCCACCGGGGCTGTCCACCCGCAGCACCACCGCGCTGACCTCGTCGTTGGCGCCGGCCTCGCGCAGCGCCGCGGCAATGGTGTCGCCGCCGGCGCTGGACGGCCCGGGCGGGAACACGCTGGGACCGCCGCGGCCGCTGACGATCGCACCGTGCAGGGTCACCACCGCGATGGTGGGTTTCTTCTTGCGACCTGGGATGGACGGCACGTCGGGCAGTGCATGGCCGGCCGTCGCGTGCGCGTAACGTGACAGGAACAGCCGCGGCGGCGCGTCCTTGGCATCGGATTCGGTTGCGCCACCGACCAATTCACACACTCGGTCGTAGGCCTCGTCGCGAAAGCCGATGCGGTCGACCAGCTTTGCGCTCGTCGCATCCTCGCGCAGCAGCGGTGCCCGGTCCACCAGGGCGTCCAGTCCGGGTGCGTCGATGCCGCGGGACTCGGCGATCGCGGCCAGCACCTGGTTGTGCAGGCTCTCGATCAGTCGGCTGTCGGCCTCGCGGTGCGGTTCGGTGTAGCTGTCCTGGGTGAACATGTTGGCCGCGGACTTGTATTCGCCGCGGGCCACGAACTGGGCCTCGATTCCGGCCTTGTCGAACGCGTCGCGCAGGAACATGGCGTTGGTGGCGAACCCAACCAGCGCCACGGTGCCCGAGGGCGCCATCCACACTTCACCGAACGCCGAGGCCAGGTAGTAGGACATGGTGCCCGGGTAGGTCTCGGCCCAGGCGATGGACGGCTTGACCGCACTGAACGCGGTGATGGCCTCGCGCAACTCCTGCACCGGACCGGCCGCGACGGCGGGCAATTGCACCCGGGCGATCAGCCCGGCGACCCGATCATCTTGTGCCGCACGATGAATAGCGGCCACTGCTTGACGTAGCACCAGCGGGCGGCCGTGGCCGGTGAGCAGTGCCACCGGGTCGAAGCCCGCGGTCTCCGGCGGTACGGCCTGCAGGTCCAGTTCGAGCACACAGCCGCTGGGCACCCCGTGGTGACGGGCGGTGTCGACCTTGCGGATGATCGCGCGCAGTTCGTCGGTACCGGGCACTCCGGACAGGAAAGAACGCATCCCCCGAGCCTACCTACCCGCCGAAACGTACACATGGGCCGCAAAGTCCGA
>Ga0164242_10008868_pt1 | contig 10883 bp, 4 predicted proteins | sample OricomgcompostMG_FD_108783 | JGI IMG/M metagenome (GOLD analysis project Ga0164242, IMG submission 108783) | Miracle-Growth compost microbial communities from Emeryville, California, USA - Original compost - Miracle growth compost (MG) ...
GTGGAGTTGCGCCGGGTGGAGTTCGTGGGGCCGCAGGTGGGGCAGGAACTGGTGAGCAACGGGCTGATGGCGCTGCTATGCGTGGTGGTGGGCATCATGATCTCCCTGGGGATACGGTTTGAATGGAAGTTCGAGGTATCCGGGGTTATTGCCAACCTTCACGACGTGGTGATCATCCTGGGCTTCTTTGCGTTTTTCCAATGGGAGTTTTCGCTGGCGGTGCTGGCGGGGGTTCTGGCAGTGCTAGGCTATTCGGTGAACGAGTCGGTGGTCATCATGGACCGGATCCGCGAGAACTTCCGCAAGCAGCGCAAGAGCTCGGTGCGCGAGGTGATCAACAGCGCCATTACGCAAACGATCTCCCGAACCATCATCACTCACGGTTCGACGCAGATGATGGTGTTGTCGATGTTCTTCTTCGGGGGGCCGACGTTGCATTACTTTGCTCTGGCGCTGACGATCGGTATCTGGTTCGGTATTTATTCGTCGGTGTTCGTCGCGGCGGCGCTGGCGATGTGGCTGGGCGTGAAGCGCGAGGACATGCTGAAGGCAGTCAAGAAGGAAGACGACCCGGCGTCGGAACTGCTGGGCTGATTTTTCTGTTTGTTCCTTGAAAGCCGAGATCCTGCTGGTCTCGGCTTTTTTGTTTAGGGGGCTTTTAACTAACTGTTCGTATCGGGCTGTTTGTATTGAATTGCTTGTGTCGGAATGTTCGCGTGGTGCTTCCTGAATGGTTATTGCAGCGGGGTATTTCGGCGCCGAGGATTGGTTCTAAAGACGTGGCGCCGGGGCCAAAGCGGAGTTTTCCTCCTCGTGTCTGGTTCGGCGCCCTGCGCGCCGAACACCGCATCGCCTCGCTCGTCCGCGCCTTCGCGCTCCCTTCGCCTCCGGCTCGCTCAGCCCCGAAAGTCGGAAATCCCCGCTTTGGCCCTGACACCACTGCGTTTGGGTGGATTGGTCGGCTGCTGTGCCGTGACGGCTGGTGTTTTGATAGGGGTTTGTATTTTGTGAATACGGCCGCGTTGATGACGTTCGACTGGCCGAAGAAAGCACCGCTACGCCCGGCTCCCGGCAGGCCCCCTGCGGGCCTGCCTTCGCCTTTGGCTTGCTTGAGGTGGGCGTGGGGAGTGGGCTGACCGTGCTAATGGGCTCTAGGTTGGAGTTGAGGCTACAACTATCGGTTTCGATCAGAAGGCAATGTCCGGACTCAATCGCCCGTATATTCAGTTACAGTCGTCCATGAGCAAACATTCAACCTACTCACGAAAACGAGGGTGCACGCCATTGCACCGACTTGGGGCGCCGCGACAACCTCAGAAGTGGCGCGGTCGCTCAACTTCCCACGAAATGTGTTAAACCATACCTATTTGTGAGATTATTTTTCAATCTTAGCGAGACGTGGTATGTCCGTCGTGCTGAATTCGTTCCAAGCTCATAACTAGACTAGAGTTCGATAAGCCTACAGCTCACACTAAGCAAGTTGAAAGATCATTGGGTCGAGATATGCAAGAAAAACAGAACTACGTGGCCATCACCAACTCGCCAACATCGGAGCCACCAAAAGCCGTCCTCATGCTAGAAAAGCGTGTCAACGGGAAGGTCAACTTCGCGATGGCACAAAACAACGCGTCTGTGCTGCACTCGCTCTGCATTCATAATACCGGTGATCTAGCGGCAACCAATGTCTCGCTGACGCTCCGTGCGAATCCAGCGGTACTGCGCGATAAGACCTGGCAAATCGACCGCATCCGACCCGGGGAGCATGTCGAATTGAGCGATCTAGTCACACCGCTTGATACGGCGATTCTTGGCGGTCTTAACGAAGCAGAGATCGGGCAGCTCGAGTTCTCGCTCAGAATCGGTGACGATCTCGTTCAGTGCGACCAGGACTCCATCGAGTTGCTGGCCAGAGACGAATGGGGTGGTCTCAGCGAGATGGAAAACATTCTGGCTGCATTCGTTTCTCCGAATCAACCACAGGTAGCCCGATTGTTAAAGCAGGCATCGTCACTCCTAGAAACCGCGGGACATGACGGTTCGATGGAGGGGTACCAATCGAATAGTCCTCAACGTGTATGGATGATCGCGGGAGCCATTTGGTCCGCTGCGACAGGATTAAATCTAGCGTATGCCGTTCCACCGGCCTCATTTGAGCGCAGTGGACAGAAGATACGCGATCCTGAACGCATCGTGGCGGAAGGCCTCGCTACCTGTCTTGATACTACCTTGTTGCTAGCCGCCGCATTCGAAGCTGCAGGATTACATGCGTCCATTCTTTTCTCGCGAGGCCATGCGTGGGTCGGCGTATGGATCACCAACAATGATTTTGGCAAATTGATAGAACCTGATGTTGTCGCGGTGCGCAAAGCAGCGGCCGCCCGCGAATTCATCGCGCTAGAAACGACGTTGCTGACAAAGCGTCCCAGCGTCGGCTTTGAGCAGGCAATGGAAGCCGGTTTAGATAGATTATCTGAGGTAAACGAAACCGAGTTCGAGAAAGCAATAGATATCAACCGCGCGCGAGCTGCGCGCATCCGTCCACTCGCTAGTCATCGAGAGACTATCGCTACCGATGAGCAGCCTGAGGCGTCCACACCCGCCGCCCTACCTCGTCCACTCGATCTTGGGCTCTTACCGGGTGATATCGTTGAAACGGCCCCTTCAACTGCACTGGGGAGAATTGAAAGGTGGCAACGCAAACTACTAGACCTTTCTTTAGCCAATAAACTGCTCAACTTCAAGGAAACAAAGCTATCTGTAGGATTGATCTGCCCAAATGTTTCGGAACTCGAAGACCAATTGGCCGATGGCAAGACGTTCCGCTTGCTGGCTCTTAAGGACGAGAATGCACTTTCCGGGCGTGATATCACGCCGCAACAAGCTCGTGAGATTGAAGCTAGCCTAGCGCTGGATGCGCTAGCCAAAGGCCAAGTTGCCGCACCGTTCACCACGCGTGAGTTGGTCAACCGCCTTACTGAGCTATATAGAAAGGCACGCAGCGATGTCCTGGAAGGAGGAACGAACACACTGTTTCTGGTCGTCGGGTTCCTAAGGTGGAAACGATCCGAGTCTGAGCCTCGCCACTACCGCGCCCCACTTTTGCTCATGCCAGTCAAGTTGGAGCGGCGTTCGGCCCAATCCGAGTTCCGTCTTACCCAGCTTGAAGATGAAGTTCGGATCAACGCAACGCTGCTTGAGCTCCTTAAACGGGACTTTGAACTCCGTATTCCCGAACTGGAGGAAGAATTGCCACGCGACGAGCATGGGCTAGACATTCCTCGCATTCTCGAGATCATACGTCGACGAATTCGCGATGTCGCCGGTTTCGAAGTCCTGGAGGAGTGTGCGCTCTCTACTTTCTCTTTCGCCAAATACTTGATGTGGAAGGATCTCGTCGACCGCACCGACAGCTTGCGCGAAAGCGCGCTAGTCAGACACCTAGTCGACAATCCGAGCGAAGCATTCGAAGGAGCAGGAACTCCTATGCCTATGCCGGAAGAGATCGATCACAGACACGCGCCCGCCGATATCTTGGCTCCGCTGCCAGCAGATAGCTCACAACTTGCGGCGGTGGTGGCCGCAGCAGAACGACGCGATTTCGTCCTGATCGGACCACCAGGGACAGGTAAGAGCCAAACTATCACCAATATCATCTCTGACCAGTTAGCGAGAGGGCGGACCGTCTTATTTGTTGCTGAGAAAGCAGCAGCGCTGGACGTCGTTCAACGACGCTTGGTGCGCCAGGGCTTGGGGTCCGCCGTTCTCGAACTCCACTCCAACAAAGCTGATCGCAAGACGGTTCTCCAACAACTCGGTCGGGCGTGGCAGCGTGCAAGTACCCCAGGTACTCAGGCATGGATGCAGGTAACGGAAGATTTGCGCCTGACGCGCGACCAACTAAACGCCTACGTCGAAGAGCTCCACCAGCCTGGCACCCAAGGATTCAGCATCTTCCAAGCTATAGGAAAAGCGGTAAACGGCCCTATACCTTTCACGCTTAGTTTCACTAATAAGGACTGCCACGATATCCAAAGCTGGAACCAACTGCGTGCCCTGGCAGCCGAGCTAGGCCAGAGACACGCCATCGTTGCTGACCTCCCCTCCGACGGTCCTCTTTCCTTGATCTGCCCAGGAGAATGGTCATATGCATGGCAGGACAAACTGCTCGAAACTGCGCGACGGCTGAAAATTGCGATACGAGAAGTCAATTCCGCCCGGACAGCGTTGAGTGTACTGTTCGGCTGCTCAACAGTAAAGCCAGAAGTTTGCTCAGTGATTGACCAACTGCCTGCTATGCGATTGGGCAAACCTGCCATTGATTCCGCTTTGCTTAAGAATCCTCATGAGCTACGGGAAGCAATATCACCGCTAACAAATGAGTTGGCTCAGTGCGATGCCGCCCGCCAGCAGTTGAAAGGCGAATACGAGGACCAAACCATTGCAACAATGCCACTGGAAGCGCTTGAGTTGCAATGGAGGGAGGCAGAGACCAAGTTCTCAATATTCAAGTCTTTCGCACAGAATAAGGTAACGAAGCTGCTACGAACATACAGTAGTGGAAAAGTGGCAAACCCCCAGACGGATATTCCAGCACTTCGCAATTTGTTGGCTGCACAGCTTCGAATGAACGCTTCGCCCCTGGCAGCGCTTTTATCTTTCAGCGGCGAAAGAACTGACATCGGGAAGATAGATGAGGAGCTAGACGCAGCGGAAGCCTACTTGAGCTTCGAGGAACGGCTCACTCGCTCAGGAATACTGCCAGCGCGTATCACAGAGCTGCAGGCCGAACTGATCCTGCAAGACGGCGGAACAACGAAACCGCTCCTTCAACGACTGGACACGGCGTTGAAAACTTTAGTTTTAGAGAAGGAGGCCTTCGCTACTGCGGGGGGGATGGCTTTAGACGACGGACCACAGGTTGAAACGCTGTTAGCAGGGCTGGATACCTATAGCGGTAGGCTAGCTGACTGGCTAAAATGGCTATCATCCAAGCAACGCGCCGAGGCTGCCGGACTCTTGCCGCTAGCACGAGCACTCGAAGCAGGTGAGCCAATTTCCGACGCTGCAGCGACTTTCGAACGAGCGTATATGACATGGTGGCTCAGGCCCGCGATGGACGCCTCGAGCTCCTTACGCAGTTTCGCTCACTGGGAACATGAAGCACTTATTCAACGCTTCCGTGAGCTTGATCAGGCCATGACTGACTTGGCTGCCAGCGAGGTCATCCGCCGGCTCGGAAACGACCTGCCATCGGCCGACAGCGTGCCTCGTCGATCCGAACTCGGTTTGTTACGTCATCAATTGGGACTTCAAAGACCCACGGCCACTATTAGAAACCTAATCTCCGAAATGCCGACTACCTTTGCAAAGTTGGCACCTTGCGTACTTATGTCCCCGCTGTCGGTTGCTCAGTACTTGCCCCCAGGACAAGCGCAGTTTGACCTCGTTATCTTCGATGAGGCATCCCAGATTTCGACCTGGGATGCTGTAGGAGCCATCGCACGAGGACGTCAAGCCATTATCGTAGGTGATCCTAAACAGCTTCCCCCAACTAACTTCTTTGGCCGCAATGACGACGGAGAAGATGATAACCAGGATCTTGCCGAGTTCGAAAAAGATATGCCGTCAATCCTGGACGAGGTGGTGGCAGCCGGCATACCCACGCATCGTTTGAATTGGCACTATCGCAGCCGCGATGAGATACTTATCGCATTCTCCAACCATAATTACTATGATGGCGGCCTTGTGACGTTCCCGTCGCCTAACCCCTCCGACGATACCCTACGCCTTCATAAGATCAATGGTACTTACATGCGAGGCCAAGGGCGCACGAATCCGGCTGAAGCGCGCGCAGTTGTCTCCTTAATCCGAGCAAAACTCACTGAGTGGTTGCAGGTACCAGAGTCGGATCGGCATACCTTGGGCGTCATCACCTTCAATGCTCAACAGCAAAACCTCCTTCTGGATCTTCTTGATGTCGAAAGAAAAGCAAACCCTTCGTTAGAGTGGTTCTTTTCCGACGAGCGAGAAGAGCCAGTCATCGTTAAGAACCTCGAGAACATCCAGGGGGATGAGCGTGATGTCATCCTGTTCTCTACGACCTTCGGTGTCGACTCTGCCGGCAAGATCTCGATGAACTTCGGTGCCCTCAATTTGGATGGCGGAGAGAAACGTCTTAACGTTGCGGTTACCCGCGCGCGCTCAGAGCTTCATGTGTTCAGCTCACTCACTGCTGACCAGATTGACCTGAGTCGAACCAGTGCTAGAGGCGTCAAGGATTTCAAGGCTTTCCTCGATTTCGCTGACAGAGGAGCGGTTGCACTTGCCGCTCAAGACTCGGGGTCTTTAGGCGGAGTGGACTCGCCGTTTGAAGCAGCTGTGCGCGAAGCGCTAATCCAAAAAGGGTGGGAAGTGCACACTCAAATAGGGGTCACCGGTTTTCGGATTGACTTAGGCATACGCCATCCCGACTACGCAGGCGCTTGGCTAGCGGGCGTTGAGTGCGACGGTGCAACCTATCATAGCTCTGCCACAGCCCGTGATCGTGATCGGATCCGCCAAGCAGTGTTGGAAGGGTTGGGATGGAAAGTGCTGAGAATTTGGTCGACCGATTGGTTCCGAAACTCCGCCGCAACCGCCGAAAGAGTAGATGCAGCCCTCCGTGAAACCTTAGATCAGGACCGAGAACATAGAGCCTCCGTGCAGGCAACTACACCCGACTTTAAGCACGAGGAAACACCTACTCCAAACGACGAGTCGCCAACGCTCATTGAGGCGCGTCCAGAAGAAGAGGCGAAGGGCGAAGAGCAAACTAGGCTTATGTATGCCTCTGCGCCAGATACTGTCATATCGACACCTCATTCTTCTACTGTTACCGCGGATCCAGAGCGATTCTTCGATTCAGCATACGACGAAACACTGGCTCAGTTGATTCGTCACATAATTACGTTGAACACCCCCATATCCGAACAAAGCTTGGCCCGTCGTATCTCCCAAGCGCATGGCTGGCAGCGGACAGGTAGCCGTATACAGAAGCGAGTTTCATCCATGCACCACTTATGGGAGTCCTCAAGTGAGGGGAGCACAAATTTTTTGTGGAGCATAGGCTCTCTTGCCAGTCGAGTACCTTTCAGAGGCTTGGCCGGACGAACTATTCGGGAAATATCGCGTACCGAAATTGCGAGCGTCGAAGATCAGCATACCGCACGCATAGAGGCTTCCGAGGATCCAGTACTGGAACTTTCGAGATTAATTGGCATCGCTCGCCTGACCCAGGATACAAGAGCATACCTAGAAGAGTGCCGCGAATGGCGGGCTGCATCCATTTAATTTCCACCGCGATTGATTGTGCGTGTTCCAGAGTTGTTTTTCACCAAATACGATGACTGGACTCGGCCATCTTTCTGATGCTTCAAGATTAAGTAGCCATGGTGCTTGCATTGATCTTTACTACAATACCTAAGCCGTTGCTATGGATCTTATCGATGCTTATTGTTGTCCTGATCCTCAGGAGCTTTTGGCTGAAGGGCGCAATGGGAGAGCGTCGGGTTAAGCGCCTGATCCGGAGGCGACTGGATCCGTCGATTTATAGGGAGTTCTCAAACGTCACACTGCCGATTGACGATAGAACCACCCAGATAGACCACATTTACGTCTGCCCTTTCGGTATTCTGGTAATCGAAACAAAGAATATACGCGGCTGGATTTTCGGAGGAAGAAATCAAGCTCAATGGACGCAAGTCATCTACCGGAAAAAAATGCAGTTTCAGAATCCATTGCGACAAAATTACCTGCATATTAAAGCACTCGAGTCGCTACTCGGCCTTCCAGCCCGATGTTTCAAATCCATTGTCGTTTTCGCTGGCGATTGCACGTTTAAAACGAAAATGCCGGACGAGGTCTGTACAACCTCTAACCTCATTGAATACATCCACTCGATCAACACCGAGATATTCTCGGACGTGCAAATTAACGAGCTTTGCGAAAAATAAGCTCCGTTCGATTTGAGCCGACCCGCCAAACCCATCGCAGCCATGTCAAAAAACTGAAGCGCAAACATCGTGTGTAGCTTGCCACCCGCAATTCATTCAACATGACACCACGTACGGAAGTCGGCGATAGCCGATCACTATTGGTCAGTATGGTCACTTACGGCCAAGAACAGTCATTTATCCAACATTGGCCTGTGGCTCGCACAACAAGCTTCAATCTCGAGTTTTTTTGGTTTGCCTAAGAAGCTTGCTTGCGATTGCTTACTCTCAAAATTAAAGATAAATTCACTTTTATAAGAATGGCTAGCATTTTCTGCCGGTCGCCTAAATCTAGTTAGACACAACTCACGACTCGACATCAATCCATGACTAGCTATTTATGTGAAATTGACTGGCCAACCCTGCTGGCTTTTGCAGTAACCGTGGTAACGATTTTGTGCACAACGATCATTACCATCAAACATCAGAGGCGTGCACTTGATTCACAAATAGCCATTTCGCGAGATGCCTCAGATAGAGACAAAGAAAAATCGCGAGTAGAGTTCATTGCTAACAGCCGACAGCTTTGGATCAATTCGCTGCGCGACGAAGTAGCGTGCTTCATCTCCGAAACATCATCAATATGGGACCTATATCAGCAAAAAAGCGGGCGATCCGATGTGCTTGCCGCAATGGAAGCCCCCGAATATGCAATGTCGGAGCTAGCGAATTGGTCTATTGCGTATGGGTCAGCTGTCGCTCGAGCGGAAAAAAGTAGGGCGAAAATCCAACTCTTGCTGACCCCAGCTGAATCAGCGTCGACTGAACTTATGGACGCTATTGACAAGGCATACAGCACAGCCAAGTCTAAGAAAGATCCTGATCAAGAGAATTCAAAGGTGATTTCAACACTGCAGCCAATTCTCAAGAGTGAGTGGGAGCGCGTCAAAGCACAAGATGGAGCCTAAAAATTCATTCAAGCCGACGCTGCTTCGCCGCGCGGCTTAACTCAGCCGTTAGACAGCATCACTTTGCAGCCTATGGATATCGAAGAATTGCCGCTCATTGACGCACTCCGGGGGTTGGCAATGCTCCAGCAGGAGCTCCTCCGTCTTGCGCTCTACGTCGCATCTCAAGGTCCTACTACTTTTGAAGAGGAAAGGCTGGTGTGCAGTCTCGGCGACAGCCAGAGACGCATTAGCACATATCTAGCGATGGGAGCGGGCCAATCCCTCGAAACATTGCTTCGCATGGCAAAACTTCGTGGCATTCCCGTTCGAGATGCGTATCCGGTTGCCCGTTCAGCATTCGAGTCCTTTCTAAACGCCAGCTACCTTCTTGCTGAGTCCGATGAAGTCGCATCGCGGGCTATCCGTTATATCGACTATGCCGCTTGGAAAAATTTCAACAGAAAGAGAGGAAGCGGAGAGTTTTCTCTGGAGATTCGCTCAGACGCCGATCCGCAGGCGACCCTTGCGGAGATGTTTCCTGAGTTCAGCGGAAAAGGCAAAGGCAGTTGGACGAATCTTGACGTTCCCAGCCGCATCAGAGTGGTGGGAGAGCTTGCGGGCCGCCGCGCGACATCACGCCTACTCGCGGCCGATTTCCTCATCTACAGCCTTTCGTCAGAAATTATTCATGGCTCGCCCTTCGGAGTGAGTTACTTTTTTTCAGCTCATCAGACGGGTGAGCGAACTACCGACGGATTTAGGGCCGCCACAGTATGTCAACTTGAAGAAATCTTGATCGGTGTGCTTCACGCTGGCTGCGGTTATCTTGCGGCGTTCTTTGGGCAGCAGGATATGCAGGCACCATTGAAGGCAGAAGAAAAAATCTTCAGTCGGCTCTTAGAGTTGAGCACCAAACCGTCCGACGCATTTCCGCCAGCTTCACAACATATTGCTGATGGTGAAGGTGCATGACGAAATTCTGCTTAACCAATCATTTCACCGGACTGCGCAAAAAGCCGTGCAGTCCGGTGAATTTAAACGTTAGCGGCTGTCTGCTTTGGGTCGATAACGGCCCCTCACTGTGAGCCAGATCGAGATTAGTTACTGTTGATCCAGTCCTGTGTATCTCGGACAAACCAGGGAAGATACAATTTTTCTCCCTCACCAGCCTGTATGGTCAGGCGTTGGCCCGAAGCACCAGGGGTACTACCCCCATCTTGCGTCGTGAGAGACGGCCGAGATCGGTAGTCCAGATCGGTTTGCTGGGGCGGATTATTCGCGCAAGCGGAAATCGACGCGCATGCGACGGCGACAAGGACTGGCCGTAGTAATAAGTGCAGGGTCTTCATGATGTTCTGGTTCCCGCGGGCAGCACGGGCCTGGGTGCCGGGCAATCAAGGCCTCTGTTCATAGCTTACTCGTAATACGCGGCCGCCGTCAGCGTCTCGCGTTCTTCAGTACCCATATCCACAACCACCAGGCTCGGTCATTACCGATGCGAAGCAGCTGCAACTACGCGCTGATCGACACAAAGCATGCCCGTACCGGAGCCGCAGGTAAATGACTGCATCGACGTTCTGGCGATTATCGATTACATTTTGGGCAATAAGCCCTGACGCCGCGCCGTTTTGGCCGTCCACGCAATACTCTTCAACCTCTCTACCGCGAGGCCAACCACCATGGCTACTGGAACCGTCAATCTCCACCGCGTCCTGCGCGCGCCACCCGAGCGGGTTTATCGGGCTTTTCTGGAAGCCGATGCGCTGGCGAAGTGGTTGCCGCCTTATGGGTTCACCTGCGAGGTTCATCATCTGGAGGCGCGGGTTGGCGGGACGCACCGAATGTCCTTCCGCAACTTCGGCACCGGCAATGGGCACTCGTTCGGCGGGGAGTATCTGGAATTGGTGCCGTTCGAGAAAATCCGCTATACGGATCGGTTCGACGATCCGAATTTGCCTGGGGA
>Ga0164242_10008869_pt1 | contig 10882 bp, 11 predicted proteins | sample OricomgcompostMG_FD_108783 | JGI IMG/M metagenome (GOLD analysis project Ga0164242, IMG submission 108783) | Miracle-Growth compost microbial communities from Emeryville, California, USA - Original compost - Miracle growth compost (MG) ...
ACAACGCCCGCTCCCGGCTGCGCGCGCAATGGCGCGAGTTTTTCAAGGTATTCGACGCGCTGGTCTGCCCCGTTTCGCCCGTGACCGCATTTCCACACGACCACTCGGACAGGGAAGCACGGCGGATACTGATCGACGGCAAGCCCCATTCCTACGGCGATCAACTCATATGGCCGGGCGTCGCCACGCTTCCTGGCCTGCCGGCGACGTCGGTTCCCATCGGCCTGTCGCCACAAGGGCTTCCGATCGGCGTCCAGATCATCGGGCCGTCGCTGGAAGACCGCACACCGCTCAAGCTGGCCCAATTGATGGAAGCCGAGTTCGGCGGCTTCGTGCCGCCTCCAGGCTACTGATCCGCCAACAGCCTCACGCAATGAGTCGGTCGGTTTCTGAAGAAAGCTCTCTCAAGGCAAGTTCGTCAATCTCGATACCCAGGCCAGGCATATCCGAGACAGGGTAATAATCGCCCCTGATCAACGGCCCTTCCCTTACGAACTGGCTCCGCGAAGTAGGGTTATCGTTTTCATACGACTCGAGAATGACGAAGTTCGTCAAGACCGCCGCCAATGTAACGGAGGCCGCGATCGCAACTGGCCCATGAGGATTGTGCGGCACTACTCCAAGAGAGTATGTTTCGGCAGCATGACCTATCTTGATCGCTTCAGTCAGACCTCCGACGCGGATAATGGACGGCTGCACCAGGCCGACAGCCTGTTTTTCAATGATTTCGGCGAACTGTTGACGAGAATGGAAGCGCTCTCCAAAAGCAATTCTCGCTCGCGTTGTCGAGGAAAGCCGCCCGAGCGCGTCAGCGCTTTGGTACTCTGTTGGCTCCTCCACGAAGACCAGATTGCAATCGGCGATCCCAGCGCAGAACTGAGCTGCCGACGACCAATCAAGACGGCGCCAGACGTCGACCATCAAGCCAATGGATGGCCCTACAGCTTCTCGTACAGCTTTCACCTCGGCCACGGCGCGAGACACATCGTGTCGCATGATCTGATACTGGAATTGATCAGGGGTACCAAATGGATACCACTTGAGCGCGGTCGCCCCACGCTCGACGGCGGCTCGTGCCTTGCCGATCAGATCTTCGATGGAGGTATAGCCAGCCCACCATTGATTGAGATAGACATGGATTTTGTCACGCACCGGTCCGCCCATCAATCTATGCACAGGAAGGTTATACGCCTTTCCCGTAATGTCCCACAGAGCCTGGTCAAGTGCTGCAAGGGCCGCTCGGCTGCTCGCCCCGTCCCCCCAATAGACCTTGTCTCTCAAGGTTGCCCAGTGCTTCGCGACGGTGGTCGGATCTTGCCCGCCAATCGTACGAAAGCCTTCCTTGATTCCGGCGATGACAGAGGGCCACCGATGATCAAGCGTTGCTTCCCCGACACCGACAATTCCCGTGTCGGTTTCCAGGACGGCAAACACATAATGCTTATTCGCATTAGGATGAACATATGTTCGAAGCTCCGTGAGCTTCATGAGCATACTCCCGAGATTCCGAAGCCTTCAATCCTGTTCGGTAAAGGCCTCGCATTATGAAAGACGGTAGAGCGCGAACTGGCGAAGCACGGCTGGTGCCTGCTGCCCCGTCACGAAACAGCCGCTGTGACAATGATCTCCACCAGAACATCGGGCGCTGCCATTTCACACTGGGCCGTTGCTCGCGTCGGAGCGGCGTCCGGCGCGGTCCATGCGTTCCAGACTTTGTTCATACCCTCGAAATCCCTTCCTATATCTTTCAACCAGATCTGTGCAGTCAGAAGGCGATTCTTGCTGGTACCTGTTGCGGCCAGGAATCCATCTATCTTTGCAAGTGCTTGCCTGGTCTGCCCCTCAATATCCAGACCACGATCATCGGCTGTCATACCGCCCACAAACACCATGTTGTTGAAAACTACCGCGCGGCTGCGGCGCTTGTCTGTTTCGATTCGAAGAATTGTGTCCACTGAGTGCCCCTCTGTTTGAAAGATGAATTCTGCTCAAGCGCAATCGCGCTACGACACAAAATCGCCGAGCATGACGGGTTTGATCGGTGGCCGGACGCGGTAATAGCCGACCTCGTCGGGCATCGTGCCGCGGGCCTGCGCGATGATCTCGGTAACGGTCAGGCCACAAAGGCGCCCTTGACAGGGCCCCATTCCGCAACGCCCAAACGCTTTTGTCTGATTGGGACCGAGACAGCCCAGCTCGACATACCCGCGGATCTGGCCTGCGGTGACTTCCTCGCATCGACAAACCGTGACGTCGTCAGCAAGAGGAATGCGGTTTTCATCCCTGGGACGATACAGGCTGTCCAGAAATGGACGGATGGATGTGTGAGTCCTGAGTTCGCGGCGAAGCGGCACCGCACGTGATGCAATGTGCTTTGGCATGCCAAGCTGCTCCGCAATGGCGATGGCGGCAAGCCGGCCCTGTATCGCCGATGCCTTGGCCCCCACTATGGCCCGGCTGTCGCCGGCAACATAGACTGACATGCCACCAAGCCGACCCCAGGAGTCTGTGACCGGCTGCCAGCACAGTTGATGTGGGTTCCATCTGTGCTCAGCGCGAAGAGCCAGAGTGAGCTGCACATTGGGGACAACTCCCTGATGCAGCAATACCTGCTGTGCAGCAAGACGAACCTGCTTGCCTCGGTGATCGAACGAGAGCCCTTCGGCCCGCTGTTTTCCCTCGACCGCAAGTTTGCTCGCACCAGAATAAACCGGAAAATCATGGCGCCGCACGGACGACAATAGCCTGATGCCCTTGGACAAATCCCGCCAGCCCCTCAGCACACCGAGCAAATGCGGTGCAGCACGCAGATAATCGGACCTCTTTGTCGTATCAACCAAAGCCTGAAGCTTGGTGCCCGCACGCAGATACTGCCACGCAAGCAAATAAAGCAGCGGCCCACAGCCAGCGAGAATGACAGGGCTCTTGGGCAAAGCCCCAGAGCCCTTCAGGAGGATCTGTGCCGCTCCCGCCCCCATTACACCAGGCAGGGTCCAGCCTGGAATCGGGAATGGCCGCTCCATCGCTCCGCTGGCAAGCAAGATGAACTTTCCGACGGCCGTTTGCGATTTCCCGCTCTGCACATAGCTAACCACGCCATCTGTTGAGACATTCCACACGAGCGCACCGCCAATATAGTCAGTTCCACTCGCTCGGAACCTGGCCGCAAGACTTTGCCCAGCTACATAATCAGAACCAAGAATAGCGCGACGCCCGGCCGGCGCGGCTTCAATACTCCGATAGATTTGCCCGCCGACCGACGCCTGCTCATCCAGCAGAATGACCGACAGGCCCAGATCCCGGGCCTCACATGCCGCAGCCATTCCCGCTGGCCCGGCACCAATTATGATCAGGTCCACAGCCGCTTTAGCCATGATTTTCTCCGCAGTTGATATCGACGAGATCCACAGCTCCGGCCTGGCGCCTCACCCGCATTCCGTTCCGGACCTCGACAAGACAGCTCTGTCTTGCGGGGACGCCGTCGATTTCAACCAGGCACTCAAAACAGACACCCATCATGCAGTATGGAGCCCGTGGCACCTGCCCCACTACGCTAGTCCGGAACTCATGAGCCCCTCCAACCAGTAACGCCGCGGCCACATTGATCCCGGCTGGCACGGTCAGGGGCTCACCCTCGAAAGTGATGGTGACGGTCTTCATCCCGGTCGATCGCGGGATCGAGAACAGAGGTTCAATGGTCATGTGAGAAACTCGCTTTGGGACCAGCGAAGCGGTCACCGCTAAATGCATCAAACTCGGGGGGGGTACCGGCAACACCACCTACCCAGGGACCAAGAATGAGGCTATGTGCCGACGCCAGAGTGACACCACTGTGGCAGGTGGCCAAGTAGGCGCCCGGGCACGCTTCGGAGGCCTGGTAGATGGGGTAGCCGTCTGGTGTCAATGGCCGCAGGGCTCCCCATGCCCGCACCAGACGTGCTCGTGCCAAAGCTGGGAATGTCGCAACAGCCCGGCGAGCCAACCATTCAATTTTTTCGGTTGTGGTCCCGTCATCGAGCCCAACATCCTCGGAAGTGGAACCGATCTGCACACTCCCCTCCCGCGTTTGCCTGCACTTGTTGGTCGGATAGTCGAGAAAACGTTTCAGGCGCTCCGTAATCAGAACCTGTCCACGAGTGACGATGATCGGGGCACTCAGCCCGACCTGTGGCGCCAGTCGTGCATTACCAATCCCGGCAGCGAGGACGACCCGGTCACTGCTCCATCTCTGGCCATCCTTTGAAAGAATATCGAACGGGCTGCTCGCCTCGGTACGATTTATCTTCTCCACGTCAATGCCCGTGATCACGTCGGCCCCCTTTTCTCGAAGACCCTTGTGCAAGGCACGCAGGAGCATCAACGGATTCGCATGCCCGTCGATAGGGCCAAAGCTACCGCCAACGACGGCAGGCCCGAGATCGGGCAAGTATTGCCTCAACTCTGGCGGCTCCATCATCTTGAATGGAATGCCGCCGGCCTCACGGTCAATCTTTTCCAGAAGCTCAGCACGTGCTGCCACCTCCGCCTCGCTGAAACCGAGCCAAAAACCGCCGGGCTGCAACAGGCCCGAATCGACGCCCGTCAGACTCAGGAGTTCTCGATGCAGTGTTGGCCAGAGTTTGGCTGCATCGTAGGTCCATTGGGCGTATCGTGGCATTCCGCCTCCCTTGCTCGACACCCACACCAGACCAAAGTTTCCTCGCGACGCTCGAAATGCAACGTCACCTTGGTCCAGGACACGAACTCGGACACCAACTCTCGCTGCCCCATAGGCGATCGCGGCTCCAACGAGCCCACCACCCACCACCGTCAATTGTTGACTAGCCATCACATATCCCGTCAAAGTCTCTTTTTCCGCAAATTCGACACATCTGCCATCACCCGTCTTTCGAAGGAAAATGGCTACCTCAGGGTGCCTCAAGACTTTCCGATAAGCACTCTGTCCAATCCCACTACCCGATCTAGCACGAACATCAGGACGACAGTTCCCACGATCATGACTGTTGAGACCGATGTCGTAACCGGATCCGAAAGAAATGCCACGCGGTTATACAGGGCCACTGGCAACGTCGTTGTGCCTGGCGTTGCTACGAATATCGTCATCGTCACATCATCGAAACTTTGAATGAATGCCAACACCCAGCCGGCCATCACACCGGGGAGGATCAATGGCAACAGTACTCGACGGAACACCACCCATCGCGATGCGCCGAGTGATCTGGCGGCGTTCTCGGCATCACGCTCCAGGCCAATCACTGACGACAAGGTCATACGCAAGGAAAACGGAGATATGATGATCGCGTGAACAAGGATCAAAGCACCAAATGAGCCAGTCCACCCTACGATAGAGAAGAATCTCAGAAACGCGATACCCAGTACGACATGAGGGATCATCAACGGCGACATGAGGAACGCCATCAAGCCGTCACGACCGATAAACCTGTAGCGCGCGATGGCCAAGGCGGCGGGAACAGCAATGGCAGAGGCAAGCGTCGCAGCCGCAAGGCCGAGCCTGATGGACAACCAGAACCCGCTTAGCAGATCTGAAGCATTCAGGATCTCGCGATACCAGCGCAATGTGACGCCGTCGAACGGCATCGATATGTACTGCTTGTCCGAGAACGATACCAATACCACGACCACCAACGGTGCAACGATAAAGGCCGTGACCAATGCGTGAAACAACAACGCAATCGGCCCGTTCTGCCCTGCTGTTCGCTCGCTCATGAAAACACCTGTTTGAAACGCCGTTCGACGAAACGGTTACTTCCAACAACGATGCATACGATGCCTATAAGGAGCAAGACGGCGATCGTCGCGCCCAATGGCCAGTTCATCGAGTGCAGAAACTCGTCGTAGATGGCCGTTGTCACTACCTTTACCCGGCGTCCGCCGATGATCGCAGGCGTGGCGAAGGCTGATGCAGACAGGGTGAAGACTACGATTGCGCCAGACAGCAGGCCTGGCATCAGCTGGGGAAGCGTGATGCGAAAGAACACTTTCTCGGGCGATGCGCCCAGGGAGCGAGCAGCGTATGCAATCCGCTTGTCCAGCTTCTGCACTGCCCCCCACACCGCAATGATCATGAAGGGCAGGAGAACATGCACCAAGACAATGACGATACCCGTCATTGAAAACATCAGCCTCAATGGGCCATCCACAAGATGCAATGAAACCAGTGCATCGTTTATTGGCCCTCGCCGGCCGAACAGTATCTCCCAACCGAGGGTCCGCACGACAACAGAAACAAGCAGAGGTCCAAGAATTACAACGAAAAAGGTACCTCGCCAGGCTGGGCGCATTCTGCTCATGATCAGGGTTTCCGGAACTCCGATCAGGACGCAGATAGCCGTTACACAAAGCGACATTCCGGCCGTACGCAGGAAAAGCTCGTAATAGTAGCCATCGGTGAAGACCTTCAGGTAATGATTGAAGGTGAGTGCCGGCTGTATCCCTTTCATGCCATCGAAAACATGGAACGAGAGGGTTAGCGTTAGGACGAGAGGAATGGCCAGAAGACCCGTAAACAGTAATATTGCCGGCAACGACAAAAACAATGGGGCGCGTCCCCGCTGGTCATTGACAGCATCAGACATTGGCCGTCTCCGGAGCCACCGCCTGCATGTCCTGGCGGTTCCAGGTAACACCCACCGTACTCCCCTCCTCGGGCTGGTCGGCACCCGTGTTCGGAGTGGTCACACGCAGACTTCCCACATCACTATCAAGCTCATAAAACCACACGCCGCCAAGAAAGAGACGTGTGACGACGCGCGCCCTGATGTTGCCCTCGTCGGGACGGCTCATCTGCAAGCGCTCGGGCCGAATGCACAGCTTGAGTTTTGAGCCGACTGACTCATCTACGTCCACCGGGAGGGCGACAGATCCCACACGAACTATCGCTGAATTGCCGTTCGTGGACGAGATTTCGCCTTCGATGACGTTTGCGTGACCCAGGAACCTGTAGACGAATTCGGAGGCAGGCCTGTCGTAGACGTCCCGAGGAGTACCCAGTTCCGCAATCTCGCCATGGGCCATGACGGCAATCCGGTCACTCATCGTCATGGCTTCGATCTGATCATGCGTCACCAATATCGTCGTAATGCCCAAACGGCGTTGCAACGCACGCAGCTCAACATGCATCTCACCACGGAGTTTCGCGTCGAGGTTGGACATAGGTTCATCCAGCAACAAGACACGAGGCCGGATTGCCAACACACGAGCGATCGCCACCCTTTGACGTTGACCACCCGACAACTGATTCGGATAACGATCACCGAGGCCGGACAACCGCACCATCTGGAGTGCCTCGTCGATATGGTCCCGGATCTGGGATCGCTGCATCTTCCGCATCTCCAGCCCGAAACTGATGTTCTGCGACACTGTCATGTGCGGAAACAGCGCATAGCTCTGGAATACAAGCCCCATGTCGCGCTTTTCCGGAACACGGTGCGTGATGTCTTGTCCTTCCAGGAAGACCGACCCTGAAGATGGAGGGACAAAGCCGGCAATCATCTGCAAAGTCGTGGTTTTTCCGCACCCCGAGGGACCGAGGAGAGAAATGAACTCCCCACTTTCCACCTCGAGCTCTAGATCCTTGACGATCCGGAGATGGCCGTAGGACTTCGACAAGTGACGCAAAGAAAGTGTGCTCATATCAGGACTTATGCTCGCGGTATGTCATTGAACACGAATGGCAAGGCACGCCTAGCGCTCCACCGTACGGTTCCATTCGTCAGTCCACGCGGCCCGCCGCCTGTTTATGACGTTCCAGTCGACTGTTTGCAGTTTGGATATCTTTTCCGTGCCATAGGGAACTTCCGCAGCGAGTTCGGCACTGAGCTTCGTCTTGCTGTTGGTGGGCCCGAATCCCAACGTAGCCAGCTTTGCCTGGACTTCTGGCGACATCAAGTATTGGACGAATGCCTGAGAAAGCTTGGGCAGCTTGTTGTGGACCACAGGACAAACTGCGGCAGTAAGCGCCACCGCACCTTCCTTGGGATAGACGAACTTGACCGGAACACCGGTTTTCTCAAGCTCCGTGGCCCGGATCGTCCCCCAAACAGCGATGACCACATCGCCACCCTGAAACATGTTTTCGAGCTGTTGATTGTTGGAAGTCCACGCAAAGACATTGGGAGAGAGATTTTTCCGGATAGCCTCGAAACCCGGCTGAATGTTGTGCTCCCCGCCACCGTTCATACGAGCAAACATTACCAACGCATGAAGCCCGTACGTTCCTGAAATCGGGGAAGAGGCAACTCGCTGCTTGAACTTCGGATCGGTCAGGTCTTTCCAGGAAGTCGGGGGTGCCCAACCCTTCTCCTTGAAGACTTTGGTGTTGTAGACGATACCCGTAGCAACCAGGCCCACCCCTACCGCCTTGCCTCCAAAGGCCGCCGGCGCCGCAGCTTTGTATATGTCTTCGTAAACTGGGGAGTTGGCCAATGGATCACAGAGACCATATTGCACAGCCTGATACATCGGCCCATCGTCAGCGATGGCAACGTTGATCTCCTCATTGCTCTTCTGGGCCTGCAATTTCGCGACCGTCTCTACTGACCTGCCCGGCACATAGACGACCTTGACGTTGTTCTTGGCTTCAAACGCCGGAATGATGCTTTTCTGCATCGTCACCTGAAAGCTGCCACCGTAGCCAGCCACATACAGCGTCGGTTGCGCGAAGGCGGACGAGCTGATGGCAATTGAAGTGCAGAATAAGACTGTTCCTAAACGGGTCATCATTTGTCTCCATTTTTCTCTTGAGCCGCATATAAGCGCATCTCTTTATGATTTCAGGGCGTTGGTACGGATCAGAGTGTAGGGGCTGCTTCTTGAGGAGAACAAATATAAGTTTGCATAGACTCTATGCAAATATGATATGTACACTCCCACGAAGAGACCCCCAAAAGGCGCGAGGAGAAGCCTGGTGGAAAACGGCACATATCTGGACAGCTGTGGGTGGCCGAGGAGACGAACGGCCTCTGCCCCCTCTAAATAGCGGTCCAATTCATACTCATACTCTGGAAGTTATCGATGATCAGGCTCAGCTACTTCGAGGCATTCAACGCAGTAATGCTCTCCGGGTCGATGACTGCGGCAGCCGCCATCATGCATACGTCACAGCCGAATGTCAGCAGGTCAATATCGAGACTCGAAAAGGAGACCGGACTCAAGCTCTTTGAAAGAGTGCCCGGAAAACTCCTGCCCACGTCGGATGGTCGAGCTCTTTTTGAGGAGGTTCAGCGCAGCTTCGCCGGGCTGCACAGGCTAACCGAAGCAGCCAGCCGCATCAAAAGGCTGGGTAGCGGGAAATTACGCGTGGGGACAATCCAATCCCCGTCGCTTTCTCTGGTGCCGCGCGCCATAAAATATTTCAGCCAGGAATTTCCCCAGGTAACGTTATCAATCCATAGTGCCCATACCAGCATCCTCACGCAGTTTGTCAGGGAAAATTCATGCGATTTCGCAATCGTCGCGTATGAAGAGGAAAATGGCGGGGTTGACAGCGAAATCCTATATACGACAGACGCGGTGTGTATTCTCCCTCTGTCTCATCCGTTGATTAAAAAGGAATTTATAACTCCCAGGGATTTGGCAAGCGAACGCTTCATTACGTTTCCGCGCGGCGAGTTATCCCGAGATTTTCTGGATCGTGTATTTCGCGAGGCTGACGTAGATCCGTTAATCGCCATTGAAACGTCTTACAGCTCGATTACCTGCTCATTGGTAACGCAAGGCGTTGGTGTAGCTGTGGTCAACCCATACATCGCGCGCGAATACCTCCATGCGGGCTTGGTCGCACGGCCATTCATACCTGCGCCGCAACACAGCGAAGTATTGATTTTCCCGGCAGGCAAGCCCCGCGGTCGTCTGGTCGAGGATTTCGTGGATCGCCTCAAATCCCTTGTCGCAGAAGATCAGAAAGACATCGCCAGAATGCTTCAAATGCACTCATGATGTCCCCTGGGTGTGCAGCTGTCCGCAGATCTGCACAGCGAACTCGACTGGCAATATCATCTTTTGGAAATCAATGGTCTAGCGCATTTTGTTTTTTGAGTTTGAAAGCCTTTGAACGCTCCGTTCACTATTTTCGCAATCGACACAGCGGCCTCGATCAGCCGCATCAAACTATATATCATTGCCATATACATTCTTTCGGCTTCAAGAAATACCGATATGTCCATTGGCACCGTTTTTATCAATAACCGCACCTAGGCTGTCCGGCTTCCAGCGGACGTGCGTCTGCCAAAGGGCGTACATAAGGGAGTGCGTGCCGGCGCTCGAAGTGGAGAGCTGACTCAACGCTTGCGCTTGAAGCGTTCTGAAGAATTTTCGGCAAGGAAAATGTAACAACCCCCTTCCTCCTCCTTGAAATCCCCGATCCCATCCCTATAATTAGCACTCATAGGTATTGAGTGCTAACAAACTCGATCCTCTGGTTTCCAGGCGCTGGGTCTGCCGGTGCACTGCCTCTACGGGTGTCGGGCCATCCCGCACCCTCAAGGAAAAGGCATCGCGCAGCCACGGTCGCCAGCTTTTTTCATCCATTTTTTGAACAGGAGTTCCTCCATGGCACTGCGTCCTTTGCATGATCGCGTGATCGTCAAGCGTCTGGACAACGAGCGCACCACCGCCTCGGGCATCGTCATTCCCGAAAGCGCTGCTGAAAAACCCGACCAGGGTGAAGTTCTGGCGGTTGGCCCCGGCAAGAAAACCGAAGACGGGAAGATCCTGCCGGTCGATCTGAAAGTGGGCGACAAGGTTCTGTTCGGCAAGTATGCCGGCCAGGCGGTCAAGGTTGATGGCGAAGAACTGCTCGTCATCCGCGAAGACGAAATCTTCGCCGTGATTCAGTAATCCGCCCCCTGAAACGAATTTCAAG
>Ga0164242_10008870_pt1 | contig 10881 bp, 9 predicted proteins | sample OricomgcompostMG_FD_108783 | JGI IMG/M metagenome (GOLD analysis project Ga0164242, IMG submission 108783) | Miracle-Growth compost microbial communities from Emeryville, California, USA - Original compost - Miracle growth compost (MG) ...
GTACGCTACCCACCCCGGTGACACCGGATCCCCTGAGGTCCAGGTCGCGATCCTCACCAAGCGGATCAAGGACCTGACCGAGCACCTCAAGGAGCACAAGCACGACCACCACTCGCGTCGTGGCCTGCTGATCCTCGTCGGTCACCGCCGCCGCCTCCTCAGCTACCTGCAGGAGATCGACATCGAGCGCTACCGCTCGCTGATCGAGCGGCTGGGTCTGCGCCGCTGACCGACGCCTTCCAGGCTTCGAAAGGGCCGTCACCTTCGCGGGTGGCGGCCCTTTTCGCGTGAGCGGATGCCTCGCGACGGCCGGCCGGCGGCCACCGGTCTCCCACCCGGTGCGCGGCAGGTGTCCAGCCGGACTCCAGTAGCTTTGTGTGATGCCCCGGCCACGTCGCAAGCCCTTCCTGCGCTGGGCGCCGCTGCCGTGGCTCGTGCTCGTGCTGCTCATGCTCGCCACCGGCTCGCTGCACGACGTCGGCGCCGACGGGGCCTATCTCGTGGGCCTTGTCGTGACGGCGCTCTTCGCCGCGGCGTTCGTCGTCGCGCTCACTGCGGCCGCCCGGCGCCGCAGCCCGAACTTCACCGCCGAGGGCGGCCTCAAGAGCCTCGAGGGGCTCGAGCTCGTCCGCCCGCCCGCCGCCGGGCATCCGATCGGCGTCGCTGACGTCGCCCGTCACCGCATCGCGGTCGGTGCCGCGCTCGCGCGTTCGAGCGCTCCGCCGCCGGCGCTGCTCGTCCCCGGGGCGGGCAACTGGTGGAATCTGCGCTGTGATGTGGCGGTCTACCTGCTCGCCGATGACGGCTTCCACCACGTCGGCCGGCTTCCCGACCAGGCGCAGCTCGCCTGGCAGTCCGCGCTCGACGCGCTCCGCGCCGCGGGCCGCTACGCTGTCGTGCCGGCGACCATCACGGGCGATGAGCGCAGCTACGCCGTCGATCTGCAGCTCGAGGGGTTGAAGGAGGTCGCGTGATGTTCCGCCGTCACCCGGTGCTCGCACCGATTACCATCGTCTATCTCGGGGTCGTCGCGTGGGTCACGCTCGGCCCGCAGCCGCTCGACCACCAGCAGCAGCGCTGGGTGCTCGCGCTCGTGCGCGCCGCGCGGGCCTTCGCCGAGCCGCACTGGCCGCGCCTCGCCGAGCAGCTCAGCTACGACCATGCGGAGTTCGCCGCCAACATCGCGATGTTCGCGCCGATCGGGCTGTTCCTCGTGCTGCTGCTCGGGCGGCGGTTCTGGTGGCTCGCGATCCTCGCCTGCGTGGCGATGACCGCGTTCATCGAGACCGCCCAGCGCTTCATCCCCGGGCGGGTGCCCGATGTGCGCGACATCGCGTCGAACAGCGTCGGCGGCGTCCTCGGGGTGCTGATCGCGCTCGTCGTCACGATCCCCGCCTACCGGCGCGAGAAGGACAGGTATCGCATCCGCGAGCTGGAGGCCGAGCTGTCGCGCTACCGCAACACGGCATAGCGCGAATGAACGGATGCCGTCCGCTGTTGTCCCCGGCATGAGCACCCAGACCGCACCCTCACGAAACCGCACGGCGCATCACGCCGGCTTCTGGATCGTCGCGGCCGCGTTCCTGTTCGCGATGGCCTTCTCGACCGTGCCGACGCCGCTCTACCCGATCTACGAGCGGCGCGACGCGTTCCCGGGGTACGTCGTGAGCATCGTCTTCGCCGCCTACGCGGTCGGCGTCATGGTCGCGCTCTACCTCGCGGGCCACGTCAGCGACTGGCTCGGCAGGCGGCGGCTCGTGCTCGTCTCTGTCGGGGTGGAGGCGCTCGCCGCGGTCATGTTCCTCGTGTGGAACGACCTCGCCGGCCTGCTCGCCGCGCGCTTCGTCTCCGGCGCCGGCATCGGAATGCTCACGGCCACCGCGACCGCGTACCTGGCCGAGCTGAGGGCGGTGTCGCACCCCGACGAGGACGGCGCGACCGCGGGCACCGTCGCGACCGTCGTGAACACGGGCGGGCTCGCGCTCGGCCCCCTGCTCGGCGGCCTCATCGCCCAGTTCCTTCCCGCGCCGATCTACACCCCGTTCGCGATCTTCCTCGCTCTGCTCGTCGTCACGATCCTGTTCACGGCCTTCGTTCCGGAGACCGTCGACACGAGGGCGGCGCGGCGGCCGTACGCGCCGCAGAAGGTGAGCATCCCGAGCGAGGCCCGCGCGACGTTCGGCGCCGCGGCGGTCGGCGCAGCCGCCGCGTTCAGTGTCTTCGGCTTCTTCACCGCGCTGACCGCGAGCATCGTCATCGGGCTGCTCCATCTCAGCAGCCACCTGATCGCGGGCGCCGTCGTCTTCGGCGTGATGGGCGCGAGCGCGGTCTCGCAGTTCGTCTTCTCGCGGCTCGAGCAGCGCCGCAAGCTGCAGCTCGGCGTCGGCCTGATGGTCGTCGGCCTCGCGCTCGTCGCCCTCGTCGGACTCGCGCCGTCGCTCGCGCTCTTCGTCGTCGCCGGCGTGATTGCGGGGGCCGGGGTGGGGCTCGTCTTCACCTCCTCGATCGCCGTGGCCGCGGCATCCGCCCGCCCCGACAACCGGGGCGAGGTGCTCGCCGGGATGTTCCTCGCCGCCTACGCGGGGCTCACCGTGCCGGTGATCGCGGTCGGTGTGGCGCTCGCGTTCTTCCCGATCCCCGACGTGCTGGTGGTCTTCGCACTCGCCGTGCTCGTGGTGGTGGCGACGACCTCCGTCCCGATGCTGCGCCGGCGCTCACGGGGCACACTGGGGGAGTGAGCGAGAACCTCGTCAAGGAGAACCCCGCCGCACCGGACGGCTTCTTCGAGTCGGAGGCTGCGGGGCTGCGCTGGCTGGCCGAGGCGACGGATGCCGGGGGAGCGCGCGTGGCCGGCGTGATCGCCGTCGCCCCGGGCCGCATCGAGCTCGAGCGCATCCGCCCTGCGCGGCCCACCGCGGCGTTCGCGCGGGCGTTCGGGGCGGCGCTCGCGCGCACGCACGACGCCGGGGCGGAGGCGTTCGGCGCGCCGCCTGCCGGATGGACCGGCCCGGGCTTCATCGGCAAGCGCCCTCAGCCCTACGCGGCGGAGCGCAGCTGGGGCGCGTTCTACGCGCCGTGCCGGGTGCTGCCGTTCCTCGAGCTGGCCGAGCAGGCCGGAAGCGTGACCGCCGACGAGGCGCGCACCGTCCGCGAGGCGTGCGAGCGCGTCGCGAGCGGCGCGTTCGACGACGACGAGCCACCCGCGCGGATCCACGGCGACCTGTGGAACGGGAATCTGCTGTGGGACGAGCGGGGCGCCGTCCTCATCGACCCCGCGGCGCACGGCGGCCACCGCGAGACGGACCTCGCGATGCTCGCGCTCTTCGGGGCGCCGCACCTCGACGAGATCGTGGCCGGCTACGAGAGCGCCCACCCGCTGCGGCCCGGCTGGCGCGAACGGATTCCCGTGCACCAGCTCCACCCGCTCGCGGTGCACGCCGCCGGCTACGGCCGCGGCTACGGCGTCGAGCTCGTCGACGCGGCGCGGCGCACGCTCGGGCTTTCGGGCCGCTGAGAGCCTGCGCTGATAGGATTCCGCGCGTAGGGGCAGGCCGATGGGAGGCTGGTCCTCGGTGGTGGATTCCGGATGGAGCGCCGGTCGGCAGGGTCGATCGGGTGAGGCATCCGTGACCTTCTACTGGTGGCCAGCACGAGTTTGCGCTCATTCCTGTCTGATCCCTGCTCCTCGTGTACGCCCGCGCACGCAACACGGCGGCGCGGAAGACTGAAGGAGTAAGACCTCGATGGAAGGTCCCGAAATCAAATTCGCCGAAGCCGTTCTTGACAACGGCAAGTTCGGCACGCGCACCGTCCGGTTCGAGACCGGCCGCCTCGCGCAGCAGGCGCAGGGCGCCGTCGCCGCCTATCTCGACGAGGACACCATGCTGCTGTCCGCGACGAGCGTCAGCAAGCAGCCCAAAGACCAGTTCGACTTCTTCCCGCTGACCGTCGACGTGGAAGAGCGCTCGTACGCGGCCGGCAAGATCCCCGGCTCGTTCTTCCGCCGCGAGGGCCGCCCCTCGACCGAGGCGATCCTCGTCTGCCGCCTCATCGACCGCCCGCTGCGCCCCTCCTTCGTCGAGGGCCTGCGCAACGAGGTGCAGATCGTCGTCACCGTGCTGTCGGTCGCGCCCGACGAGTTCTACGACGCGCTCGCCATCAACGCCGCGTCCGCGTCGACGCAGATCTCGGGCCTGCCGTTCAGCGGCCCGATCGCGGGCGTCCGCCTCGCCCTCATCGACGGGCAGTGGGTGGCCTTCCCCAGGTACTCGCAGCTCGAGAACGCGGTGTTCGACATCGTCGTGGCGGGCCGCGTCGTGACCGACGCGCAGGGCAACGAGGACGTCGCGATCATGATGGTCGAGGCCGAGGCCACCGAGCACAGCTGGGACCTGATCCAGGCGGGCGCCACCAAGCCCTCCGAGGACGTCGTGGCCCAGGGCCTCGAGGCCGCGAAGCCGTTCATCAAGCAGCTCGTCGAGGCGCAGGCCTCACTCGCGGCCCAGTCCGCGAAGGAGGTGCAGGAGTACCCCGTGTTCCTGCCCTACACCGCCGAGACGTACGCCGTCGTCGAGGAGCTCTCGCTCGCCGAGCTCGGCCCGATCTACCAGATCGCCGACAAGCTCGAGCGCCAGAACGCGGACGACGCGCTGAAGGCGCGCGTCAAGGAGGCCGTCGCGGCCAAGGTCGAGGCGGGCGAGCTTCCCGAGTCGGCGCTGAACGAGGTGTCGGCGGCCTACAAGTCCGTGACGAAGAAGGTCATGCGCGGTCGCGTGCTGTCCGAGGGCATCCGCATCGATGGCCGCGGTCTGCGCGACATCCGCCCGCTCGACGCAGAGGTGCAGGTCATCCCGCGGGTGCACGGCTCGGCGATCTTCCAGCGCGGCGAGACGCAGATCCTCGGCGTCACCACGCTCAACATGCTGAAGATGGAGCAGCAGATCGACTCGCTGAGCCCCGTCACGAGAAAGCGCTACATCCACCACTACAACTTCCCGCCCTACTCGACGGGTGAGACCGGCCGGGTGGGCAGCCCCAAGCGCCGCGAGATCGGCCACGGCTTCCTCGCCGAGCGGGCGCTGGTCCCCGTGCTGCCGACGCGCGACGAGTTCCCCTACGCGATCCGCCAGGTGTCCGAGGCGCTCGGCTCGAACGGGTCCACGTCGATGGGCTCGGTCTGCGCCTCGACCCTGTCGCTGCTGAACGCGGGCGTGCCGCTCAAGGCGCCCGTCGCGGGCATCGCCATGGGCCTCATCTCCGAGACGGTGGACGGCGAGACGAAGTACGCCGCCCTCACCGACATCCTCGGCGCCGAGGACGCGCTGGGCGACATGGACTTCAAGGTCGCGGGCACGAGTGAGTTCGTCACTGCCATCCAGCTCGACACCAAGCTCGACGGCATCCCCTCGTCGGTGCTCGCGGGCGCGCTGCAGCAGGCGCACGACGCGCGCATCACCATCCTCGGCGTCATCAACCAGGCGATCGACGGGCCCGACGAGATGGCCCCGACGGCTCCGCGCGTCATCAGCGTGCAGATCCCCGTCGACAAGATCGGCGAGCTGATCGGCCCGAAGGGCAAGACGATCAACGCCATCCAGGACGAGACCGGTGCGGAGATCTCCATCGAGGAGGACGGCACCGTCTACATCGGCGCGACCGACGGCCCGTCGGCCGAGGCGGCCCGCGCCCAGGTGAACGCGATCGCCAACCCGACCAACCCCGAGGTCGGCGAGCAGTTCCTCGGAACCGTCGTGAAGATCGCCACCTTCGGCGCCTTCATCTCGCTGCTTCCCGGCAAGGACGGCCTGCTGCACATCTCCGAGGTGCGCAAGCTCGCCGGCGGCAAGCGCGTCGAGAACGTCGAGGACGTGCTCGGCGTCGGCCAGAAGATCCTCGTCGAGATCACGAAGATCGACGACCGCGGCAAGCTGTCGCTCGCGCCGGTCGTCGCCGACGCCGAGGCTGACGCAAAGGCGGAGGAGACGGTCGCCGCTGAGTAAGCGGTAGCGATCAGAAGCCGACGGATGCCCGTGCCGAGACGTTCGGCGCGGGCATCCGTCGTCTCCGACCTGCCCCGCCCGTTGCGGGCGGCGACTGGCCGCCCGGCGAACATTTCGTAACGCGGTCGCGTTTCGAGCCGCTGCATGTCGGTGTCCTGACATACCCTCAGTTGCGTGGGGCCGCGGGGGCGCGCCCCACAGGGAAAGGGGGGCGCGTGAGCGACTATTCGCCCGTCGGGGCGCGCGCGCATGTCAGCCAGGGCGGCAGGGGGGCTCTTGCGGGGAGTGCGGTCGGCGAACCCGAGTCGGTCTTCGCGGGCGACGACGCCGCGCTGACGCGACCGGTTCCGATCGTCGCCGAGCGCCGACTCGGCGCCACGGGGCGGGCGGTGTTCCCGTTCGCACTCGGAACAGCTCGGCTCGCCACGCTCGACGAGCTCGCGGCCGAGCGCATCCTCCATCGCTTCGCCGTGCGCGGGGGCGACCTCTACGACGTCTCTGACGAAGACGGCTCGGGCCGCAGCCAGGGGCTCGTGGGGGACTGGCTCGCCACCCGTCGGCCGAGTCGCGCGCTCACGATGCTGAGCCCGGCCGTCGAGCGCGACGGCGGCGGCTCTACCGGCTCCGAGCGGGTCATTCGCGCGGTCGATGCCGCGCTCCGCCGTCTCCGGCTCGAGCGGGTGGGGCTGTTGATGCTCGATCTGCGCGCCGAAGCGGCGGTGCCGCTCGGCGAGCTGCTCGGCGCCGCCGATCGGCTCGTCACGGCGGGCAAGGTGGCGCACGTCGGTGCATCCGTCGCAAGCGGCGCCGCGCTGCTGGAGGCGCGCGTGCTCGCCGGCGAGGGCCTTCCGCCCATCGGCGCGGTGCGCCTCGGCTGGGGCATCACCGACAAGGCGACCGCCTCGAGCGAGATCCGGATGGTCGCCGCCGCTCAGGAGCTGGCACTGCTTCCCGACGCGACGAGCGCGTCGCTCGCGCTGGCGAGCCCGTCGCTGCCGCCGAAGGTGCTCGCGGGGCGGGGGCATGGCGCCCGGCTCGCTCAGGCCGTCAGCGCCCGCATCGCGAAGGCCGAGCAGGAGCGCGCGTCCGAGGTGCTCGTCGGCCGCGGCAGGGAGCGCCGCATCGCCCTCGCCCTCGACCGCGTCTCCGCCGAGCTCGGCGTCGCGCCCGCCACCACCCAGCTCGCATGGCTGCTCACGAAGCGCGGCGTCGTCGCGCCGATCGTGCGCGTGACGCGGCCCGAGCAGGTCGACCTGCTGATGGATGCCGCGGCGGTGCGCCTCACCAGGGCCCACATGCTCGAGCTCGACAGGGCTGTCGAGACGGCCCGCTGAGCGCCGGGCGCCTCAGGCGCTGAGGCGCCCCGTGTCGGAGGCGGCCGAGCTCTCGGCGATGATGCGCTCGACCGCGCGCGCGAGCGCGCGGTAGGCGCGTGCCGGGTCCCCGACGTTGCTGCCGGAGAGGACCCCGTCGCGGAACAGGATGAGGTCGTCCACCGCATCGTCGCTCGTCGGGTGGCCGAGCTCGGCGACCAACCCCGCGACAAGCGAACGCTCCCACTCGCGGTGGCGTGCCACGGCCCGTCGCACGGGGTGGTCGGGGTCGCTGAACTGGGCGGCGGCGTTGATGAAGGGGCAGCCGTGGAAACCGGGCCGCGTCGCGATCTTGCCGATCAGTCTCGCCAGTGCGCGCAGCAGGTCTGCGGGGTCGGTGAGGTCCGCCTGCGCCTCTTCGACGAGCTGCTTCGTGCGCAGGTGCCGTCCCTCGACGTATGCGACGATCAGCAGGTCCTTCGAGCGATAGTGCTTGTAGAAGGTCGCCTTCGTGACGTGCGCCTCTTTGATGATGCGGTCGACGCCCACCGTCTGGATGCCCTCGGTGTAGAAGAGCCGGTCCGCCACCTCGAGGATCTTCAGCTTCGCCGGGGCGGGGGGCCTCGGGGCGAGGGCGGTCGGATTCATTCAGGGAGTCCTTAAGGGGCCGTAAAAAAACTGCCGGTAGGGCGGAAGATCCAGCGCAGAGGGCAGAGTCGCGCTCAGGCGGCCAGTATATCCAGGGGTCGTCGGATCGGTCCTCCACGCCGTCGCGGTGGCCCCGCTCGTGTCACGTGCACGGGGGCGGGTGCGGCGCCGTGCGGCCTCCCGCCCGCGCCGCATAGAGTGGCAGGTGATGGACGGAGCCGTAGCACTGCCGCTCGACGTGACCGAGCTCACGTTCGCGGCGTCCGGCGACGCCTGCGTCCGCCGCACCGTCCTGCCGAACGGCACCCGGGTGCTGAGCGAGCGGGTGCCCGGCGCCCGCAGCGCGACCGTCGGCTTCTGGGTGACGGTCGGCTCGCGCGACGAGACCGGGGCGGACGGCGCGCACAGGGCGAGCTTCGGCTCAACCCACTTCCTCGAGCACCTGCTGTTCAAGGGCACCGAGTCACGCAGCGCCCTCGACATCGCCGTGGCCTTCGACGCCGTCGGCGGCGAGCACAACGCGGCGACGAGCAAGGAATACACCTGCTACTACGCCAAGGTGCAGGACAGGGACCTGCCGATGGCGGTCGAGGTGATCGGCGACATGATCACCTCGAGCATCCTCGACCCCGAGGAGTTCGACAACGAGCGCCAGGTCATCCTCGAAGAGCTGGCGATGGCCGACGACGACCCCGCGGATGCGGCGAGCGAGCAGCTCTACCGGTCGGTTCTCGCGGGGCATCCGCTCGGCCGCCCGATCGGCGGCGACCCCGAGACGATCCGCTCCGCGACCCGCGACGGGGTGTGGCAGCACTATCGTGCGACGCACCGGCCCGAGCATCTCGTCGTTTCGGCGGCGGGCGCGGTCGACCACGATCACCTCGTCGCCGGTGTGCGGGCCGCGCTCGAGCGCGGCGGCATGCCGGACACGGCGATGCCGGCCGAGCGGCGCCCCGTGCGGCCGGCCGAGCTCGGGTACCGTCCCTCCGTGGTCGTCATCCCGCGCCCGGTCGAGCAGGTGAACCTGTTCCTCGGCGTTCCGGGTCTCGTCGCCACGGATGAGCGGCGAGCGGCCGTCGCGGTGCTCAACTCGATCCTCGGCGGCGGGGTCTCGAGCCGGCTCTTCCAGGAGATCCGCGAGAAGCGCGGCCTCGCGTACTCCGTGTACTCCTTCGCGGCCGGGTTCTCCGACGCCGGCCTGTTCGGCATCTACGCCGGCTGCGCGCCGAGCAAGGCGCCCCAGGTCGTCGAGCTCGCGCTCGCGGAGCTCGAGCGCGTGGCGCGGCACGGCATCACGGGCGAGGAGCTGCGCCGCGCGGTGGGCCAGCTGTCGGGTGCAAGCGCGCTCGCGCTCGAGGACTCGGACACGCGCATGACGCGGCTCGGCCGCGCCGAGATCGTCATGGGCGAGTTCAGCGACCTCGATGAGAGCCTGCGCCGTCTGGCGCTCGTCACACCGCGCGAGGTGCAGGAGCTCGCCGCCCGTCTCGCGGCGCTGCCGCCGACCCTGGCCGCCGTCGGCGATGTCTCCGCGGCCGACTTCGCCGGACTGGCGGCGGGATGACCCACTACCTGTACCTCGTGCGCCACGGCGAGCAGCAGGACGCGGAGCACGGCATGGAGGACGGTCCGCTGTCGCCGCGCGGCGTCCGCCAGGTGCGGATGCTCGCGGACCGCCTGGGCGGCGTGCCGTTCACAGGCACCTATCACTCGCCGCTGACGAGAGGGGAGCAGACCGCCCGCGTGCTCGCCGATCGCCTGCCGGCGATCGAGCCGGAGCCGTCGAACCTGCTCTTCGACTGCATCCCCTCGGGCCCTGGGCCGGGCACCCCGAGGTCGTTCGAGCCGTTCTTCCACGGCGTCACGGAAGCGCAGATCGAGGCGGGCCACGCCCAGATGGACGACGCGGTGGCCGAGTTCCTGTCGCCCTCCCGCGCCGACCGGCACGACCTGCTGATCACGCACAACTTCGTCATCGCGTGGTTCGTGCGGGAGGTGATGGATGCCCCGACGTGGCGGTGGCTCGGCCTGAACGCCGCGAACGCGTCCCTCACCGTCATCCGCCACCGTCCCGCGAAGAAGCCGGAGCTGCTCGTCTTCAACGACCTGGGCCACCTGCCTGCCGAGCTGCGCACGGGGCTCCCCGAGCCCCTGCCCTTCTGACCCCGCTGGTCGACTCACGCGCACCCCTCCCGCTGGTCGACTCACGCGAAGCGTGAATGGAGACCCGTCTACCCGAGGTCTTTCCGGAACCAGGTCGTGGCATTCCGGTTGTCGTTGTAGGGCGGCACCGACTCGTACCCGCTCGACGTGTACAGGCGGTTCGCCGCAACGAGGCTCGCGTTGGTGTCGAGCACGACCGTGTCGGCGCCGAAGCCGCGGGCGCGGCGCTCGAGCTCCGCGAGCAGGGCGCGCCCCGTCCCCCTCCCGCGCCCGGCCTCCCGCACCCACAGATGCTTGACCTCCCACACCCGACGCGGCTCGCCCCCGAGCACGTCGTCACGCAGCCGCCGGATCCCGCCGCAGCCGATCGCCTCGCCCGCGTCGTCGAGCGCGAGGACGAACTCACCCTCTGGCGGCATGAAGGCGTCGGCGGCGGGGCGGTTCACGACATACCCTGCCGCGACCGGGAAGGTCGCCGCGCGGTAGTCGAAGTACTCGGTGAGCAGCGCCTGCGCGCGCTCGTCGGTGACGGGGACGGACTCGAAGGGCACGAGACCCCACACTAAACTCGTCAGCATGACGATCCGCGTGGCCGTGGTCGGGGCGACCGGCAAGCTCGGCTCGGCGGCGACGGCGCTGCTTGAGCAGACGGACGGCTTCGAGGTGGTCGCGCGGCTCGGGTCGTCGAGCGAGCCGTCCGAGATGCTGGGCGGGCCGGATTCCCCGTCCGACGTCGTCCTCGACGTGACGCTGCCGCA
>Ga0164242_10008871_pt1 | contig 10881 bp, 8 predicted proteins | sample OricomgcompostMG_FD_108783 | JGI IMG/M metagenome (GOLD analysis project Ga0164242, IMG submission 108783) | Miracle-Growth compost microbial communities from Emeryville, California, USA - Original compost - Miracle growth compost (MG) ...
CCAGCGCCGCCGGGTCGCCCTCGGCCAACTCGTCACCGGCAATCTGCAACCGCGTGAATTCATCGTAAGGCATATCTTGATTGAATGCGTCGATGACCCAATCCCGGTAGCGCCATGCGTCGGGACGAACCGCGTCGAATTCATAGCCGTCGGTATCGGCGTAGCGGGCCAGATCGAGCCAGCGCCGGGCCTGATGCTCCCCGTACGCCGGAGTGGCGAGCAAGCGATCGACGACCCGCTCGTAAGCGTCCGGCCTCTTGTCGGCGAGAAACGCCTCCTGCTCCGCGACCGTCGGCGGCAAGCCGGTAAGGCCGAAGGTCACGCGGCGAAGAAGCGTCGCCCGATCCGCTTCCACCGCGTGCCGCTTTCCATTGCGCTCGATCTCCGCCAGGATAAACGCATCGATCGGGTTCCGCACCCACGACGGCTCGCTCACCGTGGGAATTGCCGGCAGGACCGGCGGTTGAAACGCCCAATGGTCGCGGTCCTCCGCCGTGATCTCCTTCTCATGAATCGGCTCGGCGGCGGAGGCGGCCGTCGTCAGAACAAACATGAAAAGAAAAATGCAGATAATCCGGTTCATGAGAGCATCATGTTTTAGAGTTTTTGATTCCTGTGATTATGCGAGGATGGAACGGACGACGGTTCCGCTGGTATCGGTCAGGCGTTCTTCGCGGCCGTTGTGGGGAAATGTCAAGCGGGTATGATCGAGGCCGAGAAGGTGCAGGATCGTGGCGTGGAGGTCGTGGACGTGGACGCGGTCGGTCTCCGCCCGCAGACCGATGGCGTCGGTCGCGCCGTGGAACATGCCGCCGCGAACCCCAGCGCCGGCGAGCCAGACGGAGAAACCGTGCGGGTTGTGGTCGCGCCCGCGGCCTTGTTCGGACATGGGCATCCGGCCGAATTCCCCGCCCCAGATCACCAGCGTGCTGTCGAACAGGCCTCGACGTTTCAAGTCGGCAAGCAGTCCGGCGATCGGCCGGTCGGTGCGGGCGGCCATCATGCCGTGGTTTCGCTCCACGTCGTCATGGGCGTCCCAGCCGTTGATGTCGCCGGAGTAGAGCTGGACGAATCGGACGCCTCGTTCGACGAATCGCCTGGCCATCAGACAACGCATGCCGAACTCCGTTGTCACGCGATCGTCCAGGCCGTACAGCCGCCGGGTTTCCTTCGATTCCGACGCCAGGTCGACGGCCTCGGGTGCGGCACTTTGCATGCGGTAGGCAAGCTCGTAGGAGGCGATCCGGGCGGAAAGTTCCGAATCCTCGCCCCGGGCGTCAAGGTGGTGGCGATTCAGGCGGGAAATCAGGTCGAGAGAACGACGCTGGGTTTTGAGGTCTTGACACGGTTTCAGGTCGAGAATGGGGTTCGCCCCGCCGCGCATCACGCTCCCCTGGTAGCTCGCCGGCAAGTATCCCGCCCCATAGGCCGGGGGGCCTCCCTTGATGCCGCCGGAGGGGTCGGGCAGCACGACGAACGACGGCAGGTCATGATTCTCCGAGCCGAGGCCGTAACTGACCCAACTGCCGAGGCTCGGCCTGCCGATCAACGTCGAGCCGGTATTCATCTGATAGACGGCCTGCGGATGGTTCACGCTATCGGCCCAGCACGAGCGGATCACGGCGAGGTCGTCGGCATGTTCGGCAATGTGCGGCAGCAGGTCCGAGATTTCCAGGCCGCTCTCACCAGACTTGCGAAACGTCCGCTTGGTGCCGAGCAACGGGTTTCCGGCGACCTGCCGGCGCGTGGTCACGGGGCCGAAGCTGGCGGGCAAGGGATGGCCGTGAAGGCGCTGAAGCTCGGGCTTGGGGTCGAATGTTTCCAGATGGCTCGGTCCGCCGTGCATGAACAGGTAGATGACCTGCTTGACCTTCGGCGGAAAATGCGGCGCGGGGTTCGCTCCAGAGAGACCGTCCTCGGACCCGAGCACGCCGTCGGCGTGCAACATCCAGCTCGCGGCCAATGCTCCGAATCCGCCCCCCATTTCCTGAAGGAACGACCGGCGGGATCTTGTGAAGTTGTTCGATGATGGCTCGCTCATGAACACACCTCGGCGGGCGCTGGATTGACGTTCATCGAAAGTTTAACCTATCAGATTTGCCGGTTGGTTCCTTCTTTTTTTTCGAGAGGATCGCAAATTGGTTGCCTGGCGATTGATTGTGGGACTGGGCGGGTTCGCGCTGCTGGGCACGTTGGCGCTGGCGTTTGGCGAAGCACGGATGCCCACGTTGGTCGTGCTGTTCGTGGTCTGGGGGGTATTGGCCTTGGGAGGCGAAGTCGTCGGGCTGATCGCTTCCCTGCGTCGTCCCCCACGCTGGCAAGCGCCCGACGACGCCAAGGAGGCCGACGGCGCGATCGAATTCACCGCGTTGCGAGGCGCTCGCTCGATCCCGAACTCCGACGATCCGCGATTCGGTCGCTTCGAGGGATTGGGGGATGCTGAGGAGACGCCGCCGAGGGAGGTGACCTCCGGTCGTTCGGAGAATCTGCCGCTCCTGGGAACCGTCACGCTCGCGACGATCTTCGTCGGCCGTTACGGCAATGCGTGGAACGACGCGGAGGTGGCGCAAACGCTCGCGTCGCTTCAAAGGGCCGGCGTCTGGATCGAGCGCGAAGCCCAGCGCTGGCGGGCGAAAGTCAACGTCGTGCTTTCCGAGACTTATATCTCATGCGACGATGAGGAACCGTTCACTCCGACCCCGATGGAGGTGGTCTCCGAAGGGGACCATCTGGGGCTTTTCGAGGGGCAGGCGGTGGAGCGGGACATGGCCTCGGTCAGTCGAGCCGTGGCCGCCTTGGAATTTGAAGGGATCGCCGACCTGGCCTTGCGTCTGGATCGACGCCTGGCGGGGGACCGGGTCGTCTGGCTGATCTTTCCCAAGGCCGCCGGCCGCTCTCACGCCATCGACGCGATGGCGACGCTCTTGCCGGGAACGGCCTTCGCCATTTGTTACGCGGCCTACGCCGATTTTCCGGCCCCGCTGAACGGCCCTCCGGTCCCAAGCTCCACGACGCTCGCCCACGAGTTGATGCACCTCTTCGGAGCGTCGGACAAGTATGAGCGGTCCCTCGACGATTTCCCGACGGGCAGCGTCACCCGCCGCGATATCATGCGGCTGGACCTCTCAACTCTGCGGCAAATCCGCGTCGATCCGTTGACCGCCGTGGAGATCGGCTGGTCGCCGGACGGGGAGTTGCCGGGACTGGATCGTTTTCCAACAAACACGACGACGCCCGCGACACCTCGTGATGGGGTGCCGCGGGCGTCGTCGTGAAGGGAACGTGGCGAGCACGTTCCCGACCAGTGACAAGAGCAAGTCAGTTGTTTTCAACCAACCGCTGCGTATCCGCCAGATGGCTGACCACGTCGAGCGCGTCGTTGGCTCGACGAACGTCAGCATATTTGGCCAACGGCGCGGAGTGGGTTCCATCGCCGTAAACTCCGACCACGGTAAACAAACCGTAAGACTCGCCGATCTCTGCCCTCGTGAACAGACCCGAACGGATCAACGAGGCCAGGTTTCGCTGCCAGAGATGAATCTCGGCCAATTTCGCAGTTGTCATGGCGAGCCCCTTGAGAGTCTTGGAGGGACCTGTCCTTGGCCAAGGACCAGGCTCAACGACGCCCGATCCTCTACTATTCTAAACGGTGGAACTCTGCGAATTGTTTGCACCGACGGCTTTTGATTTCCCCAAATTCCAGTTCAATCGATTAATTGCCATGATCCGGCCTGTTTCTCGGAATCGAGCCACTTTGTCGTGCCATGATGAAAACCATGACGCCACAATTCAGACTACGAACGTTGCGGCGAATCGAAACGGAACCTCCTCGGATTGATCCGGAATTGCCCCCCGACACGAATGCGTTCTTGAAAAAAGCAAACGCGATACCAATTTTCCATGTCGTTGCAAAAATGCTTCTCCAGTTCTTCAAGTTTAGTTCATTCGAGATAGATACCCCAGCTTTCGCGAATTGGGACGCGAGAAAACTTCTCCAACTTGCCAAGGACCATCCACGCCACAACGGCATCGTTCAAACCGCTCGTCCTTGCATGTTGAGACGACGAGCAGGCTGTGCAGGTTCGCGAAATCTGTCTAGGTCATCCTGTCCATTTTGGTGCGCGGAGTCAACCGCAAGGATGGAAATGCGGGCGAAGCACCTGCTTCCATGAGAAATATCGAAACGATGGCTCTGGGGATATTCGGAAACATTTCCCGTGGTCGCGGCGGGACGCCTTCGCCATGATGTTGGGATACCGCGACGGTGGACGCGACGCGGCGCGAGGAGTATGCATTGATGGGACCGATTCCCGGGCCGAGACTTCCGACATTTGCTCCGCCTTCGCGCCGACGCCGCCGCGGCTGGATCCGTCGGGTGGTCATCGTGTCGGTAGCGGTGGGGCTGATGACGGTGTGGGGGGCGTCCGCGTTGCGCGGTTACGCGCGGTTATTCCGCGCGAACGATCCGGCCCCGGCCGATGCGATCGTGTTGCTGCTCGGCGGAATGTCGGGCAGGCCGGAACGGGCCGCGGAACTCTACCGGCAGGGTTACGCGCCACGCATTTTGATCGGAGAATCGGGGACGATCGGCCGCTCGTCACTCAATGAGTCGAAGGACACCAGGCGGATCTTGATCGAGGAAGGCGTCCCCGCCTCCGCGATCACGATTTTGCCCCCTCCGGTCGTCACCAGCACCTTCATGGAGGCCGCGGCTGTCCGTCGCTACGCGGAGACGCACCCGCTGCGCCGGATCATCGTGGTGACGACGGCCTTCCACACGCGGCGGGGACGTTGGATTTTCGGCAAGGTCCTCTCCGGCACCGGCATCGACATTCGCGCCGCCGCCGCCCGGCACCCGCTGTTCGACGAGTCCGACTGGTATCGCTCCGACGAGGGGCTTGTCACCTACCTGAACGAGACGATCAAGACTCTGTATTACTGGGTCGCGTATTGAGGCGGCCTCCGCCGCCTTCGTCCGCCGCCAAGGCCAGAGCGCCTTGCAAGACGATCGACTCTCCCAGCGAAGCCGTAACGATTTCGAACGTGCCCCGAAATGGTGGAAAAACGCGCTCATCGACGATTTTGCGAATCGGCAGGAGCCATAACGATTCGTCCATCAACGAGACTCCGCCGCCCAGCACCACCCGCCGAGGGGCAAGCAACGTGACGGCGTGAGCGAGGGCGATCCCCATCGCCAGAGTCGCGATCCGGAGGATCTCGGCCCCAGGGCCGTCCGGATCTTGTTGAGCTGAGAGTGCCACGGTCTTCGCATCGACGGAATCCAGGTCGCCTCCAGCAAGCTCCAAGAGACCGCCGCCCCATTCCGCAAGGCCCTTCGCCGCCCTGTCGATCGCCCAGCCCGAGGCGATTTCTTCCAGAGTCGTGGGGCCGGATTCGGACGGCGCTCCCGGCAAGTCGATCCGCAGGTGGCCGATTTCCAGCGCTCCGTGCCCTGAGCCGGGATAAATCCTGCCGTCGATGACCAGCCCACCGCCGATCCCACTGCCGGAGTTGACGTACAGGACCGGCGACAAGCCCTTGCCCGCGCCGAATCGGGCCTCGCCCAGCGCGGCGGTGTCGGCGTCGTTTTGAAGGACGACATGGTCGATTTTCAGGGTCTCGCGCGCCCAATCGACGAGCGGAAAACCGGCCCAACCTTCGATTTGGTGCGAAACCGTCACGATTCCCCGCGCGCTGTCCACCGGGCCGCCGAAGCCGATTCCGGCGGCGGCGAACTGGTCGGGGCGAAGATCGAGCCGGCGTCGCAGGGTCTTGAACATTTCGACGATTTGCGCGCGGATTCCCTCCGCGCCGTGTTCGGGCTGGACGCGGCGGCGCTCGATGGCGTCGATGCCGCCGTCTCCTCGGCCGAAACCAAGCTGGAGCTTCGTGCCGCCAATCTCAATCCCGAGAAACCCTGGAGCGGTCGCGTTCATGAGCTTACATGGAGATCCGGCGATACATGTCGTCGATCACCCAGTGAAAGACGACCTGATGGAGCGACTCGACGATTCCCATGTCGTCGATCCCAGCGTGCAGGTTATGTTGGGCGAGTTCCTTGAGCGTGCCGCCGCCGAAGCCGGTGATGCCGAGGGTGGTCATGCCGTGCTCGTTGGCCCACTCGACCGCCTTGAGGATGTTCGGGCTGTTCCCCGAGCCGGAGATCGCCAACAGCAAATCACCGGGGGACGCGAGGTTCTTGAGCTGTTCGAGAAAGATCCGGTCGTAGGCCAGGTCGTTGGCCACGGCCATGAGCCAGGGGGCGTTGTCGGTGAGGCTCAGGACGCGCAGGCGCTTCTGGTTCTCGAAATCCTTGAGCGTGCATTTCGCCAGGTCTTCGCACAGGTGCGACGCATTGGCCCCCGAGCCGCCGTTGCCAATGATGAACACGAATCGGCCGTCGTGGTAAGCCTTTTCAATCAGGCTGCTCATGTTCTGGATCTGCGCGGGATCGAGCCGCTGAATCTCACGACAGACCCGGTCCATGTAGTTCTTGACGTCGAGCGTGGCTCCGAGCATCGTCGCTTCTCCGGCGCGAGGGGGGCAGGTCGTTTTACGGGAGCTGCCATGATAGTCGCAATCCACGACCTTTGAGAAGAGAAACAGCGAGATCCGCAGGCGGATTGCAAAGACTGTTCTGGGTGGCTGTGATACAGTGGGATCTTTGTGAAGGCGGGGCCGGGGGACAAGTCGTTTGAGCCTATTGCGCACTCTTCTGCTCAACCTGCCGATCGTCTTCGCGTCATTGTCGGTCGCTCGACGGTTGCGGGGCGGCCGTGGGCGGATCGACGAGGCGCTGACGGCCGCGGTCCTGGCTTGGGGATGGATCACGGCGGGGGTGTTGCTTTTTGGTCTCACCGGCACACTGACTCTGCCCTTTGCGCTTGGCTGGGCGGCACTTGCGGCATTCGCCGGTCTGGCCGTCCACCGCAAGCGAACCGCCGGGCAAACGCTGAAACCGAGGGAGCCATTCGGCGGCTTCGCGCTGATCGCGTTCGGCGCGCTGGTCCTCACGGCGCTTCCGTTGGCGGCGAATTCGTTCGTTTGGCCGGTGAAAGTGGTCAGTGACGGGCCGATCTATCATCTTTACTTCGCCGCGCGCTGGTGGAAAGCCGGTCGGCTGTTTCTGATACCGACCCCGTTCGGCGAGAACGCCGCGCCCTACTTTCCGGCCAACGGCGACCTCTGGTTCACCTGGTTGACTCTCGGCTGGAACGGTGACCGGCTGGCCAGAATCGGTCAAGCTCCGTTCCTGGTCCTCGCTGGGTTGGCTTCGTTTGGTACGGCGCGTCGCCTCGGTGCGTCCGCGTCGGCCGCGCTGCTCGCCACGACGTTGTTCTTGTCATGCAACCCCTTGCTGTTATTCACGTTCGAGCCGAACGTGGACACGATTTTCGTGGCTGGGTATCTCGTCTCCACCTACTTCTTGACGCGGCTGTGGCAGGGGGAATCCGCATGGTCAACGCTGGTCATGGCGGGTCTGGCGGCCGGGTTGGCCTGGGGGACGAAACCGACGGGGACGGTGTTCGCGCCGCTCTTGATCCTGTTCGGAGTCTCGGCGATTCGGAGACATGCGGGGTCGTGGGAGTTCCGCCGGCTCCTCGTGCTTCTCACGACCACGGCGGCCGGATGCGGGTTCTGGTACGTGCGTAATGCGCTTTTGACCGGAAATCCGCTCTATCCTCTCCAGGTCACGCTGTTCGGCCACACGCTTTTGACAGGTTGGTACGGGTCGAACGCGATGAGGTCGAGCCAGTATTACATTCCGGTCGGCGACTGGCGGGCGTTTCTCGATATTCTCTTCGGAGTGATCGATTTCCGGCTCGTTCCGCTCTGGTGCCTGGCGATCCTTGGACTGCGAGAACGCGAAGACGACGAGACATCCAGCCAGATTGCCCGCGCCCTCTGGTTGCTCGCGTTGCTCAATATCGCGGTGTACTGGCTCCTTCTGCCGTACCGGACGCAGCAACGGTTCATGCTGCAAGCGTTCGGGTTGCTCGCGGTGCCGCTGGCCCGGTTTCTCGACTGCGGATGGTTCTGGCGCGGCTTGACCGCGCTGGCGATCGTGGTTCATCTGACGACCTGGCAAGCCGGTGCGATCCCGCACGACTTCAGCCCGCTGATCCCCAGCGATGTCCCGCCGCTGTTCCCCTGGCCGTGGTTGCGAAGCGTCACGGGGTTGGGAGCCGGTGGGATGCTCGTCGTCGGTCTCCTGGCGATTTCCCGCGAAAAACAGTGGTTGCGCGGTCTCGGCGCAAGCCTCCTGGCTGCCGCAGTCGCTTTCAGCGTCTTCGGCGCATGGCGGGACCAACAGCGGACCCCGTTCCGTCCGCTGGCGATTTATCCCCGGTTCCCGGACTATTTACCCGGCTGGATCGCGCTTGAGGGCCGCACCGGAACCCACGGCGCACGGTTCGCCTACGCGGGGACGAACCTACCGTATTACCTCATGGGCAAAGGACTGCGCAACGATGTCCGCTATGTGAATATCGATGCGCACCGCGACTGGCTCTTGCACGACTATCACCGTCAGGCCGTGCGCCAGGGCCAGCCGAACTGGCCTGGAACGCGGCCGGGGTGGGATCGAATTCATCCAAACTTCGATGCATGGATAGCGAACCTGGAGGCAGAGGGGATTCAGATTCTCGTTGTCGCGAAGGTCAACCCGGTCGAAGGGGCCTACAACGTCGCGGATGACGGTGGATTTCCCATCGAACGGGTCTGGGCCGACGCGCACCCGGAACTCTTCACTCCGTTGTACGGCGTGTCCCCACCCGACCCGCTCTTCCGGTTCTACCGGTTTTCTCCGTCGACCTGGAAGAATTCTTCAAGAAATCGCACGGATTGACCGACACGGTCCCACTAATAAGGGTAGAGGCACGAAGGGCCTGACCCGACCTGACCCGGACTTGGGGGCGAGACGATGCGGCTGACCTTGCGGACATTGCTGGCCTGGCTTGATGATACGTTGTCTCCGGCGGAGGTGAAGGAGGTTGGTCTTCAGGTTTCGGAAAGTCCGTTCGCCCAGGAACTTGCGGATCGGATTCACCGCGTGACCCGCCAGCGACGCCTGACCGTTCCCGGCCAGTCGGGCACTGAGCCGACGGACCCGAACACCGTCGCCAGCTACCTGGACAACGAACTCGACGCCGATCAGGTCGCGGATTATGAGAAACGCTGCTTGACCTCCGACGTCCACCTCGCCGAGGTCGCCAGCGCGCATCAAATCCTCAGCCTCATCGGTCAGAAGGCAAAGGTTCCGGCCGACGCCCGGACGAACATGTACCGCCTGGTCCGAGGACGCGAGGCGATCGCCGGCGACGCCCCGCGCCCTTATACCCCCCCGGTCGCCCCCGCCAAGGAACCCGCCGCGGCGGTGATCGCTCCTTGGGCCGCGCCCGAAATTCCACGACGGAGTTTCCTGGAGCGCAACGGGGCATACCTCGGCGTCGCGGCGCTGTTGGTGCTGCTGGCGTGGTCGGCCTGGACGCTCGCTCCCGGTCCTCGACCGGCGGGAGAGACCTCGGCGGTCGTCCTGACTCCCCACGCGCATCCTCCCAAGGCCCCGGCCAACCCGCCGCCGGATCGGAAGCCTCAACAGCAACAGCCGATTCCCCCGCTGGTCGCCAACGCTCCGCAGCCGGCGAACGTGGCGATGACGACCCCCGAGCCGGTCGAGGAATCACCCGCCGACGCCGACGCGGATGCGGACGCGGCGGCCGAGACGCCGGAGGTCGTGGAAGTGCCCGCCGGATCGCTTGGTCTGGTCGGCGAGGGCGAATCGATCCTGTTGCGCTATGACGAGGCGACGCGATCCTGGGACCGCTTGCTTCCGGAGGCGAAGCTCTCCAAGGGCGACCGACTCGTCAACGTCGCGCCGTTCCGTTCGACGGTGAACCTCGGCACCGTCCGCCTGGAGCTTGTGGGTGAAACCCAGGTCGTCATTCAGCCTCCCGACCCTGAAGACGCGGCGCGTGTGGAATTGGATCATGGCCAGGCGATTCTGGTCGCGACGGAGCCTGGCGTCGTCGGAATTGGCTTCGGCGCGAAGACGGTTTCGCTGACTCTTCCCCTGAACACCCCCGTTGGCGTGGAGCGACTGACCCGCCGCGAACCTGGCGAGGCCGAACCCGCCGCTCCCAGTCTGCGAATCCTGGCGACGCGAGGAGAGCTTGCCGTCTCCATCGGCGCGGAGAAGGAAACGGTCAGCGGCCCCGGCTCCATCGAGTTCCGTCCGCCGAACCACCTTGTCGAGAAAGTCTCCGAGCCCTCGCCGCCGTGGATCAGCGAGGAGACCCTACCTCCCGCCGACGCCGAGCGCGGGGAGTTGCTCAAACGGTTCTTCAAGCCCGACGTCTCTCCGATGCGTGCCTTGGTCGAGGCGTTGGAAGACGATCGCGAACCGGTTCACAAGCTGGCGATCGAAGGCTTGGGAGGGATCGGCGAGATCGGCATGGTCGTCTCGGCCATGAACCGCCCCGACGCCCCCGCGACCCGACGCGCGGCGATCGCCTTCCTGAAGAAGTACGCCGATGGCGGTCCCGAGGCGATGTCGAAGCTGCGTGAGGAGCTGAAGAACGTCGAGGGGGACGAACGCGCCGGGACCGTCGAGAAGCTTCTGATCGGCTACACCCCCAAGGAAGCCAAGGACCCCGAAACCTACGCCCTGCTCGTGAAGTTGCTCGCCCATCCCGAGGTCGGCGTCCGCCAGCTCGCCATTTTGAACCTCACGGCGCTGACGGGGCGCGACCCCTTGCAGTATGATCCCGACAAGCCGGAAGGGCCGGGTTTGACCGCTTGGCAAGACCTTCTCAAGAGCGGCGACCTCGCCCCTCGCCGAAACAACCCCGCCGGCTAGAGCCGTTTGCTTCTGACCCTGGC